>Ga0209373_10000032_pt1 | contig 323779 bp, 307 predicted proteins | sample Higcelweek5metaG_FD_187173 | JGI IMG/M metagenome (GOLD analysis project Ga0209373, IMG submission 187173) | Freshwater pond sediment microbial communities from the University of Edinburgh, under environmental carbon perturbations - High... | ecosystem: Environmental > Aquatic > Freshwater >...
GGCCCTCCATTGTGAGAGTCTTGGTCTGTTATTACCGATATGGTATTTGAGTTTGGCTCTTCGCTCCAGATGGCGTGGGCGTGGCCTTCGCTCATTGGGAGGTCTTCTTGTTTGTGGCCTCCGAACAGCGATGCCACTATAGATATTGCCATACCTACCACATAAAGCACAGGAATCGCGTATCCTACGGTCATGAGAGCGTTTGCTATTATCTGTACCGTATCCCCACTCTGTATAGCCATGGCAAGACCTACTGCGGCTCCTACTACACCTAGGGCGTTAGAAGCAGCGCCGGCAGCGCTAGTTGATATGCCCGTAGCGGCCGTTATACTGCTTGTTGCCATATTGGCATATAATGTTGCAGCTTGTGCACCTAGACTAGCTCCTGCACCTATAGCGGCCAGAGTATTACCTTCACGCAATGCATTTGACAAAGCTAACCCTGAAGTTATCACCCCGAGTCCTGCGCCGATATTGCCCATCGTACCTTTGAACTCAGCAGCACCCGCAGACAAGCTTCCTGACTGTGCCATATAGCTCATAGTAGAGTTGATAGTGTTTATACCTGATGCCACGGCATGGAGGGTATCCCCGCCTTGAATAGCCTGTATCATGGAGATAGCGGACTGGATACCGCCTAGAGCCATCTTTGCGCCGTCTGTTTCAGTTTTTGAATAACCCCATGTGACATCTTCTGTTTGTCCATTAGCGGATATAGCTACTCCATTGCCAAGTGAGTTTGTATACCTGAGGTCTCCGGTATCAAGGTCAAACTTTGCCGTTCCAAGCTCTTCCACTTCTCCTGTATTGGAGTTTGTGGTTACTACTTTATAACTGCCGTCTGATTGGGGTATCGCTTCAGTACTGTTTGGGTCTACTTTTATAGAATCGAGATAGGTATTAAACCTATTGTATTGTTCTGGGGTGGTTGTGTCGGAGAAGATGGGAGCGGCTGGAGTGTCGGTGGTAGTCGATTGGGTGGTGTCTGTTGAAGTGTTACCGCTGCCGCTTGTTCCGTCGCTTTTTATTGCTCCTGAGTCGGCGTAGTGGTCTAGTTTGGTGGTATCTATGTTGGGCTGTTGTTGTAGTTCATTATACATGTCAAGCATATATTGCGCTGCGCCGTCAGAATCATCGCTTATTTGCGTCTCTTTTGAATCAATTGGTTTGTGGATAGTTGTAGCGGCTTCTTTTGGATTGTTTTGATATTCGTCTCTTGTTTTATTAAACCATGTATCCCTATTGGATAATAAATCCGATAGTGTAGCGCCGTATTTTAGATTTGATGCAGATGTGTGGATATAAGAAGGGTCATCACTAGGTACAGTCGGGTGTGTGTTTACTATACCCACGCCTGCTTCATTTGCTTTTTTTGTCATAACATCAAGTGAATTATTACTTAGACCATACTTGACATTTCTCTCCTGCACATAAGCTACACTAACCCCGAAATTGCCACTTCCTTCCTCGATATATTCAGCGCAATAAGCAGTAAGCCCCTGCTTGGCGGCATCTTGCTTTACCGACTCTATATATGCTTGTCTTTCCGCTATCGCTATCTCTGCCACGCCAGGAGTTACAAAAGTCTTGTTTTCCATATTTACGATTAGCTTTTCTTGGCTATCGAACAACAGCTTTCCATAACCGCCGCCAATATCCGAGTGCGAACCTCTCATTGCTATTTCTTCAATATTTGAGCCGCTATTTTTCAAAGAATTTAGAGGGAAATTTGCTCTAAACTCGTCCAAAGCTACAATTTGGACTATTTTGGTGGCGGAGGTTTCGTTTAGATTTAGATTCATACCGTAGTTGTATTCATTGGCAAACCCTATGGAAGCTACGGTATCAAATAATCCTACGAAGTTTATTTTTATATTTGGGTTATTGCCGTATTTGGCGTTAAACTCATTGACAAAATCCCTAGCCTCAGCTGCACCTCTACTAAATCCATATACATCCACTAATATTTGCTGGCCGGATTGTATTTGGGCTTTTACGGAGTTACTATCAAAATATTCGTTTATTTCAGCCATTGTTTGCATGACTTTATCTTTTGCGCCTTCGCCAAACGCTAAACCCTTGGTGTCGTAAAAACTATTTCTGTCAGTACCGTTTTTCACGGCGGCTATCTGCTCCTCGGATAAGGTTTTTGTTCCAACACCTTCTTTGTATATAACTTTATCGACTTGTTTATTTTCAACTAATTTTTCATACATATCATATATTTTTGCGATATTGGTGGTTGAGCCGTCATTTATAGCTTTGTCGTTATACATGTTGTTTCCGGTACCGTCAAAGAACGCCCCGATTCTGATAGGATTTGCCATATTACTCCCCTCTAGTCAAATAGTTTTTTGAAGATATTTGTGTTTGACGGTTTTTCAACCTCTCGGAAAATGTCCGGAATCTCTTTGCAGTTTGAATTACTCAAACAGTCGGCTCCTCTATTTATACACTTTGTTTCATCCACGGAGATGTCTATATGCAAGCTATCACTTTTTATCTCGTCCACCCCAAACTCAGGGTGACTCATTTCTCCGCACTCTTCATATCCATCTTTGTTCGGTATTAGACACTCTCCAAAATAGTGATACTTACCGCCGTCAACATCTAGTTTCGTATCCATAAAGCACATAAACTGGTTTGTAGGTTTATCTTTAAGACTCCACTGCTTGCTCTTCCAATCGTAGCTATATGGATTGTAGTATGTCATACAACTAAACTTTGTATATGGAGCCACTCTGAAATACTCTTTGTCCGATACGCAATAAAGCGGTGTTTGACTACGCTTAATATGGGGGAAATGTGGAGATTGGAAACCGCCCTTGTCACCCATATATATGCTTTCAGCGTAGTGCCTTTTTTTATTGACATACAATCTGAGCGGGTCCTTTCTTCTATAATCTCCCATTAACTTAAATAACGAGTAGTAACCGTTATTGTCATTCACCCGCCTTATTACCAGTTCTATCCCGCCAAAGCGATAGCCGCATGCGTTTTTATCCTCTTTCGGCGTCAAGTAGATTGGGATATTGAGCGTGTAGTTTGTATCTACCACTGCAAACGGTTTGCGCCATACATGAGGTTTCATACCGCCAGTATTGGCATAGTAATATCCGCAACCCTCCTTGACATTTGTAGCCACATATGTGACTAGATACTTAGCGCTAAGCCTAGGATCTTTAGCGCCGTGTATAGTATATGTGGCATTTTCATCCGCAAATCCAACCCCCACCAACAACAAAAACACCAATACAATCTTCACAAACCCACCGCCAAAGCTTTTCATTGCTTTTTCTCCTGTTTTGTTTGGCTTACTCACGTCGCCAAAAAACTCTTTACCTGTTTGGATGTTGTCTAACATCTGTTAATTATTTGTAAATTTATTATATTACTATTAAATTCTTAATCAATAATTATGTTAATTATAAGCTAGTCACATTTTAGTCACATGTATTATTTTAATGAGTTTTGCAGTGGTAGGGTATGAGGAGCTGTGACTCATTATATGGACTGGTGAATTGTTATGCTTTGAAAGTTTTTGCAGATTCCGTAAATGCTGTTTTCATTGCTTCTAGCATTTTGATGTTTGTTGAACGATGCAACATCAATGTCTAAAAGGGCCTAATTAGCCCTGTTACGGCGGAGGCGCAGGTCAGAGTTCCCCGTCTGGACCGCCAGTGGGTTTATTCAATCAATCTAGCTCAAACATTTTATACATTTTAGAATGCTCAAGCATGGTGCTAAATTTCAAAAATAACTTTGTATCTTTGCCGAATGCAAATACGATTTGGTCGCCCTCTTTGTATGCGCTTATATCGCCTTCGGCAAGCAGTGTTTCTAGCTCTTCTGCAGTCGGTTTTTCCCAAGCGTTTGGCGTTGTTTTTTTGGTGCATGCCGAGGATAATGCTCTTATAAATATATCGAGGTTAAAAGGCTTGTGGATAAACTGTGTTACACCAAAAAATCCGTACTCTGCTTTCAAATCCTCATTAAACTCACTTGACATGGCGATAATAAATATATCTTCTGTTTTTGGATTATTCATCAGCTTACTTACAAGTTTCAAGCCGTTCATTCCGGTCATGTTGTGGTCGGTCATGACTATATCTATCTTTTCGGACATAGCTATACGAAACGCCTCATCACCGTCTTTGGCCTGAAAAAATTTAGCTACACCTATTTTCTGGAGGTTCGCACAAATAATTTTTCTAATGGTGATGCTATCGTCTACGACTAGAATCTTTAAATCTTTTACATCTTCCATAAAAAACGCTTTTTTTTATTTCTAGGTTACCCAATAAAACATCAAAATAGTGCGTACTTTTTGTGCAGGACAAATACGACTCATGAGATACTTGACTTATGTATGCCCAAAAAGTCATCCTGCGCAACTTGCAAAATATGCCTTGTACGCTCACAAAACTCTCTTTGTGTCTCATTTTCATTTGCCACAAGCGGCTCTAGTATTATTATTGTTATATTATGCGCCACATTGCTCACCCTTAGCATGCTACCCTTCTTATATATCTTGTCGCCTCCGAGCATTACTATCGGCAATACAGGTATATTAGTCGCCATGGAGAGTTTAAATGCGCCGTCCTTGAACTGCAACAGCCTGTCATCGGTATTCCTACTTCCCTCTGGAAATATAAGCACATTAGCCCCACTATTTAAACACTTTTTAAAGTCACTGAATAGTTTAAAATATGCAGCGGGGGAGTTATTATCCACCACATGTGCGCCTAAAAGATTTGAGATATGGCGATAGATGAGAAGTCTAGTCAACGGCTTATTGGTAAACAGTGCTATATTATGAAGCAATGACTCTACGAGCAAATAATCTAAAAATGAACGATGTGTCGGAGTAATAACAAAATTTTTATGCTTTAGTAGGTTTTCTCTGCCCAGAATAGTTATTTTCTTAATCGAGGGAGAGAGAAAAAATATTATGCGAAAAACATACTTCGTAACCCTCTGAAATGCAGCTCTGCCATCTTTGCCAAGTATTAAAGCTGCTAAATATGCCGGATACGCTACGAATAAAAATCCTACGCTTATGGAAAGTAAAAATAGTGAGTAATCTATAAGACTATAAAGAATTTTTTTGAACAACTAATTTTCCAATTATTACGTTGATAGCGATAGATACAGCAAACAAAATATACCATCCAAAAGAAGCATATGCCGTCCATAGGAGCATATTGTCAAGAGCTATAAAATAGATATGCAACGCCACATTGATACTTAAAGGTAGCAGCCACCAATCATGAGAAGCAAACAAAAATGCCTTGCTAGACTCGGTTAGCTCTTTTTTCCTAAATTTTATCGTGGCCTCAAGCGGAATCGACTTTTTCTTGAGAGAGTAAAAAATAAATAATAATAAAAAACTGATAGAAATAATGAGGGGGACAAAGAATAAAGAATCTAGCTCTCTTGAGATAAAAGCAACAATAGAACAGATAAAAATAATAATTGACAGAAGGTAGTTTTTTATATGGCTATTGTTGATTTTTAGGAAAACAATATTTATAATCGACAAAAAAAGCAGAGCAATCCCAACTTGACTTGCATCCAAAAAATATGAAAGAAGCAAGATGGTAGGCGCATATAGAGCGGTTACTGCTATCAATTTTTTGCGTTTTTGAGTATAAACTCTACAACATCATCGACACTTGTTAGCTCCATTATCATTTTTTGATCTAGCTCTATGCCGTATTTTTCGCTTATCATTGTAAAAAAGTCAAAAGCATCCAATGAGTCCATTCCTATATCTGTCAGTCCCTTATCGAGCTCTATCAGCGATGGCTCTTTTTCAAATTCTTCTATTAAAAAACTTTTTAGATGCAAAAAAATCTCTTCTTTGTTCATTTGGACCGTTCCTTTTAAATTTTTGAAAATACAAGGCAGGTATTTATACCGCCAAACGCAAAGTTATTATTTACTGCCGTGTCTATCTTTCTATTTCTATGAGAAAGTATGTAATCCAAAGCAGCACAATCAGAACCAACTTCTATTAGGTTCATATTTGCAGGCAAAAACTCTTGCTGTATAGCCATGATAGATATAATACTCTCTACTGCTCCGCCACCGCCAAACATGTGTCCAGTATAGCCTTTTGTACTGCTAACCGGAGTTTTATCACCAAAAAGTTCAAATATAGCCTCACTTTCGGCTATATCGCCTTGTTTTGTTGCAGTGGCATGGGCATTTATATATCCTACGCTAGATACACCGGCTTGACCAACGGCATCTTGCATAACGTTTTTCATTCCATCCTTTGACGGTAAAGTTATATGTTCACCATCGCAATTATTGGCATATCCTGTTATTTCAGCCAAAATATTAGCGCCTCTTTTTTTTGCATGCTCATACTCTTCTAGCACTAAGGCCCCTGCTCCTTCAGAGATTACAAGCCCCTCTCTTTTTGCATCAAATGGCCTCGATGCAAATGCAGGAGCATTATTAAAACTAGTCGCCGTAGCGCCCATGCTATCAAACACTCCTGCTTGCACAAAATGAAGCCCCTCGCCTCCGCCACAAAACATTATTTTTGCTGAGCCATTCTTTATTTGCTCATACGCTGTGCCTATTGCCTGCGAAGAAGCTGTGCAGGCAGAACATGTTGGTATATTCCGCCCTGTTACACCGAACATTACGGCAAGATTTGCAGACACAGTATGGCTCATAAATTTCAAGAATGACGTTGCATTCATATTTTTAAAACCACTGTTTTTATAAATAGAAGAGGCAAATTCGTATAGTGTGTCAAGCCCACCCATAGCCGATCCAAAAGAGATTCCTGTCTTTCTGTCTGTGATATCAGTTTCAGACAACCCACTTGCGGCTATCGCCTCTTCAAGTGATTTTGCACACATCTGCGCCACCCTATCCATCGTCCTTCTATATTGCCTATTGATAGTTGCAGCGTCGAATCCATCTACTACTCCGGCCACTCTGGATTTTAGCCCGACGACCTCATCCCAATCACTCATATACTGCACACCGGAACGATTATTTAAAAGTCCTTCATATAGTGCTTTCGTACCATTTCCGAGCGGTGAATAGCATGATACACCTGTTATTACAACTCGTCTCATCGCACCATGCCTCCGCTTATATTTAGTGTCTCTCCTGTCATATAACTGGCTTTATCTGTTACAAAAAATACAACTTCCGCTATCTCTGAAGCATCTGCAAATCTTTTTAACGGAATGGCTTTTTTAAATTCATTTTCATCGAGTCCTGCGGTCATTTCTGATTTGACAAGCCCCGGCGCTATACAGTTAACTCTAATATTATACCTAGCCACTTCAAGCGATAAAGACTTTGTAAAAGAGATAATGGCGCCTTTGGAAGTTGCGTAGTTTGACTGCCCGATATTCCCGACAAGTCCTGCTATTGATGAGATGTTTACGACAGAACCTTTTTTTTTCTTTATCATAGACGGCAACAATGCTTTTGTAACATAAAAAACACCGTTTATATTTGTATCTATAACACTCTCCCAATCTTCATCTTCCATCCAAAAAAAGAGTTTATCCCTCGTAATTCCAGCATTATTAACTATGGCATCTACTTCTATACCATCAAGAGCTTTTCGCACAGAAGAGGCACTGGATATATCAAAACAAAGAGTTTCACAACTATCGCCAAAATCTTTTTTTAGTTCCTGAGCCTTTAGTATATTTTTATGATAATGAGCATATACAAAGTAGCCATTCTCGACAAAATATCGCACACATGCCTCGCCGATAGCTCCGGTGGAGCCGGTTACTAGTACTTTTTTTATCAATTATAACCTTTTACTATTCTTGGTTTTTTATTTACTATTTTAACATATTGTTGTTTAGCAAACACGCTATATACGCTATTCATCGGCTTTCCAGAAGTCATAAAAATTGAACCATGAGAGCGGCGACTCTTTAACTGCTTCTTCAAGTTTATTTGCATAAGACTCGGCCAGCTCATCTATACTGTTGCCTTCTAGTGAGTCTGAAAAAACAAATTTATAACCACTCTCTTTATTGCCAAAAACAAAAACGGTATACATAGGCACACCCATTCTGCAGGCAAGCTCAAAAGGATTTTTATTCAACTCTATCTTTTTGTCAAAAAAGTTTGCTTCTACCACTCCGTTTTCATCGTATACCCTATCGGCCATCATCCCAACTATTTCTTTTCGCCCCAACGCTCCGGCTATCCGAGCAAGAGCGGAAAAACCATCATTCAAATCTATCACGTTGACCGAAGTTTCATTATCGGAAATAATTGTCTTTTCAATTTTCTTTATATCTTTTTTATATGCTTCTTTCATTACGATATTAATAGGACATTTTAATTTCATTAGATTTTGAGCTATTCCCCAGCCACCAAAATGGGAGATAATAAGTATTGAACCATTTTTACCGTCCCTGACGGCATCGGAATTTATTGATTCTACGTTAAATGAAAGTGGCTCGATACTGGAGCCAAAACGATCTAAAACTGCAACTGCAAAAGAATATAAATGTTTAAAATAAAAAATATTTGAATACCTAATCCCTATATTTCTATACTGTTTTTTCGCAATTTTTTTAATATCTTGTGCGGTTATAAAGTAGTAAGAGACTACAAAAAACAAAAAAAAGCGTAAAAAACTATAGCCGAGGAGTCTATATAAAAAAATTAGTATGAGATAGCCAAATTCACTACCACGTTGCCTTGGCGCTTTCTTGCTCACATCTCCACCTTTGAAGCGTAAAGCTCTAGCTTTGATACACATTTGCAATCACTATTTGTTATCTCAATCACATAGTAGTTATCGCTTTTTTCTGTACATTTTAGCATCAGTCTACCAAGAGGGCGGACAATCTCAAAATACTTAGCCTTTTTTATCCCATACACATCTAGTCCGAACAAAAAAGCTGCTATATCAATATGTAAAAACCCTGGCAAGATTGGATTTGATTCAAAATGCGCCAAAAATATTGGATGTTTCTCATCTGAAAGTACAATTTCACAACATTCGGCATCCAAGCGCACTACATTAAATAAAGTTTTCAAATATGACACCATCTAAGCAATTGTGCACTCAAAAAGAGAGTGTCCGGTTCCTATGTCGTGTATCTCTTTTACTTTTAGTCCGGCTTCCTCAATATTGCTCCCTAAATCCCAAGAATTAAAAGACTTGCTATTCCCGTTTGCAAAGCATGTAAAATAAAGAGAGATCATAATAAGAGAGTAAGCCCCTGCCTCCATTTTTTGCTTGTCCCAACATGGTTCATTAATAAAAAGAGTGGAGTTTTTACCCATTGCCTCTTTTACTTTTTTGAGTATCACCACTATCTCTTTATCTGCAAAACAAGCTAGAAACTGGCTCATCCATATGACATCGTAACCATTCGGTAGAGTAGTGCTAAGGTCGAGCATATTTCTAGGATGAAAATCAACCCTATTAATAAGAGTATCTTTGGACAACTCTTTTTCAGCCATTTCAAGCTGCCCCGGTAAATCTACAAGCCCGATTCTTACGTTAGTCGAATACGCTAAACACTGTTTTGTCCACTTACCGGTATTTGCACCAATATCTAGTATCGATTGCGGTGAGTTTTTGAAAACTATCTTTAGAGCATCGCCAAAAGCTCCATCGGAGTGATAATGGTCAAAGGCAAGCCATGAATCCCGCACTGGAGGCTCCAATTGCGAAAGACCTTCGTACAGAGTATCCCAACTACCTAGCCTTTTGAGCCCTTCCGGTTTTCCTTTTTTTATAGACTCTTCAAGGTCGGAAAATCCTTCGTAGCACATCTTATCCATAAAATCAAGGTGTACAAGTCCCATTTTATCGTGCAAAAGTGCATACCCAAGCCTGCTTAAAACATATCTATCTTTATTTTTATATACTATACCTATTGCAAGCCCTGCCTCCAACAAAACTTGTAGACCATATTTGGAAAAAGCACATTTTTCCAACAGTTTGTCAAACTCTATCCCTTGTTCCCTGGTTTCAAAAATAAGATTTAAAACTCCATTCTTGAGCAGAATTTTGCTTGCCTGAAATGCAATTGGTCCAAAGATTATTTTTTGCAGATCGTGTAGCGATTCCATGTAACTCTTGTCGTCACAGTTGAAGTATTGACTCAATTTTACCCTTTCATCCGCTATAATTAAGAAATATCATATAAAAAAAGAGTTTAATAGAGTCGAGATGCCAATAAAACATCATAAAGTTTTTATAACCTCAGTATCAGCTTCTACGTGCGCCGGAAACTCAATAGAAAAAAGTTTTGATTCTGTACTTCAAGGCAAAAGCGGTATTCAAAATAGCAGTCTATACTCAGACAATGCTCCGGCTATTGGACTTTTATGCAATTCAAAAACATTTGATCAGCACCTAAGCGACTCATTTGCCGCATTGGGAATTAAAAAAGATAATTCAAAAACATTTTTAGCCGTAGGCTCCTCAGTCGGCGGCATGCTTGAAACCGAAGAGATACTGCTTAAAAATAGTGGGGACCCGTCCGATATCGACCCAAAAAAACACGCGATCAGCTCAATAAAAAACAAGATAGAAAGATTATTTGATTTTGACGACTCCATTAGTTTTTCAACCGCATGCACATCAAGTGCGAATGCAATTTCATTCGGTTTTGAACTTATCAAAAATGGAGCGTATGAGAGAGTTGTAGTAGCCGGGGTAGACTCCATTAGCCGTACAACAGTTCAAGGCTTTCACTCGCTTAGTGTTTTGTCTATGGAACCTTGCAAACCTTTTGACGTGAAGCGGTGCGGAATGAATGTCTCAGAAGGGGTAGCTTTTCTAGTACTCGAAAACAAACGAGTTGGTAAATGCGTAGAATTACTAGGTTACGGCGCATCTTCCGATGCTTACAATATAACACACCCTCATCCAGATGGAGATGGAGCTTATATGGCAATGTGTAATGCTTTGGAGATGGGCGGCATATCTGCAAATGAAATAGAATACATAAACGCTCATGGCACGGCTACTCAAGCAAATGACGAAGCCGAAGCAAAAGCAATAGAAAAACTATTTGCCGACAAACCATATGTAGGCTCAACAAAATCTATTACAGGGCATACCCTTGGAGCAGCAGGAGCGCTAGAGGCGGCAATAATATACACCGCAATGATGCAAGGTATAATCCCAAAAAACAGTGCCTTAGAAAAAGCCGAAAACCCCAAAATCAAACTACCCACCGAAAACATAGAACTACAAATAAAATATGCCCTTTCAAACTCTTTTGCCTTTGGCGGCAACAATATATCGATACTTTTCGGGATTGCGCAATGAAAATAGCTCTCGAGATACAAAGCTGTGCTGCAATTTGGGCTGAAAGACATATTGACGAGCTAAACGAAAAAGAGCTTGTGCCAAATATGATAGCAAGAAGACGACTTACTAGGAATGCAAAAATACTGCTATATCTTGCAAATAAAGTTGATTTTAGTGGCGGAAAAATAGTATTCGCCACAGAATTTGGCGAATGCGGCGCAACAAGTGAGATGATAACAGCTATGATTCAAAAAACATCAATTAGCCCAACAGCATTTCAAAATTCAGTACACAACACAGCTGCATCATATCTCTCTATTAACTCTAAAAACATGAGCGAAATCCTCACTGTTAGTGACTTTGGGAGAAGCTCTGAAAGCGCTATCAAAGTGGGTGCAATAAAAGCTCTTGCCAATGATGAATTATTGATTTCATGCGTAGATTCCTTGGATTTTGCACAAATTGACAAAATAAATAGTTGCGGCGTCCGTTTTTTGGAGTGCGGAACTGCTTTAAAAGTTAAGATAACGAATAAACCCGCAGATATAATGCTTCAAAATAAGCAGTTGGACGGTTTTTTAAAAGGGCACAATTTAATGCTTGAGCTTTGCGAGTTATTCAATAGCGGCAAAAGAGTATTTGAGGTAAAAATATGAGACTACCACATAAAGAACCTTTATTATTTGCAAAAAAACTCGTTAGTTCAAACGAAACTAGTGCCTTAGTACAAGTAGAGTTTGATTCTATTCCGACGCTTGCCATGATGGCTGAAGCCGCAGCCCAAACTTTTTCTTTTATAGACATAGAAAGCAATGCTAGTTGGGGCGTTGTGGCAATGATAAAGGATGCCGCTTTACTTCAAAAACCTACGGCGAGTAGCTACCTATGTAGAGTATCCATGCTGCAGTCTATAGACCCATATTATAAAGTATCTTTTGAGACACTCTCACTCAGCGAAACTCCTATTTGTAGTGGTGAGCTATCCATAAAAATTCTCTAGTTTGGATTCGTAATTTGCAAAAAAAAGTTTTAGCCATTTATTACTCTCAAAGTGGGCAGTTAAAATCTGTTCTGGACTCGATACTAAAAAATATGCAAAACGATAGCGTTGAAATAGTGCAACTTGAGGTAAAACCAAAAAAACAGATACCTTACCCGTGGAGTTTTTTTGGATTTATGAGTATTTTTCCAGAATGCGTATACATGGATGGTTGCGAAGTAGAAAAGAGTGGCATTGAAGCCGATTTTGACCTTATCGTGCTAGCCTATCAGCCTTGGTTTTTGTCTCCATCTATGCCAATTACCGGATTTTTGAAAACAGCAGAAGCAAAACAGTTACTACAAAATAAACCCGTAGTTACACTAATAGCGTGCAGAAACATGTGGTTAATGGCACAAGAAAAGATAAAAATTGCTCTCATGGATATAAATGCAAAACTACTCGACAATATCGTTCTAATAGACCAAGGTGGATCTTTTGCTACTTTTATTACAACGCCTAGATGGATGCTTACAGGCAAAAAAGACTCGCTTTGGGGCCTATTCCCAAAAGCTGGAGTTAGCGAAGATGAGATGATAAAAGCCGGCAGGTTTGGTATAGCGCTCAAAGATGCATTGAAAAATGACAAAGAAAAAGGAAGCGCCCCTATTCTGAATGGACTAAAAGCCGTAAGCGTAAATGAAGGACTTATCAAAAGCGAGGAAATAGGGCATAAAAGTTTTTTAATCTGGGGAAAGATCATTAAAAAATTTAGCAAACCGCAAACTCTTCAGAGAAAAATAGCTGTTAGTGTTTATCTTATTTTCTTAATCTTGCTTATTGTTACCATCGTACCTTTGAATATGGCTTTACAATATCTAATATACAAAATTTTTCCAAATAAAATTAGAGTCAAAAAAGCATACTATGAAGCGCCCTCCGGCTCAGATGATTTTAAAATGAAAGTTTTTTCACATGAATGATGTTTTTATAATAAAAATGGCTATTTTTTTGCCGAATGAGCCTATTGGCAATGATGAAATAGAGAGCGTGCTTGGCATGATAGGCGGCAAGCCATCGAAGACAAAAAAAATAGTCCTAAAAAGTAATGGCATTAAACAAAGACACTACGCTATCAACAAAAATACAAAAAAATTAGACTTTAACAATGCAGAACTAACAGCGCAGGCTGTAAAAAAACTGATTATTGACGAGAAAGTGGACATCTTGTCATGCGGCACAAGCACTCCGGACCAAACAGCGCCGGGGCATGCATTGATGGTGCAAGGAGAGTTGCAAATGCCGGCAACGGAGGCGGTATCTCTTTCCGGTATCTGCCTTAGCGGTATTACGGCCATGAAATATGCTTTTGCATCCATATCTGCAGGATTGGCAAATACTGCAGTAACTACAGGCTCAGAAGTAGTATCAACAATGTTGCACGCAAAAAACTATGACGCTGAAACAAATCACAAAATAAATGAACTCTCTCAAAAACCGGAAATAGCATTTGAAAAAGATTTTCTACGATGGATGCTATCCGATGGTGCAGGTGCAGCGATGTTGAGCAATACACCAAATAAAAACGGTGTATCACTAAAAATAAAATGGATAGATATATACTCCTACGCAGGTGAAATGCCCATTTGTATGTATAGCGGCGCACAACCAAACGGAAACGGCGGATTGATAGGTTATCGTGAGTTCGAAGATAGTAAAGATATATTGACAGAGTCAATACTTACTGTAACGCAAGACGTCAAACTCCTTAATGAAAATATCGTAGCATACACGATAGAAAAACCTCTAATAGAAATAGTCAAAAAAAGAGGCTTAAAACCAAATGATATCGACTATTTTTTGCCGCATTATTCATCTGAATATTTTAAAGACAGAATGTTTGAAGGAATGAAAAAAGTAGGATTTGACGTACCTCAGGAAAAATGGTTTACAAATCTGTCGTACAAGGGCAACACCGGTTCCGCGTCAATATATATAATACTAGAAGAACTATTTTCTTCAGGCAAACTTCAAACAGATCAAAAAATACTATGTTTCATTCCTGAAAGCGGTAGATTTTCTGCCGGCTTTATGCTACTAGAGGTAGCCTAGTGTTAGAGTCCGAAGTTCCACAGGAGACAAACAAGCTCTTTGAAGGTGGGCAAAAAGCCATGTACGCATTAGCAAACGAGGGTAGCTACAAAATAGTTGCGAGTAGCGGTTGGAATGCCGAAGAGATAGCCACGACTATCGCTGTTGATGAGTTCAACGCCATGGCGCAAGATGCATACGAGAGATTTAAAGAAGGCGAGGCCTCTCCGATAGAGTATCTAATGTACAAAAACCGTATGGATATCCCAACTCTTGTAGCAATTGTAAAGATGTTTAGTTGGAGAATAAAAAGACATTTCAGACCCAATATCTTTACAAGACTAGACGACAAAACACTCTCAAAATACGCAAATGCCTTTGACATAAGCCTAGAGGAGCTAAAAAACAGTGAATTTTGAACATAGACACGCTGCACACTGCGAAAGCGGGGTGGTCAGTTCGCTTTTGACACATTATGGTTTGCCTATGAGTGAAGCTTTTGCCTTTGGTCTCTCTGGCGGGATTACATTTGCATACATACCGTTTGTGAAAGTTGCAAATATGCCGCTAATAGCTTATAGAATGCCGCCAAAAAGTATAATTTTCGGCATAGCAAAACGGCTAAGAATAAAGTTTGCCTCAAAAAAGTACAAAAATGAGACTGAAGCCACAAAAGAGCTTGACACTTTTGCAAAGGAAAAAATGCCTGTTGGTCTACAAACATCGGTATTCTACCTACCATACTTCCCTCAAGATATGAGATTTCACTTCAACGCTCACAATATCATTGTTTACGGCAAAGAAAACGGTGAGTATCTCATCAGCGATCCAGTATTTGACACCCCTATGCGAAGCAATGAAGCCGGACTCTCAAAAGCCAGATTTGCCAAAGGAGTATTTGAGCCAAACGGGTATCTATACTACCCATCCCAAATACCACAAAATATCGATATGCAAAAAGCAATAACCAAATCGATAAAAAAAACGGTAAGAATGATGCTCTCCACGCCGATTCCCATTATCGGCATAAAAGGCATGAAATACCTTGCAAAAAAGATAGAGAAGCTGGACACTAAAGACAAAAGATATGTCAAAAATTTCTTAGCGCATATTATAAGAATGCAAGAGGAGATAGGTACAGGAGGAGGCGGGTTTCGTTTTATGTACGCTGCTTTTTTGCAAGAAGCCTCACATATACACTCAAATAAAGAACTTCTAACTAAAGCTTCGGCGAAGATGACAGAAGCGGGAGACAAATTTCGTGAATTTGCATTAGAGTGCGCCAAAGCTTGTAAAAAAGATACCGAGATAGACCTCGTAAATATAGCCTCCCTACTGATATCGGCAGCAAATATAGAGAAAGAAACGTATAAATTACTTCTCACAATTAAATAAGTTTAGAAAATAAAAGATAATATTAGAATATCTTAAATTGTAAAAGGATGTTCAATGTTGAAAAAACTTATTTCGTACGCGGTTATGCTCTTTATGGCATTTGTAATGTCAGGGTGTGTATTAAAGCAAAAGGTTGATGTTGATTATACACCAGAAAAACAAGCAAACATAACGGAATACAAAAGTGTAACTCTTAATGTCGGCGATAGGAGAGATTTTGTAGTTGGCGGACAAAAAGATCCATCTTTTATAGGTTTATACAGGGGCGGGTATGGCATACCATTTGATGTAAATACACAAGATAATATACCTCTTGCGAATGTAATTGAAAAAAGCATTAAAGCAGAACTCAATGCTCTTGGTTTTATAAAAGATAATGTTGATAAGAAAACATTAAAGATTACAATTAATAAATGGAGATTTGAAGGCTACCAGGATACGGACTTCGAATATGAACTTAAAGTACAAGTAATAGATATTTCTGGAAAAGAATTAGCTGAATCAAGCATTAGAAATAGACAGGTAATCAAAGGAACTTTTTTAGGGGCGAAAGGTGGCGTAGAAAGAGATATGCCTATCATTTATAAGGATATAATGCAAAAAATAATAAAAGAAAACGAGACTATCAGGTTGGCGCTACAAAAATAAAGGCAATGTTCAGAAGGTATGTGTATTCAGTGCGCATACCTTCACCATATTCCCATGAGACACAAAACACATACTTCTATTCCTAAAATTATTCAAAAAATAGGAGATAGCAAAAGCAGAGTATGAGCCGTAATATCCAAACTCTTTATAGAAGTTGATTACTTCTCTGCCATTGGCAATCCTTGCTTGTTCGACAGCATCAAATCCAACTGCAAAAGATACAATATCACTATCTTCCATATCCTTATCAAAGCTTATTTCACCTATAGCCCCATCAGCACTTGCAGATACAGACAACCAACAGCTTCCCTCATAAATCCCACTCAGCGGTGCTACAACTTCATCTACTCCGCCGATAATTGCGCTTTTTAGCTCTCCACTTGCTATATCTAAGGCTGCAAGTTCCAAGGCTGCCTCAAAACTCCGCTCTCCCGCAGAAATACAGATGTTTTTTGATACCAACCCAAGCTCAGAAGCGACATAAAAACCGGCGATATTTGAAGCAGTATTTATGAAGTCTACGGGCATAGGCAAACTTTTTGCCTCATACACATCAGCCAATGAACCGATAGTAGATGCTAGTGAGCCATAATTGGTAGCCAAATATATAGCCGTGTCTTTATCAATATTTGTCTTGTTAGCTAATCCTAATGAACCAATAAGCGCAAGATACACAAAACGGTTAATGCGGCGAAACGACTTGCCTGTCTCATTTTTTAATATTTCTTTTAGAATCGATATATCAGCTTTTGGGTCGTTCAAAAACGAATTTGCAACATGAACATATAGCTTCATCTATTCGACACCACAAGAGCCGTAGAATTTCCGCCAAAGCCAAAATAATTTAGCAAAAATACGCCCTGTTCCACGCCCTCATCTTTGGTAATTGGTGCAAAGCCTATATCTTCATCTACATTCTCAAATCCCAGAGCAGGCGGCAAAAAACCGCGCTCTACGCACCCGATAAACAATACAAGCTCCCCGACTCCACACCCACCAAGGGTATGCCCTATGTACGGCTTTAATGCGCAAATAGGTGGTATATTTTTGTCAAATAATGCTTTTAACCCTCGGCCTTCGGCTAAGTCGTTAATAGAGCTTCCCGTAGCGTGTGATTTTACTGCTGTTACATCGCTTGGTTGCACTCCGGCAAACTCTATGGCTTTTTGCATACAAATCATCGCTAGCTCTCCGCTCTCGTCTCCTCCTGTCACACTTGTCGTATCGCAAATATTTGCACCGCCGAGATACTCAAAATCCGTACATCGCAATTTTTCCGATGAAAGCACGACCACTGAACAGAGTTCACCTAGCGCTATACCGTCTCTATTTTTGTCAAACGGCTTGCTTTTGTTTTTTGTAAGAAGTTGCAATACTTCAAAGCCGCAAAGCGTCAGATTATTATATATCTCAAGCCCCACTACTATAGCTTTTTTAATTTTACCCTGTCGTATCATTGAGGCGGCAGAAGCAAAAGCATTTGCGCTTGATGTACAGGCAGTATTTATCGTGTAACTCTTTGCTTTTATACCGAATTCATCCGCTATTTTTTTTGCCACAACATCATATCCGATAGTCTTCAAATACGGCTCACCATTAGTAGCACAGGCGGCAAAACTATCCTCGTAAATTGGAATATTGATAGAGGTAGAGCCGACAAAAAGTGTTAGAGATGCAAACTCTTCATCGCCAAGTCCAGCATCGTATTTTGCCTGTCTTACGGCATCAAAAACAATATGGTAAAACCTCTCTTCAGAGTGCATTTGCATATCTATGGCAAAATATGGCCTCGTGATACTCTCATCTCTTGGATCGCACGATTTTTGGATTTTGTTTATCTCTTTTTTTATGAGTCTCTCCATAGACTCTTGTAGACTTAGTCCAAGTGAGCAAACTATTGATTTGCCGACTATATATGCGCTCTTCAAGACTATTTTGTCTTTGAGATGAACTCGGCAAGGCTATTTACAGACTCCATTACCCGCCTTAGTTCCTTGCTATCGTTTAGCGTAACACCGTATTTTTTTTGCAGAGCCATAGAAATTTGTAAGGCGTCTATCGAGTCAAGCTCCAGCTTTGAGCTTGATCCAAAAAGCGGCTCAGCGTCGCCAATCTCATCTGCCCCAAAATCCTTGCCGCACTCGACGGCTATTAGCTCTTTTATCTCTCGTTTTAGCTCTTGCATCTACACTGCCTCTACTTTTTGATATTTTAACACGGTTGCGGAAACAGTGAGACAGACGATGCCAAACAACAGCAGCATAACGACTTTACCTGCTATATCACCCGCTCCCGCCCCATTTACGAAGAGGTCTAAAAACCCGTCAAGCGCCCATGACATAGGGGATAAATCGGCTATTTTTTGCATCACATCCGGCATGACAAACTTTGGCACCATCACCCCCCCCAGTGCCCCGAATATGATGTTTGACACACCCCCTATCGTGGTGGACTCCTCCGTGGTTTTACAGATGGACGCTACCAAAAAAGCGAATGATATAGCGGCAAAACTAACGGCGGATGAGAGCAGAGCCAAAGCGCCTACATTGGCAGCAAGCTCAAATCTATCTCCACCAAAAAGTGGCACGACATATATCCCGACCGCTATCATGGCGACGACTTGCGCTTGATTGATAAGAAAATACGGGATAAATTTGCTTGCTATGAGCTGTGGTTTTGAGACATTCATCGTCTTGATGCGTAGTAGCGTTCCCTGCATCCTCTCGGCGATAAACGAATTTGAGATGGCTATCACGATAAAAAACATCGAAAAAACAAGCCACGCCGGCACGCTTTGCTGTACAGAGGTCGGTATTTTGCTTTTTTTGTCGTCTTTGTAGATATAGCTTTTTGCAAGCTCCGTTTTATTTACTTCAACTATTTTTTTATGCCTCGGCGCCATCATCGCCGCTTCTAAAGCCTTAGCACTTGACTCTACCGCCACGACGGAGAGTATCTCCCACTCTTTTTTCATCGATGGGTTAAGTTCAAAGCGCAACGCCGATAACGGGTCGTTTGATTTCATTGCCTGCGTTAGATTGGAGTCTATGCGCAAAATAACTCTATTTTCTCTGGCAAAAAGCCTCTGTTTTAATCCGCTATCCGTCTCCTCTTTGTCTATTTTAACGATGCTAATGTATGAGTTTTTTTCTATATTTTTGACAAGCGAGGCGGAGAGCGCTGAGCTTTCCATATCTACCACGAGTATCTCGACTATCGGCTTTGAACCGCTATTAAAGAGCTCTTTTGTAGCAAGCGACATGATAAGTATAAAGATAACGGGCATGATAAAAAGCGCCAAAAGAGCGTGAATATCACGGAAGATAACCAAAAACTCTTTTTTGAGCATCAGCCAAAATCTCATACCCGCTCCTCCATATTGGAAGCGAGGCTCAAAAACAGCTCCTCAAGTGGACTTTTAACACCGCAAAGCTTTTTGCCCTCTTCCACTATCTGCTCTTTTGCCCCTTGTAACACTATCTCACCCCTGTCGATGATGACGATGTCGTCGCTTATCTCCTCTACCTCATCCATATAGTGCGAGGTATAGATGACGGTTAGCCCTAGCTCACGATTGAGTTTTTTGATGACCTCTAAGATGTAGCTTCTCGAATGCGGATCTACGCCGACTGTCGGCTCATCTAAGTATAATAGTTTTGGGTTATTGAGCAGTCCTACGGCTAGATTTACCCGTCTTTTTAGACCCCCCGATAATTCGTTTATTTTTTTGTTAGCGTGCGCCTGCAAAGAAGTAGCCTCTATAGCAAAGGCTATGCGCTCTTTTAGCAGTGTGCCTGATAGCATACTTAAAGCTCCGAAGTACTCCATGTTTTCGATTGCGCTAAGCGTCGGATATAGGGCTATGGATTGGGGCACGAGAGAGCAGAGGGTTTTTATCTCCCGCTCGTTTTTTTCTAGTTCTTGCCCAAATATTTTGACACTTCCGTCGTCTTTTTGCATGATAAAGTTGAGTATTGAGATAAGGGTGCTTTTACCTGCACCGTTCGCCCCGAGAAGCCCTAGTACTCTGCCCTCTTTGGCACAAAACGAGAGGTTTTTTAGGACATGGTTTTTACCGTAGGATTTGTTTAGCCCCTCTATCTCAAAAGCGTTAGACAAATCTGCCTTTCCTCATCTCTTCAAGCACAAGCATAATGTCGTTATCCAGTCTTCTATCTTCAATGAGCGGCGCGCTAAGAGCCCTTATTTTGGCGTGAAGCTCTTTTGAAAACGGCGATAGATTTTCATCCCCCCGTATGTCAAAAGCCTGCGCAAGTCCTAGCATGGCGACTGCGAGCATCTTCTCGAAATCCACTAGCGTATCCCTAAAAGATATAGCTGAGGTCGTTCCCATACTTACTTTGTCTTGATTGAGAGACTCGGTGGAGCGGGAAAATAGCGAACCAGGAAGCATTCTTGTTAGCACATCGGCGCTCAGAGAGCTAAGCGTGATTTGCATCGCTTTAAAACCATGAAAATACGGTTCATTACCTATTTTTAGGTTTTCGCCCAGACCGTTATTTAGCTTTTCATCCACAAGAGCGGCAAACTGCTTATCAAGCAGATCCGCCACATTTGCCATGCTTATTTTGAGCGTGTCGCAAGCGTGGGCGATGTAGCCGCCATAAAAGTTGCACCCCGTATACACCCTATCCTCACGCACACACACAAGCGGATTGTCGCTTGCGGAGTTGATCTCCGTCTCTAGCCATTTTTTTGATATTTCCATGTTTTCAAACACGGGTCCTAGTACCTGCGGAATACATCTGACAGAGTATCTATCTTGTATATTTTGGTGTTTGTAGTCAAAAAACTCTTCGTACCGAAGCTGTGCATCTCTTGTTAGCTTAGAGCCTTGCACTCTTGAAAGTAGCTTTTTGGCGCACTCTATCTGCCCCGGATGAGGCTTGACCTCGTGCACAAAATCCATCAGCGAGGTAGTATCGGCAAGCATCGCCTCAAAAAATCCGGCGCAAAAAGAGATGAAACTATCAAGAGTCCTCTCAAACTTCACAAAAGCCGCCAAAGCGATAGCGCTCATCACGGTCGTGCCGTTCATGATGGCAAGCGCCTCTTTTGGTTTGAAGTGATAAGGTGCAATGCCTAGCTCGCCAAACACCTCAATAGCAGGTCGAACTTCGCCGTGATAAATAACCTCTCTCTCGCCCGCAAGCACCGCCGCCACATAGGAAAGCGGAGTAAGGTCACCGCTCGCCCCTACAGAACCTTGCTGTGGAATGGCCGGATACACCTCTTTTATCAGTAGCGTCTCCATCGCCTCCAAAAGTTCGAAGCTGATGCCCGAAACCCCTTTTGAGAGGCTAATAAGACGAAGCGTAACAATCAGCCTAGACTCCTCCACGCTAAGTAGCTCGCCCAGTCCGCAACCGTGAAATCTATAGAGGTTTTGTTGCAACTTCTCCGCTTTTTCATAGTCCAGATAGTTTTTGCCAGACTCGCCGTATCCAGTCGTGACGCCGTATATCGGCTTGCCGCTTTGGATTTTCTCTAGTAGCACTTTTTGGGAGTTTTCTATTGCAGTGCGAAACTCCGCACTTTTATCAAGCGAAACAGAACTTGCGTCCGCTATCTGAGAGAGGTCAATATGTCTATCGTTAATCGTCAAATTCATTATTTTCGTACTCCAAGTAATCTAAGTATTAAAAGTTTTATGTGCAAAACGGTCATTTTGAAGTTGTCCCGCACCTTGTGAAAATGCGTCACTCTATCTTCCGGATAGATGGTCTTAATATCTATCATTCTTAGACTTCCACCTCTTCTTAGGTGTCTCACAAGGCTTTCTATCTCAAACTCATACCCATTAGATTTGAAAGGCTCGTCAAAAAGCGATAACGGATAAATACGAAGTCCAGACTGCGTATCGCTCACCCACACCCCCGTCTCCAAATACACCATTGAATTGCCCAGAAACCTGCCAATACTAGAAGCTTTTGGCACGGCTACGGAGTCAAAATCCCGCTTGCCGATAATAATCTCGTTTTTGCCCTCGTAAGCCGCAAGCACTTTGGCGGCGTCCTCCAAAAAGTGCTGACCGTCAGCGTCCACGCTCATAAAATGCGAAAAGCCAAGCTCTTTTGCAAGGCTCGCCCCGCTGATAAGAGCAATGCCCTTGCCTTTGTTGGTCTCGTGCGTTATGACGCCGCACTCTAGCCCATAAAGCAGTCCGCTTACGGCTATCTCGCTACCGTCATCCACGACGATTACGCTCACGCCCAGTGTCAACAAGCCTTCAACAACAGTTCTAACGGTTTTTGGATTGTCATATACGGGAACGACTATACAGATGTTATTCAATTAAAAATTCTTTCAAAAAGTAAAAAATTGTCGTATTTTATCTACTGTTTCCTGTTTTTATAGGGCTTTGCGGCTCCAATATTCAAAACTATTCTTGTATAATTGTCATAAATTCAAATAATAAAGGCAAAGGTGCATGACATCAATACGGGAAGTAAAAGAGCTTATAATATCTACTCTAAACCTGGAAGATATAACTCCTGATGATATAGAAGATAATGCTCCATTATTCAGGGATGGCCTAGGGCTTGATTCTGTAGACGCCATTGAGCTAATGGTGATGATTGATAATAAATTTAGAATTAAATTAGATAACGCAGATGTAGCAAAATCAATATTTGAATCAGCAAAAACTTTAACAGATTTTATAAATAAAGATAGATAACATAACTAAAGCGACAAAAAAATGAAAAAAATTTTATTTTTAACCCTCTATTGCATCTCTCTTATGTCTACGCCTATAAAGTTCAAGGAGAGTAGATATATAGAGGCCACAGGCAAGACTATGATTCTCAAAGGTGACATAGATTTTGTAAAAGACAGCATTACGGTACGATATAGTAGTCCTGCGAAAAAGACACTAATGCTCGTCGGAAATACTCTTACCGTAGAGAATGCAGATGGCTCAAAAGAGACATTGGAACTAAGCAAAAACAAACAGTTTAGCTTTTATTTCTCAATATTTCGTCATATAAATGAAAAAAATACGGATGCATTTAAAGATTTTTTTGAAGTAATAAAAACAAGAGATGGGTACAAAATGAGTCCAAAAGGAGAACTCAAAAAAAATATTGTAGCCATAACTGTCAAAACAGAAACCGACAAACCTAAAAATATCAAGATAGAGCTAATTAATGGCGATAAAATAGAGATAGATGCCGAAAACTAAGCTCTTAACTACGCTCATCTTAACGTTACTTTGGGCGCTTAGTATTAAAATTTTTTCCGAAAACACAGACTCAAACCTTCTTAATTCCTTTTCAAAATCAAAAGAAAGCGAAGTTCTATCGCTTCTCACACACTTTGACTCCTCCAAACGATTACTTGTGTTTGTGCCAAACTTTGACGCAAATGCTCAGACAGCTACAAAAGAGATAGCCGCCAAACTATCATCAAGTCAACTTTTTGAAAGTGTTTTTTTTAGGCTTATCGATGCAGATAGGTCATTAAAACAATACCTAAAAACAAACTACCTATATATAGCCGACGCCAATCTTTCCAAATTAAACAATATAGAAAATGAAATAAATAGACTTAAAAAACAGAGTGAAGACCCTTTCAACTACATGCCGATAGACAAGAATGACCCATTTGGCGTATTTGACTTAAAAACTGGCGGCTTTGGGTTTCAAAATGGAATGCTTGCGGCATCAAACAAAGGATATCTGATAATAGCAGTTGCCAAATCTGCCCCCACAGATGCCGAAGGTGCAAAAAAATTACATGACTACTGTAAAAATATCGAAAAAAATTACGAAAATACAGTTTTTTTTGCACCTCATTTTTTTGTAGCAGAAAACTCAAAAAACATAGAAAATAGAGTCAAAATACTATCTATATTTTCCATAGTGGCATTAATAGCAATATATATATTTATCCTAAAAAATCCGAAGCTTCTACTTTTATGCCTTACTGTTTTAGGTTTTTCCGTCTCTGCGGCGGCAGCATTAACGAGTATTGTGTATGGGCAAATAGCCACACTAGTGTTAGCATTTGGAGCCGGTATTGCATCTATCGCCGAGGATTATCTGTTTTTACTATATCTCAACAGAAATTTAGAAAATAAGAGCTTCAATAAAGAAGTATTCGTAGGGTTTGTGGCAACTTTTTGCAGTTTACTTGCAATGTCTGTTTTTGCTGACGGACTTATCGCTCAAATATCATTTTTTACCGCTTGTAGCATAGCCTTTTCCTACCTAGCTTTTTCATACTTGCCAAGAGTATACGACTTTCGCAGTAGCTCTTTTTTTGAGTTTAGCTTTAAACCAAAATCAGTTTTACATCCGCTATTGGTTAGCTTAATCTCTATTGCAATAATAGCGTTTGCCTCGTTACATATCAAAGCCGATTTTGAGTTACAAAACCTAGACTACGACAACAAAGAACTAAAGGCGAAAGCCACATTTTTTGTACATATGCTCGGAGATCAAGAGAGCGTACTTATAGAGGCTGCATCAAAAGAAGAGTTACTACAAAAAACCAGCACAATCAAGCAAAAATATATTGGTGTTCACTCCATAGCAGATTTTTGTCCATCCAAAAAAGAAATAGATTCAAGAAATAATCAATTTGCGGCTTTGGATTTGGACTCTATCAAACAACTTATCAACAAAAAAGGGGTCGAAGTTGGTTTTAAAGATGGATACTTCAAAGACTCTTACAGCTTTTTATCTCATCCGTCATTTGTTGCGGATGAGACGGCTGTAAAAAAGATAGGGTATGAAATACTCACAAACAATGACAAATACTACACTATAGCTCAAATTCCAAGAACAGCTCTTCCAGCTTTAAAATTAGAGTTTAAGGATATCTATACCCCGAAAGAGCTATCTCAAAATATATCTAAAAAAGAGTTTGAAAAATTTATTTTGCCATCACTCATAGCTACTTTTATTATCATCGGAGTTCTTGTATTTAAGACCGGTAAAAACTTTTTGTTTGCTTTTAATTTCATACTTTTCCCGTTAGCAGTTTTGAGCATATATCTCTCTTTTGCATCTGAGGGAGTAAACCTGATGCATATATTTGGAATTTTTCTTATTTCAATTTACGGTATCGACTATGGTATATACCTAGAAAAGAGTATGAATTCTGTCAACATACGGGCTGTTTTGTATTCACTATCCACAACATTCGCAGGCTTTGGAATACTTATTTTTAGTGATATTAAGGCGGTGTCATCCATTGGCGAGGCAGTATGCATAGGCATCGTATGTGCTTTATTGATGATTTTCCAAAAAAGAGCTGAACATGAAGATTAATATCCTACAAGATGACAAAAGTTTACAAACACATAGTCTACAAGACACACAGTCGTATCATGCAAACAAATCTTCAGCACTTATATCCCCTGCAACAAAGCTAGAAGCCTACAAAGAACTCTTTTTTTGCGAACAAAACGCTATAACAGCCGTCTGTTTCGACTCCTCTATGAAAAATATCCGTGAAAAATGTGAAAGTCTCGGCATTACACATCTGAATGATGCAGGCAACGGCATGTCATTTAAAAAAGCAAGGGCTCTTTTTTTTACATCAGGTACCACGGCAGAACCAAGGGGTGCCATTAAAACAGTTGAGATGATAGAATTGGAGGTTGCCGCGCAAGTAGCATATCTAAGTAAATACAAGTTCGACTCACTCCTTGTAACTGTACCTCTATACCACATATACGGCTATTTATTTGGTTATGCCATCCCAAAAACAATAAAATGCGATATATATACCAAAGACCTTTTTATGCCGCAAAATATAATTGACTTTGCGGAAACAAAAAAATGCGCATGTATTACTACGCCTGTATTTTTAAAAGCAATGCTAAAAATAGGCGATCAGAGAGATCTTTCAGGATCTATTTTTATCAGTTCTACTGGCGCTATGAGTCAAACAGAAGTGGACGAATTTTTTGAAAAATTTGGAGCTGAGGTTGTGCAAATATACGGCTCTACGGAAACCGGTGGCGTTGGAGTCAAGGAGCGTAAAAGTTGCGTCTGGATACCGCTAAAAAACGTCACATTCAGTGTTAATAGTGAATCTAGGCTTCTTATCGATTCCCCTTATCTCTCACGTGAGATATTTGAAGGAAATATATCCTCTCTTTCTTTGCCGTTCCAAACAAGCGATATTGTAAGATTGCAAGAAGATGGCTTTGAGATAATCGGAAGAAGTTTCGAGATACTCAAAATAGGCGGAAAACGGGTTTCTATTCTAGAGATAGAAACTGAAATAGAAAAACACCCACTAATCGAAGAAGCGCAGGTATTTCCAATCAAGATAGATAAACTAAAAGATGAGCTTATAGAGGTTTTGGCGGTCACAAAACTAGGGGAAGAAGAGCTTGCCGAATTTATTACTAAGACACTCAAAAATCTTTATTCAGAAATAAAAATTAATGCTAGATATCGAAAAATTAATGCATTAAAAAGAACATTCAACGGCAAAAAAATACGAAATGAAAAACCATACGACGGCTAAGTGCCATATGGTTTATGTTCTAAAAACTATTGAAGTGCCAAATTTTTCTGAATATCAAGATCTAGGCTTCTAACCCAACTATTGTAGTTCTTGTGGATATTTACACCGTCACTATCCAATCCAGTGCTACTTTTGTAAGTGATGCTATATTTTTTTGAATCGTATTTTATCTCTACATCTGCCACATGAGTTCTTAGCATTAGCGTAGCAGAAATTACGCCGGGTGATACATCCTGAGCCTTCCATCCTCTGCCGAGACAAGCAGCGTAAATTGCTTTTTTGACTTGTTCGCTAGTTTTCTCTTTGGTTATTACAGGTACCGGCTGATTACTAACATTATATATGGCTTGATTTCCGCACCCAACAAAAAATAGCAATACCGCAACAACGCTAACTGATTTTAACAATCTCATGGCAACTCCTTTTTAGTTTAAATTTTATCATATCAATACCTTAATATAATAATTATATTACATTATGATAATTTTAATACTTCTTTCCGAGCACTACTATTAACTCTTTTGCATTCAAATCTTCAATCAAAACTTTTAGATTTTTTAGAGAGAAAAGCCTGATGGTTTCGCTTTTTTCTTTTTTAAACTCAGTAGAAAATCCGTTTTTGGAGAAAATGACGAAGATGTCGGGCGTTAGTTTGGCGTTAGTGCAACTCTCTTGGAGTTTACTGAGCGCACTTTTGCCGATTTTTGATTTGGAGTATTTGCATGTTCCTGCGACAGTCTTGCCGGACTTTGTTTGCGCCAGTATCTCTATTTCATTGTCTTTGTCCCAGTATGAGCCGATTTTTTCTACTCTGTCCTCGGCAAAACTCTTTTTGACCAACGCCAACACAAGTCCCTCGCATGCAAAGTCAAAAAAAGCTTGCTTGTTGTTTTGCCACTTCTCGTCAACCTCCGTATACTCGCCATCCCTAATGCCTTTGTAATATGGAGAGACAAAAGAAAACCAAAAACGCATAAAAGGTGTCACAAATAGGAGTCTATCAGAGACCTCTTCGCTCGCATCTGCAGGCTCTTCCTGCGATTTTTCAGCTCGCAACACTCCGTTTTCAATCAAAAAAGCCACCGCATCTTCACCGTCTTGCCTTGACAAAGAAGCTCTTTTGAACGCCGAATGCTCCCTTCCGTCTCCTGTAGCGAGTGCGGTTAGTAGCGAGTGGTATGCTTTGTTGTTTTGGGTGATTTTTGTGATGTCGCCGTGTATGTAGCGATAATTTGCGAATATCTTCTCTTTGATTAGCCCATCAAGCGGCTTAGTCATATCTACATTCCACCCCGTGCCGCCGAAAACTGCAAAATACTCGATAGCTTTTTCAATATCATCCGCTTTGTTTTGAAAGCAAAAAGAGCGAAACTGCTCCAATGGTGTCGGGTGTTTGGACATAGAGATAAGCCTTATTTTTTCTGACATTATAACCTACTTGACGCCAACCTACATTGCGCTTTTGATATACTATCTCCAACACAAAACATGGCAAAGGAAACAAAATGGTACTGCACAAAAAACTTGCAAACATCGAAGCCATAGAGCAAAAAGCCGGAAAAGGGGTGAGCATGAAAATGCTTCTCTCTCCTGACGAGTCGCCGAATTTTGCTATGAGAAACTTTATTATCGAAGCGGGCGGACACATGCCGCTACACACAAATGCGGTTGAGCATGAGCAATACGTAATTAGCGGAAGAGCAAAGGTGCAACTAGGGGATAAGTTTGTCGAGGCTAGCGCCGGAGATGTTTTGCTCATCGGCGCAGGAGTGGCTCACAGCTACGAGACCATAGGAGACGAGGCGTATAGCTTTTTATGTCTTGTGCCAAAAACGCAAGATACGATAACCCTTGTCTAAAAAAATTATCCTTTCGACTTTTAATGCGAGGTTTACGCACACGTCTTTAGCCCTTAGATACTTGTACGCAAACCTCAAAGAGCTACAATCGCAAGCTGCTATTTTGGAATTTGTCATCAACGAAAACCCTCAAAGCATAGCCGAAAAAATACTTCTACACTCCCCAGAAATAGTCTGCATAGGCACATACATCTGGAATGCGCTAGATGTCAAAAACTTAATAGACACGATAAAACAAGTCTCGCCGCAAACCGTGATAATCTTAGGCGGCCCAGAGGTTAGCTACACTCCTCTCAGAGTTGATTTTGGCTCTGCCGACTTCATCGTTTGCGGGGCCGGAGAAGTCGCTTTGTATGAGCTATGCAAGACTATTTTGGACGGCAATGCACCAAAAGAGAGGACGATACACGCCAAAAAAGTTGCGCTAAACGATATAGCGCTGCCCTACTCTCACTACTCTGACGAAGATATCGCACACCGATACGTCTACGTCGAAGCCTCTCGTGGATGTCCTTTTGAGTGCGAGTTTTGCCTCTCTTCTATTGACGAAAAAGTCAATTATTTTGATACACACAAGCTGCTTGCAGAGTTCGAGATACTATGGCAAAGAGGCGCTAGAAACTTCAAGTTTATCGATAGGAGTTTTAATCTCAATATTACGGTAGCTGAAAAGCTATTTGACTTTTTTCTTTCAAAGAGCGAGCCGTATTTTTTGCATTTTGAGGTTATTCCGGACGCTTTTCCCCAGAGACTGAGAGATAAAATATCTATGTTTCCCGCAGGTTCATTGCAGCTTGAAATCGGCATACAGACGCTAAACGAAGAGGTAGCCGCCAGAATAAACCGCAAAATAGACCTCGAAAAAATAGAACAAAACATAGGTTTTTTACAGATGCAAACTAGCGTCCACATGCATCTCGACCTCATAGTCGGGCTTCCCGGTGAGACGCTGCAAAGCTTCGCAAAAAACCTAAATATGCTTTGTTCTCTCACAAACGCCGAAATCCAAATAGGAATACTAAAAAAACTGTCGGGTACAAGTATGGGCAGACACGATGATGAGTTTGAAATGCTCTATTCCAATACGCCGCCTTACGATATTTTGCAAAACAAGCATCTCTCTTTTATGGATATTCAAAAGATGAAACGGTTTGCGAGATTTTGGGATATAGCCTACAACAGTGGCAATTTCAACAAAACTATAGGGTTGCTTTGGCATGACGGAGACGTATTTGGCGGCTTTTCTCGCTTTTCGGAGTGGGTGTATGAGCGTACCGAATCTACATGGCAGATTGCCCTTAATAGATTTGCCGAGTTGCTATTTGATTATCTAAGCGAGTGCGGATTTGAGAAAAAAACTGTAGCGGATTTGATAATAGACGATATAGCCAAAGTCGGTGGAAGGTCTTTGCCACACTTCTTGAAAGAGTATGCATCACACATACCGCAAAAAGAAGATGCAAAAGAACTTGCAAAGTTCGCTAAAAGACAGCAAGCTAGAGCCGCAGCAGAGTAATTTTAAGAGAATACGAATGGAAAATTTTTTCTCCGACCTGAATGAACTTTTAGCAAGCGACTTCGGGCTAACACACAATACCACCTTTGGGCTATCAGCCTCTGTTATTGTGCTTTTTTTATCTATCTTGGCTTTTTGGCTAACAATTCACACCGTTATCAAGATAGCGAATAGAAGGCCAAAACCGATACCTATGCCGGTACAAGTAGTGCACAGTGAGCCGAAAAAAGAGATAACGATAGATATTGGGGAATTTGGCAAGATAATAAGTGAAAAAAAAGTATCCATCAAAGGCATAGAACTGGACTACTTCATAGTCAAAAAAAGTAAATACGAAAAAGACTCTTTGCCGATAGGTACGATAGTGGTTGTAATCAAAAAAAATGCAAACGAAGCATATGTAAAACCTGCAGATGACAAAGATAAGATAAGGCTAAAAGGGCTTATCTAGCCCTTTATAAATTCTATCACACTGCTTTCGAGTTTGGATATATCCATTGGCTTTTTATTCTGCGCCTCATACGTCAAAAGAGCTTCTATATCTGGATGCAATGTAAATGAGAAACTATTTTTGATCTCTGCGATAGCATCTTTGTCTCTAAAAGCGCACTTTGAAGGCTCGATAGCCTCTAGCACGCTAGGAGAAAACTTCGTCCACTCAGCAGTCGAATACATAACAGTCTTTTTATCTCCACTCTTATGCGCTTTTACGCAAAGCGCAGTATGCGGATCCATCAGATAGCCTTTGGCTGCGTACTTGGCAATAATCTCTTTGGAGTACGCATCATCTCCGTAAACAGCCTCAAAATCACCTTGAAGCACTGCAAGTTCGTCTTTACTTAGCGCATAGCATCTATTTGCCGCAAGCTCATCCATTAGCTCCTTTGTTCGCCTAGAACCAAACTTGTCAAATAGTATTCTTTCGATGTTTGAAGAGATGAGTATATCCATCGCCGGAGAGATAGTCTTTACAAGCTCTCTTTTTGTGAGGTCGTATGATCCGTTTGTGATTAGCTCGGTTAATATATTATTGGCATTTGAAGCTATTTTTATTTTGTCTATCGGTAGTCCCATTCGTTTTGCGTAGTATGCGCCAAGAGCGTTGCCGAAGTTGCCTGAAGGAACTATGACATCTATTTTTTCGCCGATTTTTATCTCATTTTTGGCAAGAAGCTGAAGATAGGCATAAAAGTGATATATCGTTTGGAAAGCTATACGACCGAAGTTTACGGAGTTTGCCGCAGATACTTTATATCCGTAATCTGCTAGTTTTGCTTGAAAATCGCTTGAGCCAAGAAGCGATTTGAGTGCGCTTTGGGCATCGTCAAACGTACCGTCCACCCCAATAACTTCGAGGTTTCCGCCATGAAGAGACAACATCTGAAGTTTTTGGATATCACTAGTTCCCCCCTCCGGATAGAGGCACACTACTTTTACATTGTCCGCATTTTGTAGGCTCTTTAACGCCGCAGGGCCTGTATCGCCGCTTGTTGCCGTCATCACTAGATATTTTTGGTTTTGCTCTTTTGCCAAATCGCCAAATATCGACCCAAAAGGTTGTAAGGCCATATCTTTAAACGCCCTCGTAGGCCCATGATAAAGCTCACATACAAACAAATTATCTTCTATTTTGACAACCGGAGCGGAGTCGGCGCTGTCATAGCTATCGTATCTATCAAGCGCTTTTTTGAGCGACTCCTCTTTGATATCCATCTCAAAAAGAGAGAAAATATCAAATGCAAGCTCTTTGTAGCTTAACTCTTTTGAAGAGAGCAAAAACTCTGCATCGATAGTCGGAAGATGAAGCGGGGAGTATAGTCCGCCAAAGCTAGCGGATGGATTTAGCATGGCGTATGAAAATGTAACCTCTGTGGGTTTTTTGTTGTCGTTGCCTCTAGTCTCGGTAAATATCATCAAAATTGCCCTGTAATTTTTTCGCTAATTTTATCAAATAGGGGCTTTTGTGCGGGCATAAAAAAAGGCGGAGCTAAAAAGCCCCGCCTTAAAATCAAGGAGTGTTTTGAAAATTAGATTACCAGTTAACTTCAGCAGTTAGCATGTATACATTTTTGTCGTTACAAGTTTTTGTAGATGTACAAAGATTTGAGCCGTCGATTTTTTTATCGTCAATATTTTTTGCATTTGCGATAAAGCTAACATTTTTGCTGTATTTATAAGCAACACCGTAAATCATTTGAGTTACATCTTCAGGCATTGTTTTTACACCATTTTTTGCAGTTTGCTCTTTTTGGTGTTTGTCTAGTCTGGCGATAATAGTCCAATCTTTAATCGGTCTAATTTCGGCATTGACTGAGTAGCCTGAATAATCGACTTTATCTTTATCCGTAGCGGCAGGAACTGTTTTGTATTTATCTTCAGCTTTGAACACTTGTCCTGCTATCAAAGCATAAGGGTGGTTATATACCGCGTGAAGTCCGTAGATAGTTCTATCGTACTCGTTTTTATCGCCTGTATCTATAGTATCGTCTTTGTGTTGTTTGCTGTTAAGACCGTAAGTTGAGATATGGAAGTAGCTATCTTTCGTTCTGTCATATTTGCCCACTTTCATACCGTCAGCAAATGGATGAGCAGTAAGTCTATACTCTACAGACATACCTGTTGAGTTTTGTTGGTTGGCAGCATTTTTGTCAGCATGGTAACCTTCGCCGTTAAATAGACCGATTTCAGATGTGAAATAATCTGTTTTTGTTTGGAAGTTAATACCCATATCCGCAGAGTTTACAAGGTCTGGGCCTGCTTCTGTCGGAGTGCCTTTGTGTTCAAGAGCTACTTTGTTGATTGATCTATATCTCCAAGAGTTGTGCTCTTCGTAATCTATCCATGGTCTGTGTGCTACACCGATTTCTGCACCTGTATAAGGAAGGATTTTATCAAGATACAAATAAGCATATTTTACATATGCAAATGCATAACCATTTTTTTGTGAACTAGTATCAGTTGCGGTTTCAGTTGCACCATCTTTGTTTGCAGAAGTTCCGAGTTCTTTACCTGCATCAAGAGTTACCCTAAAGTAATCTTTATCTGTTAGGTAAGCTTTAACTTGAAGGTAGTTTCTTCTGAACTCAAAACCGCCAGAGTTACTAACTTTGCCAGTAGCAGAATTTGCTACGTTTTTTGGGTTTGCAGATGTGTAACCAAAATAATGCGTACCGCTAAATTCAAGTTTTTTTACTTTAGCCTCTACGGGCACGCCTCTTACTTCTTTACTCATTAGTTCGGCTACATTGTTTTCTTGGATGAAGTTGCCGACTTTTTGTCTATTTTCGCCCGGTTCCGTGAAGATTTGCTTTGTCGTAACGTCTTCGTACAGCGTAATACCAGTAGCAGATGCTACCGATGCAAGCGCCGCAAGAGCTACTAGAGATGCTCTTAGTTTCATATCAACCCTTTATTAGTTAGAATTTTTTTGCGGGGTGATTCTAACTATCGGGTGTTACAAAATGATTACGTGGTTAAAGTGGGCAGGAGTTTGATTCTGTTAAAAATGGATATTTCTTTTCTAGGATTTTTATTTTCATCTGGTCGCCTGTTTTTTTATGAGCAAAGTACTTTTGGTATATGACCAACTTCCTCTCCAGATGTTCCACTTCATGTCTAAATAAAGGTATAGCTCTTAAAGCATAGATTGCATCATTAGCTTTTTGTATTTCACCTGTCGTCATTAGTAGTTCAGCCTTCAAAACGGCTTTTTCACCCAACTCTTTAAGTATCTTATACTCTTTTAGCTCTTTCAAAAACGGGTGTAAATTTGCAAGTTCGAATGAAGATTTAAAATCTTTTGACGCAAGTTTTTTCAAAAATAGATTGATAGTTTCTCTTTCAGCAAGTATCTGTTTTATAAGGTCGGTCTTTGAGCCGACTCCTCTAAAAGCCGCAAAACTCTCTTTTGCTTCATCCAATTTTCCAGATATGGAGAGCGTCTTGGCTTGTTCTACAACACTTCGCCACTCGTCTTCTATTGTTTTATAATAAGCGGTGAGCTTCAAAAACCTATATCTCTCTGCTAGATTGTAGGCATTTGAAAATTTCCTAGCTTTAATAAAACCGACAAAGGAGCGCATAGTCTCTATCGACTCTACAATCTCTTTTAATTCGCTTCTTTTTTGAGAAACTTTCATAAAGGGCGAAAGCTGTTTTATCGCACCGTCATAGTTCTCGTTTTCAGCCATCTTCAGGGCACTCATAGCAAAAGCCGAAAATACGTCTTCAAGCATTTTTGGCGCATCCGTTAAAAAGAGTAGTTCACTCTGGGCAATCATCGTATAGCAAGATACAAAATCTTTTTTTGAAAAAAATGCCCTAAACTCTGTAAATAGCGCCGCAATATCATAAATAGAGATGAAGCCCTTTGCATCCTCAACAACAAGAAGCATTTTAGCTTCGTCAAATCTAATCATTTGCGGTTCGGCGGAGTCTAATTTACCGACGCAAACCGCTTTTTCTTCTTCTATATCAAAAATAGCAAATCCGGCATCTTTGAATATTGCAATAAAAAACCTATTGTCATTGACAAAAAAGCCTTTTTTACAAAAAGAAGAGAATCTAAGAGTGTATCTTGAAGATTTCATAGTGTCGGTATCCACTGCCATGAAATGCCCGTCTTTTGAGATAGATACAAAATGCTTTTCATCCAAAAAGCCGTTAAAACAGGCATCGCTTCCGGATGTAGTGAATGTGCCGAAAAGTTTAAGAGCGCTAGGAGAACATACATATCCTTGACCGGATGCTGAAACCAAACCTACTCTATTAAGGTCGGAGTTGAAAACTATTTTCGCAGGAACAAAATCTTTTTCTATCGCTATCGAACTGAGTAGCTTATTTGAACCGACATCGAAGACGTTGAGTTTTGAGTCGCTTGTATAAAAAAGTACGAGTTCGCCGCTATAATCAACCTCCAAAAATAAAATATCAAGCTCTCCGGAAAAAGAAGCCACCTGAGTTTTATTCACAAAGTCATATATAATCAGCTTTTTTGAACCTTCCGTCAAAAAAACAAAAAGCACCGTACCGTCTCTTTCAAAGCTTCTAAAGGAGCCTTGTTTTTGTCCGGATATATTTTGTATACGATAATCTTTTGCGGCAGAATCTCTTATTATCTTAATACCGCCCTCGCTTGTCACGGTGGCAATACTCTTATCTTCAAATATCTGCATATCGATAAGTTTTGAACTTACCGAAACTTTATAACTACTATTCAACCCTCATCCGCCCTTAAAAAACTAACCTATATTATAATATGACTAATCAAAAATTATTAACGACTGGACATCAATGCAAAAAACAATAGCCGTCATAGACACATTCGGATTTTTCTTTAGAAGCTACTTTGCCATGCCTCCACTCAAAAGCAAAAGCGGCTTTCCCACTGGACTTCTCACAGGATTTCTCAACTTCCTATCCAAAATATCAAAAGAGCACGAAGCCGACTATATGGTTTTTTGTCTCGAGAGTAAGGTCAAGGGTTTTAGAGAAGATATATACTCTGATTACAAAGGCAATCGCCCGGATGCGCCGGAGGATTTTAAAGCACAACTTCCAATAGCGATAGAGTGGCTGCACAAACTAGGACTCAAAACAATGTCTATCGACAGCTTCGAGGCAGACGATATCATCGCCGCAATCTGCAAAGTTGCCCAAAAAGACGGGCTCAAAACACGTATTGTAAGCCACGACAAAGACCTCTATCAGCTGATAAAAGATGGGCAAACGGTAGTTTGGGAACCATCAAAAAAAATCATTGTGGACGAACAAGGGTGCATCACAAAATTTGGCGTACACCCATCACTCTTTATAGATTTTCAAGCCCTTATCGGCGATAGCGTCGATAATGTACCGGGAGTCAAGGGTATCGGGCCAAAAACAGCGGAAAAGCTAATCAACGAATACAAAACGATAGAAAACTTATACACCAACATAGACAAAATAACAGGCAGAACCAAAGAGCTTTTGGAAGCTGGATATGAAAACGCCGTAATGAGCAAAAAACTAGTCACGCTCAAAAATGATATATTGGAGTCAATAGACTACGCATCTTGTGAGCTTCCTCAAACAATAGATTTTGGCAAGATAGCAGATGAGATGCTCTCTTTGGATATAAGACATCTACTCAAAAAAGATACTATGCCTAGTGTAGAACCGCAAAAAACCGTTCGTGAGAAGCAAACATCCAATAATTTTGAAGCCGTACTTGTAAGCTCAGACGACGAACTAAGAAATATAGTAAGCAAAATACCTCACGGCGGCATAGTCGCATTCGATACGGAAACAAACTCGCTAGACACCAAAGTCGCAAATCTAGTCGGTTTTTCTTTCTCCTACGAGGAGACAAAAGGGTTTTACGTGCCGCTTTTGCACTCATATCTAGGAGCCCCCGAACAGGTGTCAAAAGAGGCCGCTAAAGAGTCGATAAAAGCTATATTTGGGAGGCAAGTAGTCGGTCACAATCTCAAATTTGATATTGCGGTCGTGGAGAGATTTTTGGATACCAAAGACCTCAGTGTCTTCGCCGATACGATGCTGCTTGCATGGCTAGACAATCCAGAAATGGCGGTGGGGCTTGACTCTCTTGCTGATAAGTTTTTTGCTCACAAGATGATAAAGTTCAAAGAGACGGTAAAAACAGGTGATGATTTTTCAAAAGTAGCGGTCGAAGATGCGACGCTATATGCTGCAGAGGACGCCGTATTTACGCTAAAGCTCTACAATCTACTCTCGACAAAACTGCAACAAAAAGAGCCTGCAATATATAAAGATTTTACGCAAATAGAGATGCCTTTTATGCGGATTTTGCTTGACATGGAAAAAGAGGGAATCGCTGTAGATAAGCAAAAACTATCCGAACTTCTAATAAAAAGTGAAGGCGAGATAGAGGCGGTAAAAAGCGAGATTTTTGCGCTCACGGGATATGAATTTAACATCAACTCCACAAAGCAGCTTTCCGATATTTTGTTTGAAAGACTAGGGCTCAAATCCGTCAAAAAAACAAAAACAGGCCTCAGTACCGACGAGCGAAGCCTCTTAAAAATGATAGACGCTCATCCCGTTATCGACAAAATCCTTCTGTACCGTGAGGTTTTCAAACTCAAAAGCACCTATATAGAGCCAATGCTAGAGCTATCCGCCAAAAATGAAGAACACAAGATATATACAAGCTTTTTGCAAACAGGCACAGCCACGGGCAGACTCTCAAGCAAAAATCCAAACCTCCAAAACATCCCCACAAAAACAGAGGCCGGACGCCAGATAAGATACGCTTTTGTGCCGACAAATGGCAAAGTATTTATAGGGCTTGACTACTCGCAAATAGAGCTTCGATTGCTCGCTCACTTCAGCCAAGATGAAACATTGGTCGGCGCATTCTTGCAAGATAGGGATATTCACCTCGAAACAGCGCAAAAAATATTTGGTAAAGAAGCGGCAAAAGAAAATAGAAACAAGGCCAAAACAATAAACTTCGGCCTACTATACGGCATGGGAAGCCAAAAACTAGCGGACACGTTGGCTATTAACACCAAAGAGGCAAAAGAGCTGATAGATAGCTACTTCGCCTCTTTCCCGACGGTCAAAAACTTCATGGATTCCATCAAGGAGAGCGCAAGAGAGACGGGCTTTGTCGAGACGCTGATGGGCAGAAAAAGATTTTTTGATTTTAGGAGTGTCGGCGCAAGAGATGAGGCTATGTATCTGCGGGAGGCTGTAAATACCGTATTTCAAGGCTCAGCGGCAGATATCATCAAGCTCTCGATGATAGAGATAGCAAAAAAGATAAAAAGTGAAAACATAAAAGCAAAAATGATACTTCAAATCCACGATGAGCTGATATTTGAGGCGGAAATAGGAAGCGAAGAGCTTATCGCAAAAGAGTTTGCGAATATCATGGAGTCTATAGTGACGCTAAAAGTACCGCTAAAAACATCTATTAACTTCGGTAAAAACTGGGGCGAGCTCAAATAGCCCTTTTATTGTTTTAAACAAGAGTTTTTGAGTACAATTTCCAAAAAATTTTCCATCAAGTAGGATAAAAACAATGTCACGACTTCTTAAATTTCTCTCCTCTATGGCTATTCCGTCTATATTGTTACTTATTTTTGCCGTTGCGGCGGGAGTAGCTACATTTATAGAAAATGACCACGGAACACAAACAGCGAGAGCTTTGGTGTATAACGCAAAATGGTTTGAGGCCATAATGGTACTTTTGGCACTCAGTCTTGGATTTAATATTTTTAAGCAAAAGCTTTACACAAAAGAGAAAATGGGCAGCTTCTTGATGCACTCCTCTTTTATCGTCATCCTCATAGGAGCCGGACTTACTAGATACTTCGGATACGAGGGCATAATGCACGTCAGAGAAGCGGAGACTTCAAACAAAATGATATCGGCAGACACGTATTTACAAATATCGGCAGTATCGGGAGCTTCAAAATCTGCTATTGAGGAAAAAGTACTATTCGCCTCAACCGAAAAACCTGATTTCAAAACCAAAATTAGCGCCAACGGCAAAGAGTACTCCATATCGTTAAAAGAGATAATTCCAAATGCCGTTAAACAAATAGAAGAGATAAAGGGCGGCAAGCCTATGATTTCTATGGTAGTCGCGGCAGATGGAGCTACTCCTTCACAAAGACTTTTAGAGGAAGGCATATCCGCTACGATAGAAAATATAAAGTTTGAAATAGGAAACAACGGCTCGCTAATAGAAGGCGATGCGCCATCCGTAAAATTTTTTGCAAAAGACTCGAAGCTATACTTTATATCAAACAGAGACGTCGAATATCTAACAATGCTTGACCGACAAAACGGCAAGTACGCAAAAAACGAGATAAACGAGTTTGAAAAAGGCAAACTTTTTAATATCGAAGGTGTTAGCTTTGTTCCTAGATTTACGACAACATCCGGTGCCGTAAAACTCATGCCGTCTTCTTCAAAAATGAAAGGTCAAAACCTAGACAGCGCTCTAATCTTTGATATCAAAGGCGCTAATACACAAAAAACTGCTACGGTCATGGGGCAATCACAAGCCTCAGGGGAGCCTGTCAGTGTCGCAATAGACGATGCCAATATATCACTTGCCTACGGCTCAAAAACATTGGAACTTCCGATATCAATAAAACTAAACAAATTCATACTCTCAAGATACCCAGGCTCAATGAGTCCGTCTTCGTATGAGAGCAACGTTACCGTTGTTGAGGGCGCAAAAAGCTTTGACTATAGGATATACATGAATCACACTCTTGACGCTAACGGATTTAGATTTTTCCAATCCTCTTATGACTCCGATGAAAAAGGCACAATACTCTCCGTATCAAAAGACCCCGGCAAAATCCCTACTTATATCGGTTATTTGATGATGGCTATAGGCATGGGATGGTTGTTGATAGATAAAAACTCAAGATTTAGAAGGCTAAGCAAAACGCTTGAAATCCAAAAAGCTAGCATCTCTGCGATATTGATTGTGTTATTTGCTTTTTTGACGCCAAATATCTATGCCGCAGATAATGCAACCAGCCAAATAGACGGAATGCAAGCGGCAAACATACTGCAAAACGCAAAAAACGTAAATAAAGAAGTAGCAGACGACTTTGGCAGGTTGCTAGTTCAAGATGCCCAGGGAAGACTGAAACCGATAAATACTCTGGCTATAGAGGTACTAGACAAAGTATCGGGAAGTAGTAGCTTTGACGGAATGAGTGCGAACGAGACTCTTTTTGCAATGATACTGGAACCAAAAAGCTGGCAACAAATAAAATTTATCAAAGTTTCACATCCTGAAGTAAAAAAATTTCTCGGTCTCGGCGAATCTGATAAAAGAGCGGCTTTCATAGACTTTTTCGATACTACAAGCGCACAAGGCGGCTATAAACTAGCATCTTACGTCGATGAAGCAAATAGAAAAAAACCCTCAGAAAGAGGAGTTTTGGACAAAGAAATACTAAAACTTGATGAAAAACTAAATATCTGCTACATGGTTTACAGCGGTAAACTACTTCGTATTTTTCCAAAACCAAACGACTCTAATAACGTATGGTTAGACCCTGCATCTGCCGTTATGGGACTTGACACAAACTCGTCAAACGCAATCAGAGAAAACCTAAACGGGCTATTCTCCAATGCAATCCTCTCAACAAAAGACAGCACAAAAACAGCTGCCGCACTTGCCGAAGTCGCGAAAATAAAAATGATGCAAGAGGCATACGGAAAGTCAATAATGCCTAGCGATACAAAAATAAACGTAGAGCTTTTGTATAACAAGCTAAGTATATTCTTCAACCTTATTTTCGTCTACCTACTGGTAGGCGTGGTGCTTTTGATAGCAGAATTTGCGACGCTCTCAGGCGAATCAAAAGCTCTCAAAATAGTCAAAACGTCTTCTTTGTATATCTTGACTGCGGCTTTTGCGATGCACACTCTAAACCTTGCGGCTAGATGGTACATATCGGGTCATGCCCCTTGGAGCGACGGATACGAATCTATGACCTATATCGCTTGGGCAACGACACTTGCAGGTATACTATTTACCAAAAAATCCACCTTTACGCTTGCGCTTACCTCTGTGCTTGCGGGTGTAGTGCTTTTCGTCGCACACCTAAGTTGGATGGATCCGCAAATCACAAATATAGTTCCCGTACTAAAATCATACTGGCTAACAATTCACGTCTCAATGATTACGGCAAGCTACGGCTTTTTGGGACTTGGTGCGCTAATCGGCTTTGTAAGTCTCATACTCTTTGCCCTCAGAAGCGAATCAAAACCGCTAATCGACAAAAAAATAAGAGAGTTAGCCGTAATCAATGAAATGACACTTATTGTAGGTCTTTTTATGCTAACGGTAGGAAATTTCCTCGGCGGCGTATGGGCAAATGAGAGTTGGGGTAGATACTGGGGATGGGATCCGAAAGAGACTTGGGCGCTAGTATCGATACTTATATACACGATAGTGGTGCACTCCAAATACATTCCAAAAATGGGTTCGCCTTATGCACTATCAGTGCTCTCGATGTTCTCATTTTCGTCTATCGTAATGACATATTTCGGGGTAAATTTCTATCTGTCTGGACTTCACTCATACGCACAAGGAGACCCGATTCCGGTTCCTAGTTTTGTATATATATCCGTTGTGGTTATGGTGCTTGTTACGCTACTAGCGTATAAGCAAAGAGATTTGAAGCTTCTGAAAGCGGAGGATTAATCACAAACATTCGAGCTTGAAATCTTTTTCAAGCTCGAATTATTCTCGTTATGTTCAGCGTCTTTTTTCTCATGCTCATTGACTTTTGAGGCCTCTTCGCTTTTGATCTCCATCTGAACTTCTTTGTGTACTTCTTTTTTAACTACTGTTTTTTTAACCGGTTTTTTCTTGACGACTTTTTTCTTTGTCGCTTTTTTCTTAACAACCGTTTTTGGCTTTACTACAGATGTTGACTGCATAGCCTTTTTTTGCTCATTTTTGAGCATTACATTTACTAACTGTCCAAGTTCGCTAGAAGGGTTGATGTCTTCTATAACTACTCTTTGGGGAAGCTTGTTTTGCTCTTCAGCCGCATGTGGGGCTGCCTTGTGTTGCTCTTCGTCTTTTATGCTGTTTGCTCCGCTGCCGGAACCAATCATAAAATTATCGGCATAACAAAAAGAGGTAAGGCAGATAGCGGTTAAGAAAGTTTTTTTGAACATATTGAGACACCTTAGTTCTAGAATTTGGTGTAAATCGGAAAAAGCGACCTTTATTTTAACCGCTTTTGTCAAATAAAAGCAAATGTTGAGCCAAGTTTTTGATAAAATGCAACAAAACTTCACAGGAAACCGCAATTAATGACAAAAAACAAGAGTGATTTGAAGCTACTTTTTTCAATGCCGGTGATAGTCGCCGCACTCGGCTACTTCGTGGATATCTACGATTTGATACTTTTTGGAATAGTCAGGGTATCTAGTCTTAAAGAGCTAGGCCTATCTCCGAGTCAAATAACTGAAGTCGGAGCGCAGATACTCAATATGCAAATGGCCGGTATGCTAGTCGGCGGGATTCTTTGGGGAATACTCGGCGACAAAAAAGGCAGAATGTCCGTACTTTTGGGCTCTATCATTCTTTATTCAACGGCAAATTTTTTAAACGGATTTGTGCAAGATGTCAATAGCTATATGGCTCTTAGATTTATCGCAGGCGTAGGCCTTGCGGGAGAGCTCGGGGCAGGGGTTACTCTTGTCTCGGAGCTTTTGCCAAAAGCAATTCGTGGGTACGGCACGATGATTATTGCCACCGTCGGCGTCACCGGAGCTATCGCCGCCAACTTTATAGCTCAAAGCTTTGATTGGCGAACCGCCTATATTATCGGCGGCATCATGGGTTTTGCACTGCTTCTTATGAGGGTTGGGCTTATGGAGTCAGAGATGTTCAAGACGCTCAAAAACTCCACCGTCAAACGGGGCGCTTTTTTTGACCTCTTCACAAAAAAAGAGCTTTTCTTCAAATATATGAAGTCCATAATGATAGGCTTACCGCTATGGTTTTGTGTTGGAATTTTGATACTTTTTTCTCCAGAATTTGCAAAAGAACTTGGTATACAAGGTAGCGTAAATGCTGGACATGCGGTGATGCTTTGCTATATCGGGCTTACTATCGGGGATTTTGCTAGCGGGTACATGAGCCAAAAAGCCCAGAGCAGACGGAAAATTATCTTTGTATTCATGGCTGCCGCACTTGTTTTATCACTTATTTACCTCAGCATCTCAAACGCCTCTTCAGAGCTATTTTACGCACTGTGTTTTGGTATCGGCGTCGCTTGCGGCTATTGGGCGCTATTTATCACTGTGGCGGCGGAGCAGTTTGGTACAAATATCCGCTCTACGGTGGCGTCTACGATTCCAAACTTTGTTCGAGGTATGGTAGTGCCAATGAGTCTTGCATTTTTGGCGTTAAAGCCATACGGCGGAGTCGTGTTTGCAGCCTCTATCGTCGGCGGAGTCGTGTTTTTGATAGGCTTAGCGGCTTTGTGGAAACTTGAAGAGACATTTCACAAAGATTTGGATTATATAGAGGTATAGATGTTAAGAGAATTAGCCGTAGTCGGTGTCGGAGGGGCTATAGGCTCCATAGCTAGATATTTGGTAGTTACGACAAGCGCAAGAGTACTGTCCAGCAACTACACGCACTACGGCACATTGGCAGTCAACTGTATCGGCTCTTTTTTGGTTACACTTTTTATGGTTTTGTATATCGAAAAATTCGACCTTAGCGAAAGCGTACGACTGTTTATAGTTGTCGGATTTTTGGGCGGTTTTACGACGTTTTCGGCATTTAGCTACGAGACGGTCGCAATGCTACACGCAAAGCAGTTTCAAGAAGCGTTTACATATATGGCGCTAAGCCTTATTGTGTCTTTGTCGTTTGCATTTGCCGGTTTTTTTGCCGCAAAGACATTTATCAGATAGCTCCGAGGTGTCCGGCTACAAACCCGCTAGCAAACGACCATTGTAGATTGTAGCCGCCGCACGGACCGTCCAAATCCATCACTTCCCCGCAAAAAAACAGCCCCTTAACGATTTTGCTCTCCATCGTTTTTGGGTCTATCTCTCTCAGTGATACACCGCCCCTCGTTATCATCGCCGCCTTAAATCCGTCATGCCCCGTTACGGTCAGCGGTGTCCAAGCAAGAAGCTTGATAAGGGCATCTTTTTTTGCTCCATCTATTTTGAGCGCATTTGGGTCTACATCCGCCAATGCGCATAGCTCACGAACCACAGGCAACGGAAGTATGGATGCCAGACACTCGCCGATATGGGTATGAGGGGGACTGTTTTTGATATGAAGGCGTATTTGCTCTTCATTCATCCCCTTCGTCATATTCACAAGTAGCGGCACTTCGCCGTATTTGTCCAGTAGCGGAGTGATTTCCCTAGCAAAATCAAGCACGACAGGTCCACGAATACCATTGCTTGTAAATATCAAATCCCCTGTAGCTTTTAGCCCTTTGGCTTTTGGGAGGTCAATGCGGATCTGCGCCTTTGCTATCGTATCGGCACGGCACGACGCCACCCACCGCTCTTTGGTGTACAGAGGAAGCATGGCGGGATGTGGCTCCACTACATTGTGTCCAAGAGCCGAGGCAAAAGCAAAGCCATCCCCCTCAGCTCCAAGCCTTGGATACCCAAGCCCTCCCGTGGCTATTACCACACACGGAGCTTTATACACCGTATCACCGACCGCAACACCGCACACGCGTCCATCTTCAATCTCCACACGCCCCACCCTAGCCGAACACTCAAGCGAAATCCCAAGACGCACTATCTCACCCTCTAACGCCGAAATAACGCTAGTCGAATCATGCGAAACGGGAAAAACACGATACCCGTCGGGCGCATGGCTCTGCACTCCTATCTCATCAAAAAACTCTATTAAAGCAATGTGATCAAAGGCTTCCAAAACGGGAGTCATAAAACGCCCATTGCGCCCAAAACAAGCCATAAACTCTTTATTTGAAAGGGTATTTGTAAGATTACACCGCCCGCCACCCGTAGCTTTTAGCTTTGCGCCGATAGATGGAAGTTTTTCTAGTAGAAGTACTTTTTTGCCATCTCTTGCGGCGGTAATAGCAGCGATAAGCCCAGCGGCTCCGGCGCCGACTACAATAACTTCATATTGCAATCAGATCTCTTTCCAGTGTTTCTTTGAGATCAGTTCGGTAACACGCCTTATCATGCTTATTCCGAGCTCATGCTCACCTATAAACACATCGGATATGTCTTGTTTTGCAAATATATCCGCCGCTTCTTCACTGTGGGTTCTTACTACTACTTTTATATTTGGGTTTAGTTTCTTTGCGGCGTCTATTATCTGTCCCGCACGAAATGCGTCAGGTATGGCAAGTACGATGGCTTCCGCATTTTCTATCAGTCCGCCGGATGTAACCTCCAAATTTACCGCATCGGTGCAGATGGCTATAATATTTTGTTTACGCAGTTTTTCTACTTTTTCTCTAGTCTGCTCTATTACCGCAAACGATATCTCTCTTTTTATTAGAGCGTTGCCTATGTGTTTACCGACTCTACCGTATCCCACAAGTATAATTTGCGGCAAAGGCATATCGCCGTCCATAGTAGGCATCTGCGACAAGGAATCATTCGGTTTTTCAAGCTCACATGCAAAAGCGGATTGTTTGCAAAACCACTCACGCAGTGGTTGCACTGCCTTGAATACCAATGGATTTAGCGCTATAGATATGAGCGCACCCGCCAAAATATAGTTTTGCCCCTCTATGGACAGCACTCCAAGACTAACACCCATTCCCGCCAATATAAAAGAGAATTCTCCTATTTGCGCTAAAGAAGCGGATACTACTAACGCCGTATTTAACGGATATTTAAAAAATAAAACTATTAAAAAGGCCGCAATAGACTTTCCAAGTATAATAATAGCCACAACCGCTGCTACATGAAGCGGTTTGTCTACAAGAATACTAGGCTCAAACAACATTCCGACCGACACAAAAAACAAGACCGAAAAAGCGTCACGAAGCGGCAAAGACTCCGCAGCAGCTCTCTGACTCAAAGTCGACTCTCTCATCACTGTTCCCGCAAAAAAAGCTCCAAGCGCAAATGATACTCCAAAAAGATAAGCGGAGCCAAAGGCAATCCCCATAGCGGCGGCCAATACGCACAATGTAAATAGCTCCCTAGAGCCTGTCTTTGCCGTATGCCACAGTAACCAAGGGAAAAAACGCCGCCCCACTACAAGCATTAAGGCGACAAAGATAGATACTTTGCCTATCGTAAAAAGTAGCGTGAGAGCTATATTTTGCTCTTCTTTAGATGTATCTCCGGATACCGAAGTAGCAAAAACGGGCAGTAGTACAAGCACCAAGACCATTGCCAAATCTTCGACGACAAGCCAACCTACGGCAATTTTTCCGTTTACCGTTTCTAGGATATTTCTATCTTCAAGGGCACGCAAGAGAACGACAGTACTCGCAACCGACAAAGCTAGTCCAAATACAAGCGAAGCACCCATATCCCATCCCCAGATAGCGGCCACACCCATGCTAAGAAGCGTTGCAACGGTAATTTGTGCGATGGCCCCAGGAAGGGCTATTTTTTTGACAGCCAACAACTCTTCTATGGAAAAATGGAGTCCAACACCAAACATCAAGAGTATAACCCCTATTTCGGCAAGCTCTTTTGAAAGTTCTATATTTGCCACAAAGCCTGGTGTCGCAGGGCCTATGATGATTCCAGCTACCAAGTAGCCGACAAGCGCCGGAAGTCGAAGTTTTGTAGCCAAAAATCCCATGGCGAATGCGACACCTAGTGCTGCCGAAATGGTAGTAATGAGTGTAATGCTATGAGGCATGAAGGCTCCAATATCGGTATTAATCTATGCATGCATGGAGTTTACCAAAAAAGTTGATTATTATAAAGTATGAGTGAACTCTTTTTTAAAGCGGCGCAACTATAAGCCGAGTTCTGTAGTTGGTAGTTATTTATCTAAACCGCAAGTCACCAAGCGGTATCTAGCGAAGAGCGCCATTGCGGGGCTTTTACCATGCTCTTCTTGCTACGGATTGGGTTTACAAGCCTTGCAGTTACCTGCAACGCAGGTGGGCTCTTACCCCACCGTTTCACCTTTACCTTAGTTGCCCAAGGAAGTTTGTTTTCTGTTGCACTATTCCCTCGCCTTGCGACGGCCGTCCGTTAGACGGAATCCTTGCCCCGCTGTAGCCCGGACTTTCCTCTTTTAGCATAAAGGCCAAAAGCAACTACCCGTTGCGCCAAAAGAAGTTTAGCAAAAACTCTCTTGTCTAGATACCCGGCTTCGGTTCGCAGATATAGTAACCCTGCGAATAATCTATACCCAACGAGCATACAACATCGTATACCTCTTTGGAGTGAACAAATTCCGCTACCGTTTTGGCTCCTAGTTCATTGGCAAAGCCGACTATGGCTTTTGTTATTATTCTTGCATTTGGGTCTATATCTATATTTTTTATTAGACTTCCGTCTATTTTTATAAAATCTGGTTTTAGTTTTAGTATGTGGTCAAAATTTGAGTATCCTGCGCCAAAGTCGTCTATAGATACCTTGCAACCGTACTCTTTTATCTTCTCAACGAACAGATAAACCTCTTCGTATCTATCAATTCCCTCTGATTCTAGTATCTCAAATATGACCCTAGAGCCGATACCGCTTTTGAGTAGAGATTGCAAAATAAAATCTACCATTTGTGCATCTTGTATATCCAAAACAGAGATATTAATACTAAGCGAACTCTTCGAGTCTTTGAAAGTATCAAACGATTTTTGAATTACGGTTCTTGTTATTTTATGATAAAGTCTGCTTTTTTTGGCCACATCTAGGAAAAAATATGGACTAATGGCGTTATCGCTATCATCTATAAGCCTTATAAGACACTCGTATTTATTGATAGCACCTGTCGTATTGTCAAGTATTGGCTGATAATAAGGAATCATTTTGTCATCTGTTATTGCTGTTTTTAGCTTTTTTATCCAAATAATATTTTGTTCATATTTGTCCTCTATTTTCATAGACTGGTCGTAGAAAAAATATGGTTTTTTATGTATTTTTGCCTCTCTAAGCGCTATGTTGGAAGCCGTCATAAAGTATTTGCCGTCAGAGAAATGTCCTCCGTCATCGGCGCACGATATACCTATAGTAGCATTAAGCGTCACGTCGTGACCATCCACCAAAAAAGGCGTCGATGAGACATGTTGCAAAAGTATCTCCGCAACAAATTCAAGTCCTTCTTTCGGTATTTTATCTTTGAACAATATTCCAAACTCATCGGCATGTAGCTTATAAAGCTTCACGCCCATTGTCATTTCCTTGACTCCGTTGTGCAAAAACTTCGAAAGCCTTTGCGCTGTTTGAACTAACGCTTTATCTCCCGCCTGATGCCCGTAAAAGTCGTTTAGCTCTCTGAATGAGTCGATATTTAGGAGCATAAGGGCATACGGCTTTGTTGAGCCTATCTCTTTTATCATCGAAAATCTATTCGCAAGCCCTGTCAAGTGGTCTATGGCAAACCACTTCATAAACTCTTTTTCATTTTTTCTGACACTCTTGACGTAAAAATACATACCCGGAATGGCTAGCAAAAGATAAAAGAGAGAGGTTTTGACGGCAAGCCATATGCTTTTGTACAAAAGAATAGACAGTTCATTTTGGTCTACATCCGCTCCCGCTATATACACATTGCCTTTTGCGGTGTGCCTAAGTATAAAAACCGACCTAAAAGTACCCCATTTGTCTGTATATTCTGCAAATACCTCACGTCCTATTTTGCTGTTGGCAAGAGTCAAAAGCTCTTTTGGAGCGCTCGCGTACTCCTCCATAAATTTTGCATCCGTACCGGCTATTTTTTCGGCATCCGAATCGCTTGTGCTGACAAAATATAACTTTCCGTCCTTTTGAACAAGAGTGTAGATATATCTGACTTTTTGATACTGAGCAAATTCATTCAAAAAACTACGCACGATATTATGATTTATCTTGGCCTGCTTTTGGTCTTCAAAAACAGTGTCGTGATAGTTATCGCCCAAAAGCATCGAGGCCGATTTTGCGGCAATTCTTAGTCTGGAGTCTATATTTTCTTGCAGTTGACGCTTGTCGTCATGGTATATAATAAATCCATACAAAATAACGCCGACAATGTATGCGGCGCATAAATACATAAAAACTTTCAACCCCGTAGAGATTTGTATCGGCATTGTTTTGATTCTTTATTTATAGATTGTTTTTATTATGTTACAAAAGCGTGATTACTTGCATGTTACAACTATTGGTATTATAGTATTTTTATACGGTTTTGCAACCGTTTCGTTGCTTTTATGTTCTATATTTCCCTCTTTAGAAAATAGAGGTAAAAACAATGAAAATTTTAGCCAATCTGACAATAAGAAAAAAGATATTTCTCATTGTCACGGTATCGCAACTTCTGGCAATAGCCGCCTTGCTAGCAGGATATGTCGGTATTTATACGTTAAATAAATCCGTAGATACAATGTACAAAGAGAGTGTAGAACCGCTAGAGTATATGCGTTCGCTCAAACAATACCTTGAAGTAGATATCAAAAAAACCGTTTTGGAGCTCAAAGAAGGCACGGGAGATTTTGACAAGCTATCAAAAAACATAGAGCAAAGCGACACAAAAATAGACGGCATCATCAAAAAAATCAAATCAACACACCTTTCAGCGTCTGAACAAAAAGAGCTTGAAAACTTAGAAAAATTGACAACCTCAATAAAACAAGGACTTTTACAGCTAAAAGAGGCGGCAAAAAACAAAGATTTTGCTTCGCTCTTGGATTATGCCGAAAGCGATATGCCCTACTCCATAGACCCTGCACTTCCGCTAATCAACGAAATGATGTCGGTTCAAATACAAAAAGCCTCAAAACTATATGAAAACAAAAAAACAGCGTACACTATGGCTCTCTCTATTCCTGCAGCTGTATACTTGCTGGGTGCGCTGCTTGTCGGTGTTCTCGTATCCATAGTAATCCATAGCATGCTGCAAACCGTAGATAGACTAAAACGAAATATGCAAAGCGTATCGGAGCAAAACGACCTCACAATAAATCAAAAAAGCGATGCAAAAGATGAAATATCGGTCATCTCAAATAGCTTTTTTGAACTTCTCTCAAGCATACGAGAGGTTATCGCCGACGCAAAAGACTCCTCTAGCAAAAATGCACAAATATCTGCGGAACTAAGCGCAACTGCGGGGCAGATAGGAAGAGTGGTAGATGACGAGGTGCGCCTCATAAGAACAATAACCCAAATGGGCGAGGATATAGATAAGACCGTAATGCAAGGCGAAAGAAACAATGAAAAATCTCTTGAAGGTATCGTAAAAGCAGACGGAGAACTGAGCAATGCCGGAGAGTTGGTACTCAAAATGGCGCAAGATATACGCCACAACTCAACGGAGCAATTAGACTTATCCGGAAAGCTAGACAAACTAGCATTACACGCCACGGAAGTACGAAATATACTAAATATCATTCAAGATATCGCCGACCAGACAAACCTTCTGGCACTAAATGCGGCAATAGAAGCGGCTCGTGCAGGAGAAGCCGGGCGTGGTTTTGCAGTCGTAGCGGATGAAGTGCGAAAGCTAGCCGAAAAAACGCAAAAAAGCCTCACCGATATCAATGCCACCGTAACAACGATAGTACAAGGGGTGGAAGAATCATCCGAGATGATGAGCAAAAATGCACAAGACTCTTCAAAACTATCCGAAATATCCGTGAACGTGGAAGAAAAAATAACAACAACTCTAATACTAATGAAAGATATAACGGCAACGGCAAATGCAAACTTCAAAGATTTGCAGCAAATAGGCGCTCTAGCCTCACAAATATCCTCAGAACTCAAATCTGCAAACGAATTTTCAACAAGAAATGCAAGAAGCGTCCAAGAGGTAGCCGCAGCGGGCGAATACCTATCGGAGCTGACGGGTGAGTTAAGCGAAAAAATAAATCTCTTTAAGACCTAAGATAAGCATACAAGAGTACAATTCGCCTCAAAAAACGTGGAGTAGTACTTGACAAAAAATAGCAATCTAACGCTAACGCTCATTTTGGGTGTTTTGACGGCTTTTGCGCCTTTGTCTATAGATATGTATTTGGCTTCAATGCCGACGCTGGAGAGAGATTTTAATACAACGGCGCATACGGTACAGCTGACATTGGCATCTTTTTTTGTCGGTTTCTCTCTGGGGCAAGCTTTTTACGGCCCGTTATCCGACAAGTACGGCAGGAAACTGCCTCTATATTTTGGAATGGCTATTTTTGTACTCTCCTCAATCGGTTGCGCACTCTCATCTTCTATCGAATCTCTAATGTTTTTCAGATTTTTACAGGCCGTTGGCGCATGTTCGGGCGGAGTTATCGCCAGAGCGATAGTGCGAGACTTATACCATCCAAACGACGCATCAAAGATTTACTCATACCTAATGCTAGTCTCAGGCCTTGCCCCGATGCTGGCTCCCGTGGCAGGCGGCTATATACTTATCGCTCTTGGCTGGAAAGCTATATTTTTGATACTTGCGGCGATGGGTACACTCGCATTAGTTTCCGTGAAGTTTTGGCTTGTTGAGAGCTATCAGGCCGATTTGTCGAGGTCTATCGCCCCAAAAAACGTGCTGAGAGAGTATATGGTTCTTTTGAAACACAAGCATTTTATGGGCTACACGCTAGCGACTGGATTTGCGATGGCGGGAATGTTTGCCTACATCACGGCTTCACCGTTTGTTTTTATAGACACTTTTCATCTCTCCATTGAGCATTACGGAATGTTGTTTGGGGCAAATGCCGCTTGCTTTATCACGGCGGCGCAAATAAATGCCAGACTTGTCAATAAAGTGGATTCCGCAAAACTACTGGTCGTACCTCTTATTTTACTTGCGGTTTTTGGGATGATAATGTTTTTGGACGCATTTTTCCATATCGGTGGATTTTTTGGGATTGTAGCGCCGCTTTTTGGTTTTATGTTTTGTATAGGTTTTGTAGTGCCAAATGCCGCCGCCCTTGCTATGGCGCCTTTTGCCGCAAATGCCGGAAGCGCATCTGCACTTCTTGGAACCATACAGTTTTCAATGGCGGCTATATCTTCGTTCATACTGGGAGCAATGCAAAAAACCGCCGTAGTCTCCATGGGTGCAATGGCTATGCTATGCGGAGTTTTGGCCGTATCGACCTACCTTTTTATGATAAAAGAAGAAAAAGCCGTAGACCTAGACGCTAAAGAGACTACAGTTTAGGCGTAAAATTATTATCTAGTGGCTTTTAGTACACCTTGAACCAATCTTTGAGTCGCATCCGTTCCCGTTAGCTGTCCCGAAAATACGCCGCCTGTCGAATTGGCTTGCGGCCCGTAAAATTTACCCTGTACGCTTAATGAATCGGTTACATTGACGCTATTTCCAATCGTTGCGCTATAGCTTGCGCCTGTCAAAGCAGAACTAGATGTCAAATTTGTACTTTGATTATAGTTCCATCCTTGAGATGTTCTAAAGCTAAGCGAATTGACCGCTATCGGGTTGGCGGAGCCGAAATTTACCGTCATGTTCAGTTTGTTATTGCTATCGAGAATTATCGAGTCTTTAACACTGTTTGCGTTTAGCGTATCGCCTATTACATGTCCGGAATAGTTGTAGGTCTGATTTTGATTTATCATCTGTTGTACATATGAAGCCGTCGTCGGTTGCCCGCTTACCCAATATCCAGAATAATATTCGCTAGAGTCATTAGCCGCAGCCTCCCAATATCCCCATGAACTAAAGTCATTCACATTTGAAAGCGCATTGTTACTATCTACTTTGTCGGGCAATGAAGCAAAGCCGATTGTTCCGGCCTTATCGTTTATTAGCGTTTGACCCCAGATGATTTTGTTATCTTCGCCTATATAATTCACCATAGTGGTAGACGGAGCTACATAATTTGAAAACTCAAAAGTCGCTCCGTTCGTCACGCCGCTCAAACTCCCAAGCGCTCCTCTAAGTTGTCCGCTTTTTGCGTCTATAGACAATCCTGCGGCTGAAGACTCTGTGCTAAAGAGCATCGAGTTTATATTGCCGACTACATTTGAGCCCATATTATTAGTTGAACCGATAAAAAACCCGTCGTTAACTCCGGCGTTATAATCGGTAGCCAAAATTGCAGATGAAGATGTCAGGGTAGAATTTGGGTTGTATATCCAACTGCTAGCACTGGTATTATTGTTTTGTTTGCCACCAACGATAAGCACCGAACCGTCATTTAGCGTTACGGCGCCACCGCCAGTATATGTAAATGGCAGAGGTACTTTGTATTGCCAACTATCCGTAGTCGGGTTATACTGCTCCATAGATTTTAAAGCTACAGTAGTTGAACCGCTAGCCGTTTCTCCGCCAATAGCCAACACGGTGCCGTCATTGAGGGTTACAGCAGATAATGAGCCTCTGGGGGAGAGCATGCTCGCCTTATAAGACCATCCGCCTAAGCCGCTGTTTGCCGTCAAATCAAACATCTCGACTACATTTGTGGCCGTAGGCCAAGCCGTGAAGCCGCCCATAGCCAACACTCTACCGTCTTGCAATACTACGGCCGCCAAACTCTCTCTAGCCGTATTCATAGACGGCGCACTCGTCCAACTACCCATACCGCCAGCCGTCGTATTAAACAGTAAAACCGAGCTTAAAATATTGCTTCCATCGTTACCCCCTATAGCCAAAGCCCTACCGTCTTGTAGTGTTACCAACCCTAGCCCATATCGATTTGTAGGCAATGCAGTTTGAGTCGTCCATGTATTTGTTAGAGCGTCATACAAATCTACAGCGCTAAATTTAGCCCCCCATCCGTCATTGCCGCCTGCAACCAAAATCTTACCGTTATTGAGCGTTGTTACTCCGGCGGACATTCTAGGCGACCAAGCTCCGCCCGCTGTCGCCATTGTAGTCCAAGTCCCGGTAGACGGAGTGTAAATTTCAGGCTGCAAAACATCATAATTTACCGGTGAGTAATTAAAGCCGCCAAGCGCAACCACCCTACCGTCTGCAAGTTTGGTCAGCCTAAGCCCAACCCTGCTGTATTGCATACTACCGGTTTGTCGACTTGTATTGTCTACTGATGGAGTATATACGTAAGAGCTTGCGGAGTATACGCCGTTTTGTTGTCCTCCGGCCAATAGTACGCTTGTACCGTTATTTATAGCTGCGGCAGATCCAAAAGCAAAGGAGAAAGGTAGAGGGGTCTTGTAGCTCCATGTATCCGTAGTAGGATTATATATCTGCAAGGCATCTAGCCCTATACCACCGATAGACAGCACGTTACCGTCACCTAGAAGTACGGAACTACCGAATGTCGAGGTAGCAAGCATGCTTGCTTTTGAGCTCCAAGCGTTTGAAACATTGCCCAAACTAGGGTCAAAAAGATAGGTTGCCGCACTATTGCCGCCAAACACCAAAATCTTATCCGCATAAGAACCGCTCAAAGCAACACCGGAGTGCCCGCTAAACTGAGGAGTATTGGTTTGCTGATCAAACCAGTGCCAACTGGCATCCGAAGTATCATAATACTGCACATAGCTATTTTTTGCGATGGAGTATATTTTGCCGCCAGCTTTTGCAAGCACCTGATCCGCAACATCCACATACGTAGGACTGGTCGGCGTAAAATCACCGCTATTTAACATATTGGTGCCCTGCGTCCAACCGGATGCATTATTCCAAAACCAAGTTTCGTAGTGAGGGCCGCTAGACCACCCTCCCGCAAGCATCGCTCCCCCGTTAGCCAACGGCACAATTCCGACACCCTCTCCGAGTAAAGGGGTATTTGTATTGGTAGCCGCACTCCATACTCCGGTAGACGGATTGTAGATTTGAGAGATTGCTAGATGGTTCGAACCGTCAAAGCCGCCGTAGGAAAAAACCTTACCATCGCTAAGGGTCGTTGTTGCCGCCCTGTGTGTGGTAGAAATCATATCGCCAGTTTGTACCAAAGAAGTATTGGTAAAGCCCAAAAAATCGCCTGAGTTGACTTTGGCAAGACTAAACGAAGAAGCTCCACTTATCGGCATATACGATATCTTATTTGTCGTAGGGTCCAAATAAAACTTGACATCCGAGCCTGTAAAATCTTGCAACTTACCGACAAGTTCACTAATAGAATCAAACGTCTCATCGGTTCCGTATGTATTGGTATTTTGCGTATATTTGAAATATTTTGTACTGCCGTTATAAGTGACTCTTAATGCATTTGTCGTAAGTTGTGGGTCGCTAGAAGGTATTACCGTGTAGCTCCAAGGCGAAGCCGTAGTTAAAACGGCTTTGGTATTGATAGGCTTATTTGTCATTTCTCCTATTTTGTCATTAACTGCGGCGCTGTTTATGACAATATTCGTATCGGCAACGACCTCTTGCGTCTGCGCTATCTGTTGCGTCGTATTTGCAGAATTATCCAAAATAACATTCTCAACGACTTCATTTTGCACTTTTCTATCATTCATTAACGGTTTTTCAATACTCTTTATATCTTGAGGCGTAAATGTCCTCGGAGACTCAACACCTCTTGCATCCGCTCTAGTAAAATAGCCCTGCCCGACTATAACCGGCCTAGCGTCAAATATTATAGGAGTCACAGAGATAGCGCCCCTAGTGCACGCTATCGTCAAGATACCGTTCTTGTCTACATTGCCGACAAAAGCCGTACCCCTAATGCCTATAGTGGCCGTCTTTGTCTCTAGTTTGAACTTATCGGGAGCGATTTTGCCTATCCTTCCCGTTATGGCTTTGAATGCCCCCTCCCCTACTCTAAATCTAGCATTAGGAGTTTTTTCGTCAAATAGATACTCTTCGATTTTGAGATTGGTATTGGAGCCGACCGTTATTATGGTGTTGTCGTTGAACACTATCTGCGCCGTAGCTCCGACTCCGGAGACCACGGTATCTTTTTCTTCCAATTGAAAGTTTGGAGTAGCCTTTTGCTTTTTGGCTCCCCTTTCTATTGATATGTTGCCGCTAAGCGCAGTGATACGCCCCACCGAACCAAAGGCGGTCGTTGCGACGATAAGCAGGAGTATAAAAAAGTTTTTAAAAAATTTAGTCGGCATTTTCGCCCCTTATTTTAAAAATTACAGTTAAATTATTTTTTTATTATACAGCCATTAAATTACAATCTATTATTCAAAATAGAGGATTGGGATAAATAGTTCGGGGTTACTTTAATATTTGTGTCGTTACCGGAGTTTATAGTGATAGCGTTATTAGCGTTTACGTGAGTGTTTTGATTAGTGATAGTGCTTTCGTTGGCTTTGCCTTTACCTGCTGAGGCGTTACCTGTTACGCCAAACGCCATACCGTTACTACCGAAGGTGATGGCTACTCCCGCCCCCCAGCTGGATGAGTTAGAGTTTGTTTTATTGTCAAAGGTGTCTTGTGCGGAGACTAGGTTTATGTTGTTGGAGGCTGTAAGGATGACATCTTTGTTTGAAGATACATTGGAGCCTGATACTTCTATGTTACCTTTGTCTTTATCCGTAGATGAAGCTGTGATGATAGTGTCTCCTCCGCTTGAGAGGTTGGAAGCGGTATTTGTTGTTGTGTTGGTGGTAGATTTGGATTCGCTTTTACTCTCTCCGTATGTGATACTTACGCCTACGGCTCCTGAGTCTTTGGAGTTATTGTCAGGGGCTGCCTGAGTAAACGATGAACTGCTGAGTTTGGATGCGTCACTTACGGCGTTGGAGGCTGCTAGGGCTGTGCTGGTGGCGGCGAGGGCGCTCATACGAGAACTTTTTGCTTTTTTGGAGGCTTGTTGCATAGCCTGTGCGGTTTGGACGGCGGCTACTACAGAGCCTGTGAGGGCTATTGTTACGCCTGATTGTTTGACTTTTTGCACTTCAGTTTGATTTAGCGTATCTACTCCCGTAGATACTGTTACATTAGAGCCACTGATAGTTAGGTCTTTTGGGGCTACTATGTCGGAGCCTTTGATGGTTACCTCTTTGTTTGAGGCTATGTTGACATTTCCTTCTATGGAGCCTACGGTTGATTTGGCGTCGCTTTGGGTGTAGCCTTGTGTATCACGAGACATAGATACTGTTTGAGTACCTATAGTAATACCAATTCCACCGCCTCCGGTCAGAAGCCCGCTTTTTGTTGTTTGGGTGAATGATTGGTCTATGTAGTTGTTGGTTCCGGCTGTGACGTTGATGGCGTTGTTGGCGGCTAGGTTTACGTCTTTTGTGGCGACTACATTTGAACCGATAATATTTATAGATTGGTTTGTGGCTATATTGACGCTGTCTCCCGATACGCTAGATCCCATTTGTGTATTTGAAACTCTGTTTGTAGTAGTAGTCGTGGTCTTGGATGAGAAAAATCCACTACTAGAGCTTTTTCTCTTGTCATACTCGCTATGTAGTTCTTTATCGCCTGTTATTGTGGTGTCTTTGGCGCTTGTTAGGTTGGTGGCTCCGTTTGCACTGTCTAGCGTGGAGCTGGAGACTACTATGTTTCCGGCGTTTGTTTTATTGGCGGTGTTGGCGGCGATAAAATAGATTATTCCCAACGGGTGGCTCCTATTGCGTTTTTAGTTTTCAGGGTAAATTCTCAATACTTGACCCCTGTTTTTCTATCTCTTAGCATCCCAGAAACCGTCCTTACATCTATTGCAAAATTCACGGCATTGTTGCTCTTCTTGTTCCTTAAAATATTGATCCAGTAGTTTAAGATTATGCTCAATTGCCTCTGTTGTATTATCTAAACTAATCTTGCTTGCAATATTTTCCGGCATTAATTTATCATATGAAACCAACAACGCTCCAACACCTATAAAGATCCAAGGGAATGTCCTAATTGCCATAGGCATAGTATATTTAATTACATTTTTCCCATCCAAAAGGAATGAAATATAATAGCTACTCCCTTCGGCATCGTCACTTCCTTCCGTTTTTAACTCAACCACAATAACACTTCTTTGTTGTTTTCGATAATATTTTTCTATAAATTCATATAAATCATCAAGACCACTTTTATCATTTTTTAACCGCATGATACATCCCTTCTTTTTGAATTATACTGTAACCATTTTGTTGCAAATAAGAAATAAAGGGGACAGGCTGCTTTTTTCATACATTGTATTCCTTTTTAGGTCTTCCACGTTTTCCAAGCGTTGGCAGAAGCCCGTGTTGAAGTTATGGGGTCAGGTATTGGAATAACCCTCTATTATGTAAATAGCTCATTTTTTTCACCTTCGTTATATTATAAAATGCAAAAAAAGATACTTTCGGTCAATTAATAGCCAATTAGGGTTATTCTCAATACCTGACTCCATAACTGCCATAACTAAAGGATTGTTTTATGCGCTTTATTTCAGTTTTTCAACTTCTTTTACTATATTGTGCGCCAAAGTATCTACGGCATTATTTTCATACTCATTGGTTCTATTGGCTCCGGCTATTGTTCCTAGGTTTGAGAAAAAACCACCGTTGTAGACTAAATTCTCCGCTTTAAATGTTCGTATCTCTTTGCCGTTTTTGAGAATATGTATATCAAAAGCTATCAATGGCGGCATTAGCGATTCTGTCTTAAAAAACGAATCTTGCCCTACAAATCGTCTATTGTAGTTTACATTGATATTCAAGGCATCAGAAGAAGCGTCGTTACTAAGTATTCCTTTTTCGTTTAGCAATGCCGCAATTTTCCCGTTTATGCGCTTTTCTAGCTCCTCAGAAGATTGGTATTGGAGTTTGGTTCCATATTTTTGAGTCAGCTTGAGAGTTACTTTTTCAAGCCTTAGTTTTTCACTTACAGGTTCTGAAGATACTTGTGGAGATTTAGAGCCGCATCCTGTAAACAAAGTTCCTGCTATTACTAATGTTGCCAACATAATTACTTTTTTCATTATTCTTTCCTTTTTATTTAATGCCAAGGGGTTAGCAGACCCTCTTGATTTGGTGTTTCAGCTTCTTGTTGTATGTCATATTTTTGTTATGGAGCAAGCTTTTTGTCGCCTTTGTTATATTCAAGTACCTGCCTTGCTCTATTATTTATTTTATTAATTTTACGAATTATAAACTTAATCAAATATTATACTTTACTCACCAATTTTTACAATTATTAATAAAATTAATAGTGCTAAAATAATGCGTATTTACAGAGATTAAACAGGGATAAGAGCTTTGATAATAAGTGTTATTGGGGATTTAAAGTCATTGTTGCTTTTATAATTAAATTACATTTTTTTGGAATAAAATGCCAGTGATTTTATTCCAGATTGCACAATAAAAAATAGTTTTAAAAAAGTGATTTTTATCTACCTCTCGTCCATAAACCTATATTTTTCCCCTCTTTTTCCAGTATACACTTGCACAGGGCGGAAGAGTTTATTATCGGCTTTATACTCTTTCCAATGCGCTAGCCACCCTGCGGCTCTAGCTACGGCAAATACGGAGGTAAAAAATTCTGTCGGGATGCCCAGTAGATGATAGATGCATCCGGAATAAAAATCGACATTCGGATAGACCCCTTTTTGTTTCAGGTGTTCAAGAGAATGCTTTTCGACCTCTTTTGCTATTTTGTAGAGCCTGCTCTCCCCTTTTATTTCCACCACACGTTTTAGCAGTTTTTCTAGCTCCACGGCTCTTGGGTCGTAGGTCTTGTATACTCTGTGTCCGAAGCCCATTATTTTCTCTTTGTTTTTGAGCTTTTTGGCGATGTAGGCTTTTGCATTTTTGGGTTCGCCTATCTCTATTAGCATCTTGACGACCTCTTCATTTGCTCCGCCGTGCAGTGGGCCGGATAGTGAGCCGAGCGCCGCAGATATTACTTTGTACGGGTCGGCTAGAGTAGAGCCTACGACCATTGTCGCAAAAGTGGAGGCGTTCATCGTGTGTTCGGCGTGTAGTATTAGGCATTTATCGAGGATTTTTGCTATCTCGGCGTCGGGTGTCTTGCCGCTGAACATAAGCAGAATATTTTCACTAAAGCTTAACTCCTCTCTAGCCCGTATCGGCTCATCCCCTCTTCTCATGCGCATCCAATTTGCCATAACGACCGGCATTTTGGCGATAATTCTGGTGATGGTGTCGTACTCAAAATCCTCAGAGTAGTTGGCATCGGTATAAAAAGCGCCTAGTATCGCTATCATCGCCTGCAACACGCTCATCGGCTGTGTGGATTCGGGGAGATTTTTCATAATATCGACGATGCGGAATTTTAGCTTTTGGCGGCGCACTATCGTCTCATTCCATTTTTTTAGCTCTTGCGCATCAGGCAACGTCCCGTAGATGAGCATATATGCGCTCTCCAAAAAGTTTGAATACTCGGTAAGCTCCAATATATCTATGCCACGATATTCAAGCCTTCCGGCCTCGCCGTCTATATAACTTATCTCAGATTTTGCGGCGGCTATTCCGGCAAGTCCCGGTATCAACTCATTTTGTTCCATTTAAACCTCTTTAAATACGCTCTATAATAGAATTTACGTATGAATTTTAAATACTTACTCCTAAAAAGCATTCTTTATACTCTTATTATCTCCTTATCTTGCGTAATTATAGGCGCAACGTACGGTTATTTTTATCTGCAAGACGAAATCGAAGCTCCTGCTTCAATCAATATAGAAAAAGGCTCAAACCAAAAAGCGTTGGATGCGCTAAACAAACTCTCCATCGAAACAAACATAATAGACAAAATAGTACTAGCCGTAATAGGCGGAGCCAAAAGCGGGAATATATCGCTTGATGGAGCCGATACAAGACTAGAATTGCTACAGGCAATCTCAAAAGGAAAACAAAAAAATCTAATCGTCACTCTCATTCCCGGCGAGACTACGGAGATGTTTCTGCGAAACTTAGCAAAAAAAGAAGCACTCGATATAGAAAAACTAAAATCTGCATACTACGCCAAAACCGACGCTCCCGAAGGTAGGCTCTATCCAGAAACCTACTCGTTTACATTAGGTTCTGATGAAGGGAAAATAATAGAAGAGCTGTTTGCTTTTTCAAAAAAACGTTTTGACGCTATGCAAAAAGAGTACGGTGTTAGCCAAGAAGAGTTTGACAAAAAACTTATAGCGGCCTCTGTCATAGAAAAAGAGGCGGCAAACAAAGACGAAATGCCACTCGTAGCCTCAGTAATATATAACAGGCTAAAAATCAATATGCCACTCCAAATGGACGGCACGCTGAACTATGGTATATATAGCCACCAAAAAGTAACACCTCAAAGAATTAGAGAGGATGAGAGTAGCTACAACACATACAAAAATAGAGGCTTACCGAAATATCCGGTTTGCAACCCATCCAAAGAGGCAATAGAGGCAGCTTTTCACCCCGCAAGCACTGATTATCTTTACTTCATGAAGAGTAAGGAAGGAAGGCATAACTTTTCAAATAGTTACACTGAGCATAAGTCAAATATCAATGATGTGAAAAAAAGTAACAGATAATCTGTTTTTTATCGCTTTACACTGTTTTTTGATTCCACTTAATCTCGATGGCTAAAAAAACTGTTACAATTATACTCGTAAAGCAACCAATATTTAGAAAAGGATTCTAAACCATGTCACAAACAACAAAGATTATTTGGACTCAAATCGACGAGGCTCCGGCGCTTGCTACTTACTCGCTACTTCCTATAGTAAACGCGTTTACTAATGCGGCTGGCGTATCGGTAGAAACAAGAGACATTTCACTATCCGGTAGAGTTATCGCAAATATGGCGGAGTTTTTGGCGCCTGAGCAAAGAATTCCTGACTACCTAAGCGAACTTGGCGATTTGACGCAAAAAAAAGAAGCAAATATCATCAAGCTTCCAAACATATCAGCGTCAACTCCTCAGTTGCAAGCAACAATAAAAGAGCTTCAATCAAAAGGTTACAAACTTCCTGATTATCCGGAAGCGCCGTCAAATGACGAAGAAAAAAGAATCAAAGAGTTGTACTCAAAATGCCTAGGAAGTGCAGTAAATCCAGTGCTAAGAGAAGGTAACTCAGATAGAAGATGTGCGGCAAGCGTAAAAAAATATGCACAAAAAAATCCTCACAAACTAAGAGATTTCTCAGAGGGCAGCAAAACACATGTAGCACACATGAACAGCGGCGACTTCTACGGTAACGAAAAATCTGTAGAGATGGTAGATGGCGGCGAGTTCAAGATAGAGCTAATCGGCAACGACGGCAAAACAACCGTACTAAAAGATGGCCTTAAAACAAGCAAAGGCGAAGTGCTAGACGCTACATTTATGAGTGCAAAAGCGCTAAGAAGCTTTATAGCGGAGCAAATCGAAGACGCAAAAGCAAAAGGTGTACTCTTCTCCGTACACCTCAAAGCTACAATGATGAAAGTATCAGACCCTATTATGTTCGGTCACTTCGTAACTGTGTTTTATAAAGATGTATTTGAAAAACACGGCGCAACGTTCAAAGAACTCGGTGTAAACCCAAATAACGGACTAGGTGACGTATACGCAAAAATATCAAAACTAGACGGCGCAAAAAAAGCTGAGATCGAAGCGGATATTCAAGCGGTATATGCTTCTAGACCTGCGATAGCAATGGTAGACTCCGATAAAGGCATCACAAACCTACACGTTCCAAACGACGTAATTATCGACGCCTCTATGCCTGTTGTCGTAAGAGACGGTGGTAAAATGTGGAATGCTGAGGGCAAAGTACAAGATTGTAAAGCTGTTATTCCTGATAGATGTTATGCGACTTTTTATCAAGTGTGCATCGAAGATTGCCAAAAACACGGTAAGTACGATGTAGCGACTATGGGAAGCGTATCAAATGTGGGTCTTATGGCGCAAAAAGCGGAAGAGTACGGCTCTCACCCGACTACATTTGAAATCCCAAGTGACGGCACTGTAAACGTAGTTGACGCAAACGGTAACGTATTGATGAGTCACAAAGTAGAAGCAGGCGATATCTGGAGAATGTCAAGAGTCAAAGATATTCCGGTACAAGACTGGGTAAAACTAGCGGTTAATAGAGCTAGGGCGTCAAAAACTCCGGCGATATTCTGGCTAGACAAAAACAGAGCGCACGATGCTCAAATGATAAAAAAAGTAGAAAAATACCTAAAAGACCACGATACAAACGGTCTTGATATTCGTATCATGTCTCCAGAGGATGCGATGCAGTTCTCGGTAGAGAGAATCAGAAAAGGAGAGGACACTATATCTGTAACAGGTAATGTACTAAGAGACTATCTAACAGACCTTTTCCCAATCCTAGAGCTAGGCACATCGGCAAAAATGCTATCAATAGTGCCTCTACTAGCGGGTGGTGGACTATTTGAAACAGGTGCGGGCGGCTCTGCTCCTAAGCATGTTCAGCAGTTTACGGAAGAAGGCTACCTAAGATGGGATTCACTCGGTGAGTTTCTAGCTCTTGGCGTATCTTTGGAGCATTTGGCTGCGACATTTGGTAACGCAAAAGCACAAGTTCTAGCAGATACACTTGACGCCGCAAATGCGAAGTTCTTGGATGAGAACAAATCTCCTGCTAGAAAAGTAGGCGAAATCGACAATAGAGGAAGCCATTTCTATCTTGCAATGTACTGGGCCCAGGCTCTTAGCAATCAAGATAAAGACGCTGATTTGAAAGCCAATTTCAGCAAAATATATGCAGATCTAAAAGCAAACGAAGACAAAATCAACGCAGAGCTAATAGGCGCACAAGGTAAGCCACAAGACATCGGCGGATATTTCAAACCGGACGCAGCAAAAACTGCAAAAGCGATGAGACCGAGCGCTACGCTAAACGCTATCATAGACAATATCAAATAACAAAAACCGCTCCTTTTTGGAGCGGCATCTTAAACATTTTTTTGTGTAAAGTTTTGCCTAAAACTTTAGACGAAAGAAACAACAAAGGCGGCGAACAATGAAGGGCAGAAAAGTAACAGTCATCGGAGCGGGCAATGTCGGCTCAACTATCGCATTTATTCTTGCCATGAACGGCGTATGCCACGAAATATGGCTAAGAGACAACAAGATAGAGGTTGCAAAAGGTAGAGCGCTTGATATGAGCCAAGCGGCGCAAGCGGCAAGAAGCCATGCGGTAGTAAGAGCCGCACTAAATGCAGAAGATATAGCCGGAAGCGACATCGTAGTAATAACAGCTGGAAGTCCTAGAAAACCGGGGATGAGCAGAGATGATTTGCTATTTATCAATGCAGAAATCATGAAAAATATATCCATGGATATCAAAAAATATGCCCCAAACGCAATAGTTATAGTGGTTTCAAATCCGCTTGACGCAATGGTCTATACGGCGCTTAGAACTACAGGATTTGATAGATCAAAAGTACTAGGAATGGCCGGAATACTTGACGCCGCAAGAATGGCTAGCTTTATCCAACAAAAATTAGGGTACGGAGCCGGACAGATAAGAGCCTCCGTAATGGGCGGACACGGCGACGATATGGTGCCTCTGCCTAGATACTCTACTGTTGCGGGTGTCGGTCTTTTTGACCTTTTGACACCTGAAGAGATAGATGAGATAGTGCTACGAACAAGACACGGCGGAGCGGAGATAGTAGAGCTTTTACAAACCGGATCAGCCTATTATGCACCCGCCAAATCTACGGCAATGATGGTAGAAGCTATCATGCGAGATACTAGACAAATCCACTCATGTGCCGTCATGTTAGAGGGTGAATACGGTTATAAAAATATAGTGAGCGGAGTACCGATAATGATAGGCTCCAAAGGTGCGGAAAAAGTCATAGAGGTAAATCTTCACGATGATGAAAAAGAGGCGTTTGCCCGTTCCGTAGATAGCGTCCAGAGTCTTGTAGATAAGCTAGAAAACGCAAACTTCTTTGAGGGACTGTAACAATGGAATATAGAATAGAAAAAGACACAATGGGCGAAGTGCGTGTTCCGCAAAATGCAATATGGGGCGCTCAAACCCAAAGAAGCTTAGAAAATTTCAAAATAGGCACCGAAAAAATGCCTTTTGAGCTTATATCCGCATTTGCCGTACTCAAAAAAGCGCTTGCGATGACAAACTATGAACTAGGCAAAATGGATGATGTCAAAAAAAATGAGATAGTAAAAGCATGCGACGAAATCATTGAAGGCAAACTAGAGGGTGCATTTCCACTCTCTATCTGGCAAACAGGTAGCGGTACGCAAACTAATATGAATATGAATGAAGTAATAGCGCACAGAGCTATGCAAAACATGGGGCTAGACTTTACAAAAGAAAAAACTATTCACCCAAATGACCACGTAAATATGTCTCAAAGCTCAAACGACACATTCCCGACGGCGATGCATATAGCAACCGTAGTGGAGGTGGAAAATAAGCTGCTTATTTCACTAAATCACCTCAAAAAAGTGCTTGCACAAAAGATGGCGGCATTTGATAACATAGTAAAAATAGGTAGAACACACCTTCAAGACGCTACGCCTTTGACACTTGGGCAGGAGTTTAGCGGATATGTGGCGATGCTTGAAAACTCTGAGGCGCAGATCAAGGCAAACCTAGAGTTCGTAAGAGAGCTTGCAATCGGTGGAACAGCCGTAGGTACAGGGCTAAATGCCCATCCAAAGCTATCAGAGACGGCGGCAAAAAAAATCAGCGAAATAACAGGCAAAAGATTTGTAAGCGCACCTAATAAGTTTCACGCTCTTACAAGCCACGACGCTCTTACATCGTTGCATGGCGCGCTAAAAGGCCTATCTGCAAACCTAATGAAAATAGCAAACGACATCAGATGGCTAGCATCCGGTCCTAGATGTGGTCTAGGCGAACTAACCATCCCTGAAAACGAGCCGGGAAGCTCTATTATGCCGGGCAAGGTAAACCCTACACAGTCTGAGGCTATGACAATGGTAGCTTGTCAAGTGATGGGTAACGATGCAGCAGTTGGTTTTGCGGCGTCTCAAGGCAATTTTGAGCTAAACGTATTTAAACCTGTAATCATCTATAACGTACTTCAATCGATAAGACTACTGTCTGATTCTATGGTGAGCTTCGCCGACAACTGTGCGGTAGGCATAGAGCCAAATATTGAGAAAATAACGGCATATCTCAACGACTCATTAATGCTAGTAACGGCTCTAAACCCGCATATCGGATATGAAAATGCGGCAAAAATAGCAAAAACGGCTCACAAAAACGGCTCTACCCTAAAAGATGAGGCGATGGCTCTCGGTCTTGTTACCTCTGAACAGTTCGACGAGTGGGTGATACCTCTTGCCATGACAAATAAATCTTAAGCGAAGGAAATTGTAAAAAAGATGAATATACATGAGTATCAAGCCAAGGCTATCTTCAAAGAGTTCGGGGTTCCCGTTCTCAAAGGCGTAGTAGTATCAAATCCAAAAGATGCCAGAGAAGCGGCGCAAGAGCTAGGCGGAAGCGTCTGGGTCGTGAAAGCGCAAATTCATGCAGGCGGTAGAGGCAAAGGCGGTGGCGTAAAAATCGCAAAATCTACTCTTGAAGTCGAAGAGTTAACAAAACAAATACTCGGTATGACGTTGGTAACACACCAAACAGGACCGGAGGGCAAACTTGTTCAAAAAGTCTATATCGAAGAAGGTGCAAAAATCAAGCAAGAGCTCTATCTCGGTATGACTCTTGACAGAAGCAAAGAACAGACTGTTATGATGGCATCCACCGAGGGCGGTGTCGAAATTGAAGAGGTAGCCGAAAAACACCCCGAGAAGATAATCAAAGTAGCGATAGACCCGTCAGCAGGTTTTCAAGGCTTTCACGGCAGAGAACTTGCTTTTGGACTCGGTCTCGCAAACGAACAGATACCGCAATTTATCAAATTTGCAAAGGCGCTTTATGAGTGCTACACAAAAAAAGAGGCAAATCTCGTAGAGATAAATCCTCTAATAATCACGGAGGAAGGTCATTTCCTTGCGCTTGACGCAAAAATGGGCTTTGACGACAACGCACTCTCTCGCCACCACGAGATAGAAGGGCTAAGAGACCTTAGCGAAGAAGAACCGACTGAGATAGAGGCTTCCAGATACGGTCTAAGCTACGTAAAACTAGACGGAAATGTAGGTTGTATGGTAAACGGCGCCGGTCTTGCGATGGGAACTATGGATATTATCAAGCACGAAGGCGGAGAGCCGGCAAACTTTTTGGATGTGGGCGGCGGCGCAAATCCAGATACGGTAGCAAAAGGCTTTGAGATAATCTTAAAAGACAAAAACGTAAAAGCAATCTTCGTAAATATCTTCGGCGGTATCGTAAGATGCGACAGAGTTGCAAACGGAATTATAGAGGCCACAAAACTAACCGAAGTTAACGTACCCGTTATCGTAAGACTCGACGGTACAAATGCGATTGAAGCAAAAGAGATACTAAAAAATTCAAATATAGCAAATCTGATAGCGGCAGAGTCTCTCGAAGACGGCGCCAAAAAAGCGGTAAAAGCGGCAAAGGGGGAGTTTTAATATGGCAATCTTGGTTGGAAAACACTCAAAAATTATAGTTCAGGGCTTTACCGGTAAAGAAGGTACGTTTCACGCTACCCAATGTATCGAGTATGGCACAAATATCGTAGGCGGCGTAACTCCGGGCAAAGGCGGTCAAATACATCTTGACAAGCCTGTTTTTAATACGGTAAAAGATGCCGTAAAAGCAACCGGCGCCGATGTATCTCTCATATTTGTTCCGCCTATGTTCGTGGCTGATGCCATCATGGAAGCGGCTGAAGCGGGAATCAAGCTAATCGTAACTATTACGGAAGGCACTCCGGTAAGAGACATGATGATAGCCAAACCATATGCGACAAAAATGGGTGCAAAACTAATCGGCCCAAATTGTCCTGGAATCATCACTCCAGAAGAGGCAAAAATAGGCATCATGCCGGGTATGATATTCAAAAAAGGAAATGTAGGTCTTATCTCAAAATCAGGCACACTGACATATGAAGCGTCAAACCAAATAGTGCAAGAAGGACTTGGCATCTCTACCGCCGTAGGTATCGGCGGTGACCCGATAATAGGTCTTAGCTATATTGAACTTCTTGAAATGTTTGAAAATGACCCTGAAACAAAAGCGATAGCAATGATAGGCGAAATAGGCGGCGACCTTGAGATACAAGCCGCAAAATACATAAAAGAGCATGTAACAAAACCAGTTACGGCATTTATCGCCGGTCAAAGCGCGCCTGCAGGTAAGAGAATGGGCCATGCGGGAGCAATCATAGCGGGCGGAGCTGGAACTGCAGCCGAAAAAATGGCGGCGCTTGAAGCTGCCGGCGTAAGAGTTGTAAAATCACCTGCAGATATCGGCAAAACTGTAAAAGCTAGTTTTTAGAGAAGGTAAAATTACAAAATGAAACATACATACGAAATCCAAAATATAAGATGCGGTGGTTGTGCAAATACTATAACTAAAGCGCTTACGGCAGAATTTGAAGGTGTTACGGTTGACGTTGCGAGTAAAACAGTAACAGTAGAGCTAAAAGATGAGTCCGAAATAGCAAAAGGTGCCGATATGTTAAAAAAACTAGGTTACCCTTTGGCTGATGAAGAGAGTGGAATGGTAGATAAAGCGAAAAGTTTTGTATCTTGCGCTATCGGTAAATTTGGAAATTAAGGAGATAAAATGGGCGTTTTGAAAGCTCCGTCAAATACCCCTGTTTGGGTAGACGAAAAACGATGCAAAGCTTGCGATGTATGCGTATCTGTATGCCCTGCGGGAGTTCTCGCAATGGTTCCGGATCCGACCTGTACGCTAGGTGCAATGGTAAAAGTACTCAACCCTCAAAGCTGTATTGGTTGCTCCGATTGCGAGCTTAGCTGTCCGGATTTTGCGATTTTTGTTTCCACAAAAGATGAGTTCAAATTTGCAAAGCTAACGGAAGAGGCAAAAACAAGACAGGCCGCCATCATAAAAAATAAATATAGAAGCGTTGGGTAAGGAGAAAATATGGCACGAGAAGTTATTTCGAGCGGCAATGAGCTAGCGGCTATCGCAGCTATCGATTGCGGATGTAAGTTTTTTGGAGGCTATCCTATTACTCCCTCAAGCGAAGTAATGCATGAAATGAGCGTACTGCTTCCAAGAGAAGGCGGCAAATTTATCCAAATGGAAGATGAAATAGCCGGTATTTGCGTTGCTATGGGTGCCTCAATGAGCGGGGTCAAATCTATGACCGCAACATCCGGCCCCGGAATTAGCTTAAAAGCGGAAAATATCGGTCTTGCATTTATAGCAGAAGTACCGCTCGTTATCGTAAACGTAATGAGAGGCGGTCCATCAACAGGTCTTCCGACCAGAGTTTCTCAAGCGGATATAGCACAAGCAAAAGCTCCTACACACGGAGATTATGCATCCATCTCTCTTTGTCCGGGAAGCCTTGAAGAGGCATACACGGAGACCGTAAGAGCATTTAACCTAGCAGAAAAATACATGACTCCCGTATTTGTGCTCCTAGATGAAACACTTGGTCACATGCATGGAAAAGCGGTGCTTCCAGACCTTGCAGACGTACAAAAATCTGTAGTCAAAAGAAAAGAGTTTACCGGTGACCCAAAAGAGTACAAACCATACGATGCAAAAATGAATGAACCGGCAACGCTCAATCCTTTCTTTAAAGGCTATAGATACCATGTGACAGGTCTACATCACGGCCCTACCGGATTTCCTACCGAAGATGAACATATATGCCAGTTTAATATCGAAAGACTGATGGGTAAAGTACAAAATAATGCCGATGATATGGTGCATTATGAAGAGTATATGCTTGACGATGCGGAAGTATGTATTATCGCTTACGGCTCAATTTCCAGAGGCGCAAAAGAGGCTGTTATGAAGCTCAGAAGCGAAGGAATAAAAGCAGGACTTTTTAGACCGATTACAATCTGGCCTAGCCCGGCTAAAAAACTAGCCGAAATCGGGCAGAGATTTAAAAAGATAATGGTCACAGAGCTAAATATGGGTCAATACCTAGAAGAGATACAAAGAGTAATGAAGAGAGACGATTTCGCAACGCTTCACAAAGCAAACGGAAGACCTATTGCTCCGCTTGAGATGGTAGCAAAAGTTAAGGAGATGATGTAATGGCATTTAACTACGACGAATATCTACGAACAGATAAGATGCCGACACTTTGGTGTTGGGGATGCGGCGACGGCGTAATATTAAAAGCGGTAGTCAGAGCGATAGACAAAATGGGTTGGAATATGGACGACGTGTGTATCGTCTCCGGTATCGGTTGCTCCGGAAGATTTAGCTCATACATCAACTGTAATACCGTACATACAACCCATGGTAGAACCATTCCGTACGCAACAGGTATCAAACTGGCAAATCCAGACAAACACGTTATCGTTGTGGCGGGTGACGGCGACGGTCTAGCGATAGGCGGGAACCACACTATTCACGGCTGTAGAAGAAATATAGATTTGAATTTTATTCTTATCAATAACTTCATTTACGGTCTTACAAACTCACAAGTTAGCCCTACGACGCCGAAGGGCATGTGGACCGTAACAACGCAAGAGGGCAATAACGAACCTTCGTTTGACGCCTGCCGTCTTGCAGAGGGAGCCGGAGCTACTTTTGTAGGCAGACAAGCCGTTCTTGACCCTCAAAAATTAGAAAAGCTTTTTGTAGAAGGCTTTAGCCATAAGGGTTTTAGCTTTTTTGATATTTTCTCAAATTGCCATATAAATCTCGGCAGAAAAAATAAAATGGGCGAAGCCAGAGACAACCTTGATTGGATAGACTCAATCACTGTCGGTAAAAATAAATTCGATCAAATGAGTCCGGAAGAGAGAGTTGGTAAATTCCCAACCGGAGTACTCAAAAAAGAAGAAGGCGTTGAAGAGTTTTGCGATAGCTACGACAAGATAATAGCAAAAGCAAAAGCCAATAAAAACCATTAATCAATATTCGGTACAAAGGGACTAATATGAGACATCAACTAAGATTTACAGGCGTCGGCGGACAAGGCGTTCTTCTTGCCGGAGAGATACTTGCCGAGGCAAAAATAATGGACGGCGGATACGGCGTAAAAGCGGCTACATATACGTCACAGGTACGTGGTGGGCCTACGAAAGTGGATATCTTACTTGACGAAACGGAAATATTTTTTCCATATGCGAACGAGGGCGAAATAGAGTTTATGCTCTCAACCGCACAGGTAAGCTACAATCAATTCAAAAGCGGCGTTAAGCCTGGCGGAATTATAGTGGTTGAGCCAAATCTGGTAAAACCTACGGATGAAGATAGAAAGATGTGGAAAATTTATGAGATTCCTATCATCACAATAGCAAAGGAAGAGGTAGGAAACGTAGTAACACAAAGCGTCGTTGCCCTTGCAATCACGGTAACAATGGCAGGTGACGGCATGAATAGGGATCAGGTGTTTAAGACAATGATTGAGAAAGTTCCGGCAAAAGTAGTGGAGCTCAACAAAAAAGCGTTTGAACTTGGCGAAAAATACGCCACAGACGCACTAAACGGCAAAACATATCAAGCAAAATGCAACAATACGGGCTGTGAGATGGAGTAATCCCTCTCACACCTTGTTGTCGAATAAAACTCCGAGTACGTAATCAAGTCTTCTAAACAATTTATTTGCATCTTCCGAAGACAGCTCTTTTATCTTTTTCTCATTATTTTGCTCTACCACCGACACAACTATTGAATCAGCTTTATCGTTTACTCCAAACTTTATATTTTCACTAAAGTTGTTCATTCGCTTATTCAGTTCAGACATCAACTCTTGAAGCTGTTCTTCTCTTTTTTGCTGCTCTTGTTGTTCTTTTTTATCTTCTTCCGCTTTTTTTTCTTCGTCCACACGCTCTTCATATATTGTTTTGACGCCGGAAGTTGATTTTGTTTCGTCAGTCTCTTTTGAACTATTTACGGTGTTTTTATTTGATTCTATATCTTTTGGTTTTGCTTCTGTTTGTGCAGACGAAGATTCTGTTTTTTTTTGCTGTTCTGCTTCGTTTGGTTTTGTATATGCGTAGTTATAATTTGTACTGCTATTTACGCTTATAGTATCGTTTGCCATTGTTCCCCTCCTTGGGATATTATTGGTTACATACTATATCGGCATAGAAAATATTTTATTAGTTTTATTGATAATATGCGAAAAAAATGCGAAAAAAATATTGAATTATGTTACTTTTTGAGACTAACAGACAAATCCAAAAATAGTTCGCCGTATCGTTCGAACTTCACAGCCCCTATTCCGCTTATCTCCAACATCTCTTCTTTTGTGACAGGAAGTTTTTCAGCCATTTCGTATAGCGTCTTATCTCCAAACACTATATATGCAGGAATTTTGTTTTCTTTTGCGATTTTGGCTCGCAGCTCCTTGAACTCCGTAAAATTAGTAGGTTTTAGCATGCCGTACTCTTTGGTTTTTTGAACTGCTTTTTTTGGTTGTAGCCGCTCTTGCCTTATGAATACACTTTGTTTTCCCCTCAATACTTCAGCTCCATCCGCCGTAATTTTTAGAGATTTGTACTCATCAGGCTCTATCATACCAAGTTCCATAAGCCTTTTTGCGATTATGCCCCACTCTTTTTTGGCGACATCTTTGCCTATTCCAAAGACGCTTATCTTGTCGTGCCCGTTAGAGAGTATCTTTTCGTTGCTCTCTCCGCAAAGCGTTTCGGAAACATACCCAGCGCCAAACCTCTCGCCTGTTTTGTAGACCGCCGATAATAACTTTTGAGCATGAACCGTTATATCTATTTTTAGAGCATCCGAGTCTAGGCAGTTATCGCATTTGTCCCTACATTCGGCTATTTCATCGTCAAAATAAGAGGCGATAAGCCTGTGTCTGCACTCCTCGGCAGAGGCAAAATCCACTGCGGCTTTGAGCTTTTGTAGTCCCATCTCTTTGTAGCCGCTATCAAGGCCGTCTTCAACCATTCTTTTACGGTTGTAAAAATCAGCCCCCGAATAAAAAAGCACAGCCTCCGAGTCCACGCCGTCACGCCCTGCTCGTCCTATCTCTTGATAGTAATTTTCTATCGTCTTTGGTAGCGACGTATGCACCACAAAACGAATATCTCCCTTATCAATACCCATCCCAAAAGCCACGGTAGCAACCATGATTTGCGTATCGTCATTAAGAAAAGATTTGTGCACTCTTTGCCTATCTTGTGAGTTCATTCCCGCATGATATGAGGCCGCCTTAAACCCTTTTTTGACGAGAAATTCAGCTAACTCTTCCGTCTCTTTTCTCGAAAAAGCATAGATGATACCGCTTTCGCCGTCATGTCTTTTTAATATCTCCATCAACTCTACACGCCAGTTTGTATCTCTTTGACGAACCGTTATTTTGATGTTTTTGCGAAGTACAGGAGCTCTTAGTATTAGCGGATTTTTTAGCCTAAGCTGAGAAAGTATGTCCTCTCTTACTTTTGTCGTAGCGGTAGCGGTAAATGCGGCTATCGAAACTTTCGGAAAATTCACCCGCAACTCGCCGAGTCTTCGATAATCATCTCGAAACTCATGCCCCCACTCACTGATACAGTGCGCTTCATCAATAACAAAAAAATTTATCTGCAAAGTTTTTAGCATGGAGACGAAATACTCATTTGCCAATCTCTCAGGTGCGATATAAAGCAGTTTTATATCGCCGCTACGCACTTTGGCGTATACCTCTTGTAGCTCCTCTCGGCTTTGGGCGGAAGATATCATTTGAGCCTCTACACCAAGCTCTTTTAGGGCGATTACTTGGTCTTGCATCAGTGCGATAAGAGGCGAAACTACTATGGTAACACCCTTCATAGCGAGGGATGGAAGCTGATAGCAAAGCGACTTTCCACCGCCAGTAGGAAGCAGCATCGCCAAATCTCGCCCGCCGAGAATTGCATCCACAGCCTCTTCTTGAAGCTTTCTAAAGCCTGAAAAACCGAAAGTCTCTTTGAGGATTTTGTATTTTTGTTCTCTCATTTGGGCTGACTTTGCACGAGAGTCTCTTTTTGAATACGGCTAAGTTTTTTTATTTTTATCTCTCTTTTTAAAGCTTCTGATTTGTCGACACAGCTCTCACTGTATACAAGCGTGACAGGACGGCGGTTTTTGGTGTATTTGGCCCCTTTGTCGGAGTGGTTGTGTTCATCCAGCCGCCTAGCAATATCCGACGTAATACCCGTATAAAACGTACCGTCGGCACACAAAAGGATGTAAACAAAATAAGCGTTATTTTCCATCTACTCTTCTCGCAAACTAAGAGCCACTTTGCCCTTTTGCGTATCGACCTCTATCACCCTAATACGAGTCAGTTGCTGATTGACGCTTAGTATCTCCAATGGGTGTGAAATTCGCTTTTCACTCATCTGTGAGATATGAATAAGCCCGTCATTTTTAAGTCCTATATCCACAAAAGCTCCAAAATCAACGATATTTCTGACTACACCGGAGACTATGGAACCCTCTTTTAGCTCCTTAATATCGGTAAGGTCGGAGCGAAAAATAATAGGTGGCAAACCCTCCCTTGGGTCAAACCCCGGTTTTCTCAGCTCAGCCACTATATCGCTAAGCGTCGCTTCTCCTATTGCTAGCTCTTTTGCGATTTGCGGCAACTGCTCTTTTGAAATTGTGCTTACATCATATTGCTTTGTTAACCTCGTTGCGGCTTCAAAGCTCTCAGGATGCACTCCGGTGTTATCAAGAATACTCTTACCCTCCCGTATCCGAAAAAACCCAGCACACTGCTCGTATGCCTTTGTGCCCAAGCCCTTGACTTTTAGAAGCTCCTGCTTGCTTTTGAATGCTCCATTTTTTTCTCTGTGATCTATTATGGTTTTTGCAAGTTTCTCTCCCACTCCCGCCACATGTGCAAGAAGCGAGGCTGAGGCACTATTTGGGTCTACGCCGACTCTATTTACAAGCTCCTCGGTAACATCGTTTAGCTTTTTTTCCAGTAGTTTTTGGTCTACATCGTGCTGATATTGCCCTATTCCAAGTGATTTTGGGTCTATCTTCACAAGCGCCGCCATCGGGTCTCGTAGCCTCTGCGCTATCGATATCGCTCCACGAATGGTTACATCAAGCGTCGGATACTCCTGCGCCGCTATTTTGGAAGCCGAATACACCGAGGCTCCCGCCTCTGAGACGACGGTATATTGGATATTTAGCCCTTCGTCCTTATTTAGCTTTGCAAAAAATTCCTGCGTCTCTCTTGAGCCTGTCCCATTGCCTATCGCTACGGCAGTTATTGCGTATTTTTTCACAAAATCTTTGACAATTTTTGCAGAAGCCGCATAATCAGCTTGCGGTGGAGTCGGATAGATAACCGCATGCTCCAAGTAAGTGCCGTGCTCATTTACAACCGCAAGCTTACATCCGGTCCTATATGCAGGGTCAACTCCCAATATAACACGCTTTGTTACAGGCGGTGAGCCTAGAAGTTGAGTTAGGTTTTTGCCGAATGTCTGAATAGCTTGCTTGTCTGCCTTTTCTTTGATGAGTGCATGAATTTCTCTCTCAATCGAAGGAAAGAGCAGTCGCTTGAAGCCGTCAAGATAAGCTTCCAATAGAAGTCCACGGCTATTTTTGGCATTTTTTGGGATACGGTTTTGAGATATCGAACTCTCCACCCGCTCCATGTCCAGCTGGACTTTGATGCCAAGCTCCTTTTCATCCACCCCTCTCATAATCGCCAAATAACGATGTGAAGGTACTTGAGATATTCGCTCCGCTTTGCCCGCAAGCTTTGCGTACAACCCCTCTTCCTTTATCCCTTTTGCCGCTTTTATCTCAAAAGATGCGTATTCAAGCAGTTGCTTTCTCCAATACTCCCGCTCTTTTGGCTCATCGCTATACCTTTCAGCCAAGATATCTTGTGCACCTTTTATTGCCTCGTCTGTATTTTTGACGCTACTGTTGGCAAAACTAGCTGCATTTTTGTGAAGCTCGCCCATCTCAAGCGCACCGCTTTGCAACATATCCGCAAGAGGCTCAAGACCCGCTGCAATAGCCAATGCTGCACGTGTGTTTTTCTTTTCTTTAAAAGGCCTATAGATATCCTCCACCTCTTGCAACGTTGACGCATTTTGCAAAAGTGTTTTTACTTTGGCGTCAAGGTTCCCTTTTTCTTCGATGAGCCTCGCCACTTCATCTTTACGTTCTAATAATTTTTTGGAGTAGTTGTATATAGTCTCAAACTCTCTAAGCTGTTCATCACTCGCCCCACCCGTCATCTCTTTGCGGTATCTAGCAATAAAAGGTATAGTGGAGCCCTCTTGCAAAAGTTTTAAAATATTATTTATATGTTTTTCGTCAATAGCAGTCTTTTGGGCTAGAAGTCGGACTAAAGTAGTCATGTTGTTCCTAGATAAAGTATGTTTGTGAAAGTTTTGTAGTGTTTTTGAATGATGGTGCGGTCGGGGGGACTTGAACCCCCACACCCGAAGGCACTACCACCTCAAGGTAGCGTGTATACCATTTCACCACGACCGCAGTTGTTTAGAGGGCGTAATTTTACGCCTTTTGCCCTTATAATACGCTAAATATCAAGTAGCGCTCTGGAGCTTTCTCTGACATAGTCCATACCGATATAAAACTCTTTCATCAAAGAGACAAAAAGATACATTCCGCTTCTTGTCGCCACTAAATATCCGTTTTGCTCTTGAATGGCGCCTTTTAGCTTTAGAAGTGATATTTCCGCACACATAGAAATGGCTATATTTGTATTAAATTTTGCGTTAAATGCCGCCATATCAAGGGAGCCGCCAAATAACTCAACCATCATCCGATACCACATTTGTGCTCTTTTTGAATAACTTCTACTACGCTCGGTAGGAATTATATCTTGCCTCAAACTATCTTCATATTTTTTTAGCGAAAAACTATTTGCATACAATGCACCGTCCAAAAAACTAAATGCACCGGAGCCTACTCCTACATACTCGTCATGGTCAACAACATATTCATCGAATATCTTCTTGCCTTTTTTTCCAAATGCCCACGATGAAAGCATCTCATATTTAAACGACAGAGAATCTGTTATTTCATAATAAAACTGTCTTTCATTTGCAAGACTTACTTCGCCCATTGAACGCTTGATAATACTTTTTGCAGACGGTGAAGACATGAGTGGATAGTAGCTAATTTGGCTTGGCGATATCGCATTTAATATCTCTAAATCTTTTTTAAGCATATCAAAATTCTGTGATGGAAAATTAAAAATCATATCGACATTAAGTATTGCAAACCTATCGGCCGCCTCAATAAGTCGTCGAGCCGTCTGTTGCCCACTGCCAAACTTATCGTAGCGTCCGATTTGTCTTAATATACCATCGTCAAAACTTTGAACCCCGACAGAATATCTATCCACCAAAGTGTGTAAACTATCTACAAATTCTGCGCCCAAACTATTTGGATCGGCTTCGCACGAAACCTCTTTAATACAAAATAGTTCTTTTGCCAATTCTATAGTCTTGCAAAGCTCATCAAGCAATACGGTTGTAGTTCCACCTCCGATATACATCGTGTCAAACTCATACCCAAAAGCATGAATGAGACTTATCTCTTTTCTCAGCGCGACAAAATATCGTCTAGCATGCTCCTCATCGAATAAAAACCGATGAAAAGTGCAATAACTACAGAGTGTATGACAAAATGGAATATGGATATACAGCAGATATTTTTTACCGCTCTTGGGCTTTGGAAGTGCACTTGATGTTGACGACAGATGCAGATAGTGTGCACAACTCTTTGCGGCAAAATAATTAAGAAGTGAATTCATAAGAAGAAGTATAAAGAGTTAAAACTGATTGTTAAAAAAGAGAAGAAAAATCCCGCCGAAGCGGGAATAGGTAATTAACCTAGGAAAGGGTTTGCGTAAAGAGCGATTAGAGCGATAACAAGTGTATAGATAACTTGTGCTTCGATCATCGCAAGAGCGATAAACATAGTTGTTAGAAGTTTTCCACCCATTCCTGGATTTCTAGCAGTACCGGCGATTGTTGCAGCAGCAGCATTACCCATACCGATAGCGCCACCAAGAGCAGCTATACCAAGACCAACGCCGGCAGCTATTACAGATGCAGCTTTTAGAGTTTGATTTGCAACTTCACCGTCAGCAGCAAAAGCAGCAGCAGCAAGAGCAAGAATCATAAGAACGATTTTTTTCATTGTGAGTCTCCATAAAGAATTTTTTGCAATTAAGTATGTTCGGCTTGCGTATCCCTACTTAATACCATTGCGGGCGGCATTATGCCACCTTTTTTCTTAATAAAACTTGGCGTTAGCCAGTTCTACTTTGTTTTGAGCGGAAGCCATAACTTTGACTTCAAGCTCATCGCCTTCACTCAAAAAGTCTCTTACGTTGTTTATTCTCTTGTCTGACACTTTTGAGATGTGCATTAGCCCTTCTTGTCCGTTTGGAAGCTCTACAAATGCGCCAAAATCAACTATTTTTTTGACTTTGCCGTTTACTATTGTACCCGGCTCAATAAGTTCAAACACTTTTGCGGGGCCTTTTGGCTTTGCGATTGTGAGTATGTGCTCTTTTGCGCCGTTCACTTTTGATTTATCTTTACCGACTACTTTTACTCTACCTTTTTCACGGTCAAGGTCGATAGCCACTTCAAATCTTTCGATTATCTCTCTAATAGTCTTGCCGGCTTGTCCTATGATATCTACGATTTTGGTCGTATCTATGTGAAATATTTCCGTACTAGGAAGGATGGATTCGTTGATAGATATCTCAGAAGATGCCTTTTCCATAAGACCAAGTATATGCTCTCTTCCCTCTTTCGCTTGCATCAAAGCGTCTTTTAGAAGCTCAAAGTCTAGTCCGCCTAGTTTGATATCCATCTGAAGAGCCGTTACGCCATCCCTAGTACCCGCTACTTTAAAGTCCATATCGCCGTCAAAGTCTTCAAGTCCGATAATATCGCTAAGAATTGCATATTTATCGCCCTCTTTTACAAGCCCCATTGCGATACCTGCCGCGAGTTTTAGGACTGGAACATCCGCTGCTTTCATGGAAAGTATGCCTGCACATATCGTAGCCATCGAAGAAGAACCGTTTGATTCTAGTATCTCGGAGACCACTCTCACTACGGACTCATAGCTTTTTGGAATAAGGCAATCTATCGCTCTTTTTGCAAGATTTCCATGTCCTAGTTCACGTCTTCCAGGAGGTCCTACACGGCTTGCTTCGCCAACAGAAAAGCCCGGAAAGTTGTAATGCAACATAAATCTTTCAGCCTGAGAGCCTCTAGCAGCGTTCAGGTTTTCGAAAGATTGTCTATCCATATCGCTTCCAAGAGTAGTCACCGCAAGAGCTTGCGTCTGGCCTCTCGTGAATAGACATGAACCGTGAGCCATCGGAAGTATGTTTGTCTCTATAGTGATAGGCCTCACTTCATTTAGCGCTCGCCCATCAGGTCTTTGGTGCTTGTGTAAAATCAATCCTCTAAGGATCTCTCTCTTTAGTTTTTCGGCACTAAAAGCGACAAGCTCTTTATCGTATCCAAACTCTTGCACAAAAGGGTCTGCAACTATCTCATCTATAACCGTTTTTATCGCATTACTTCGCTCAGATTTGCTGAGTTCGCCTATTGCATCCTCTAGTTTTTTGGTATAAAAACCTTTGATGTGCTCTATTAGTTTGTCATCTTGTATGATTGTTTTTAGTTCATACTCTCTTGTCGGTTTTTTGATAGCTTTTAGCTTTGGAGTTAGCTCTTCGCTTATAGCCTTAATAGACTCAGTCGCAAATTTGATGGCAAGAAGAAGCTCTTCTTCGTTTATTTCGTTGGCTTTGAACTCTTCTATTATCTCGCTGTTGAGCCCCATATCCAAAAACGGCATGACAGGTTGGAGCGATGCTACTTCGATATTTTCGCTTCCTATAGCTCTCATCTCTATCATCAATATCTCTTCATCCGTACCTGCGATAAAAAGATCAAGCGTACTTTTTTCGTTCAAGTCTGAAATCGTAGGGTTGAGTACAAGTTTGCCGTCTATCTTGCCGACTCTTACGCCAAGCACAAGTTTTTCAACAGGCAAATCAGATATATAAACACTAGCTGAAGCCGCATTTAAAGCCAAAACCTGCAAATCTGCTTCAGGGTCACAGCTAAGTACGGTAACGGTTAGTTGAGTTTGGTAGTTGTAGCCTTTTGGGAAAAGCGGTCTTATACTTCTGTCTATAAGTCTTGACGTAAGCGTCTCAAAATCACTCGGCTTTGTCTCTCTTTTGATAAATCCACCAGGAATTTTACCTGCGGCGTAGCTTTTTTCTATGTATTGGACAGTAAGAGGCAAAAAATCTTCATTTTTCATCTCTTTTTCGCTCACAACGGCGGAGAGAATTACGCTCTTGCCACTCTGGAATGTTACGGCACCGTCGGCAAATCTTGCCATTTTGCCGCTCTCATATATCTCTTCTTTTCCGAAAGCATGCGTTACAACTCTATTAAAACTCATCTATATACCTTTAAAAATCAAATCTCTTATACTATTTTACGAAACTAGAAGCTCCGCCTACGACATATTTCATATCGTCATCCACAAATGTAACGCCTATACCGCCAAATACGTTAGCGGCTTTTTTATTTAGAAAATTATCATATCCGGCTATCAAATCAACATGCTTCAAAAGTCTATATCTAGCGCTTACTTTTGCATGAGCTTTGTTGCCTCTTACATCATTTTGGGCACTAAAATCATAAACCTCTGCGGACATTTTGAGCTTATCTTTTGCAGCAAAATAATCTATACCCACACCGCCGGTAGACTCAATAATGCCGCCTCTTACCATAGCATCTTCATATCTTTTTCCAAACTGGGCAGAGATGTACGTTTTGCCTTTTGAGTGTTTCTCAGCCTCTACGTACTGCTTATTAGTATCCATTATCGTATTGTCTTTCGTAGAGACAAGCTCGACCAAATAATGTTTTGTCGGCGCAGGTGAGTAATCTGCGCTAAAATACCCTTTTGTATACTTATCTTTTGCCATACTCTCCGCTCTAAGCGAAACCTCAAGCGTACTATTCATACCTTTGGAGATATATTTGTCTAGCTTTTTGACGGTGTCATTTCCGTTTGCAAAGAAGCTATCTACTGATTTTATGGCGCTGTTTAGAGGTTGTTTGTTTTCTTTTATAACATCTTGAAGGTCTTTTTCAATGGCCGTAAATCTATCCATTATTTCAGGAAGTTTTTTATTGACATCCTTGCCCGTTTGAGCAAACTCACGCGACAGGTCGTCTATTTGCGAGAGTATTTTCGGTAATTTGTCGTTTATGGTGCTTCCGGTAGTTTTGAATTCACCAGACATTGCCCCAAACTTATCTGCCGCACTGCCGACGCTTGCCGCCATAGTTTTAAAGTTTGCTATCGCCTCTTGTAAGTTCTGTCTAGCTTCTGGGTCAAAAGTGCCTCTTAACTCTCTAACAAACAATTTTAGCTCATTTGCTGCATCGTTAATACTCGTAGCGGTCTCCGCAAAATTGGCAAACCTAATCTCTTTTTGTATCACTTGCCCCTCAGACAAGTAAGTCGGTGCCATCCCTTGTTTTATCTCAACAAACTTTGTGCCCAAAAGTGAATCTTGACCTAGCAAAACTATCGAATCGACAGGAAGTTTGATACCCTCATAGATAATCATAGATATTTTAGGCCTATTACCCTCAAGCATCTTCTCTTTTACGTAGCCTACATCTACACCGCCTATTTTTACTTTGGCATTCGTATCAAGCCCTGTCAAATTTTCAAAATACGCATATACTAGATAGCCGTCTTTTGCAATATTTGTTATCTTACTAACTTGCATACTTAGTAGAAATAAAGAAATAAGTCCGATAAGAACAAATAGACCTACTTTGGCTTCAGCTTTCATCCATTACCTCATTTACTGTTACTGACGGAATATGTTTGGTTTAGACCGCCTAGCGGAATAAGATTGACACTAAAATATATTATATAGTTTTTAATTGAACTGGAACTACTACTTGTGAGAATAGGTGTTACTTCGTTTCTTAGACTAAGAGAGTATGAGAAGCACTGCTTGAGCATATTTAGCCCAATACCCCATGCCCTAGTCTCTCTTGTGTACTCATCATACTCATAACTTCCAAATGCCGTGTACTTGTAATTTAATTTTTTAGACGCATTTAACGCAAAATAACTACCTCTATCTTTTCCTAAAATAGTTGTTTTATCTTTAAATACATGCGATAGAGTTGCGGAGACATCACCGTCATTATATCCTATACCTGAAGTTGCGGACGTTATAAGGCTTTTTTTATGGGAGTAAAAAATATCCGTTGAAAGCGTCAAATATTTATTTATATTGTATATGACCTCATTTTCCATCTCACCGTACTTATAATCAACCCTTGAAGCATCGTGATAAATACTTTGGCTCAATCTATGACTAAGCACCAAGCTCCCTTTTTTGTCATAAAAAAATTGAGCCAATCTAACGTTGCTATTTTCCGTCTCTGCACTACTAGTAACTAGCGTAGTAAGTTCATCTTTTTGCGTCGGATAATTCTTCTCCTGTTTAACGCCAGGTCTTGTGTATAAATATTCGAAATCTATAGAGTGGATAAAGTTTTCATACGGCTTTTGCAGGTTTGTAAAGAGCTTTAGTTTGTGAGTATTGCTATAAAATGAATAATCTTCTATATTTGAGCCATTTTTATTGCTAAAGCCGACTTTATTGGCATAAAAATGTTCCATAAAGCTAACACCCAAAAAGTCGTCAAACAAATGAGTCGTATACGAAATTGGTAGGAAAACCTCATTTTGAAGGGCGTTTAGTCCTGTTCTTCTATCAAATTTCGTAGTTTTGGCATCGACCGAATAAAGTAGATTGTTAAAAAACAGATTTTCCGTATTTCTGTGATATTGCAACTTTGGATACTCTTGTATAGTATCGTCGTTTGAGACTTTGGAAGTATCTATGTAATACTTCATATATGCGCCAAAATAATCGTTTTTATTTTGAAAATAGTAATTTAGTTTTGACGAACTTATCTTGTCTACATTATTTTCACGTAGATTGTCTCTGTTTTGAAGATTTATGTAGTCTACGTCGTTTAGATAGTTTGCATTGATGTAGAGCCCGTCTTCTTGGTCACTATTTTTAAGATCCGAAGAGAATAGCTTTTCCCTATCGTAATATAGCGTAGCTCCGTAATGCGACTTATATTTTAGATTATAAAGATCGGTAAAGGTTTGCTTGTCTTTAAAGTATCCGCCTCTTATATATCCCCTTGAATATTTGGAGTCCATAAATCTAAATGTATTATTGACACCGTATCCTCTCTTGGTTCTAACCTGAGGCGTAACCTCTGTATCCCAACTAGCATCAGGGTCTGGCACGAAGTAGTAGGGCTGCATATATATAAAGCCCTCATTGCTCTTGTATCCCACGTCAGGCTTCATAAGACCGCTTCTTCTGGTTCTATCTGTAGAAAACGAGAAATAAGGCGTGTAGAGTATCGGCACATCTTTTAGGTAGAGCGTCGTATTCTTAAGGGTCATCACTTTTGATTCAGAGTCAAACTCTCCTTGTGAATATTTTAAATACCAGTCAGGATTTGTAGGGTTACAGCTTGAGCTGACCGCAGAATCGACGGAGTAAATTTTTTTATCCACTTTTGCATCTTTAGAAGATACCCATACATTATCGGTGCTATTTTGAAAAAAGAACTTGTCAAAATAGCCGTGTTTATCGTCCAAATAAAATTTAGCATAATCGGATACGGTATTAACGGACGAATCTTTCATTAAAAATATATTTCCGAAAGCTTCAACCATGGAGCTTTCTTTGTGATATATAAGCTTGTCGGCACGGATAAAATATCCATCTCCCGCACCTACGGCCTCGCCGGTAGCAGTTACTATATTATCTTCGTGCACTACGGTTTTTGCTACTATCTCTATCTTTTTTTCTGCAAACAACAAAGAGGCTAGAGCTGCCGATAAAAAAATAGTTCGTCTAAGCAGCATTGATTACCAAAGTTTTTGCAAATTTGTCATGCCAACCTTGTCTAAAAGGGTCAAAAAAAGCCCAAAGAAAAATCAAGCAAAGAATAGGCGTCTCACCCATAAATCGTATGGAAGCTCTAATAACAGAACTTGCCCAAGTCGGATTGGCGAACATGTTTATGTCTACTACTCTTATTTTCAGAATCATTTTTCCTATCGTTGCACCATATAACCTCACAAACACGGCATGATATGCTATTTCAACCAACATAATAAACAGTAACGCTTGATTCATCGCATTTATAGTCTGCTCTATGTTCTTTCCTGCAAATTTATCACCCATTGCCGCAATAACGATAAGGACTAGTAAAATAGTATCTACAATAAAAGCAAGCACTCTTTTGGAAATCGGAGCAAGAGTAAGCTCCTCTTTGAAAAGCCTATACTCCAAATCGTTTTGCATTAAATCCCTACTACTTGATATGCTATGTCTTTTCTATACTGCATACCGTCGAATTTCACAGCCGACATTAGCTTGTAGGCATTTTGTTGAGCTGTTTTTATGTTATCCGCAATGCCCACAGCTACAAGTATCCTTCCTGCATTTGCATAAAGCCCGTCTTCTCTTTTTTCTACACCCGCATATGATATGTGCCCAATCTCGGACATTGAAGCAAGAGCAGCTTCATCTATACTTATTTTTACAGCAGGTGCATTTGAATAAGGATAATCCCTACTTGCCGCTACTACGCCGACTGCGTACTTGTCCGACATAGAAAAGCTTAGTTTTTCAACCTCTCCGCCGGCGCAAGCATCGAAGAGTTCCAATACATCACTATTGATGAGCGGCATCAGCACTTCACACTCAGGGTCTCCAAATCTTACGTTAAACTCCAAAGTATAAGGCTCGCCGTCGACAACCATGATTCCGGCAAACAACACACCTTCAAAAGGCGTACCCTCGGATTCCATTGCTTTAACCGTTGGAGCGATAATGTTTTTGTCTATTTTTTGCATTATTTCAGCAGTACAAAGAGGTGTTGGAGCGTATGCACCCATACCGCCCGTGTTTGGTCCTTCATTGCCGTCTTTTAGTCTTTTGTGGTCTTGTGCGGCTGGAAGTATCTGATAGTTTTTGCCATCAGTTAGGGCGAATACCGATAGTTCATATCCGTCCAAAAACTCTTCTACTACGACCTTCTTACCGGCATCACCAAAACTATCGCCGTTTAGCATATCTTTTACGGCGTCTTTGGCTTCCTCTTTTGTGTCACAGATAATAACGCCTTTTCCTGCGCACAGACCATCAGCCTTGACTACGACTATACCTTCAAGAGAGTCAATAAAAGCAAAGGCTTCTACCTCACTTGAAGTTTCTATGTATTTTGCTGTTGGAATAGAGTATTTTGCGAGAATATTTTTCATAAAAGCTTTTGAAGATTCTAGTTTTGCGGCTTTTTTGGACGGACCGAATATTCTAAGTCCGTGTTTTTTAAATACGTCTACAATACCGGAGGACAGTGGAGCCTCTGGGCCCACTATTGTTAAGTCTATATGATTTTTTTTGGCAAAACCCGCTAATCCTTCATAATCCGAAACGGATATATTTTCTCCAAGACTAGAGGTGGCTCCGTTGCCGGGGGCAAAATATAAATTATTTAGTTTTTTACTTTTTTTTAGAGCAAGTGCAATAGAGTATTCTCTTGCGCCGTTACCGACGATTAAAATGTTCATCTTATTCCTTGGGAAAAGTTTAGAAGTCAAAAAACCCGGACGGGCGTTCACGTTAGAGACTTTGGTCCTCCAAAGTCAAAACAAGACCGTTGCCCAACCTTTAGGCGGCAACCTCTCAGGCTTGCGCCCTCAAACAAGGCCACCGACACACCGGCGGAATCTATTTGGTCTTAAAGCTATAAGTATCGGACCCAAAATGTTACGGATAGCGCACCGTCCAGGAAAGAGAAGATAATTGTAGGGCAGATTAGCTTAATTTTTTAGCAAATTCAACCGCCGCTTCTAACGTCTGTTTTGGCGATATGTGCACCTTATCGCAAAAATCGATAGCGGCGGCGGTTGTCTTGCCTATTGCAATGCATTTATAGTCGCTATTCCAGCCAAATTTTTCGTAAAAACACCTAGCCGTTGACGGCGATGAAAAGACTATGCTAGCCGGCGCATTTGGAGCGTCCATATCGGCCTTGTCACAAAGCGTCTCGTAGACGACTACTTCTGTGATATCAGAGCCTTTTTTTCGTAAGATATCGGGCAGGTTTGATGCTATATCTTTCGCCCTTGGATACAAAAATTTCAAAAATCTATATCTTTTTGTTATTTCAACAGCAAGCTCATCGCCGTAGGCCTCATTGGAGACAAAAGAGACTCTGCCTTTTAGCTTTTTTATAGTCTGCGCAGTAGCCTCTCCTATGGCAATCGACGGCTTTCGCTTCCAATCTATCCCAAGTCTATCTAGACCTAAAACTGCATTTTTGGAAGTAAATATCAAAACATCAAACTCGTCTATATCTATCTCTGCATCAACAAACTCTGTTTTGATAACGGCTAGATTTACGGCTCCCGCAACAGGTGTTGACGAGAGCACATATACCGGAGGCTCCACGGTTTTTTATTCCCACTCGATAGTTGCAGGTGGCTTGGAAGATATATCGTAAACCACTCTATTGATACCGTCTACTTCATTGATTATTCGTCCGCTCATTCGCTCTAGTAGCTCAAACGGAAGTCTTCCAAATATCGCCGTCATACCGTCAGAGCTTTCAACTGTTCTGATACATACGGTATTTTCGTATGTTCTGTTATCGCCCATTACACCTACGCTTTGGACGTTGAGAAGCACGCAAAACGCTTGCCATACTTTGCCGTAATACCCTGACGCTCTTAGCTCGTCTATCATGATGGTATCCGCTTTTCGTAGCATGTCAAGGCTTGGCTTGTTCACCTCGCCCATTACACGAATAGCAAGTCCAGGGCCTGGGAATGGGTGTCTGTCTATCGCATAAGTCGGAAGTCCTAGTTCAAGTCCTAGTTTTCGCACCTCGTCCTTGAATAGCTCACGAAGAGGTTCAACAAGCTCAAATTTCATCCAATCAGGCAATCCGCCAACATTGTGGTGGGATTTGATAGTTTTGGATGGGCCTTTGACGCTTACGGATTCGATAACATCAGGGTAGAGTGTACCTTGCGCAAGGTATTTGCAATCAACATGTTTTTTTGCTTCCGCTTCAAAAAGTTCGATAAAAGCGTGGCCAATTATTTTTCTTTTTGTTTCAGGCTCTGTCACGCCTTTTAGACGACCTAGGAAAAGCTCTTCGGCGTCTATCGTAATTAGTTCTCGTTTGATTGAGTGTTTGAAAATATCCTGTACTTGCTCGACTTCATTGGCTCTTAGTACGCCGTTGTTGACAAATACAGGAATAAGATTGTCGCCTATCGCCTCCACGAGAAGCGCAGCCGTTACCATGCTATCAACGCCGCCCGATACCGCACAAAGTACTTTGTCGTTGCCGACTTTTGCTTTGATTTTTGCAATTTGCTCTTTGGCAAAATGACCCATATTCCAAGTGCTTTCAAGGTTGCAGATGTGTTTTGCAAAGTTTTTGAGCATCTTGTGACCAAACTCAGAGTGTGCGACCTCTGGGTGAAATTGAAGGGCGTATAGTTTTTTCTCTTCATTTGCGATAGCGGCAAACTCGGCATTGTCTGTATGTCCTATTCTCACAAAACCGCTAGGGAGTTTCACGACTTTATCGGCGTGGCTCATCCATACCGTATGATTGGATTCTATATCTTTGAAAAGTGGGCTAACACCGCCGTGAACGTCGTCAAAAAGAATTTTTGCTTTGCCGTATTCGTGATGGTCGGCTCTTACGACTTCGCCGCCAAATACATGCGTGATGAGCTGCATACCGTAGCAGATACCAAGTATTGGCAAGCCCATTTCAAACACACCCTTATCCACCATGTAAGCGTCTTCTTCATACACGCTAGCAGGGCCGCCTGAGAGTATGAGACCTTTTGGGTTTTTGGCTTTTACGGCTTCTAAGCTCTCAGAGTAAGGCACTATCTCGCAATAAACACCCTCTTCTCTCAGTCTTCTAGCTATTAGCTGTGTGTATTGTGAACCGAAGTCAAAAACTATAATTGGTACGTCTTTCATTTATCTGCCTCTTCATTTGTGATGTAGTGAGCGCCCATGGACTCTTTGTTGTTTAGCGCCGAATTTACCATATTTTGCGCAACCTTCAATCTTAGTCTCGCCATTCTGCCCGGTTTTGAAGCTATCAGCGCTTCGAGCCTTTCGTTTGCCGCTTTTAGGTCTTTTACGTTTCTTGCAATAGAGACGTCATTCCACATTAGCTCTCTTATTTCGCCTTTGATATAGGTATCTCCCTCTTTAAACAAAAGCTCATGCGTAGGTTCGAACTCTTTTACACTTGCCTCAAAACCTTCCGAAGCTATCACATCTGCGGCTATCTTGCCAAACACCAATCCTTCAAGAAGAGAGTTACTTGCAAGACGATTTGCGCCGTGCACTCTATTTGACGCTGCTTCTCCGACGACAAATAGATTTTTAAAACCTTCTACTTTTGTGTCAAGCGTACATTTGATACCGCCTATGGAGTAATGAAACGCCGGATATATAGGCACTTTGTCGTGTGGTAAATCAAAACCTAAGCTTTTCATATTCGCATATATATTAGGAAATCTATGCATAAAAAACTCTTTGTCGAAGGCATCAAAAGATAGATACGCCTCTTTGCCGCTTTTTTTGGTGTAGTCCACTACGGCACGGGATAGTATGTCCCTTGGGGCAAGCTCGCCTCTTTCGTCATAATCAAACAAAAATCGTCTACCCTCATCGTCCACCACGTATGCGCCCTCGCCCCTTAGAGCCTCTGTGAGAAGCACTTTTCTTGCAAATCTAGAGTCGTGGTATACGGTCGGGTGAAACTGCATCATCTCCATATCCTGAAGCACGCCGCCTTTTTCGAGTAATATGCCGTGTAAATCTGCGGATACGGAGGTGTCGTTGGTACTGTATTTGTACAAAGAGCCGATACCGCCGCTTGCTATGACTACTTTTTTAGCGTAGATATTTTCTACTTTTTCCTCTTTTGTAAGCACCGTAACTCCGTAGCAAACGCCATCTTCAATGAGCAAATCTACAACAACCGTATGGTCTCTCACCTCATGCGGGCACTTTGCATACAAAAACTCAAATAGCTTTTTGCCCGTAGCGTCGCCATCAGCATGAAGTATCCTAGCCGCAGAGTGAGCCGCTTCTCTAGTCAAAAGCGGTTCACCGCTTTCATCTTCGTCAAACTTCATACCCATTTGTATAAGGTTTTGGATCTCGCCCATGCTCTTTTTACACAAAAGCTCCACCGCTTTTTTATCGCAAAGTCCAGCTCCCGCCGCAATGGTGTCTTTGATATGTAGTTCAATATCAAACTCGTCACGGCTAACCGCTATACCGCCTTGCGCCCAGTAGGTATTGGAAGATGCGGGTTCGCTTTTGGAAAGCACCAATACATTTAGATTTTCCGGCAAACTAATTGCAGTATAAAGTCCGGCGACACCTGCACCGACGATTAAAACATCAATCACAAAGAGCTCTTTTGCTCATTTGACTGCGTGGCGTTGTACTCTACGGTTTTGTTCCCTTCTTTATATACGGGGTCACCCTTAAAGCCGCAACCCGTTAAAAAAAAGGCGGCTATAATAGCGATATGAAACACGGCAGCGAGCTTTTTAAACATTTATCATTTACCTCGAATAAGAAGGTAGAGTTTTTTTCTTGTATCAATAAAATAAAAAAACTCCTTCCTCCGCCTTTAGCTAGCGGAATAAAGAGTGCGTATATCAAAAACGATACGCTATTTTTTTTACTTGAAAACAAAACTCTAGAATTTGAGGCGAATTATAAACTAAACTCACTAACACAGCTATTAAAAGAGTTCTGCGCTTTTGACCCTGAGTGCAAAGAGCTTATATTTTCAAAAATCAAGGCATATTCAAAAGCCGAAGCGCCAAAAATTCAGCCAAAAACTACTTTTATGGAAAAAGAGAGAGCAAACGGCGAGTTTGTCAATAACTTTAAAAACGAAGAACTAAGAGCAAAACTGGAGAAGATAAGAGAAGAGATAAGAAAAAATGCTCCACAAGCTTAAAAATATTCCAGACACCCCCGGAATCTATCAGTTTTTTGACGAACGAGGCAAATTGCTATATGTCGGCAAGGCCAAAAGCCTCAAAAATAGGGTAAAGAGCTACTTTCGGTTTGCACCATCTTTGTCACCAGCTCCAAATCTAGGTTCGAGAATTTTTAAAATGATAAGCGAGGCCGTAAACCTCGAATACATCATACTAAACTCAGAGAGTGACGCTCTCGTACTAGAAAACTCTCTCATCAAGCAGCTCAAACCAAAATACAATATTTTACTCAGAGACGACAAAACATATCCGTATATTTTTGTGGATTTGGCGCAGAAATATCCGAGATTTGAGATAACTAGAAAAGTGGTAGGCAAAGGCAAGAATATTAAATATTTTGGCCCTTTCGTGGGCGGCTCCAGGGAGCTACTTGACGCACTTTATGAGAATTTTAAACTAGTTCAAAAAGCAAACTGCCTCAAAAGCAAAAAAGCGTGTCTTTTTTTTCAGATAGACAGATGTCTTGCCCCGTGTGAATTTGACGTTAGCGAAGAGGCTTACAAAAAAATAGTAGACGAGGCTATAAAGTCAATAAACAATGCCGCAGGGCTACTAAAAAAACTTGAATCAAAAATGTTTAGGCTCTCCGAAGAGTTTCGCTTTGAAGAGGCCGCAGCGGTGCGGGATAAGATAGTTGCAATCAAAAAAATAACGATAGCGAGTGAAGTAGACCTTGCCAAAAACGACAATTTTGACCTTTTTGCGGTTGCTAGGTCGGCAAATACGGCGTGTGTCGTGAGGTTTTTCGTCAGAGACGGCAAGCTCATATCTTCATCTCACAGCTTTGTCGGGGTCGGATATGACGACGATACGGAGGAAACCGAGGAGATGTATACACAAGCCCTTTTGGAGTTTTATACGAAAGAACACCCCGTCGTCGTTCCAAACATATACACGCTGCACGATATAAAAGACAAGGAGCCGATAGAAGAGCTAATATCTTCGCACTTTGGCAAAACAATAAAAATCTCGACACCGACAAAAAAAGAGCACCAAAACATAGCCGCAATCGCACTCAAAAACGGCTTTGAACTACTAAGACAGCGAGGTGAGAGCGCAAACTCCATGATAACGGGAGAGCTAAAAGAGCTTTTGGAGTTGCAAAAAAGAGTCATGCGGGTGGAGACATTTGACAACTCACATCTATTTGGCAGTTCGCCCGTCGCATCTATGGTGGTCTGGGAGGATGGCTTCAAAAAAGAGGAGTACAGGCACTACAACTTAGAGTCTACTAGCGAGTACGAGCAGATGAGAGAGGTACTGACAAAAAGAGCTCTTAGCTTTGACAAAAATCCACCGCCCGATCTTTGGCTACTAGACGGAGGCAAAGCAAATCTCTCTTTGGCGATAGATATACTAGATAGTGCGGGAGTAAATATAGACGTAGCGGCGATAGCCAAAGAAAAAATAGACGGCAAGGCTCACAGAGCCAAATCGTCGGCAAATGACCTGATATACATACACTCCAAAACAATCAAGCTGCCGCCATCAGACAAGAGACTTCAGTTTTTACAAAATCTTCGCGACGAAGCGCATAGATTTGCGGTAACATTTCACAGAAAACAAAAAGGCAAAAAAGATAGAGAGATAGAACTGATGAAGCTAAAAGGAATCAAGGAGGCCAAAATACAGAGGCTGCTTGATTATTTCGGAAGTTTCGAAGCCATCAGAGTCGCAAGCATCGAAGAGTTGACAAATGCGCTTAATGGTAAAGATGCAACACTTATATATGATTTTTACAGGAAATAAAAAATGCCGCAAGAACTTTTAGAGAACATACCAAATAAATATGAGATTTTATATGGATTTTTGAAATCGACGATAAACGGTGTTATATTGGCGGATGCTACGAGTCCCGATATGCCTATTTTGTACTCAAATGACGCTTTTACCAGAATTACCGGCTATACAAGAGATGAGCTTGTAGGCAAAAGCGGCAGAATTCTAAGGGGAGAACAGACAAACCCTGAAAGCGTAAAAATAATCAACGAAAATGTCAGAAATTTAAAAGAGATAGATATGGAGCTCGTCTACCATATGAAGGACGGTTCACCGTTTTTTTGCAATCTAATAGCCACACCCGTTTTTGATGATAACCAACACATACGGTACTATTTGGTGATATTTAGAGATATTACATACAAAGAAGAGCTAAAAACACTCAGGTGTGTGCTAAGCGAAGAGATGAAACTCTCTATGGAGTATAAAGATGCGATAGACGAAAGCGCAGTTGTCAGTAAAACTGATATCAAAGGCATAATCACGCACGTTAACGATGCTTTTTGCAAAATTTCAGGCTATCAAAAATCAGAATTCTTGGGAAAGCCGCACAGTCTCATAAGACATCCTGATATGCCAAAAGAGGCATTCAAAGATATGTGGGATACGATACTTGCAAAAAAAACATGGAAGGGAGTTGTTAAAAATAAAAAGAAAGACGGCTCCGCATACTACGTCAACGCCACCGTAAAACCAATCTTGGACATTGGTGGAAATATAGTCGAATTTATCTCCATGAGACATGATATAACGGAGCAGATATTGGCCAAAGAGGCAGCTCAAAGGGCTTTAGAATCCAAAGGAACTTTTTTTGCCAAAGCGTCGCATGAACTACGTACTCCGCTTAATGCTATTATTAACTTTACGGAAATGGTACTTGAAGAGTTTGACGATATGTTTGACAATAGAGAAGCAAGAGATCAAAATCTAGACTTCTTAAACAGAATAGAAAAAAATTCAAAACATCTATTATCGCTAATAAACGACTTGCTCGATATATCAAAGCTTGAAAGAAAAGGACTTGAACTCGCCCCTGTAGACCTCCAAAGAATACTCCAAGATGCAGTCGATACAACAATACTAGCGGCAAAAAAGAAAAATTTGGATCTTAGAATGTCTTTGGAGCTAAACGAGATTTCTATACTGGCAAACGAAAAAACACTATTGCAAGTATTTTTAAACTTGCTATCCAACTCAATAAAATTTACCGATGCCGGTTATGTAGAAGTCGGAACCAAAGAGCTAAAAGACGAAATAGAAATATATATTAAAGACTCCGGACGCGGTATACCTAAAGAAAAAATCGATAAGATATTTGAACCTTTCGAACAGGTATCAGAGGGGGACGAGGGAACCGGACTCGGCCTCAAACTGGTAAAAGAGATGTGCGAAGCTATGAGAATAAGGGTTTTGGTCGAAAGCGACGAAAATCAAGGTGCTACGTTTAGACTTTACGCAAGGAGAGCATAATTAGATGCAGGCGAATCAAATAAGATTACTTATCACGGATGATATCGAAGACAATAGACTAGTTTTAAAAACAATATGCAAAAAGCTTGGCGACATCGAAATATTTGAAGCCCAAAATGGACTAGAAGCTACTCAAATAGTTGAAAAAGAGGATATCGATATAGTTCTCATGGATGTCATGATGCCAGTGATGGACGGCTTTGAAGCTACGAAAATAATCAAAAATTCAGAAACCCCACCATACCTAATGATAATCACGGCAGTTGCAGACAAGGAAACGGAAGATAAATTTACAAAACTTGGCATAGACGGATACGTCAGAAAACCGATAGATAAAGAGGCTCTAAAAGCCAGACTGGAAGCTCTAAAAAATTCATGCCTAATCAAAAAAGGCATAAGAAGCGGAATGTCGGCAAAAAAACCGCTCTCAAAGCAAGCTTTGCAATGCAGAAACTTCAAAACGTACTTTTATGTAGAAAATGAAGAAGATGCCATGAATCTAGGCCTTTGGCTTACAGACCACAAAGCAAAGCTCGACACTAACGTTACATTTTTATTTGAAGATAGCCTTGCCCTAATATACAAAATATGCAAATTGTGCATTAAAAAATTAAGTTCTCTAACCATCGTAATAGAAGAAGATTTTGAAAATATATACCTCACTTTCATCCCCTCAAACTCTATAGAGTGCATGGAGCTTGCCGACAAACTATCAAATGAAATAAAGCAAAACTTACTTTGCGAGACAACACTTATATACCTCACGGTAAAAATAAACAACGATATTAAAATTAGTTTCGCAGAACCGTTTAAACTTCAAGAGCAAAAAGGCAGAGACAAGCTGAACTTGAGTGAAGATGACGTCAGAATGTTAAGACGTTCGCACACGGATAAAATATCTGCTGCAGAATTCGTAAGAGAGTACGCAGAATCCGGCTCAATGGACGAAATACACGACCTAAGAGATATCGAAGACAAATGGAGAGAACTGGTAGGCGAAATCGGAGTAATAAAAACAAAAGATTCAGTAAGTGCGCTAGTAGATCAGGCTATAGAGGAGTACGCAAGAGTTGTTAATAAAATTTATGAATTCTCGGCAATAGGATATGCGCTCTCTTCGCTGTGCGCATTTTTAAGAGCCTCGGAGGAGTCAAAAATAATAGAAATAGCCCCTAAACTATCGATGCTACTAGAACACATGCTCGAAGATTTGGCGAATTGGAGAAATACTATTTTTGTCACTAGAGGTACGCCAGATATTCACTATTTAGACAGTTCTCTTTTGAGCTCTTGCATGCAAATGGATGCCTTGCTTGGTGAGAAGGTAGCGACAAGTAGCGATGATGATGATGAGCTAGAGTTGTTCTAGACATAGATAACCTCAGCTTTTAAATATTATAATTTTATGATAAATATTTAAGGGGTTGCTTATGTGCACAGAAAGAGTTCACAGACTTATGATGGTCATTTTGCTAACAGTATCTTTACTGCTATTTTTTGCAGGATACGAGATTTTTACATTTGCCATTTTATGTTTTATGATTGCTATGCTTTCGATATGGGCTATATTTGATTTTTGCCCAGCTTTAAAGATGTTATCTAAATTTTTAAAGCCATGCAATAAAGAGTGTTCGAAGTAGGAAACTAAACTCAAAAGCTACCAAGGCTAACGCCTAGTAGCTTTTGTTTTAGCCTTTTATATTTATATTTACGCCTAGTCCAGTCGACTGAGCCGCTAGCTGAGAGTTTTTTTGTTCTTGCTGTACGCTATTTTGTTGCGCCTCTGCGCCGCCAAGCAAATCTTGCATCTGCTTTTCTTGAACTTTCATGCCTTTTTTCATTGCATCTATAGCTGTTGCGCCCATAGAGCTTGATCCGCTAACACCTTCCATTTACAATCCTTTATTTGAACTCTTAGCAATAATTATATCGCATTAATTAAAAAAAAGTTTAACCTTTTTGTAACAAACTCTTAGCGTTTTTTATATCTGAAACTATTGCTTTTTTGAGCTCTTCTATGCTCTCATAGTACTTATTATCTCTGATTTTTGCGCAAAAGCGCACAAACACGTTAGCGTCTACTTTTTCTTTGTCGAATTCTTCTAAAATGTGAGTCTCAACGGCAAAGTTACCGTCCGTCGACACTCTATGCCCAACAAACGTAACCGACTGGCATAGTCGACCATTTATCTGTGTTCTTGTGGCATATACGCCCTCTTTTGGAAGAATATACGCTTTTACGCCGAGGTTTATAGTCGCAACTAGCTTTTGCGCCCCTATCCCTTGCCCTTTTTCTACCTCTCCGCACACCTCATACTCTCTACCAAGGTACTTTGCGGCCTCTTTGACTTTACCGTCTATTAAAAGCGCCCTTATTAGCCTTGAATGTACGCCTGCACCATCTATTTTTAGCTCCGGCACGACTACTGTCTCGCCCTCAAACAGCTCTCGTAACTCTTTTGTCGAGCCCTCTCTGTTTTTGGCAAAACGAAAGTCCTCCCCTACGACAACTCTTTTCAAATCTTTGAAGTCGTTTTTTAGCTTTTGAACAAACTCTTTTGCGCTCAACTCTTTAATGCTCTCTAGTTCATAACGAAAAACTTTTTTAGGCGTATATCTATCAAAAAATTGCGGCGGAGTCAGGTTTGATTTTTTGGTGTCGATGAGCAGTATGGCGCCGTTATCTCCAAGTCTTTTTAAAAGCTCGAAATGACCGAGATGAAGGCCGTCAAATCTACCTATGGCGACAGTATCTATCAAGCTTTTACCTCGCACAGATAAAAATACTCTTGATTACCTTCTTTTCCGGCAAATTTACAAGGTGTTTTAAAAAGGAGCGAAAAGTCAAGTCTCTCAATCTCCAACTCAAAATCAAAAATAACCTTTTGAATAGCCGCCTCATCGGTGACAACCCCTTTTTTATTTCGTTTTATGTTTTTGCCTACTTCAAATTGCGGTTTAAAAAGTGTCAAAACATATTTTTTTGAGAAATAACCAAGTGTATTTAGTAGCTCTTTGGTACTTATAAAAGCGAGGTCGGCAACCACAAGGTCAAATTTTTGTGGATATTTGAAATTTCTAATATCCATATTTTCAAAACTCTCTACTTCTCTTTTTTCCCTAAGCTCATTTGAAAGCTGCATAGTTCCCACGTCCACGGCCACTACTTTTGCAGCACCCCTATCGAGAAGCACTTCGGTAAAACCGCCTGTCGAAGCCCCTGCGTCCAGACACAAAAATCCTCTTACATCCAGCTCAAACTCTTCAAAAAAACCTTCTAGCTTAAGCCCACCCCTGCCGACATAAGTCTTCACGGGAGCCACCTCAACCGCCATCTCCTCGCCTATTATGGTTGAGGGTTTCATCGTTGTTTTGCCGTCAACTTTTACATATCCGTTTTCTATCAGCCAAAGCGCTTTTTGGCGGCTTGCGGCAAGGCCGTTTGCTGCAAGATACGCATCAAGTCTACTCACGATAACGCTCCCATCAACTCTTCTTCACTCATAACTTTTACCCCTAACATATTTGCTTTGTCTAGCTTGCTTCCGGCGTTTTCTCCGACTATCAGTAGGTCTGTTTTTTTGGTTACACTATCCGTCACTTTTGCGCCGTGCTTTTCCAAAATAGCTTTCACCTCATCTCTAGGCCTTGACAGAGTTCCAGTTATGACAACCGTTTTTGCGCTTACGAAAGAGTCCACCGTCTCTCTTTTTTCAGGCTCCGTAGGATTTATAATAGACTTTAAAACAGCAATATCTTCGGCGTTGGTTTTTGAAAAATGCAAAAAGCTCTTCACCATCTCGCCCCCAAAACCGTCAATAGCAGATATCTCCTCACTACTCGCAAAAAAACATCTAAGCCCAAAGTTTTCACACAGTTTTTTTGCCGCTACTTCGCCTATCAAGTCGATTCCGAGAGCCACTATAAAACGCCAACACTCAGCGCCTTTTGAAGCCTCTATCGAAGTGAGGATATTGCTAATTTTTTTATCTTTGAAGCCTTCCATTCCCTCGAAATCTTCTTGTTTTAGTGAATACAAATCTATCAGACTTTTTATTTTTCCTTTTTCAAACAACAATCTGACTATCTGCTCGCCAAGCCCGTCGATATTTAAAGCCTTTTTGCCCGCCGCATGTATGATGGTTTCGACCACTCTTGCGGAGCACTCTAGGTTTTGGCATCTCGTGATAGCCTCTTCATGTAGCAGCTCACTTTGGCATACAGGACACAAAAGCGGTTTTTGTATAGCCGTTTCACTGCCGTTTCTCAAAGATGCCAGCGCCATTACGACTTTTGGGATGACATCGCCGCTTCTGATAATAGTGACACTATCATTTATGCGAAAATCTTTTCTCTCTATCTCATCAAAATTGTGAAGCGTAGCTCTTGTCACGACAACGCCGTCAATATCCACAGGCTCCAAAAGCGCAACAGGAGTAACAGCCCCCGTTCTGCCGACTTGAAATATAACATCCAAAAGTTTTGTCTGCTTCTCAACCGCCGGAAACTTGTACGCCGCCGCCCATCTAGGAAACTTCACCGTATAGCCTAGCTCTTCTTGCAAGGCAAAAGAGTTTACTTTGATAACCATGCCGTCAAGCATCATCGGCAAATCGTACCTTGCACCTTTCAGGTCCTCGTACGCCCTATGCACCTCGTCCATATCTTTGCAAAAATAGCTTTTTGGGGCAACCAAAAATCCATTAGCGCGCAAAAACTCCGCAAACTCTTTTTGGCTTTTGAGCCCGATATCATTGCGTCCAAGCCCATACGGATAAAAGACGAGTTCTCGTTTTGCTGTTATAGACGGGTCTAGCTGTCTGAGGCTTCCGGCCGCCGCATTTCTAGGATTTGCGAATACGCTTTGCCCCTCGTTCATTCTCTCTTCGTTTATTTTTGCAAACGCCTCTTTGAAGATGACTATCTCGCCTCGTATCTCACAAACTCCTTTGTGCGAAATGCCAAGCGGTATACTTTTTATGGTTTTGGCGTTGTTTAACACCATTTCACCTTCCACGCCATCGCCTCTCGTGATAGCGCGCACAAGTACACCGCCCTCATACACGAGGTTTAGACTCGCTCCGTCAAATTTTGGCTCACATACAAACTCAACATCCGTTGTCGTTTTGTAGACTCTATTTATCCACTCGTCAAGCTCTTTTATATCAAAAATATCTTCCAAAGAGTACATCTGCTCTAGGTGTTTTGCTTTTTCAAACTCATCCAGCACCACGCCGCCCACTCTTTGCGTAGGGGAGTTCGTATCCAGTTCGTTTGGATTTGCCGCCTCGTACGCCTTTACTAGGCGGTATACTTTGTCATACTCATCGTCTGTTACGAGTGGGGCGTCCATTGTATAGTACGCCATAGCCCATTCGTTAAGCGTTTTTACCGCTTTTTTGTACTCTTGTTGTGTCAACTTCATAGCCCTTAAATAGTCGTATTCTTGAGAGCTTTCCATACGCTAAGCATCTGGGCATGCTCTTTTACATCGTGGCAACGGATAATAGAAGCGCCCTCATCCAAAGCTTTTTGGTGAAGCGCAAGCGTTCCGGCTAGTCTATCTTGCGGCAAGCTCGGAGCTATCTGGTGTATCATATTTTTGCGACTAGCCCCAATCAAAAGAGGTTTACCGTGCACATTAAAATGATTTAGATGCTTGATAAGCGCCAAATTTTGATGCAATAATTTTGAAAAACCGATACCGACATCCAAAATAACATCTTCAATTCCAAAACTTTGGGCAACCTCAAGTTTTTGCCTAAAAAAACTATCTAGTTCAAAAAATAGATTTTCATACTCCGTAAAGTTTTGCATATCCTTTGGCGTGCCTCTCATGTGCATAATAATAAGCGTAGCTTTATGCTCGGCAACCACCGCCGCAAGCTCACCCGATGAAAGCCCAGTTATGTCGTTTATTATTTGACATCCCGCATTTAGTGCGGCCCTAGCTACTTTGGTATCGTAAGTGTCTATGCTGATTTTCGCTTTTTGAAAGAGAGAGCGCTTTTTAATGATGGATAGTATCGGTGCAATCCGCCTCATCTCTTCTTCCGAACCAGGATATTCGCTTCCCGGACGGCTAGATACCGCACCGATATCTATGATGTCGGCTCCCTCTTCACACATAGCGACAAATCTATCGGCAAATTTGCCCTCGTCAATTCGGCTAGGCTCAAAAAAACTATCTTCGTTGATATTCATAACGCCCATAATTTGCGGCGAGTAGCTCTCTTTGGAAGATGAAAAAGCCCTAAGACGTTCGGATATTTTTTTGAGGCCAAAAGGCTGTAAAAGCTCTTTTTTTACGAGTCTCTCAAGCTGCGCATCGGTGCAAATAAGCAAAGCATCGCTATTTTTGACACTCATAGCAGCTACCGCTTTTGATACGGCAAGGTCCGCACCCACAGAGAGTGCGTCTTGCTTTAGTATATTTGCGGCCCTAATGTCCAAATTTGGAATAAAAAAATAGTTTATTTCCGCTTTTTTTTGGAGTATCTTTTGCCCTGCAATATCGACTCCAATATGTTTCAAAACATCTATTATCTTGGTGTCGCAAGAAAGTTTTTGTATCACTTGAGAGAGAGCTTTGCAAGTAAAGTCGTAAAAATTATTTTTGGCGGAGTATTGAGAGAAAGAAGCTTGAAAGCGGTGTCAAATAGCTCTAGTTTATTGCTGTTTTTGAACGGCTCTTTTTTTTTCGGGACTCTTTTGTATGCATCAAGAAGCAGATACAGATACTCTTTTGCCTCTTCTTTATTCAAGCTTTCGCTTTTTTTGATAGCCTCAAACATATCGGCGGCGCTAAGTTTGGCAAGGTCTAGGTCAAAATCGTTGATTGTTTTTTTTGTTTTTAGCTCACATATCGAAAGTCTGGAGCGCACCGTGGGAAGCAGAGCCGATTTGGAATTTGCCAACAGGCAAAATTTGACGCCAAAGGGCGGCTCTTCAAGCAGTTTTAGCAGTTTGTTTTGCACGATTACCGAATAATTTTCGGACTTTATGATAAAAAGCCTGCTGTCTCCTGTGAGATATGCGGCTTCCATAAGCTCCTCCACGTCGTCCACGAGAAGCTCTTTTTGCTCTTTGTAAGGCTTTGGAAATAGTAGTATCTCCCCAGTAAAACCCTCTTTTATCGTCTCTTGCGCATGCTCAAAATTGTTTGTAATAACAATAAAGCCGTTTGAAGAAAAAAGTTCGGGGGAGAAAATTCTTGCCAACTTATTAGCCTAATTTGACTTTTGAAAACATCACCGCATCTATGGTTTTATCAAACAGCGATGCAAGGGATATAAGCTTACTGTCTAGTCCCTCGTCGAATGATTTGAGGTAAAAACTATTTGACATCTGCTCGTCAAAAACCCACAAAAAGCTATCTTCTCTTTGCTTCACGAAAGCCGCCATTTTGTCGTCGCTTCTACCAATATACCAAAAAATATAGTTTTTAAAAGTAATATCAAGCATATCCGTATACGCCGCAAAAGTCTCGTTCGTACTAAAACTATCAAGCCCCGGAAGAAGCGATTTGACGGCAAAAAACGGCAAAAACGGTCTATTTTTTGAAGGCTTGTTGAGTGTTTTTACAAGATAGTTTGAAAACCACGTTCTCTCCCTATCGGTCACTATGATAACAGCCGAACCGTTGAGTGCGGTATTGAGACAGTTTTGAGTCAAAGGAACCCACTCAAAACGCCTCTCTTCAAGCCATCCGTATTCGCTTCTATCCCTTATAGTTCCTAGCGTCCAATCGAGAAGTTCTTTCATAGCGGCTAGTTACCAAGTCCATAAGCATCATGAAGCACTCTAACGGCAAGTTCGCCGTACTTTTCGCCTATTACGATTGATATCTTAATCTCGGAAGTGCTTATCATGAGTATATTTATATTTTCGTTTGCCAGTGTCGTAAACGCTTTTGCAGCTACACCGCTGTGGCTTTTCATTCCAACGCCCACAACAGATACCTTTGCAGCGTCCGTATCGTAAGTTATGATAGCCCCTGCACTCTCAAATTTTTGCATGATGAGTTTTGCTCTCTCAAGCTCACTTTGCGGTACGGTAAAGCTGATATTTGCTTTTGAATCTTGTCCTACATTTTGGACTATCATGTCAACTACTATGTTTTCCTCTGAGAGCACCTTGAAGATATCGGCGGCGATACCGGGTCTATCGTCAACGCCTCTTACCGTTACTACGGCTTGGTTTTTATCTAGCGCAATACCGCTAACAAGTACATTTTCCATCATATCGTTTTCCTTTGTAATAAGCGTTCCCTCGTTGTCATTGAAGCTGCTTCTAGTCACAAGATTTACATTTAGTTTTTTTGCAAGTTCTACAGAGCGGTTTTGAAGCACTTTTGCACCGGCAGATGCAAGTTCTAGCATTTCGTCATAGCTAATAACGTTTAGTTTTTTTGCTTTTGGCTCTATCCTAGGGTCAGTCGTATATACGCCATCCACGTCAGTGTATATCTCACACAAATCGGCCCCCGCAGCTCCAGCAATAGCAACAGCCGTAAGGTCGCTGCCTCCTCGCCCAAGAGTCGTTACACTACCGTCTTCGCTAATACCTTGAAAACCTGCAACCACTACGATGTAGCCGTCTTTGACTTTTTGCTTCATTTGGGTGGAGTCGATATCTGCTATTCTGGCTGTCGTAAAGTCAGAATTTGTATGTATCCCCGCCTGTCTTCCACTCATCGCTACGGCTTTGTGGCCCTTTGCGTTTAGGGCTATCGCAAGAAGCCCCGCCGTCACTCTCTCGCCAGAACTCACAACAAAGTCCATCGCTTTTTTATCAGGCGTCTTTGTGAAGTGCTCCGCATACTCTATAAGCTTGTTTGTCTCGCCGCTCATTGCAGAGACTACGACTACTACGCCATGTCCTTCTTTTGCGGTTTTGGAGACTCTGACAGCTACGTTTTCTATTCTTTCTAAGTTACCGACGCTTGTTCCGCCGAATTTTTGAACTACTAACATGATTTAACTCTTCTTGGTTTAAATAAAACCCTCTCGCTTAAAGTGAGAAAGTACTTTTTTGTATATTGGTTTTTTAAAATGCGAAATAAATCCGAAAACATTTTCAAATTTAACAAACTTACACTCATTAAACTCTGGGTGTTCGGTGCGAATATCAACTTCCGAGTCGTTTCTCAATCTGACAAGAAAATATTTTTGTTTTTGGCCGCTATAGTTATATAGCTTCTTGTTTTTTGCGACACCTTCCGGAAAGTCGTAAAACTCCCACTCTGGATACTCGCAAATAATCTCAATATTATCGGTGCCTATCTCTTCTTTTAGCTCTCTCAAAAGGGCTTCTTTTGGAGACTCTCCTTCATCTATTCCGCCCTGCGGAAATTGCCAAACATCTTTCATATCGCTTCTAAGACCTATGAAGACTTTTATTTGAGCTGGGTATTCAGACGATAGAACAACGGCGGCAACATTAGGTCTATATACTTTTTCAGCCATCTGCCGCTCCCTTATAGTTTACTCAGCAAAACGAGCTATTTCTGGCTACAATGCTAACAAAAAAAGGATAAAAACTGCTTTATTTACACATACCTTTTTGTGAAAAAAGATGCGGATATTGCGCTTTTAATACCTTTTCAAATCAGAATAAACTAATAGAAAGCTATGTCGACGCCCTTATCGTACAGCTTCGTTTTGAATTGCAAAAAAAGATAAATGAACTGCCATTTAAAAGTGTATATTTTGGTGGTGGGACACCGTCTATTCTAGATATTTCTCATTTTAATAGGATTTTTTCAGAAATATCTCCATATTTGAATGCCGACACGGAAGTTACACTAGAAGCCAATCCGTCAAGCTGGAGTTATGAAAAAGCAAAAGCTCTTTTTGATATGGGGGCAAACAGGCTCAGTCTCGGTGTTCAGAGTCTAGATGACAAGAAGCTTATATTTTTATCCAGAGTCCACGACGCCAAAGCCGCTTTGTCTGCCTATGATGCGTCCGTCAAAGCCGGTTTTTTGGATATCTCTATTGATTTCATGTATGACACAAAATTTGACGATAGGGCTTTTGTAAAAAAAGAGCTTCAAGATTTTCTAGCCCTAGAGCCTTCACATATGTCGGCCTATTCGCTAACCATAGAAGATAACACGCCGTTTTCAAAAGCAGGCGTAAAAAGTAGATATGATGCAAAGATAGCCCAAATAGTAGCGGACATGCTAAAAGATAGCGGATATGAACACTATGAGGTGGCAAGCTTTGGTAAAAAACGCTCAAAACACAACCTTGGCTACTGGGAGTATCGTCCATACACAGGTATAGGAGCAGGAGCGGTAGGTTTTGACGGGCGTCAAAGATTTTACCCGTCAAAAATTTTGGAAGAGTATATTCAAAACCCAATTTTTACGGAGATAGAAGAGCTAACAAAAGAGGATATAAAAACCGAAAAAATACTTCTGGGGCTTAGAAGCGCCGTTGGGGTAGATATTGACGAACTTCAAAACAAAGCGCAGGAGATGCAGATGCTACTCCAAAACAAACTACTACGCACGGATGGCAAAATGGTTTACTCGACGGACTTTTTTTTGGCCGACGAACTTGCTCTTAGGCTAAGCTAGATATATCTCCGTCCTATTTCGACCACTTCTTTTTGCCATGTAAAGAGCTTTATCGGCATTCTCGACGAGATGGTCAAGCTCAAAACCGTCACTTATCTGTGCAACTCCGAAACTGCAAGTTATAACGCCTATTTCATCGAATTCAAATTCGGCTATTTTTTGTCGTAATTTTTCGGCTAGCACCGCTGCGCTATCTACGTCTGCTCCTGGAGTAAGTATTACAAACTCCTCGCCGCCCCATCTAGCAAAAGCGTCGGACTCTCGTATACTGTCCGAAACAATATTTGCGATAGTTTTTAGGGCGTAGTCTCCGACATTATGACCATATGTATCGTTTATTTTTTTGAAATAATCTATATCCAACATCACGAGAGAGATTGGCTTTTTGTCTCTTTTTTGTTTCCTAAACTCATACATCGCAATCTCTCGAAGCTTATTTCTATTATAGATTCCTGTAAGAGAGTCTATGGAGGCAAGCTCTTCAAGTTCTCTATTTTTTTCCTCTAGCAACATTTTTTGCTTTTTAGACTCAGTAACATCAAAAAAAGTCACCAAAAATTCTGCTTTACTTTGCATAAAACTTGCCGCTTTTACAGAAAATATAAGCTCTTTTGCAGTTCTCATGTCAAATATTTTAGCAAGGCTCTCTGCGCCATTTTCCGTATTTTTAACGGCTTTCTGTAGCCAACTACTATCTTCGTCATACGTCAAATAATCTGGCGTATCTATAAATGCTTCACAAATGCATTTATAGCTCTTTTTGAACTCTTCAAAGCTGGCAAACCCAAAGAAATCAAGCACGCTTTTGTTGCAAGAAAGCATATTTGTGCCATTGCTAACGACTATAAGTTCCGGCAAAAAATCTATCACGGAGCGCAGATATTCTTCGCTCTTTTTTATTTCAGTGAGATCATTAAAAAGTAGCTGCAAAGATGATTCGTCAAGCCTATAACACATAACCTCATAAGACCTATCGAGAAGATTAACTATACAAGACTGATTCTCTCCGCTATTGGCACATTTTGCCAACGTTAGCGCAAATCTGTCGTCTTGAATAACATCTGTTATCCGAAAGTCAAATAACATACCGCCTACCGCTTCTTCGGCTTTTGAGTTATGCCAACTGACGTAGTAGCTTTCATCGCTTTTGCTAAGTTCTATTACCGGATTTGGCAGCAAAGATAGAGCGTCTCTAGCATTTTTTAGTTTCTTTTCTAGCACTTTTTGATAGTTATCCTTGAGGTTTCTTATCAAATCTCTTTTTGAAAGTGCGCCGATGGCTTCCCCATTTTGCCCTAGAACTAAAACATGGTTTACGTTTTTTGCATCCATAAGTTCCAAAATATCATCGCTATAGCTATTCTCTGCAACAAATAAAACATCCGTATTCATATATATTTCAGCCGCATCGTCAAACGATACGCCTTTTTTTATAAGCTGCAGTATATCTATCTCATTAATTGTTCCAACGACTTTTTTTGCCTTTAAAAGCGGTAAAAGTCCAATTTTGTTTTTGTACATAGTAGCTGCTACCGTAGATAGGGAGTCGGAGCTTTTTGCGGTTATAAGAGCTTTTCCTTGTATCAGGTTTACCGCTTTTTGTTTTATACCGTCATTTTTTATTTCAAAATAACTCAACAGCGCATCTTGGGTTAATAGTCCTACATATTCATCATTGTCGTCTACTACCGGAACTCTTTTTAGATTTTTTGAGATTACCGTACCTAGTGCATACTCTATAGATCTGCTTTGATGGATTGTTATAACATTTTTTGTGCAATATTTGTAGGCTTTTTCATTATTAGAAATGCCGGATATAAACGATTTAATAATGTCTCGTTCGGTGATGATACCGACCACCTTACCCTCATTCAAGAAAATACCGGTTTTGTGGCGCACCTCAACTATGCCGTTAAGTGCTTCTTGCAATGTAGTGTTTGTAGTAAACAGCGGTATATCGTGTCCAGTCAAAAAATTTATCCAGTCCAAAACAGCTCCGTATTTGCAGAAATAAAATTTAATTTTACATAAATAAAAATTATTTATCCCAACTTTTTATAGCCACAAAATAGCCATTTTTTTGAACAAAAAAATATTTTATTTTCTCGGGCAAAATATACACTGTGGGAGTTATTTTAGGGGGTATAAAACGCACTTTTGGATACTCTATTCCACCTGGAAAAAGCTTATTACACCTGAGAATTCTGAGTAAAGATGAGATAATAGCTCTGAAAAATCCGTTTGTCTCAAACTGCCAAATGGCGTATTCGCTGCAGCTTGGATAGTATCTACAGGAGCCGACAGTTACGGGGGATATAAATTTTTGATAGAAATGAACAAACGCTATTGCGATTTTACGCATCAAAATATCCACCGTCTCGCCACTTAAACCCTTTTTTCTCAGTTAGAGTCACAAAATGCTCATATGCATCTTCAGTCAAGCAAGAGTTTGTTGAGGCCAGATAAAGTTCCACGGCTCTTTTGTCGCCATCCATAATAGGCAGGCTAGAAAATTCAACCGACGGCGGTAAAGAGTGCATAATATCTACAATCTCGCCCTCTGAACAAAAGGCGGTAAACGTCTTTTTAAACTTTTTCACACCATAAGGATAAAAGCTATCCAGAGCATACGAAATCATAGGGTGCGCCATTTGTGGAAATCCGGGCACAAAGAAAAATCTATCTTGCAGGTAAAAACCGGATATTTGATTTATCGGATTTGGAAGCAAACCTGCGTCTTTTGGTAGATATCCCATTTTTATTCTGTCGGGATATGCTTTATCGCCAAATTTGTCGGTTATGACTTTGCAAAGTTCCTCATTATAATCCATGTAGCCGTCCGTAAAGACTCTAGCGGCAACGTCTCTGGTGTAGTCATCTGGTGTTGAGCCTATCCCGCCAAAGCAGAACATTACAGAGTCTTTATCTTTTTTGATGAGCTCAAACACATCGGCTATAAAATCCGGTTCATCTTTTATGATAAGACTGGCTTTTAGCTCCCAACCTCGCTTGAGAAGTTCGTTATTCAAAAATTCAAAGTGTGAGTCTTGACGTCGACCGTTGAGTAGTTCGGTGCCTATTATACAAGCGTAGAAATTCATTGTTTTGCCTTTTTGGCACAATAATTTATCTGCCGCAAGGTGCGGCAGAATTTTTGGAGATTATTAGATTTTTGCTTTAATAAAGACTTCCATATCGGCTACTATTTCTTCAATAGTTCTCTCCGCATTTATAGTGTGATAAACACCTTTTTTACCGTAAAAGCTTCTAATCGCCTCAAGAGGACCCATAAATACTTTCATTCTATTGTTAAATACTTCGTTATTGTCATCTGCGCCTCTTGCACGTCCGAGCACTCTGTCTCTAGCTACTTCTTCGCTAACCATAACCTCTATAACGGTAGTCAACTCAACTTCTGTTTCATTGCTTAGTACTTTGTCCAACTCTTCCATTTGCTCAACGCTTCTTGGAAAACCGTCTATCAAAATAACACCTTTTGGACTACCTTTGATAGCTTTTACCACTGTTCCTATTACGATTTCTAGCGGTACAAGGTTTCCTTTTGACACGAAACCGTCTATTGTTTGGCCTAGTTCAGAACCACTAGCGACCTCTTCTCTTAGCAAATCACCTGTTGAGTAGTGCGCCATATCAGCCGGATTATTTTCAGCGATAATGCTTGCATCCGTAGTTTTACCGCTTCCCGGTGCTCCTATAATTAAAAACAGCTTTTTCATCTTAATCTTCTCTCCTTATTAGTTTGACTCTTATTTTTTTGGCTTCCGTTTTTGAAATAGCAATTTTGGAGCCGTCTATGTCTAAAAGCACGGGACTCAAAAATGAATTTGAAAATACCCTTGCCACCTCGCCCTTTGTGACACCCATCGAACAAATACGGGTTTCAACATCGCAAAACGGAGCCAAAAACTCCGCTATCTCTACGACATCTCCTGCTTTTGTATCCGCTAGTTTCAACTCTCTAGCTTACTCACTCTAATGGATAACTCTTTTAGCTGTGCATCATCTACGCTACTTGGCGCAGCAGTAAGCAGGCATTGCGCTTTTTGCGTTTTTGGAAACGCTATCACGTCCCTAATGCTATCTGATTTTGTTATAAGCATCAACAACCTGTCAAGCCCGAGTGCAAAACCGCCGTGCGGAGGAGCGCCGAATTTGAGAGCGTCAAGAAGGAATCCAAACTTCTCCTTCGCCTCTTCTTCGCCGATACCTAGAAGCCTAAAGACCTCTTTTTGAATATCTTCTTTATGAATTCTGATACTTCCGCCACCTATCTCATAGCCATTTAGCACGATATCATACGCTACGGATTCGATGCTTTCAAGATTTTCATCGTCAAGCGTTTTAGGCATTGTAAACGGATGATGAAGAGCTTTTACTCTGCCCTCTTCCACTTCAAACATAGGAAAGTCTACAACCCACAAAAACTCATATTTGTTTTCATCGATTATTCCCATGAGCCTTGCAACCTCTTGCCTTAATCTGCCCATGTATTCAAGCACCGTAGCTTTTTTGCCCGCACCGAAGAATATCAAATCTCCCGCTTTTGAGCCAAGTCTTGCGACAAGCTCACTTTTTTCAGCGTCACTTAGGAACTTTTCAATGGGCCCTTGAAGTGTCAAATCTTCTTTGACTTTCAGCCAAGCAAGGCCTTTTGCACCAAATTTACCGACGTACTCGGTCAAAGCATCTATCTCTTTTCTAGTCAGCTTCTCGCCGCCCTCTACATTTAGCGCTTTTATTCTATTGATATGCGGAGTTTTTGCGATTTCGGCAAAAACTTTTAGCTCAGTTTTTTCAAACAAATCGATAACATCGGTAAGAGGAAGTGCATACCTCATATCAGGCTTATCGGAACCATATTTTTCCATCGCCTCAGAGTATTTCATTCTGTTAAACGGAGGTTTGACATCTATACCTGCCGCCGCAAAAGCAGCAATGAGTGCACCCTCTGCAGTAGCCATGACCATCTCGTCATCACAAAAGCTCATCTCAACATCCACTTGCGTAAATTCAGGCTGTCTATCGCTTCTTAGGTCTTCGTCTCTAAAGCATCTAGCTATCTGAAAATACTTGTCAAATCCGGCAACCATAAGGAGTTGTTTGAAGAGTTGCGGAGATTGTGGAAGCGCAAAAAACTCACCACCGTGAACACGACTAGGAACAAGATAATCTCTAGCGCCCTCAGGAGTGGATTTCGTAAGTATCGGTGTTTCAACTTCCAAAAATCCGTTTTGGTCAAAGTAGTTTCTCATCGCTACCGTTACTTTTGAACGAGTGATAAAATTATTTAGATGTTTCGGATCTCTAAGTTCCAAATATCTATATTTTAATTTTAGCTCTTCATTTACTTTGCTGTCGCCTATTTGGAAAGGCGGAGTCGAGGATCTATTTTCTACTGTTAGCTCGGTTACGACTATTTCTAGTTCGCCGGTTTTTAGCTTAGGATTTGCGAGTCCTTCGCCCCTTCTTCTTACCGTGCCTTTGGCTATAAGTACGAATTCATCTCTTACTTCGCTAGCTGCTTTGTGTGCAGATGCACTGTCTTTTGGGTCGCATACAAGTTGAACAAGCCCACTTTTGTCTCTCAAATCTATAAATACGAGTTCGCCGTGATCACGATAGCTATTAGCCCAACCACATACGGTTATCTCTTTTCCTATGTCGCTCGTCGTTACTTCGCCGCAATAATGGGTTCTCAACACGTTTTCCTTAGCCAAAATTTTAGGCGGAATTTTAACAATTATCGCCTTAACACCGCATTATTTTGCAAAGCTCATTCAAAATATGCAATATACATAAAAAACTGAACCAAATCGGCGATATTGGTGGTAAACTAATGACATTAATCTAAAAACTTGCAGTTACCGTATATAAAAATTAGTGATAAATCGGGGTTAAGATGAAAGAGATGGTTATATTATTCAAAAAGCATTTTGAGGCTATTGAAAATTTTTTGGCCACAACAATAGAAAACAACTCCTTAGAGTGTTCAAACGAGGCAAACATAAATGCTGCATTCAAAAACCTTGCGCCTCTTAGAACCATATACTTGGTGGATAAATTCTACAAACAAGCTAGCCCTAGTTTTTATCCAAAAAACAAACAAGACGATACTAGAGTGGGTATCAATAAAGAAAGATACTTTGCAAACGTAAAATTTAACGACAAAAATATCTACATGAGCAATCCATATCTACACTACAAAACCGGTAAACCAAGCATTAGCATAGTCAAAAAAATTGAACAAACATACGTCGTTTTCGATATTGATTTGCTTATGCTATTGGAAGAATTAAAACTTATAGAGCACAATAAAAAGTTCGATAACTACAATAAGTATATCTACGCTCTCGGCGGTTATTCACTCTCTATTGTTTCCATATTTTTGATTTTATACGGGCTATACGCTTTTATCTTTGTTTTTAATACCACTAGTTCCGAAGGTATGCTGCATGAAATATTCAAATCAATTATTGCGATAACCTTGGGCCTAGCAATACACGATTTGGCAAAAACAATTATTTCTCACGAGGTGCTTTTTAAGAATTTTGGAGCTTGTGAAATATCGCAATATCACATTCTCGGCAAGTTTTTGGTTTCGATAATTATCGCGCTGTCGATAGAGTCACTAATGGTTGTGTTCAAAATAGTGATAGACGGAAAAGATTATGCTTCGATACAATATGCTTTTTACCTTATTTTGGGCGCAACAATAATGATAGTAGGGCTTGCCGTATTTAATAAATTTACCAAAGAGAATAGTTGCGAATAAGTCTAAACTAAATTCAAAGAGGAACTTTTGAAAGCAAAAAATAGTATATCCTTGAACATGGCGATAACAAAACTAAAAGTGGCAAACGACAAAATAATCGTACTAAGCGAAGATGGAACCGTCACGATGCTTGAAGCTTCTACATTGGAAAAAATAAGCGACTTCAAAGCAGTCGGTGCAGATTTTTTTAGATATACGAACGGTTTTGATATATCATCAGACGGCAGGTATTTAGCATTTGCCGTAAAAGGGGAGCCAAAATATCAAATTTGGGATATAAACGCCAAAAGAAGAGTTATGGAAGCCTCTAAGCTTCATACCGCAGAAATCTACTCTCTAAAATTCTCTCCATATGCACAAAAATTAGCGAGCGGCGGAATGGACGGCAAAAGCTTTGTATTCGACTTCGATGAGAAAAAAGCAAGCGGACCTTATGATATAAGAAGCGACTTTATCTCCGCTTTTGCGTTTAATTCAAACGGTAGACATGTAGCAATTGCCGGATTTGACAACGAAATCAGGCTTCATAAAATTGGAGATACCGAAAATCATATATCTATCGTCGGACTTGAAGAGCCTATTGTACGACTAGAATTTATAAATGAAAAAGAGTTGGCAACTTTTTATAGAGACGGTCAGTCATTGGTATTTGACGTATCCACAAAAAAAGTAACAATAAATCCAAAAAAACTAAATGACGGCGTATCGGCATTTGAAATAGTAAACGGCTATATATACGCCTCCGGACGCGAGCGAAATGTCAGGCTTTTAAACGGATCTGATTTCGAGGAGCTTAGCGAGCAGTTTATAAAGACTCAAAGCATTGTATCGTCCATGGATAAGCTTGGAGACAATGGACTCATAATCGGCTGTCTAGACGGCACTATAAGCTCATACGAGCTTGATTCTGACAACAGAGAGTTTGAGTCCAAGATAATGAACGGTGACTTTGCAGGGGCATATACTATGGTTGAGGATAATCCGTTTTTGAAGCAAGATTATAACTTTGCTATTTTGGAAGAAGCGTGGCAAATGAGCTTGTCCGATATAATACACAATATAGAGGACGGCAAAATGGATGCCGCAAAAAAAATGAGTGCAAGCTACATGCAAACCGCAGAAAAAAGATTAATCCTGCAAACAGTATTTAAACAATTTGATGAATTCGGCAGACTCAAATATGCAGTAGAGCACTCAAATAATGAGCTAATGAAATCTCTGATTCAAAAAAATAGCTACTTCAAAATGACGAAATTGTACGAAAAAATCAAAAATCATCTGTAGGCTATTGACAAAAAAGGAAAAAGGCAGTAGAATTTCGCTCTCTATTTTGAACGGGGCGTAGCGCAGTCTGGTTAGCGCACCTGGTTTGGGACCAGGGGGCCGGAGGTTCGAATCCTCTCGCCCCGACCATTATTTGAGATGTTATTTAATTTTACAAAACTATCGTGGTAGGTGTAGCTCAGTCGGTTAGAGCATCAGGTTGTGGTTCTGAGGGTCGTGGGTTCGATTCCCATCACTTACCCCATTTTAAGAAATGTTTTTGTAGAATTTCGTTTCTTTTTTCAGCGCAACCTTTAAAAGGCCGCCAGAGAGCCGAATGCGTTCGTAGCTCAATGGATAGAGCAACTGACTTCGGATCAGTAGGTTGGGAGTTCGACCCTCTCCGAGCGCACCATTTTCGTTTGGGGTCCATAGCTCAGCTGGATAGAGCAACGCCCTTCTAAGGCGTAGGTCTCAGGTTCGAATCCTGATGGGCTCACCATTTTTTCTTACAACTACATGCGGATGTGGTGAAATTGGCATACACGCTAGACTTAGGATCTAGTGCCGCAAGGCGTGGAGGTTCAAGTCCTCTCATCCGCACCATTCACTCTTCTTTTACTGACAATCAAATTTTATAATTACAATATTAATTGTTTTGCTGATAAATAACAGATAAACGGCTTATTACATCATCTAGTTCATCGTAGTCAACGGGTTTTAGCAGATAAGAGAGCACACCTATCTCTTTGCCTTGCTCAATGTAGAATGCTTCATTGAAAGCCGTAGTAAATATAATTGGGATGTCAGCGTTGGTTGTGCGAATTTTTTGCGACATTGTAACCCCGTCCATTATTGGCATCTCTATATCAACTATCACCACGTCCGGCTTTAGCTCTTCAAATTTAGCTAGCCCATCTTTGCCATTTGATGCGAAAAAGACATCATTAAAACGTCTTTTTAGAAAATTGCCCATGCACTCTCTTATAGCCTCTTCATCTTCAACATATAAAACATTTAGATTAAGCTTGCTTTTCATCCGTAGTTCCTAGGGTCTATAAGTATGTATTCTATAGTCATAATATGCAATTATTATATCATTAAGCGCCATAATGGCACTTCTCAAACGGCAAGGAACCATATTTGCTTTGATATATTTATAACCATTTTTATAATATACACCTTTACGATAGTTTTATTTTGCCGATTATTATTACATAGATGCAAAGACCAAATAGGTCTCAAGTCAGGAAAACCAATAAATGAATAGAAGAGATTTTTTAATAGCATCCGCCGCTTTTTCAACCGTTTGCATCCCTGAGTTTGCGAATGCGTTTGATTTGTCAAAATTTTTGTCAAAAGTAGAATCAGACGAGAAACAAGCAAGTGAAAAAGCACCTGAAATTATAAAAGACGATATCGGAGAGCGCTTTATTTGGCTAACAAGAAAAGATAGTGGGGAACAGTTTAAAGAGGTATTTTTTGCAAATGGAAAGTATAACTTTGAGGCGTACAAAAAGTTTTGCTGGTTAATGAGAGACCTTCGAGGTGGTAATGAAGTCGTCTCTATCGATGCAAATCTACTGAATATAGCTTATAAAATACAAAATACGCTCCTCAGCCTAAACATACGCAAACCGGTAAACGTGAACAGCGGATACCGTTCACCAAAAACAAATGCAAATACGGAAGGTGCGGCAAAAAACTCTTTTCACACAAAAGGAAAGGCTATAGACATATCGATAGAAGGTCTTGATGCGACGTTGGTTGGTTATCTTGGAAGGATAATGGCTAGCGGCGGAGTCGGATTTTATCCAATGAAAAACTTTATACATTTGGATACCGGAGATAAAAGACAGTGGATAGTTGACGATAAAAACGACTTTAGAATGCTAAATATGTAGCTTTTAAAGCTTATTTATTTCAACAATTAATCTATCGGTACATAATTGCAACTTAGCAATGAGCGACATCGTATTTTCATCACACTCTTTAACTTTATTTATCTCGGAGCTTATATTTTCCATCTCGTCTATGCGAAAATTTCCGGCGGTACCTTTGAGTTTATGCCCTAGTCTGCTAAGCAACAAAACATCATTGGAGTCTGCGGCGGCTCTTATTTCATTTAGTATCTCAGGAAGCATAATCGCAAACTTTTTGAGCAGATTTTTGACACTCTCTTCCTCAAGCATCAACATATCACAAATTTTACCAACATTTAAAAGAGTTGTATCCATGATTGTTCCATTGTTTTTTGATTCTAGTATATTAGAAAAAAGGTGTATTTTTGTGGTATTTTTGAAGTAATTTGATAATTTATAAAATTGGCTTGCGGATATATACCGCAAGCCGGAATTTGTTCATTTTTTATGCTTATCTAGCCAAACCATTATCCCTTTTTGGGCGTGCAGTCTATTTTCAGCCTCTTGCCAAACATGGCTTTGTGCGCCTTCTAACACACCTTCTGACACTTCTTCCCCCCTATGTGCAGGCAGACAATGCAAAAATATAGCATCTTGTTTTGCCAAAGCCATCAACGCCTCATCTATAATAAAACCGTCAAAGTCTCTGAGCCTTTTTTGATACTCTTCTTCTTGCCCCATACTTGTCCAAACATCAGTAGTTAATACGTCTGCGCCAGTTGCCGCCTCTTTTGGGTCATTTGTGACGATGATTTTAGCTCCGCTTTTTTGTGCAAACTCATTGGCTTGTTTTACCACCGACTCTAGCGGCTCATATCCCTTTGGAGCGGCTATTCTTATCTCAAAACCTAGTTTTGCGGCTAGATTTAGCCAACTGTTTGCCATATTGTTTCCGTCTCCGATATAGGCTACTATCGGATTATTATCTTTACCGAGCTCTTTCATTGTCATATAATCAGCCATCAGCTGCACAGGATGATACAAGTCCGTAAGCCCATTTATCAGCGGCACTTTGGAGTATCTAGCAAACTCTTCTATCTTCTCTTGTTCAAAAGTTCTTATCATTACCATGTCGCACATTGAGCTAATAACTCTCGCTGTATCCTTGATAGGCTCACCACGTCCAAGTTGAAGGTCTTTACCTGAAAGGAAGAGCCCTACTCCGCCAAGTTGATATATACCCACCTCAAAGCTAACTCTAGTCCTGGTAGAGTTCTTCTCAAATATCATAGCAAGCGTCTTGCCCTCTAGGTACGGTATATGTTCGCCTTTTTTTGCGTCACATTTGATTCGAATAGAGAGATCTATAATCTCTAAAATTTCTTCTTTTGAAAAATCTCTTAGGCTCAGAAAATGTCTCACGCAAGTTTCCTTATTGTATTTTAGCCGTTAAGCAAAGCGGCAGCTTCTTTTGCATGGTAAGTTATAATAATGCCCGCACCGGCTCTTTTTATCGAAAGCAGCGTCTCCATCATGGCTCTATCATAATCGATAAGTCCCATTTTGCCCGCCATCTTTAGCATTGCGTATTCACCAGATACGTTGTATGCGGCAATCGGTAGATTGGTTCTCTCTCTGATATCTCTTATTATATCAAGATATGCTAAAGCAGGCTTGACCATTAATATATCAGCTCCCTGCGCCTCATCTTCAAGGCTTTCGTCTATCGCTTCGAGACGGTTTGCCGGATTCATCTGATAGCTTCTTCTATCCCCAAAACTAGGTGTAGACTCTGCTACGTCACGGAATGGGCCGTAAAATGCGCTTGCAAACTTAGTGGAGTACGCCATAATCGGTAGATGCGAATATCCAGCCTCATCCAAAGCACCTCGTATCGCCTCGATAGTGCCGTCCATCATACCGCTAGGGGCTATCATATCGACACCATGTTTCGCATGTATGACAGCTTGACGTCCTAGAATTTCTAGCGTAGCGTCATTATCAACCGTTTGAAGTTTAGGATTTAAAATACCGCAATGCCCGTGATCGGTGTATTCACAAAAGCAAAGGTCGGTTGAAATCATCGCCGTAGGACATGCGTCTTTTATCGCTTTAAGAGCCTCGGCTATTATCCCGTGTTCACAAAGAGCGTCGCTACCGATAGAGTCTTTGACGCTAGGGATTCCAAAAAGCATAAATGAATTGATACATATAGACTGACAAAACTTTATCTCTTTTATCGCCTCATCTATACTCATCTGATATACACCCGGCATAGAACCGACTTCATTTTTTATTCCCTTACCCTCTCTGATAAACAGTGGGTAGACAAAATCACTTGCTGACAACCTAGTCTCCGTCAGCATCTCTCTGATTTGCGGATTGATACGGACTCTTCTAAATCTTTTAAAACTCACACAAACGCCTTATTTATTGAACTTACGGCGATTTTAGCAGAAAATCACACATACTAAGATAAAATAATTATCATTGAACGATTTTGAAGGATTTAAGATTTTACCGATAGAAGTTTCAAACACCGCTAAGCTACCCTCAAAGTTTGGTGATTTCCTTATTCAAGCTTTCAAAGAGGGCGAAAAAGAACATCTTGCTATAAGAACTAAAAATTTGGATTGCGATACGCCGCTTGTTCGTGTACATTCGGAGTGTCTTACGGGCGATGCGCTAGGAAGCCTCAGATGCGACTGCAGAGACCAACTCGGTATCGCATTGGAGCAGATAGAAAAAGAGGGGTGCGGAATGGTGCTTTATCTTAGACAAGAAGGGCGTGGCATCGGACTGCTTAATAAGGTAAACGCTTACAAGCTTCAAGACGAGGGTTTTAATACCTACGAAGCAAACCATCAGTTGGGATTTGACTCGGATGAGAGAAACTTCGATATCGTCGAGTATATGCTCTCTTATTACAATGTCAAAAAAATAAGATTGCTGACCAATAACCCAAAAAAACTAGCAAGCATAAAAGGCGTAGAGATAGTCGAAAGAGTGCCGATAATAAGCGAGCCGCACGAACACAATAAAGAGTATCTAAAAGCAAAACAAGAGCACGGCGGGCACATGTTTTGAGCCTTATAGCCGATACACTAAAAGCTGAAGAGATAGAGATTGATAAAGATACGGCGAAAAAGCTTTTCAGATTTTGCGAGCTTTTGAGACTTTGGAATAAGACTCATAGTCTTACGACGCTAAGAACGGATGAAGAGTTTACCGAGGCTATCGTTGATAGCGTCTACCCACTCAGGTTTTTGGGAGAGTTTGAAAGCGTGCTTGATATAGGCAGCGGAGCTGGATTTCCAGCGATTCCTCTTGCAATAATAAAAAAAGATACGCATTTTACATTATGCGAACCGCTATCCAAAAAATATGCGTTTTTGCAATTTGCAAAGATAGAACTAGAACTTGCAAACGTAACCGTCAAAAAAAATAGAGTCGAAGAGTTGGATGCAAACGAATTTGGGCTTATTACTTCAAGAGCGGTGGCAAACAGTGAGACTCTTATCAATATTTCTTCCGACCTCTTATCCAAAGACGGCCGTTGGTTATTCTACAAAGGGGAGCGTTCATCTACGGAAATAGAGGGCGATAATGTCGAAATTTACACAAAAAATAGACGACACTACATTTTAATAAGGAAAAAGTCTTGCTAAAGTATTTATTTAATTTGGCCGTAATTATAATAGTCGGATACATCATATATGTGAAGTTTTTTAAGAGACCGAGAGTCACGAACGACAAAAATGAGTTCAAAAAAATGGATAGTTCGGTCATGGTAAGTTGCGATAAGTGCGGAACTTTCGTAGAAACTGGTGACTCAATAGCCAAAGACGGCAAATTCTACTGCTCGAAAGAGTGTGCGGGAGTAAAATAGATGATAATTATCGGTGGACGTAAAGAGGTCAGTAGCGCAAGTGAACTATCGCTTGCAAATAGCGGAGATCTTAGGTATTTCAAATTTGATGCGAACGAACTCGCAAAATATAAAAAATTGGTAGAAGATGAAATAGATGTAGCTCTCGGTGTTGTCGATATTAAAGAGCTTATATACGCTTGCAATATCGGCGTCAAATATGCAGTAGCAAACAAAGAAGATGCGGCGATAATGCAAAGAATAGTAGATTCATATATGTACGACACAAAGCTTTTAGCCATTATTTACGAAGAAGATGAGATAGAGTGGGCGGCAGCTGCAGAAATAGACGGCGTAGTATTTGACGAAGAAGAGAATCTGTGAAAATATACGATATAGCTATAATAGGCGCGGGGCCGGCCGGTATAGCGGCAGCCGTCGAAGCCTATGCAATGGGAGTCGCAAGTATTCTCCTTATAGAAAAAGCCAACAATCACTCCGCCACGATCCGAAACTTCTACAAAGACGGTAAAAGAGTAGACAAAGAGTGGCAGGGCCAAAAGCTAGATAGTAACGGCACAATCACTTTTTTTGACGGAACAAAAGAGTCTACACTTGATTTTTTCGATGAGCTTTTGTCTTCACATAAGATAGAATCGATGTTTAGCGAAGAAGCGGAAAAGATAGAAAAAAACGGTGAGATATTTGATATTACGACAACTGCCTCAAACTATCACGCAAAAAGCGTCATCCTTGCGATAGGAAGAATGGGCAAGCCAAACAAGCCGACATGCATCATAACGCCTGAGGCAAAAAAGAGGGTTCACTATAATCTGGATGCATGTAGCCAAAATGAGAGCGTGCTCGTTGTCGGCGGCGGTAACTCTGCGGCAGAGTATGCAGTAGATTTGGCAGAAAAAAACGACTCTGCTCTCTCATACAGAAAACCCAACTTTACAAGACTAAACGCCATAAATCTTCTAAATCTGGAAAGATTAAGTTCTCGCGGAAAGATGAGAATGCTACTCGGCACAAACATAACATCCATAGATCTAAAAGACAATAAGCTAAAAATATCTTTTGACGAAATAGAACCGGAGGTATTTGATAGGGTTGTATTTGCAATAGGCGGCTCAACTCCTGTCGATTTTTTGAAAAAATGTGGAGTAGAGCTCAAAGATGGAGAACCTATTCTCTCGGAAGAGCTTGAGACTCAAACAAAAGGGATGTTTATCTCGGGAGATATAGCCTTCAAAAACGGCGGTTCTATAGTAATAGCCCTTGATATGAGTTATAAGATAGTCAAAAAGATAAAATCAGAACTTTTGTAAAAACTAATAAATTTATGTTCGCTTTTGTTAGAATTGATGGATAATCAAAAAATAACAAGGCGGGCATTATGAAAAAAATCCTCTTTTCAGTTATTACCTCAGCATCGATACTTCTAGCCGGAGGCGCTACTAGCAAACAAGCTTACGAGCTACCGATAGGCCAAATCTCATACGATAAAATAGAACACAAAAATGCCGGCGGAATGGATTGGTATAAGTTTGAGCTAAAACAACGAAGCGAAGTAAGAGTGTATATAACACCTAGAAAAACTTTTGAGTCTAGGATATACCTTACCGATAGACCATCCGGTCCAGACGGACTTGAAAATCACAAACAAAGCCTACACAGCTGGAAAGGCGACCCTGTAGTATTTAATATCAAACTAGATGAAGGTACTCACTACATAGCAATCAAGACAAGTCAAGACCAAGAGGGAGGATTGCTTCTTGAGGTAGTGCCCTCTTATTTTAAAGGCGACAGCACAATAGCCAGTACTGCAGCGTCGACCGAGACCGTAAAGTGTGATCCGACAACAGTCATAGTAAATACCGAATCTGGTGAGAGAATAAAAAAACTAGAGGATGATTTGGTATTTCAAACCAATGTTAGCAACGCTCTTTATGATTTCTTACAAAAACTCTATTTTATGATAGGTTCAGATACGGACGGCAAGCCTGACGCAAACCAAAAAGCCGCAGTCAAAAAATTGCAAGCAACTCTTGATGAGCTAAAAGAACTAAAAGACATCAAAGGCTCTTTCAAAGACTACAAGAAAAAAACAACAGGGGAATAAAATCCCCCTCCCCTATTAAAACTCTTCTCTTTTTGTACTAAGTAGCAATCTTTCTATACTCTTTGACGCCAAACCACCGTTTAACAGCTCTACGACTTCATTTGCTATCGGCGAATACATTGCCTTGCTTGATGAGAGCATAGAAATAGCTCTAGCCGTCTCTATACCTTCCGCCGTTTCGCCTATGATTTGCAGTATCTCTATCACGCTTTTGCCTTGCGCCAACAAAAGACCGACACGGTAGTTTCTAGATTTTTCGCTTGTAGCGGTAAGAAACAGATCCCCGACACCGCTAAGCCCAAGGAAAGTCTCTAATTTTGCTCCAAAAGCCACGCCAAATCTAGTCATTTCGGCAAGACCTCTAGTAATAAGCGCCGCCCTTGCATTATTACCGAGCCCCAGACCGTCACAGACTCCTGCGGCTATAGCTATAACATTTTTATACGCTCCCGCCACCTCCGCGCCGGTCACGTCACTAGAGGTATAGAGTTTGATAAAAGATGGAAAAAACGGCAAAAAAGATTCGGCGCACTCTTTTGAACTACTAGATACGACAAGCGCCGTCGGCAAAGAGGATGATACCTCAACGGCAAAAGATGGGCCGGACAAAAAAGCTAAATTTTCTTTTGGAACAAAAGCCTCATATATTTCATTCAAAAACTTTCCGCCGCTACTCTCTATTCCTTTTGAGGCGACAAGTATATTTTGGCCCTTAAATACAAAATGCTGAGACAGAAAATCAGGCAAACTCTGAGCAGATATAGAGATTATGATGTGTCGGCACTCCAATACCTCTTCTAGGGAGCAAAAATCCGGCAAATCCCTAGCCGTTCTCGACCATACTTTTGTTTTACATTTTTGTCTGGTAGCAAACGCAAGCGCCGATCCCCACTTGCCGAGTCCTATAATCCCTATACTATTTTCCATATTTTGCTCCGCACTCTTTTGCAAATTTTTGTATCTCCTCGCTTTTTCCTATTACCACCAAAACATCTCCGGCATCTATTTTGTGGTTAAACGAGTTGACGTTAAAAATAAATCTTTTGCTTATCTGATTATCCTGCAGCCCCAATACTATAATGTCAAATCTATTTTTTATATCCAAATCAAAAAAATACTTCTTATCTACGGCAGAACCTTCGGATACATCTATCTCTGCAATTATTATGTCGCCCTTAGAATACACTATAGAGTCTATCAACCCCAGGGCGGTCGCTCTTTTTAGTAGATGAAAGGCTCTGTTGGCGCCTATTTCGTTAAAGTCTATTGTCTCATTGGCTCCGGCTAATATAAGCTTTTTTTTGGAATCGGCATCGGAAGCCCTGGCCAATATATTCAAATTCGCATTCACAGCTCTGGCACTAAGAGTAGTGTATAGGTTTATATCATCGTCATCACTGACACAAAAAAAATCTGTCACGGAACTAGCAACACCTATTTTCAAAAGATTTTCATCATCCGATAAATCCATCAGAACGGGATGAAAACCGTCTTTTGTCGCCTGTGCAAAGCCATACTCATCTTTAGTAACCAACACTATTTCGTCATGACCGAACTTCAACTTCAAAAGCAGCTCTTTTGCCACGGAAGAGTAATCATATACCACTATTTTCCTACGCATGCGAAGCCCCTCCTCTCAGAAGTCTTAGCCTCAGCCCTTCAACTCTTCTAGGCCTACCTATAACGATAAGTATATCTCCTGCGCTTAGTAGACACTCCTCTTTCGGGTTGAACAAAAACTCACCGCTAACTCTTTTTATACCTAATATCAAGCATCCAAAGCGATTAACCTCAAGCTCTGAAAGCAAAATGCCGCCTTTAGCCCCCTCTATAAGTAACTCTTCCGCCAAAACATGCTTATCATCCGCTATCAGCTCATATATCGCCTGATATGATATAGGAGAATTCAAAAATTCGGCAAGCACGCCTGCACCGAGGCTGAGCCCGACTATCTCATCGGCTCCGGCAAATAGTATTTTTTGCTCATTTTTTTTCTCATTAGCCTTTGCGACAATTTTAATGGTTTTGGATATGGAGCGAACCGCCAAAACTATAGATATATTGACTATATCGCTTTTTGTAAGAGCAATAATAGCCGTAGCTTTTTGCCCAATCTCTAACGCTTTTAGCGTCTCCACCTTTGAAGCATCGGCAAGAAAAGCTTTATAGCCTAACGATTTTGCATGTTCGACTCTCTCTTTGCTGGAATCTACGACCACAAAATCTATTTTTGCATCGTGAAGTCTTGTCGCAAGCTCTTCGCCCATCTTGCCAAAACCGCAGATGAGCGCAAACTCTTTTAATTTTTCAATATGCTGATGGCTTCTTTGCTCTCTGACCGCACTTATCCTCTGTCCGAGCGTAGTAGTGACGAGAGATGTAAGCATCGCTATAACACCTAGTCCGGCAAACACTAGAAATATAGAGGCAACCTTGGATTCAGGAGTAGTAGGAACTATATCTCCGTAACCAACCGTCGCTATGGTAACGACAGACCAATATACGGCATCAAAGTATGTATCTACTTTTGGATTATCAATCTCGAATACGTAAAAAAGGGATGACGCTATAAAGACGGTCATTGAGATGAGGATGAAGAGTAGACCAAATTCATATTTTTTTGTAGCCAATATAGAGAGCAGACCCCTCGTTATATCCGAATATCTAAAGATTTTAAAGAGTCGTAGCGGCCTTAGTTCGGGATGTATCGAGAGCAAGTCTATAATACTCATAGGCAAAAATACAAATTTGAGCTTCTCCCTTAGAATATCCAAAAAAAGAGTCCGCCAATGCGGGGCTATGCCAAGCTCCTCCCATTCGCTCATCTTTGATATTACACTCTTGTGGATATCGGAATGCACCCAAAATCTTAGTAAATATTCAATCAAAAAGATGGCTATTGCAAATATTTCGACACAGAAAAGCCAAAGGCCAGTTTCGCCCTTTATATCGTAAAGATATATTCCTACTGTCACCAATACAAGCGTAATCATGCAGTAATCTAGGTATTTTTTGTATCTATACGAGTCGTTTAAAAGAATGTTTTTGAAGAATGATTTTACAGCCGCATACTTAGATGAGGTATCCAAATAATATGCGGCAATAAGAATGCGACGTGCTAAAAAATTATCCATTTAGCATTTGTTTTAATAGGTCGTTTACTTTTGCAGGATTTGCACTGCCTTTCGAAGCTTTCATGGTTTGTCCGACGAAATATCCGAATAACGCCTCTTTTCCGCTTCTATACTCTTCGAGTTGTTTCGGATTATTTTTGATAACCTCTTCGATAATAGCGACTATGGCTCCGTCATCGCTCACCTGTTTTAATCCCAGTTTTTCTATAGCCGCATCTATCTCTTCGGATGGATTTTCGACTATATAGTCTAGCACGTCTTTTGCCGCCTTACCGCTTATAGTTCCGTCACTTATACGTTTTGTCAAAGTGGCTAATTTTTTTGCATCTATTCCTGAGTCTGCAAGTTCTACGCTTTTTGAGTTTAGTCGTCCAAGAAGTTCAGTAGTCAACCAACTGACCGCAAGCTTCGTGTCTGAGCCTTCTTTTATCATATCCTCAAAGTATCCGGCCATAAACAAATCATTTGTAAGTACGCCCGCATCATAAGGTTTTAGTCCGTAAGCATTTACAAATCTATCTTTTTTCTGATCCGGAAGCTCAGGTAGTTTTTTTGCCTCTTCCATCATCTCGTCTGTCACGATAAGTGGCGGCAAGTCAGGGTCTGGAAAGTATCTATAATCGGCAGAACCCTCTTTGCCCCTCATTGAGCGTGTCTCATTTTTGGACGGGTCGTATAGTCTTGTCTCTTGCACAACCTCTTTAGCATACACGCCACTCATCCACGCCTCACGTTGTCTTGCTACTTCATAATCAATCGCACGTTGGACAAATTTGAAGCTGTTGATGTTTTTGATTTCGACTCTAGTGTATAGGTTTGTATCTCCAACAGGTCGTATTGATACGTTGGCATCGCATCTAAAAGAGCCTTCTTGCATATTTGCATCAGATATATCAAGATAAGTCACGATAGCGTGTAGTTTTTTTAGATATAAGACCGCTTCGAGAGAGCTTGACATATCTGGCTCTGAGACTACCTCTACAAGTGGTGTTCCGACACGGTTTAGATCTACTTTGCTGTATCCGCTTTCGTGTATATTTTTGCCAGCATCCTCTTCCATGTGCGCTCTGCCGATTCTAACAACTTTTGAACTTCCATCTTCAAAGTCAATTGTCAGCGTGCCGTGTTCAACTATCGGTATCGTAAACTGTGATATTTGATACGCTTTTGGTGAGTCTGGGTAAAAGTAGCTTTTTCTATCAAAAATGGAGGCTTTGTTTATCGTGGCTCCCACCGCATTACCAAAAAGCATCGCTTTTTTGACCGCTTCTTTGTTTAGTACAGGCAAAGCACCCGGAAGCGCTAGACAAGTCGGACAAGTATTTGTATTTGGCTCATCTCCAAAGCTTGTCGAGCAGTTGCAAAAAATCTTAGTTTTAGTGTTTAGTTGGACGTGAACTTCAAGCCCTATTACCGTTTCAAATTGCATAAATTTTTCCTTATCTCACAAAATATCGTATCGAAGCAAAGCCGAAAACACCGAGCTTTTCTACCTGTGCGGCTTTCTTATCGTCGTCTATACCGCCCAAAGCAAATACTCTAGTTTTATCCGTATGAGCTAATATATCCGAAAAAGCCTCAATACCGAGGGGTGCGCCCTTGTTTGGCGTATCAAAGACCGGACTAAGCGTCACAAAATCAGAGCCTTTTTCAAAAGCGCCTAGAACATCTGCCGCGCTATGGCAACTGACAATCACAAGAAGTCCAGTATCTTTTGCTTTGGCTATCAAAGATTGCTGCTTACCTTGCAAATGAACACCGTCAAAACCATATTCCAAAGCATTTTCAAAAGAGCCGTTAACAAAAGTTTTTAGTGGCTTACCATCGATAGCCGATAAAAAAGCTTTTAAAAGCTCTTTTTTGTCGCCTTCGGACTTATCACGAAAACAAACAAAATCAGGGGTGTATTTTATTAAACTTCGGTTTAATGCTTCTTTGAAAAGGCTAGGATTTGTAGTGTAGTGTAGTGGATCAGTTATTAGATATTGTTTCATCCGCCGACTCTTCTTTGGCGGACATTTTTGCCGAAATCTCTCTTAGCAGTTTTGTCTGCTCTTTTTTTTCCAAAACCATATCTTGGAGCATTGATAGTCCCTCGAAAAAAGCGACAAATAAAAACCCGAAAGAAAGACCAAGTAGAAAAAGTAAAATCGCGGAGAAGAATCCGACGGAAAGGCCGTGCATAAAAAGATAAGCGCCAAGAGCAAACGACAAAACCCAGGAAACCCCAAGGCAAAAGCTAATCAGGGCTTCTAGGTATTTTTGTCTCATAAACTTAGTGTTTACTCTCTTCTTCTATCATTACCGCACCTGCAAGGTAAACGTAAGTAAGTATCATAAAGATAAAAGTTTGCAAAATTCCGAAGAAAAATAGTAGGAAAAATGCCGGAAGAGGCACTATCCAAGGAACAAGCATCAAAAGAACCATAAGGAACATATCGTCGCCCTTTACGTTACCCATAAGCCTGAAAGAGAGTGAAATAATTCTTGAAATATGAGAGATTATCTCTATTGGAAACATCAATGGAGCAAGTATTTTTACAGGGCCCATGAAGTGCGCAAAGTAGTGTACGAAACCTTGAGTTCTAATACCTTCAAAGTTATAGTATATAAACACGATAAGAGCAAGAGCCAATGTAAGATTGATATTGCTAGTAGGTGATTCAAAACCTGGGATTATTCCCATCATATTTGATACAAATACAAAAAGACCTATAGTTGCGATAAGAGGAAGATATTTTCTAGCTCTCTCTTCGCCAAATACACCGGCTCCCATATTGATTACGCCTTCAAGATACACTTCCATAACATTTTGAAGACCCCTTGGAACAAGTTTCATACCTTGAACCGATACGATAGCTACAACAACCATAAGTAGAGCTGCCAAAAGAGTATGCGAAACGAGTATCGCACCTTGCGAATGACCTAAAAAAGCTCCGAAAAAAGTAAAGAGTCTACCTTCCATTTTCTGCCTTTGAGACTAAAATTTTCGGGCATTTTACCCGAAAACGCTTTAATTTATGTGCGTGATTTTTAAGCAGAGATATTGGAGCGATTCAAGTTTTGTGCAAAAAACACAAATCACTTAGCAGAAAAGTATACTTCAACCGAAACATTTAACGGCTTATACGGCTTCTCAAACGGAGCGCTCTTCATTACGGCATTGATTGCATATTCGTCAAGCAAATCATAACCACTGCTTTTGGCAATTTTTATAGAGCTTCTGTTGACGCTTCCGTCAATATTTATCGTAAATGCAAGAGCTGGATTTCCGCTGCGTACTTTTTCTTTGGCCTCTTTTGGATATACGACATGCGATTGAATTTTGGCATTTACTTTCGCTAAATATTTTCTGAATTGACTCATATCCACTTTTTCACGCTCTATTGTCTGTTGTTTTGCATTTTGGTCTGAGGCTGTTTTCTCCGCTTGCGACGTCTTTGCCTCCAACTCTTTGTTTTGCGGTTGCGGAGTTGTTTTTTGTTCTTCGTGTGCCTGAGTCTGTTTTTGTAGCGGCTTGTAGCCGTCATTGGCCTCGCTTACTTCATCTTTTTTTTGTTGTTTTACGGCCTCTTGTGTTTTTGGTTTTGGCAGGGTGGGATTGGTTTGCGATTTTTGCGCCTCTTGTTTTTTTTGGGTATCCGATAGCGTCTTTTCTTCGCTTTGCTTATCGCTAATTGTGCCTTCAAGCTCTACAACAAGATACTCTCTTTGGTCGTGTTTTGGAAGCTCCAGACGAGACAGTAAGACGATTGCACCGAAAAAACAGGTATGTAGTGCCAGAGATAAAAGCAGAGATTTTATGATGTTCGGCGCAAATACGCTTCTTTTCATATCCGTCACGGTGCAATAATCTCCGTCTTGATAGCTATCTTCTTAAATCCAGCACTCTGGGCAGCACCTAGAACCTGCGTAACATCGTCGATACTAAGCGTTTTGTCGGCATGGACTTGAATAGTGTCTTTGTCTTTGTCGTATTTGGAAAGCTCGCCCAAAAGAGTATCTTTGCTCACTTCTGTTTTATTGACATATATCCTCTTCTCTTTGCTCATCGAAAGAACTATCACATTTGGCTCTTTTTGCGGTTTTACCGCAGCGCCAGGCAGATGAACTTTGATACTTCCTTGAGTGATAAAAGTAGCGGTAGTGAGTGTTATCGTAAGCAAAACAAGCATAACATCCACTAGCGGTATCGCATTGATATAGTTAAACTCTTTCTCTTCCATCCATCACTTTCCATTCAACTGCTTTTTTCTTAGCGACTCTCAACAGTATGTTATACGCCAACACGCTAGGTATTGCCACCAACAGACCAAGAGCGGTAGCGTATAGTGCGGAGCTTAGTCCTTGCATAATGCCCGATATATTACTCGTATCTTCGCCGATAGCCCCAAAAGTAGCGACGATTCCCATGACCGTTCCGAGTAAGCCCACATACGGAGAGTTTGCGCCAATGGCAGCCAAAAGATGCATATAAGATGTCAAGTCGCTCTCCAACTCGTCTAGTGTTTTAAAGGACGATAATTCTACATTTTTAAAGTACATGGTTCGATTGATTACTATTCCTAAAGCAATAATGCTCATCACGCACAGCACTACAACGACTATTATGTCGACTAAACTTCTCATATCCATACGGTTATTTCTCTTTCAATTATTAAAATTAAAACGACGCTCCAAGCGTCAGCATCATGCGATCACGATAAGTACTTTTTTGCACATTTTTACCGGCTTCATCACCGCCTAATACGTGCGCATATTTGGCGCTCAAAAAGAATTTATCCATCATCGCATAATATGCTATGCCAGTATCGCTAAGAGTTCTTGATACTTTGCCGTTGCTGCTGCTATAGCTTTTATTCTCAAAAAAACCTTTCGCATTCTCGACAAAAAAGCCTAGCTTATGATCTAAGCTATAAAATTTTGGCAACTTGTATTGATATTCCAAATTTACGAAATACCCGCTATCGACGCTAAAATCAGAATCAGTAAACACTTTTACGCCATTACTTCCCGATAGCGTTAGTTGTTCGATATCGTCAAGCGTTTTATTTTTCAAGGCTTTTTGGAGTTTGAGAGTCCCGACTAAGTTTGATGTATCGTTTAGCGCTAGATTTTCGTTGTACGAGAGCAGTATCTTGTAAAAGCTGCCGCTTGTTTCGTCATTTGAGCTATACGGTCCATTATTTTTCACATTTCCAATACTAAGCTCTGCATTGACGCTATGGCTAATCATCTTATCTCCCAAAATATCAAAGCGGCTCCACTCTACCCCCAGTCGTGCGACATCTATATTTTTAGGAATAGCATCGTCGCTTAACCCAAAAGCGCTGTCGTAAGTCGTTCGGTTCTCTTTTTTGGTATGCGACATGTCAAGATAGGCATCCAAAGTCTGTAGTTGAGCCAAAATCAAAGGATATGAGAGCTTTGCGTCATATGTAGACGAATCTCCCTTGCTTGCTTCCAGTACGCTTGCTGTGCCCTCAGGCATCTCACTAACAATAGAATTTGTCTGTGTTTTTGAGTACGATAAGGCAAGCGTCAATCCATCATAGCCGATAGGAAGCTCATATGCTATCCGTCCGTTTTTTACAGCGCCGCCGCTTGATAGCATCCCGCCTACAGAGAATTGGTCTCCAATACCCAACGGAGAATTTACCGATACACCTGCCATCGTGCGATATTTTCCACTTGGGTCTACACCCGCATTGTCACCCATGAGGTAGCCCTCAATACGCTTTGTCTCCGGTATCTCAATATTTAGATTGCTCTGTCCAAAGCTCTCTCCCGGTGCCAAAGCTATTTTTGGTAGCGAAGCTCCATGCAGTCTTTGAACAAGAAGCATGGTTCTCTCTAAGTCATTTTGAGTGATATATTTGCCTTGCGAAAAACGATGTTCCAGATAGTTTTTTAGATATGAATCTCTCAAAAAAGCGTGGCTGTTTACGCTCTTGTTTCCGTATGCTCCTATGATTACTCTGATTATTAGAGCGCCTTGTTGCGCGGGAATGTTTTGTTTTGGAGCATAAGCACGAGCTAACATATAGCCTTTTTCTCTATAGTAGCTAGAGACTTTCTCGCACAATGCGTTGACATCGTTCATACTAAGTTCTTTTCGCACATAAGCGTCAAATATTGATTGCAAATCCTTGTCTTTGCCAAGCATCGGCTCTTCCAAAGATATAGTCTCTACATGTACCTTTTCGCCATCCGGTATTACAAGAGGCTCTTCTTCTTTTGGTGTCGTAATATCTAGTTTCGGAGGGGTCTTGTCTTTCATATCGTCAAACTTTGGCGGCACAGATGATTTGACGGCATCTGAGACATCCGGAGTTTTGACGACAGGAGGAGCCGCCAAAAGCTGTATGTAAAAGCCAAAAACAAGTAGAGCAAATCTCAAAGTATATTTATAATTTATCATGCCTCTTTTCCTTTAGTGCGCTTTTTTATTCTTATGGTCGTCTTCATTTGACTCTTCCGTAGTGTATGTAACACCGTCAACCGTGATACTCTTGACACCTGTCTCAAATTTGTTGACGAGATTGACGCCACTCATCATGTCTTCTTTTTGGGATGACGACATAAACGTCGATAAAACACTACTTATTGCGCTAGCGGTTTGTTTTTGTGCTTGAGCCTGATTATCGGATGCCAACTGTCTTGCAGTTGCGGCTTGCTCTTTATGTTGTTCTTGTTGGAGTTGCTGCTCATGCGTTTTATTATTCCATCGGCTTACAGAATCAACATTTCCGCTGTTGTTACCAATTAGCCCACCACTTTCCCAAGAACCTGTGTCTAACTCTCCACTTGCGGTTGAGTTTTTAACTGTACCGGTATTCGCTCCGACCAAGGCACCTGCCCTATCACCGCCTGTTGTGTCCCCTTCGGCGCTTACACTATCTAATGTGCCGGTATTGCCGCCTGCAAAGCCACCGACATAGGTACCTCTTTGACCATACAAGCCAGTATCCGTAGATGTCACATCACCTTTAGCTTGTGAGTTACTTATAGTTCCGCCATTACCTCCGGCGAAACCCCCAAGACTATTCCATCCGGTTACATTACCGCTCGCCCAAGAATTTTCAATATTTCCATAGTTTTCTCCAACAAATCCACCTGCCGCACTGCTTGTAACTCTCACATTACCGCTAGCCCAAGAGCCACTAATACGTCCTTGATTTTTACCGACCAAACCACCTGTTCTAAGATCGGCTTTGACATTACCGGTTGCACTTGAATTGGTTATACTGGCATTTGGACCGTTATCCCCAACCAAACCACCCACATTTTCTACTGTAGCTTGACTTGAATCTTCTGCAATAACATTGCCAGATGCTGTTGAATCGCTGATACTTCCGGCATTTGAACCAACCAATCCACCAATGGCAAATGAGTGAGTATGGGTAAAGGCGCTGTTAGCCGCAATTAATCCGACATCTCCCGACGCATGGGCATCATTTACTGCCACAGAGGTTCCAACCATACCAATCAAACCACCCACAGCAGCACCGCCTAAGACATTTCCGGATGCTTTAACATGGCTAATCAAAAGTGAATTTCCAGAAATATTCTCCACTTTCCCTACTAGCCCACCAACATAAGTTGAATAATTATTGGTTCTAGAATCATCCGGCTCGGAGTAAGCGCCCGCCGTATCCAACATGCCTGTTACATTCCCGCTTGCCCATACATAGGATAAGCTTCCATTAGCCATATGACCAACTAGTCCTGCCGTGTAGTCTCCACCAGTAACATCGCCGGTAGCATATGAACGGCCGATAGATGTTCCTGACATATCACCGACTAGACCGCCGGTGTATAATGCTCGACCACCGCGTATTGACTGTGCCCCAATAACATTAGCATCACTATGCGAGTTTGTTATAGTACTTGACTGTAGATAGCCGGCCAAACCGCCTATTCTCGCACTTGCCCTGTTGTCGCCTATACTGCTTGTTACCGTATCATCAGCAACTCCGTTTAATATACCGCTTGTCCATGCATTGTTGAGAGTTACTCCATTACCGTTACCTAGTAAAATACCCACATTGGCATGCGCTTTTATGCTAGCGTTTTGTATACCCAAGTCCCTTATGACGCTACCTGCGGTAGCTGTGCCTACAAGGCCGATATTGTCGCTCATCCCCGCATCGATTGCTAAGTTGGATATTTTATTGCCCAACCCAGCCAATTTGCCGGATAAATTTGAGACTACCGCTGTGTTATATGTATTTCCTATTGCATCAATATTTTGAGCTATGGCGTAATACCCAACACCACTATTTGTATTGATTTGACCAAAGTCGTTCATTGACCTTATTAGCGTATAGGCATTGCCATCAATGCTCAAACTAGCATTTGAACCGCTAAGTGTAACGCCCGCATTTGCATAGCCGATAGTCGTCACTCCATCATAATCAAGTCTAGCGGAGTCAATAGTATAGTCTGTACTTTTGAGAGATAATCCAGCATTAGTTCCAGTTGAAGAGATGCGACTTTGAATGAGGATGTTATCTCTAGCAGCCAAAGCAAATTTACTATCGCTTGACCAGCTAATATTGTCTTTTAAAGTCAGATTTCCACTTAGAGCGTTTAATTTTAGATTTCTAAGCGCCAACTGAGAGTTTACATAGGCGGCGCTATAAGTACCGCCACTGCCTATAGTAATGTTCGGCAAAGATATAGACCTACTTCCTGCTGTTAGTGTCGCCGTGTCTGTCAAACTCTCTGCGGCAGTCTCCAAAAGACCGTTACCCAGATTTATAGTATTCGATAGAGTCGCACTTCCTGATAAATCGGATAGACTATAACCAGTCAATGCGTTGCTTGTCTCATCAATATTTAGTGTTAGATTTTTTACTGATGCCAAAATAGCCTTGCTGTTGTTTGCAGTGATGGCTCCGTTTGAAGTGATGCTTTTATCACTAACAAATCCTAAAAAACCACCGTCTACGATGACAATATCGCCTTCGCTTATAACAGAACCGTTGCCTCCTGAAGCCGTAAACACATAGTTGCCGCTGTTAAAGTTCACATCACTGATATTTAAAGTACTAGCAAGAAGTGCACTAGTATTTACAACAGAACCTGCAGAAAATAGCACGCCGTTTGGATTTACTATAAATACCCTACCATTTGAGTTAAGAGCGCCGGCTATAATAGTCTGTGAATTCCCAAGAACCCTATTTAACACTATAGAATATGCATGTGGTTGAACAAACTGCACATTTTCATTGACCCCTATCGAAAAATTTTGCCAATTAATGATGCTCTTGTCATTTGTCGTCGTAATAACAGATGGGTTATTGGCGTTATCAAAGCTCACGCCACCGCTATTTGACAGTGCGGTTCTAGACATATCCCCTACGGTATAGCTACCTACAGCGCCAACTAGCGTATAGTTTGGATTGTCTATAGTTAGCCCGCTAAGATTAAGTGGATTGCTTCCTTGATTTGAAGTAACAAGCGTCGCCGTTCCACTTAGATGAACCGAATCTCCGGATACAATATTGCCCAGAGCAAGCTCATTGGTACCGACCTGTGAACCAGAAGGCGATCCGCTGCCAAATACATTTACAGCCCTAGGTGTAATGTCAGCCGTACTGGTAAGAGTCGTCGTAGCGAGCGTATAATTGCCTGCTCCACTGCCGTTCATAGTTATGCCTGATACTCCTACAGATTTTCCATTTCCAGCATTGGCATCTGAAAACAGTGCCGATAGATAAGACAAATTAATGAGTCCGGATGTCATTTCTGATTGCACTAAAGTATTATTGCTACCAATGCTAGCAGTTGCCGCACTTGTACTATCATAGGTTTTGTTATTGGCATTTGCTTGTAAATTAGTGGCATTGAGCGCCAAAGGGGTTATTTTTGCAAATGTAGGGGAATTAGCCACAGGCAGAATATAATTACTTGCTTTACCACCATTGACGCCATCGGATACAGAGGTATATTCAAGGGTTATATACTTATATGAAGAGGCTGGAAGATCGCCTATGCCATCAAAAGCTACATTTTTGGTACTAAATGATGCAGTATAGGTTAGACCCAAAGTTTGGCTACCTACAAGTCCCGTTAGACCAGCAGTAGTTGTATTGATAAGAGTAGCATCTGTTGTGCCATCGTATACTTTATTAGCAATGACGCCGGTTTGCGCCAATGTGAGTTGTTTTGGCTTAACCGTGAAACTACCTTGCATCTTGTAGGCGTTAGCCGTCGCTGCAGCGACGGAAAAATTCAGCGCCTCGTCTGCCGTATAAGTACCAACATCAAGATAGCCGTTGGATATAAGGTTGGGATTTATCCCAGCGGCAATAGTTGTTGGAAAAACGGTTGCTCTTGTATCACCAGCCTGGAGCCCCACAACCCATAGTGAACCGACCTGTGTGCCCAACAAATTGTCGCCATAGCTAAGGGACGTGACTGGGTTGTTGACGACGTAAAGCGTATTGAGATTCTTCAACATTGGGTAACCGGAAACAGCACTTCCCCAGATAGATGAATCGAATCCGGTGTAGTTAGACAAAGAAGCAGCAGCAGCGGTGTTGCCGAAGGATGGCAAGGTATCGGTGGCAGCCGTATTGGTCGTTCCGTTGCTGGTGATGCCTATTCCGATTGGGGCTTTGGAGTTAAGACCACTGAAGGAAAGATAGCTCCAATAGACGTTCTCCAGGGTGCCCCCCGTATTGTCGTAGACGAATCCGTAGGCCTGTGCTGCCGCAGTTATATTCGTTGCCCATCGGGCATAGGCGTTTCGAATGGTCCCGGAATTTTTGTAAGCGAATCCTGCACCTCTCTTGCCATTAGTTACACCGGCATTACCAGTCATCGTGCTGTAGGCATAGGCATCGCTAATGGTTCCCTGGTTGTCCCCAACAAAACCGCCCATCCTGTCCATGTTAGCCGCCGTCGCCGTCGTGCTGGTACCTCCAACGTTGGCAGAGGAAGTATCCCGGTCAGCATAGGACTGGCTGATGGTGCCCGTAGCCGTATTCAAGCCAACAAAACCACCACCCATGAAGTTCGGAATAGTGGTGGAGACGGTCGAAGAAGTCCCCGTGCTGACATAGTAGGAAGTCCAGGACCGCTTGATGTCGCCCTTGTTGACCCCGACCAAACCGCCAACATAGGTCGTGGTGGTGGCAGAACCGTTAATAAAAGAACTAGTCCCTCCTCCATGGGATGAACTGTCGATGATGCGGCCACTCGTTTCGTTAGTCCCCACCAGGCCGCCGGCCACCTTGACCGCAGTGACGGTACTCCTAGCGTAGTAACTCTCGGCGATCAAACCCGAATTGGTACCAACCAGGCCGCCAATACTGCTGTTTCCATTGTCGGCGGCCACGCCGTTTACCTCCACACTGGAAAAGCTGTTGACGATGCTGCCCTGATTGATATTCACCAAGCTGCCGACGGAAGCGGCGGTACCACCATAGATGCCGATAACTGATCCTCCCCTCGCCCCCCATGTCAAGCCAAGATTGCTGACCATGGCTGTACTGCCCAAGGTACCGAATAACCCCCCTACCTGATTGCTGGTGGAATAGTCGTTGGCGTACTGAATCGTATGGCCGAAGCCATTGAAACTGCCGTCAAAATTCGGGATGGTCTGGTTAAGGAAGGTATTGCCGAGGTCGGCCCCCAGCACGTAGTGGCCAGTCTGGGTAATTGCCGCCATATCGGCGGCATTGGAGATTACGGTGTAATTCGTGCCGTTGAGGCGTACTCCGCCACTGCCGGAAAAATCAATCCGACCGGAGAAACTCTCCCCGCCTCCTTGCGCCATATAGAGTCCATATGGAACCCCATCAGTATCTTTTCCTGTTCCATTGGTCAGCGTCGATGTCGGCAATCCGCTACCATCTAATAAATATCCATAGCTTGCTTCAAGCCCAGCTGTCCCTGTGGCTGTTAATATATTATTGACATTTACATTTTTTGAGGCATACAGCTTTAGCGTTCCGCTTGACCAATCTATTGCATCATTGATATTGATATCTCCATCTGACGCGGAAGCTATAAATACCCCGTTATTAGTCAGCGCGGACTTAACGGCACTACCCGTAATATCACCGTTTGAACCTATCGTAAATGTAAGCGGATCAATAAGCCATATCCCGCTTTTGCCGTTTAATGCTTTGGTTGTTATGAAGGCAGAATCTGCAATCTTTACCTTATCCCCGCTCGTTTCGATGAATCCGCCGTCTCCTTTTGTCGGAGCCGAAGCGTCGATAGTTCCTTTGATATTTGCGGTTCCGCCGTAAGCGTAGACTTTGATGTCGCCTTTGAGGTCATCTATCGTTTGCGCCTGTACTAGACCCTCTATATTTACCTGAGAAGCTATAAGCTCATTTGCGGCTTTGGCGGTTAAAATCACTTTGCCGCCGTCGGCGTATATGGCTTGTTTGGTCTCGACTAGTGAATTTAGCGTTCCCTCGTCGATAGTTACATCAACTAGCGATGTACCGTCAAAATTTAGAGTTATTTTGTTCCCCGAACTTAACGCTACCGTGCCTTTGGTGGCTGTAATAGTTCCCTCGTTTGAGACCTGCTTGCCCATAAGCACCACATATCCGCCCTCTTTTACTTCGATTGCGCCTAAGTTGATTACATTTCCGCCTGCGCCGTTTGCCTCAAAGATAAATTTGTCTTTATTGAAGTTGTCATCAGTGATATTGAGAGCAGAGGCCAAAAAGCCGGCAGTGTTTACTTTTGCGCCTTTTGATATTAGGACACCGTTTGGATTTACCAAAAAGACTTTGCCGTTTGCGTTTAGCACGCCCTCTAGTACGGACTGGTTATTGCCGACTACTCTATTGAGTGCTATTGCGGAAGTATTTGGCTGATTGAAAGTAACACTTTCATTTTTCCCTATCGAGAAGTCTTGCCAGTTGATAATAGTTTTTTGAGAAGCTTGATTTATCGTAGTGGAGCTACCGGAAGAATTGATAGTTGCGCTACCGCTAGTCACTACTCCGCCCGAAGGTGCGGCATATGCAAAATTAGCATAACTAACTACTGCCGACACCATAAGCAACACACGCCCTTTACTTGCTATCTTGAAGCTACTTTGATAGTTCTTTTGTAGATACATGTTATTTCCTTTCATAAAAATCGTAGTAAAATCCGCCAATACCGATATACATAATTTTATATTACGAAATTATATTCTGTTGAGTTGGCAAAAAGTTGTCATTTTTTTATCAGCATATATATTTTTGATATTTCTTGTTTTGTCATAATTTTTAATTGGGATATTCACATGTTTATAGGGCGTTTCTTTGTATTTTTCGTCCTTGTCTCATCTATGCTTATAGCCAAAAGTGACAGAGTATTTAGAGATATTTACGGCAAAAATGTCACTCTGCCGGACTCCATTACACGCATTTACGGCTCTGCTCCTGCTATTGACTATATGATTGCCGTATTAGACGATGCTTCGATGATAGGCGTCTGTTTTCCTCAGAGGTCTCCCGATACCAAAGATGCAGATAAGTTTTTGAGCGAACGGTTTATGAGATTACCGTTACTTGGCGGTTGGTTTGGGCATGGGGTACCGAGCGTGGACGCTATTTTGTCGAAAAATCCACAGGTGATTATCACATGGGATACTCCGTACTACAATGAGACGATAGCAAAAGAGTTCAAACGCTCAAATATTCCTATTTTGAAAATAAATCTAGACGACACCGACAACTATCCAAAAGTCTTTCGACAGATGGGCAAGATTTTGCACAAAGAAAAGCGAGCAGAAGCCCTAGCCCAAATGACCGAAACATACATGAACGAACTTGATTCGTTCGTTAAAACTATTCCCGAAAGCGAACGCATAAAAGTCTACTATGCACAAGGATATCAAGGCCTCCAAACAGAGTGCGACAAGTCTTATCACTCAGAGCCTTTTATATTAGTCGGCGCACGCATGGTTCACAGATGTGTTCAAAAAGATGTTTATGGATTTGAAGATGTAAGCTTCAAACAAGTCATGCTCTACAATCCGGATGTCATCATAGTGCACAGCCCTATCTTTTACCGAAGCATACACAGCGATCTCAAATGGTCTATGCTCAAAGCCGTTAGAAACAAGCGTGTCTATCTGATCCCATCAACACCTTTTAACTGGCTTGATTATCCACACTCCTTTATGCGCATCATAGGAACTCATTGGCTAGCAAGCAAGCTATATCCGGACAAATATCCATACTCCATTCGCAAAAAAGTAAAAGATTTTTACAAACTGTTTTTCAATGTCGAACTAAGCGACAAAGAGTTGAAGGAGTATTTTGATTTATAGTAGATGGCTGTCGTTATTTATATTTATTCTCTTAAGCGCAGTCACTCTGGAGGCTTCAAATAAGCATATTTTGCTACTGCACTCATATAACAAAGGCTTGCAGTGGAGCGATGAAGTTAGCAGGGGCGTCGAAGATGCGCTAGCTACGCACAAAGATTATCAACTAACTACGGAGTATATGGACACGCTAAAAAACGAAGACCCTGCATACCTTAGCTATCTTTACTCACTGTTTGCACTAAAACTCAGGTATCAAACATACGACGCAGTCATTGCCTCCGACGCTTTTGCCGTAGACTTCGTACTACACAATAAAGACGAGTTATTTCCGAATATTCCCGTATTTTTTTGCGGCATAGAAAAGAACAATCCGTATGTCGATATCAAGCAGATTGTAGAAAAAAAGATTCCTGTCGTACTTAAAAACACAGATGTTGCCGCCAATTTGCAGTTTTTGGCAAAAACACTGCCCAAACTAAAAAATGTGTATATCATTAGCGATACGACAAATGACTCGATGTCAATCAACCCTCTGCTAATCGAAGAATCAAAAAAATTAGAAAAAATAGGTATCCACATCACACTAAACACGCAAGGAGACCTTGACAAAATAGCCAAAGATATCGCCAACTTACCTCAAAACAGCGCCGTTTTATTAGGAACGCTTTTGCGTAACAATCAAGGAAAATATATTCCCTATTATGAAGTCAGCAACTTAATAAAAAAATCATCCGCTCCTGTTTTTGCACTAGGAGACACATTTTTATCGCAAGGAGTCGTAGGCGGGTATTTATTGCGAGGTTATGAAAATGGCAAAAGTATTGCCGAGCTGACACTAACTTATCTTCAAGGCAAATCCACTAAAGCCGGCATGCCTATCATAGCGGCGAATGAGTGGGTTTTTGACTACGAAATATTCAATAAATACAATATAGACTCATCGCTACTACCTGAAAAATCAACCGTTATCAATACGCCAAAGAGTTTTTTTGATAAACATCGAAAGCTTGTAGATAACGCCTTTATGATTTTTCCGTTTATTTTATTCTCTCTAATAATTGCGATTTTTTATATCTATCAGCGTTATCAAAACGGGAAAAAATTGATGGCTCAACGCAGAGAATTAGAAACTCAAATGCAAATCAACATTCAGCAAGCAAAGCTGATTGAAGTCGGTGAAATGCTCTCAGCCATCGTGCATCAATGGAAATTGCCTTTGGTAGAACTCTCCGCGGTTGCTCACAAGCTACACCACTACGATATAAAAAAGAAATTAACAAGCGAAGATATCCAAAAGTTTTACGACATCATTATGCAGCAGACTATCTATATGGGTGAGACTATCGATGTTTTTAGAGATTTTATTCGTCCCTCCTACGAAGCAAAATATTTTGATGTCGATACGGTAATACAAGAGGTTCTTTCTCTGCTGTTTTATTTGATGAAATACCATCGCATTACCGTAGATTTCGAACTGCCCACAAATCAAAAAGAGTTTATTTTGGGATACCCAAATGAGCTAAAACAGGTGTTGGTTAATATTCTCAACAACGCAAAAGATGCTATTTTGGAAGCACGCACCAATGGCAAAAACGACAGCGGGCATATTCAAATCAAAACCGAATTATTCAAAGATATGATTGCTATCGTTATTAGTGACGACGGTATCGGTATCGACAAAGATGTGCAGACCAAAATTTTTGAGCCATTTTTTACGACAAAACCTCAAGGTGACGGTTTTGGACTATATATGGCACGCTTAATTGTCGAGAGTAAAATGAAAGGGGAAATTTCTATACAAGCCTTAAAGAGCGGAGCGCAAGTCGATATTACTCTTCCAATTCTGCAGGAGAAAAATCAATGAAAATTTTATTATTGGAAGACAATGTCAATTTGGCTGAAATCATCAAAGAGATGCTTGAAGAAAAAGGCCATAAAACAGATTGGTTTGAAGACGGAGAAACTGCACTCATAGAAAGCGTCAACGGTTATGACTGTTTTATTCTAGATATTCATGTAGCCAATATAGACGGGCTAACCCTGCTAAAAGAGATTCGGGAGCGAGATAAAAAGACACCGGCTATTATCATTAGTGCAAACATTGAACTCGAAACAATCAAAAAAGCTTATGTTGCCGGCTGCAATGACTTCCTGAAAAAACCGTTTTATATTTATGAGCTAGAAAAGAAGATTGACTTGTTATCTCCGCCGTCCAATCAGTATCTATTACCGAGCGGATATATTTTTGACGCCAAAGACGAGATTTTGTATGCGCCAAACCGTGAGAATGTCAAATTAACGGTAAAAGAGCGTCGTTTTTTATCATTGTTGGCAAAAACTCCAAATATTGTTGTATCCAACGAATCTATCGAACAATATGTCTGGGAGGGAAGAGATGTAAGTCTTATGGGGCTTCGCTCTTTGATTAAACGGCTTCGGGCAAAGAGTGACGATAAGTATATCGAAACGCAAAATTACGGCTATAGATTGGTAACGCTACAGTAGAATGAGTCCGCTTTTTTGTGCGGACTCATTAGTGTTATGCACTAAGAAATGATAGCGAGTCGCTTTGTTGTGTTGAATATGAAGAGCTCATCTGTTTTATATAAGCTGAGATCATCTGCTGTATTTTTGTACTGCTAAGACCGCTAGTCAACTCTTCTTCATCTATCGTACCGTCTCCATCCGCATCGAGCGAAGACATTATGTTTTTGGAGTCGCTAGAAGAACTTTCGGAATTCGAACCCCCTGACGGTGGTGGTGGAGGTGGAGGCATAGATGCCATCAAATCTTTCATTCCACTTTTAAACTCATCGCTACTCAAAGAGCCATCGCCGTCAGTATCATATTCTGCAAACGCTTTTTCGGCATCTACCGAATCAGCTTGTGGGCCTTTACTCAAAAAGTCCGCAAACTCCGTTTGGCTTATTGCACTATCGCCGCTTGAATCTGCTTTTGAAAACATCTCTTCTATGCTTGGCGGTTTGCCCATTTCAGAGCCTTGAGATTCACTACTGCTTGCGAATCTGATTTTGTTCATATTGGATTCCATTTGGCTGTGTAGGCTTTGCATACCAGCATCCATTTCATCCTCGGTTACATTGCCGTCACCGTCAGCGTCAAAGCTCGCAAAAGCCTCTTCGGTGTCTATCGAATCACCGTTTGGGCCAGAACTGAGGAAGTCGCTAAGTTCAGTTTTACTTAAACCGCCGCTACTATCCGCATCCACTTTGCCGAATAGCTCTTTTTTCATTGCCGCCATGTCTTCTTCTGAAGGTCTTTGTCTCACAGAAGTTTGAGTGTAGTTGCTATAACTGCTACTACTTGTATAACTGCTTATCGCACTCATCGTTGCCTCCTTTTTTAAAGTCGCGCCTTTTCACGCAGGTGACATAATCCCAAACTAGAGTAAACATCGGGTAAATACACGGCAAACATAGTTAAACGTTCTCATTTACCGACCGTTTACCGATTTTGCTTTTGCTTTTGCTAAAATAAAAATAATGAATAATAAAACAATCAAAGCCATACTCATAGAAGATGACCCGAAAATGTGCGAGATTTTGCAAGAGTACCTCACAGATTACGGTATCGAACTAACCGCTTTTAGGCTTCCTAGTGAAGGAATCGCTGCCATACAAAGAGAGGAGTTTGACATCTTAATACTCGATCTTAGTCTTCCTGAAATGGACGGACTAGAGGTGTGCAAAATAGTCAAAGATAGCTCTACTCTGCCGATAATCATTACATCCGCTAGAAGTGCTGTTAGCGACAGAGTCGTCGGCCTTGAAATTGGAGCTAACGACTACCTTCCAAAACCGTTTGACCCAAGAGAGTTGGTAGCACGAATAAGAGCTAACGCCAGAAACAGCGAACAAAAGGCGGCGGTTGTGAACATATTTAGAATCAACGAATCGTCCATGGAAATTTTGAAAGAAAATCAAACAATACCGCTGACTCCCGCCGAATTTGAAGTATTAAAACTACTAATTGAAAATCCAAACTCCGTTTTGACAAGAGACAAAATAGTCGATAGCGTAGAGTCTATGAAATGGGAGAGCGTAGGCAAAAGCGTCGATGTAATAATTGGGCGTATACGCAGCAAAATAGGAGATGACTCCAAAAATCCGAGACACATTAGAGCCATAAAGGGCTTTGGATATAAGTTTATTCCGTGAACAGACACTCCATCGCTACGAAGATATCTATATTTTTTGCCATCTTCGTACTGCTGATTTTGGGCATTGCACTTGGCTCTTTCAGAGCAAACCAGTCGCATCAAGAAAGAGAGTTTTTCAAAAAAATGCACGACAATATGGAGTTTTTGGGGATAACGCCAAAAGAGAACGAAGATATAGCTGAAAAAGACTCTCAGCTAACGCTTCTATCGCAACTAAAAACTAAAAATATAGTAGAAACGCTCTCTCCGGAAAAAAACAATATGCCTCCGCCTCCGCATAGGTTCGAAAAGAGAGATAGACCTATGCCGCCGCCTGGTATCATGGGGGACATTAGGCGATATAAATACGAGGGCAAAAACGTATTTGTCATAGAAAAAAACGGCAGACAAATAGCAGTGCAAGACGACTCGTCAAGCGCCGTTTTTTATGCTTATTTTTTCACAATATTATCTGCAGTATTACTAGGTGTATACTTGCTATATGCGGCAATAATGAAGAGTCTTAAACCGCTAAAAGAGTTAGAAAGAGAGATAGAGGCTTTTGGGCTTGGAGTAAAACCGACGGCTAAAAGCATATATGCGCAAAACGAAATAGGCAACATACAAAAAGCATTTCACGAGGCATCAGCCAAAATATCCGGACTCTTGGATGCGAGAGAGATATTTCTCAAAAATGCCGCACATGAGCTCAAAACACCTATAGCAAAAGGCGTTATCGTAGCACACATGCTAGATGAACAAAAACAACAGACAAGACTACTCGATATATTTTCGTCGATGATGCAGATAATTGAAGGGATTATGACGGCTGAAGAGGTTATGGCAAAAGGCTTTAGTCCGAAGATAGAGCCGATACTATTGCGAGGTTTTTGTGAGAAAATAAGAAAAAAACTGCTTTTTGATACGGATGAGCTATTTTTGCAAGTGGACTCTGCGGCTATAGTCATGGCAGACCCTAGACTACTAGAAATAGCGCTCTCAAATCTTTTTGAAAACGGGGTCAAATTTCGCACAGATGGAAGTAGCGCCAAATGCTCTTTTGAAGGTGGCAAAATATGTATAAAAAATTCAGGCGAACCGCTTGAAACCCCTATAGATAAATACTTTGAGCCTTTTTTCAAAGAGACAAGTATCAGAAATCAAACCGGAACGGGGCTGGGGCTTTATCTGGTCAAAAAAGTGCTTGAAATACAGGGGTTGGGGCTTGATTATAGATTTGAAGATGGCGTAAATATCTTTGCTATCGGCTAACCTAGCTTTTCTTGCCCTATTCTATAAAGGGCAAAATCATATTTTACGGGGTCTTCTTTGTCAAATTCACGTAGTTTTTCGGTTATCAAAATAGCAGAACGAAGGTCATAGCTTTTTCGCTCCAAAAGTCCAAGTCTTTTTGAGACATTGAATGTATGCGTATCGAGCGGAAGTATCAAATGACGCCTTTCAACGGCGCCCTCCCAAAGCCCCATATCAAGACAATCTTTTCGCACCATCCAACGAAGATACATATTCCAACGCTTAAGCGGTGAACCGCTTAGTTTTATATCCGGATTGCCAACCAAAAACTCCAACCCTTGTGTGTCCGGCTTTAAAATAGAGTTTAACTTATCGATAACAAAATGCAGCCCTTCTAGCACCGAACCGTACTTTTGATAACCAAGTAAAAAATGCTCTTTTACCCCACCCTCTTTTCGTAGCTCTCTCAATGCTTTAAAAAACCGCACAGTATCCGAAGTGGTCTGAAAACGATAGTATTTATCCCCAAACGCCGCATCAATGTCTTCGGCGTTAAAATCAAGTGATGACAAAAACTTTACTATCTGCGACGCATTGCCATACGCAAAAAGAGCACATGCAAGCGAGACGGTCTCGTCGTTATATCGCTTTGCTACGATAAGCGGGTCGGGTCTTTCAAGACTTAGCTCACATTCATTATTTCTCGCCTCATATTCGGCGTCAAGTCGTTTTTTTAGATCTTTCAAATTGCACTACTTTTGGCGTTGATTTGATTTTGGAGTTTAAAAGAGAGGCTAACAAGTGTGAATGTCACAAGAAATATCATAAGACCGGGGAAAAAACTCACCCACCACGCTATATCCATAACATCTTTGCCGTCAGATAGCAGTCCGCCCCAACTCATATCGGGAGGCAAAATACCAAGCCCCAAAAAGCTAAGAGAGCTCTCCGCAAGTATAGCTCCACTGACGCCAAACACAAAACTCGTCAAAAGTATCGGGGAGAGCAGTGGAGCGTAGTATTTGAGGATTATTTTTGCGTCGTTGACTTTTGTTATTTTGAGGATTTTGATAAACGGTTTGTCGTTTATCGCATACACTTCGCTTCTAAGCAGTCTGGCCGTACCCATCCATGAGCTTATAGAGATAATAAAAATAAGCAAAAACGGAGATATGTCAATGTAGGAGACTAGCGCAAGAAGCAAAAAGAAAGTCGGAACTGTCAAAAATAAGTCGATAGCAATAACCGTAAACTTATCGACAATACCTCTGTAAAATCCGGCGGTAATACCTATAAACAAAGAAAGAGCCGTAGATATAAAAGAGGCTGCAAAACCTATAACTAATGAGTTTTGCCCTCCATATATGATGCGAGAAAGCATATCCCGCCCTAGCCTATCAGTTCCAAAAGGGTTTGAAAATGACGGCGGCATAAGTATAGAGTTTTTGTCGAAAGCGGCAGGATCGACGCCATAAAAAAAGCCCCCGACAAAACACAGCCCGACTAAAAGAAAAAGTGTTAAAAGGTGATATTTTAGCTCTTTCATCGTGCCCAATTAAATTAAAACTACTGCTTTATTCCAAGCAACGTATCTAGCATTGTACTAAGAGTTGAAACCACTTTTGCGGCCGCCTGATATCCTGCCTGAAATTTTATAAGGTTTACCATCTCCTCATCGGTTGAAACCTTGGATATAGACGACATCTCTTCGTTTACCGCATTATATACGGCCGTTGCCGCATCGTTATTCAAAATCGCCGTTTCGGTATCGGCCGCAACCCTAGTAGCGACATCCGAGTAAAATCCAGATATCGTATTTGACCTAGTGGTTCCGTCTCGCATATTAAACTCAATCTTATCGTATTGCATCTGCAATATTTTATTCGCAACGCTGTTATCGCCAAGTACGGGTTTTGAATATGCGTGCATCAACGATGGATCTTCTATATATTCTGCTTTTAAGCTCATATCAGAAGCATTTTCCCCGTCAAAAAGTCTTCCTAGCCCCAAAGCTCCTGCAAAATTTGAAGGGTTTGTGGTGCTATCTTCTATCGCTATTTTATACCCCATACCGGATGCACTAGCGGTCTGCGTAATGGCAAACTCACCTTGTGTTCCCGATACAAAACCTGCATTAAAGAAACTGTTTAGGTCATTGTTTGCATTTCCGTCCGCATTATCGTCTTGAACCGCATTTATCTTAGCCGCTATAGACGAAAGAGTATCTGTATATATATCTACCGTTATTGTTCTTTTAGCGGCAACATTTCCAGCATTATCATACGCAATAACATCAAACGAACCGTTTTTGACATTTAGTGGCAAGTACGAAAGAGGTTCTGAGCCCAGAGAGTTGATCTTGTTTGAGCGCATCTCATTTGCGGCACTAGAAGCATAAGTATTGTTCATATTCTCCATAAATCCACTGGCAAAGGAGTCTAACATATCGATATAATTTTGCAATTTGCCGGTTGAAGGCATACCTGTTTTGTCAATATCGGTACCCCTAAGGTCAAGTATTGCACCGAGTCTTCCGCCGGTTATTTTATCCGAGATATCTATCTGTGTATAGTCTTGATATTCGAAATATACGCTATTTAGATTTTGTGAAGAGCTATTGGCGTCCGTTTTTAAAACTATCGGGTGATAAGTAGCGCCGTCAACTAGTGGATATCCACCGATTTGTATTACATATTGATTGGTTCCATCCGCCACATTGGAATCAACTAGCATATTTGTTTTTATGCCGTCTTTGCTGACATTTATATTCAAAAGCTTAGAAAGAGCAGTCTCTCTTTTATCCCTTTCATCCCTCAAATCGTTAGCTTTGTTGGTTCCGTTGGACTCATGCAACGAGATTTTTTTGTTGATATCTGCTATCTCTTGCGCAAGTCTGTTCACTTCATCCACAACAGGCTCTATCCTGTCGTTTAGTGAACTTTGGAGTCTGGCTATACTATCTCTCGTATCTTTAACGATATTTGCAAGATTTTGAGAATGCTCGGCTACAGCTATTGCTAGTTTAGAATCGCTAGGATTATTGGCGTAGTTTTGCCATGCGTCAAAATAACTTTTTATATACGTACTAACACCAGTTTTTGCGATATCGGGAAAATATTTTGATACTTCAGTCAGAGTGCTCTCTTCAAAATCAGTAAACTCTTTTTGCATCGAAGCGCTAGTAAATCTTTTATATACAAATTCATCATGGATTCTAGTTACGTTCAATACCTCGGCACCTGTACCTATGTCACCCGGAGAGGTATACATAGGGGACTTAGCCTGTATTGTCGCTCTTTGCCTCGTATAATCGGCATTTGAGGCGTTAGATATATTATTACTTGTTACGTTGACCGCTATCTGCGAAGTTTGCAAACCGCTGTACGCAGTATACAGCGAGTTAAATATTCCGGCCATCTTTAAGCCTTTATTTCAAGAATACTTGTGCGTCTTTGCATCAAACCGTCATAACCGGCTCTTTGTTCATCTTTTGGAGTCATCTGCTCCAAAAGAGAGTTATAAAAAGAGTTAACGGCAATTACTAGCTTTGCGTAGTGTTTATTTGCAGACCGAAGTTGCATTAGTTTTTCTCTCATATCTTCAAGCAAAGTCTGCTGAGCATCTGAAAGTAGCTCTCTCAAATCCAAATTTGGATTTTTTGAAGCCATAGATACTATCTCTGAGTCTATATGATTTTTATATTTTTCAAACGAACTAAGTATCTCCTCTTTGCTTTTTAATCTGGCAAATAGTTTTTCATGCTTAGCTTGTTTTATATCGTCTATGTCTGATTTTGTTATGTCTATGAGGCTTTGTAGAGACTCAATAGCAAGATTAAGGTGGTGAACTAACATTTTAAACCCCTTTAAAAATACGAGAAATCTAAAACTCTAAAAGAGCCTTAGCCGTTTTCTCCATATCAAGCTGATAATTACCGCTCTCTATAGATTTTTTTAACTTTTCTACTTTTGATTCTTCTTTTGAAACTTCGAGAGTGCTTTGTTTTTTTTCAAGCTTCACTCCATCCATCTCCAATGTCGGATTTTTGATTCCTGCAGTGCCTGTGTTAAGTGCGTTTACCATTTCATTTTCCTTTTCGTGGCAAGGGTTTGATTGTTAGTTCACGCACCATATCGACAATGCAGCTCAAAAATTTAACCTCTATCTTTTAAAAAACTAAAAAGCATATCGCTATACCCAAAGCCGCCGGACACCGAATTTGCAAGCGTGTCCGTATACATAGATTTATAGATATCTTTACCAGCATCATCCGGAAAAATAGAGTACTTTTCATCCAAAGCGATATCCAACATCTGTTTTACGATTACAGACTCGAATGCATCTGTTTTTTCTTTTAGTTTTGCATCGTCTTTGCTCAAAATACCTATTCCTGAGGCTTTGGCATTTGAGTATGAATTTACTGCATTTGAAACATCAAGCATCTATTCCCTCCTTATCAGATGATTTCTAGGTCGGCTCTGATAGCGCCTGCGCTCTTCATTGCCTCTATAATAGAGATAACATCTCTCGGTTTTGCGCCAAGCCTTTGCAGAGCCCTCATTAGTGTAGAAAGGGTCATCTGTCCGGCTCCGGCTGAGACTATATTTGTACCAAGGCCGACTTTGGCCTCATCGCCTATATCAACGACCGTTTTGCCATCAGCATCAGGTTCTTTTGTTCCTGCCGCTCTTACCTTGATAGTAATATCACCGTGCGTAATCACGACCGGATCAATTCTTACATCAGCACCAGCAACTACTGTTCCTGTTTTCTCATCTATTATGATTTTGTTCTCTTTTTGTGCGTCTATAGTGATATCTTGCACTTTTGCCAAAAACTCGACCATACTAAACTTCTCAGGTTTTATCAGCTTCAAAGTTCTAGAGTCTTCGGCAAAAGCTATACCTTTACCTATTTGTTTATTTATTGTGTCTTGTATTTTTAGAGCGTTTTGGAAGTTTGCTTGCTTGAGACTCAGCATTACGCCATCTTTTTGCGCAATATTAAAAGGAATTTCTCGCTCTATAAGTCCGCCATTTCTGAGCGTCGCACTTGTAACGTGATTTTTTTGTCCTTTACCACCTGCGTTAAAGCCGCCAGTAGAGATAGTTCCTTGAGAAAGGGCATATATTCTGCCGTCAACACCTTTTAAGGCTGTCAGAAGAAGCGTACCGCCCTCTAGCGATTTTGCATCGCCTATTGAAGAGACATAAACGTCAACTTTATCACCCTGCCTTGAAAAAGCAGGAATATTTGCAGTCACAGTAACTGCTGCTATATTTTTTGATTTTATATCTTTTGCGTCTATTTTGACATTTACGGTTGCTAGTAGATTCGCTAGTGATTGTGTAGTAAATACCGATGTAGAGCCGTCCCCTGTACCATTGAGACCGACGACAAGGCCATATCCTATGAGCTGATTGTCTCTGACTCCTACGACGTTAGCAAGGTCTTTTACTCTTGTTGCTTGCAGTGATTCGCAAGCGATAAAGAGAAAAATACAAAATCCGATAAATCTTTTCATGGCGCACACCCTAGGCTAATTTTATAGCCTTAAAGCAAGATGTGTTCCAATGATTATAGTGTGTAGTAAGCGACCGAGCTCTTGCCGAATTTTTTTGATTTAAGAAGAGTGAATGCTCCAATTTGTGCCGGAAATTCTAGCCCCGTCATAAATTCAATAGCCACGATATCGAGACGTTTTGGTTCTATCTGTTTTATTAGTGCGAGGCATTTTTCGTATATATCTTCCATATTTTCACGGATACTAAAAGGGGGGTCAAAATAAAAAATTCTTTTCTCTCTTTTATCCAAAGAACCGAGAAGTTCAGGGAAAAATTCGAAGCTATCGACGTTGTAAACCCTTGCGTTATTGATACCCAATGTGGCTAAATTTTTTTGTATGCATTGATATGAGTTTTTGTCTTTTTCCAAAAAATATACAAAATCAGCACCCCTGCTAACAGCCTCGATACCGATAGAGCCGCTTCCTGCAAATACTTCTACAAATACCGTTCCTTCAACCTCTCCCTGAAGAGCGTTAAACACCGATTCTCTAATAATACTTTTTGTACTTCTCGTAACTGCTAAATCAGCCAACTCTATTGTTTTGCCCTTAAGTGAGCCTGCTATAACTTTTGTTACTATTTTTTTCATCTATGTTCTTTAATTGTCTTGATAAGTTCGTTCACAAAATCTTCCGTCAAACTTTTTAGTTTTGTCTCTAGCTCACCGGAAGGAATTTTTTGTATTGGCCTGATAACGGCTTTTAGCGGTCTTGTTTTCTTAAAATATTCATCGAGCGCTTTTAAGAGTTTTGCTTTTGAAAACGGTTTTCTAAGGTTTGCACCCTTATCGTCTGATATAACAAAAACAGCTTTTTCGGAGTCTATTTTTTTATCAGAAATTACAAAATCACAAGCAGAATATGAGCTCAAATACTCTTTCAAAAAAACCTCCAAACACCTTTTTAAAAGCGGGGAGTCGCATACGATTGCAATTTTCAAAACTATCTGCCTTATATCTTTTTATCTGTATTTTAGCCAAATTCAAATTTTAGGAGCCCATGCCGATATTAGTTACAATCTTAAAAGTAGCCAAAAATGAGGGAAAAAGTGATGGAACTACAGAACATAAGAAATACTGGGGAGAACTACCAAAGTGGAATGAAAACTGCTTTGCAAGCTCAGCAGACTACTGAGACTAAAAGTAGTTCGGCAACTGAAGTTCAAAAACAAAGCGATGAGCTTGGCGATAAGCAAGAACAACAAGACTTGCGAAGCGAACTTGCGAAGTTAACTGAAGATTTGAACAAGGAAATGAACCCTCTTAATATCAACGTAAGATTCGGTTTTGAAGATAAAATCGGCGAAATGAATGTATCGGTCTTTGAAAAAGATACGAACAAGCTTATCCGTAAATTTCCTTCAGACGAAGCGGTGGCATTAATGAGTAAGATGAGAGAGATCATCGGCATTATATTCGACAAAAAAGCTTAGATTGCATTTGCAACCAATAAAGGATATAAAATGGCAGGAACAATAAGTTCGCTAGGCATACTAGCAAACGGCTCCACGAGCTCACTAACCTCAACTCTGATAGAGCAGTTAAAAGCGGCAGAAAAAAGCTCAACCATAACCCCTATAAATACATCGATAACTAAAATAAAATCACAACAGTCAGACCTTTCCTCTTTGACTGTAACACTGTCATCTCTTAAAACATCCGTAATGGATCTTGGAGATAGCGGTTCATACCTAAAAAGAAGCGCCACTTCAACCGATACATCCGTCGGAATAACTGCGTCAGACGGTGTTGAGACACAAGATATAGCCGTAACGGTAAGCCAGCTGGCACAAAACCACGTGATGCAATCTAGCGGCTTTACAAGTGCCTCATCTACAGTATCTTTGACAAACACGACACTAGAATTGAAACTAGGCAGCACCTCTTATACAATTAATGTGGCTGCCGGTACAACTCTTGAACAGTTGGCTCAAAAAATAAATGACGGAACAAACGGGGCAATAAGCGCTTCAACATTAAATACAGGGGTCGGAACAAACCCGTACACATTGGTTTTGAAAACTAAAGATACGGGAGCCGACAATACCATAAAAGTCACCGAAGGAAGTGGTCTTAGTACAGGACTTATTCCTACGTTTACAGCAAATGCAGCAGCAAATGCTACATCTACATCTTCAATCGCTTCCGGAGATATTAAAATAAACGGAATTAGTATCGGGGCAATAACGCTCCCTGGAACAAGTGCGGTTGATAATGCCAATGCAATTAAAGATGCTATAAACCTAAAAACAACCGATAGCGGCGTAACGGCAGAGGTTGATTCTAGCGGTAAACTTAGCCTTAAAAATAGTAGCGGCGGAAAAATAGAACTTTCACTTGCAAGCGGCACAGAAAGCCTAACTGGTCTTTTGGCTAGCGGGACACTTACGAACACTACGGCTGCAACAACGCTTCAAGCAGCACAAGATGCCAAGTTTACATACAACGGCATTAGTATGATGCGTTCCAAAAATTCTATTTCCGACATCATAGTCGGCGCAACCATCAATCTCAATAAAATAACCACATCTACGGTTAATCTATCCATAAAGCAAAATACATCGGGCATACCGGATCTTGTAAATACATTTGTCGCCGCTTTTAACTCTGCAAACTCAAAAATAAAAGATTTAACCGCTTTTAATAATGATACAAAAGTAGCAGGAAGTTTACAGGGTGTATCCGACATATCTTCGCTATATAGCAACCTTTCATCCATTATCACGTCCCAAACTAAAGATGGTAAGACGCTGATGGATTACGGTTTTAGCTTGGATAAAACAGGAATGCTCTCCGTCGATTCAACAGTATTAAATAGCAAACTTAGCGCAGACCCGGCTGCCCTTGAAAAACTATTTAGAGGCTCTAGTACCGTAAATAACGCAACGTATACGGCTGCAATGAAGGCCACAAATACTGACACAACCGGTGTTTTCGGCGATATAAAAATCAATGGTGCAAGCATAGGAGCCGTTAATACTCTATCAACAAATACTACTGAGCAAAATGCTCAACTATTCGCTGCAAAAATCAATGAGCAATCTGATACGACAGGTGTAAAAGCCTATACGGACGGTAGCGGCAAACTAATACTAAAGAGCCTAACGGATGGAAAAATAGAAATTCAAACATCCGCAAACGGAGCCTTGGCGTCCGGTCTATCAAGCTCCGATTCTTCTGCCGTAGCAATGGCAAATAGAATAGTCGCTATTGGTTCTACAACATCGGAAGACGGTATATTTTCAAAATTAAATAAAAAGCTCGCGCAAGTAGTGACAAATTCAGACTCAAGTCTTAATCTATTTAGCAACTCACTACAAAGCCAATTGGATACACAAAATACAGCTTTAGAAAAAGCAACCACGAGATTAGACCAGAAGTATGAAACTCTAGCCAGTCAATACTCATTGTATAATTCCATGATAAGTAAATTTCAGCAATCATTCGCAAGCTTACAAATGCAAATAAATCAATCATCCAGCAGCTAAAAGGTAAAAAATGAGATCTAATGCACTAAATGCATACGCACAAAACGCAGCCAGAATAGAGTCTCCTGAAAAGTTGGTACAGATGCTTTTCGAGGGTGTACTCAGGTTTACGGCGCAAGCAAAAAAAGCAATAGAAGACGGGGATATAGAAAAAAGAGTTTACTGGATTAATAGAACTATAGATATTTTTGCAGAATTGATAAACTCCTTGAATTATGAAAAAGGCGGGGAAATAGCAGAATATCTAAACGGTCTTTACAGTCATCAAATATTTCTTCTAAGTTCGGCAAATCTTGATGGAAGCAGTGAGCCGCTAGATACCGTAATCACAGTCACAAAAGGCCTTATAGACGCATGGAAAGACGTGACTGGAAGTATTGCCTAATGGATTACATAAAAGAGTTAAAAATAGCGGTCATTAATAGTGATTTTATAAAGATGGAAGAGCTTTGCGACATTATATTTGAGAGTGCAGACAAGAGTGAGCTGATAGAAGCTTCAACAATGATACTTCAGGCTATAAAACTACTAGATGCAGAAAAAGTAAAAACTCTTGAGAATATGAAAAATACTCAAAAAATGAAACAATATGCACTAGAAAACTACAATAAGGACTCGCTTTAGCTATAAAATATAGCCTATGAAGCGATTTCCTGTTGCATTTTCTTTATATGCTCAAATGCATTTTGAACTCTTCTGAATTTGGCGGTATATCTCTTAACCGTCTCTTCATCTTTGCCGTATACCCTATCGGGATGATATATCTTGATCAACTCTAGGTATTTTTGTCTAATAGAATCGAAACTATCGCCGTATCTGGCGTTTAGCTCAGCGAAATAACTATCCGCATGATCATCCGCCGAATAAGCACTAAATTTTTTTTTGGAACTTCTAGCATGAGAGTTTAGTCTTATTAGCTCTTCTTCATTGTATGCAAATTTTATATGCAAAAAATCATTGAATTTTACTTTTTTAGCGAGTAGTTTTCTGAGTACGGAGTACTCCTCTTTGTTTGCAACTTTTACTTTCGCTATTTTTTGAAAATAGTCAACATCAACCTTCATCCCAAAAAAACTTTTTCTCAAAAACTCTACGACTCTCTTTGTCTCATCCGAAAATCTAAAAAACACGTTGTCTTTGTGACATTTTACAATTACTTTTGGAATCAAAGAGCCCTCTTTTGAGTTTGCAAACTCAACAAAAAAAGGAACATCAAGGTTGAAATCCATAGATAGCTTCTCATTTTTAGTTTTATTCAAATTATTTAATAAACAACTCATAAAAAAGTGACGCTTAGTTCTATCTTCTGCCTTTGGAAAAACAAGTATCGACTCTTTGAGATGTATGAAAAATTTAAAGTTTTTTTGAATGTAGTTTTTTATGTAAGTAGAGTATGCCAAATCTCTCGCATCTATACGTGCGAGTATCATATTTTCAGTATGGCTAATAGCGAAAACTTGGCTATTCACTCTAGGGACTCCAGACATTTTTTATACTTTACACAGCAAAAATCGTTCCTTAATTATTCTTTTTGATGTAAAATTTGAAAATGAAAATAGAATTTGAAGATTATATAAAATATGTTTCAAGCGATGAATTTTACAAAGCCCATGAAAGCCTTGAGCTACTATGGAGAAATGAGGCAAATATATACCTGCGAAACATTTTGAGAGGACTAATAAACGGTGCTGTCGGGCTTGAAATTAAAAAACGCGCAAAAGGCAACCCAGCAAAACCGTGGGAAGCCTTTATGAAAATTGAAAACACATTTGCCTCGGCAGATATTCAAATCGCATTTGAAACAACCAAGGCAAAAGGGTTAGAATTAGGGCTTATCTAGCAAACTCTATAGTTCTAGTTTCCCTAATAACACTGACTTTTATTTCGCCTGGATATTGAACGCCTTTTTCTACTTCATTGGCTATCTCTCTAGCTATCAAAGCCGCTTCATCGTCATTAACTAATGAAGCATTAACAATAACTCTTATCTCTTTTCCGGCAGCTATTGCATAAGCGTTTTTTACGCCATTATGCGAAAGTGCTATTTTTTCAAGCTCTTCCACTCTTTTTAGGAAGCTCTCAAGAACTTCCCTTCTAGCCCCAGGTCTTGCGGCAGAGAGAGCATCGCCCGTACAAACAGCCGCACACTCTATAGATTTGACCTCTTCCAAACCATGGTGTGCATATATCGCATTGATAACTATTGGGTGCTCTTTGTATCTTTTGCATACATCGGCGCCAAGGTCTACGTGACTTCCGGAATAGTCATGCGTAAGCGCCTTACCTATATCGTGCAGTAGCCCCGCTCTTTTTGCCAGCACTTCGTCTCCACCAAGCTCGGCGGCAATAATACCAGCCAAATGGACAACCTCAAGAGTATGCGCAAGCGCATTTTGACCGTAGCTAGCTCGATATTTTAGTCTTCCGATAAGCTTAATAAGCTCTGGATTCATAGGCCCAACACCCAAATCCATTACTATATTTTCACCCTCTTCGTACATTTTTTCGTCAAACTCTAATTTGACTTTTTCATATATCTCTTCAATTTTTGCAGGCTGTATTCTGCCGTCTTCTATGAGTAGCTCTATGGTCTTTGTAGCTATCGCACGTCTCAGAAGATTGAAGCTACTCACAATAATAGCGTTTGGCGTATCATCTATGATAATATCAACACCCAAAAGCATCTCAAGCACCTTGATGTTTCGCCCTTCTTTACCGATAATTCGTCCTTTAAGCTCTTCGCCTTGGATAGGAACTACGTTTATCAGCCTCTCTGCGGCAAATTCACCTGCAAATCTAGTCGTAGCCTGAGCTATGATATAGTTTGCTCTCTTTCTAGCTTCAGCTTTAGCCTCGGCCTCATGCCTTCTTACAATATGAGTTATATCCTCCCTGCAAAGCTCTTCAGTTTTGGCAAGAACTATCTCTCTTGCCTCATTTCTGGTAAGTCCGGCTCCGGCTTCTGCGATTTTAAGAGCCTCTTGCAGTTTTACATCGTAGCTTTTTTTTAGTTTGTCAAGCTCATCTTTACCGCTAATAAGCTCTTGTCTTATCAAGGCAATCTCTTTTTTTTGCCCGTCAAGACTTTTTAGTTCACTCTTTACTCTTTCCGACAGCGACTCTTCTTTTTTTGTCAATAAGTGCTGTTTTGTGTCGTACTCGCTTTTTATTTTTGACAGTTCAAGCTCTAATTTTTTTCTAGAGTCTAGTTCTAGATTTACCTCTTTTGCCTTAATACCTTCTAGTTTTAGTTCAGCCTCGTGCTCTATCGCTCTGGCTTTTGATTTTGATTGCTCTATGTAAATTTGATATTTTGCGGAATCCAGTTTTTTTGCTACAAAAAATCCGACTAGCCCTGATATCGTTGCGGCTGCCGTAACTATTAACAGTGTTGTAAGCATTTTTTGCTCTACCTTTTACGAAAATTTTATTAGGTAATAGCACGTAATCGCCGACTACATCGTGAGGCTCGCTTATCTCCTCTTTGCTAAAACAAAGAACTCTTTGGACAAACACAATAAGAGGTTTATAATTTAAAGAGTCAAAGAATCTGTCATACATGCCTTTTCCAAAGCCGATTCTTCTAAATTTCGAGTCTATTCCGATTGCCGGGACTATTGCTAAATCAATTTTTTTGATAAATTCAAGGGAATTGCCGGGGTTTTGGATGTTGTAAGCACCCTGTTTTATAGGCAATCTGTATTTTACTATCTTAAAACTAACATCCTCTATAAAAGGAACATAAATGCGCCTTCCATCAGATTTTAGCTTTTTTATCACATTTTTGACACTCGGTTCGATGGATAGAGGCAAAAACATCAAAATATTTTTTAGACCTGTTTTTTTTACAAACAAAAGTAAGTTTCTTTCAAAACTCTTATCTTTCTGATAAGTTCCTCTATTGACAGCGGATTTTAGTAATGTTTTTGAACTTTGTCTAAAACTATTCTTTTTGTTATGCAAACTAAGCCTCCGAAGCTTTGCAATTAAGCGCTTAAAGTTTATAATCTTTTGGCTGTAAAAACAGGAAAAAGGAAAGAATATGAAAAAAATATTTATATCAGCGTTGATTTGTGTATCAACTGCCATTTTTTTTACAGGATGTAACAAAAAAGAGGATGTAAACTCTCTTGTCAGCACAAAAAACCTAGCAAAAAATATAGAACTCACCGCAATAGACGGTAAAAAACTAAACATGACATACATCGGAAACGGTTTTAAATTTGCAGAACTACAAGGCAAGGCAACTCTTGTAGTATTCTTTGCGACATGGTGCCCGCCTTGTCGCGCAGAAGTACCACATCTAGTAGCACTGCAAGAAAAATACAAAAATGACTTTGCCGTAGTGGCCGTACTTGTCGAAGAAGGCAAAAGAAATGAAGATGTAGCCAATTTTATCAATGAATACAAAATCAACTATTTTGTCTCAAACTCCCCTTCAAACTTTGAAGCAACAGAAGCCTTTGGAGGAATAAAAGGTATTCCGGCAATGTTTATGTTTGATAAAAATGGGAAGCAAACCGCTCATTATGCGGGTGCTACGCCGCAAGAACTTATCGAACAAGACCTCTTAAAAACACTTGGGAAGTAAGTAAATAATGTTTGGGCTACTAAAAAAATCTCTTCAAAAGACAGTATCTGCAATAACCGAAATAGTCGGGCATAAAAGAGATACGATAACAAAAGATGAGCTAGAAGAGATACTTGTGACTAGCGATATCGACTACGATATAGTAGAAAAGATGCTAGAAACCATGCCAAATTCTATCAACAAAATGGCGCTCCAAAACGCTCTCAGCTCCGTATTTTTCTCAAGCGGAGTCAAGCCTGCGGCTGATATGTACTCCAAAAAACCGTTTGTAGACCTTATCATCGGCGTAAACGGAGCGGGCAAAACGACAACGATAGCAAAACTGGCAAATATGGCAAAAAAAGACGGTAAATCCGTAGTTCTTGGAGCCGGGGATACATTTCGTGCGGCGGCGGTAGAGCAGCTCGGTATTTGGGCGGATAGACTAGGTGTGCAAGCTGTCACCTCAAAAATAGGTGCAGACCCGTCAAGTGTTGCATACGACACTATAAATTCGGCTATTTCTAGAAATATTGATTATGCGATTATTGATACGGCGGGCAGACTGCATACTCAAACAAATCTAGCCGAAGAGCTAAAAAAAATAGTCAGAGTATGCGAAAAAGCGCTTGCCGGAGCACCGCATAGAAAAATAGCAATTATAGATGCCACGGCTGGAAATTCGGCAATCAATCAGGCAAAAGCGTTTGACGCAATGATAGGGCTTGACGCCGTCATCGTAACAAAGCTAGATGGAACAGCCAAAGGTGGAGCGATATTTTCTATCATTAAAGAGCTTGGGTTGCCGATACTTTACGTAGGTGTCGGCGAAAAACCGGACGATATAGAGGCTTTCAGCACCAAAGAGTTTGTCGATGAATTTGTCGGCGCAATCTTCAAAGACGACTAGCAAATGGCAAAGTCAAAAACACTCTTTGAGTGCCAAGCATGCGGATACCAAAGTGCAAAATGGGTAGGCAAATGCCCAAATTGCGGCGGTTGGGAAAGCTTTCTTGAAGTCAAAGAAAAAGACCTTGAGCTAGTCAGCAAATCTCCGATTCCAAAAGCAAAAAAAGCGCTACCGATAACAGAAGTCGAAGATATCGGGATAGATAGAATCCCAAGCGGAGACGAAGAGTTTGATATAGTGCTTGGTGGGGGCATAGTAAACGGCTCATTGGTGCTTATCGGCGGTAGTCCGGGAGTCGGCAAGTCCACACTACTACTCAAAATAGCAGGGCTTCTTGCCGCAAAAAATACAAAAATACTCTACGCTGCCGGAGAAGAGTCCAACCAACAGATAAAAATGAGAGCCCAAAGACTCGGCGCACTCGATAAAAATCTTTTTATACTCGGCGAAATAGAGATAGAGGCGATACTTGATGAAGCAAAAGGCGGGGAGTATCGGCTGATTATCGTAGACTCCATCCAGACTATGTATTCAAGCGGACTTGACTCAGCGCCGGGAAGCGTCTCGCAGGTCAAGGAGATAACCTTTCAGTTAATGCGCCACGCAAAGAACGAAGGTATAGCCGTATTTATCATAGGCCATATCACCAAAGAGGGCTCCATAGCGGGACCTAGAGTGCTAGAACACATGGTAGACACGGTACTTTATTTTGACGGTGACGGCAGTAGTGACATACGTATACTGAGAGCTTTTAAAAACAGATTTGGCTCGACAAGCGAGATAGGAATATTTGAGATGACCTCGGAGGGGCTCATAGCCGCCAAAAATATCTCCTCAAAGTTTTTTACCAAAGACTCTACAAATCCAGGGTTTGCTATAACAGTGCTCATGGAAGGCACTAGGCCTCTAGCCGTCGAAGTACAAGCGCTTGTGTCGGAAAGCCCGTATCCAAATCCAAAACGCTCTACAAACGGCTTTGACAGCTCCCGCCTTACAATGATACTCGCACTTTTGGAGCGAAAACTGGGATTGGCTCTTAGCAGATATGACGTATACATCAATGTCGTTGGCGGCATCAAAGTCACGGAGCCGTCCATAGACCTCGCTATAATAGCGGCGATTGTGAGCAGTTTTAGGAATAGGCCGATAAATCCTGAGACAATATTTATAGGAGAGGTCAGCCTCACGGGAGACATTAGAGAGGTGTCAAATATCGAAAACAGACTCAAAGAGGCAGCGTCTCAAGGCTTCAAAAAAGCGCTTGTACCGAAACTTCCAAAAAACATGAAAACCTCTATGAAGTGCTTTGAGATAAACGAAGTAGCCAAACTAATAGACTGGATGTAAAAATGCACGACAATAATTTATTAACCGTATCAATCATAATATTTTTTGCCATCATCGTAAACCTATTTTTGAAGAGAATCGGGATTAGCTCTATTATCGGCTATATCTTGACAGGTGTCGCCGCAAAAGCCGCATTTGGACTAACGGGAAGCGAGGAGCTTACCGCAATAGCTGAATTTGGCGTTGTATTTTTGATGTTTATGCTAGGTCTTGAATTCTCCTTGGAAAAACTACACTCCATGCGCAAAGAAGTACTTGGACTAGGCGGTCTACAGGTGCTCGCATCGGGTCTTATTTTTGGATTCGTATTACATCATTTGCTTGATTTTGAAACAAAAATAGCGGTAGCAATAGGCTTTACCCTTGCCCTATCTTCTACCACTATTATTCTAAAAATACTTCAAGAGACCGGAAAAATAGGAAGAAATCACGGCAGAAACTCTATAGGTATACTTCTAATGCAAGATATTGCCGTCGTACCCATACTTATTCTAGTAACTATCCTTGCGGATACTTCCAAAGACCTCGGCACTCTTCTTTGGCAAACAGGTCTAAACTCGTTAGGCGGCATCATAGCAATCTACTTTTTCGGAAAATACGGTGTCTCATATTTTCTAAGGCACGTGAGCGGAGCAAAGTCAAACGAACTTTTTATGACCGCCGTTTTACTTATTGTTCTTACCTCTGCCTCTATAGCGCATTTCTTTCAAGTGCCCTATTCGCTAGGAGCGTTCATCGCCGGTATTATCATCTCGGAATCTGCGTTTAAGCACCAGATAGAGGCTGACCTTATACCGTTTCGTGACCTTTTGCTTGGAGTATTTTTCGTATCCATAGGTATTCTCATAGACATGAATTATCTAACCAAAAATATATTAATGATACTGCTTTTGATGATAGGAATTATGGGAGCAAAGACAGTTATCATCTTTTATCTCTCAAGAATATTCAAGTACTCGTCTAGAACGGCTATTAAGACGGCAATACTACTATCGCAAGTCGGGGAGTTTTCGTTTGTTATATTTGCCTATGCAAAAACTATCCATCTTGTCAGCGAAGAAGTAGCCCAAACGTTTATCGCAGTAGCCGCCTTGTCAATGATAGTAACACCGTTTTTGGCTAAATACATAGCGGAGATCTCTTATAAGTTTACAAAAAGCAAAGACACGGATATACTTGAAAAATCGTCAGGCTTCAAAAATCACGTAGTCGTCGTAGGCTTTGGGAATACAGGGAGGACTGTAGTCAAAAACTTGACGGCATGCGGTCTTGAGTACATATCCGTCGAATACCAAAGAGACCTCGTATACGATGCACAAGCTAGAGGTTGCAATGTAATCTTCGGCAACGCAATGCAAAAAAACATGCTTGAAACACTGAAAATAAAAGACGCATCGGCTGTTATCGTGACGATAGATAGAGAAGAAGAGCTTTTGACTATTTGTGAAATTATCAGATTTAACTACCCAAAAATAAATCTTGTCGCTAGAACAAAAAATGACAGAGAGTATAGGCTAATAAAAGCGGCGGGAGTTGATTTATTGGTGGATGAGAGCGAAGAGGTCGGTAGAAAATTAGTTGAGATGGCGCTTACTTGCAAGTTAAAATAAGCCCCATAAAAGGGCTTATCCATTTTTATTAAAGATTGTGCTCTTTTTTGTAAGCCATGATAAGGTTATACGCTTCATCTTTTAGGTGAAGTTTTTCTTTTTTTAGTTTTTCAAGCTCGATAGCATCCATGTGAACGCCGTCTTTTTCGATTTTGTCATCAAGCTCATTGTGTTTTTCAAATATTTTCGCAAAATGTGCGTTTTCTACTTTTAGTTTTGATATTACATCTCTATATTCGTGCAACATAAATTGTCTCCTGTTTAAGTTTTTCTTAAAAGTATTCTACAAAAAAAGCTCTTAATGTCATTTCCAAAAAATAATGTTATCTATATGCCATATAATGCGCCACAGTTATAAATTATATTGTTACCAAAATACAAAAAATAAAGTTAAAATATTACTTTTTATACTAATTAATGTGATTAAATTTATATTAGCTAATATTTTTAATTATGATATACTATTCACATGAGTGTCAGAAAGATAAAGAAAAGCTATATTTCTTGTGTCGGATATTTTAAAAGCTATAAAAACAATAAACAATTAGCTTTTGAATCAATACTAGAAAGAGACTTCTTCACAATATTGGAATTTGACGATACTGTTATAGCCTATGAAGAGCAACCTCTTCAAATCAAATATGTTTTGAATGGATCTGTCACAAAATATACGCCAGATGTCATGGTGACATGTAAAGACGGAACGAAAAAAGTTTTTGAAGTCAAATACCAAAACGAGATTGATTCCGATGAAGAATTGCAAAACAAACTCTCCGTCTTAAAAGAAGTAATCCCCGCACAGACTTCATTTCCTTTTGAGATTTTTACAGACAAGCAGCTAAATAGTATTTATTTGAAAAATTGCGTGTTTTTGTACAAATATGCCTTTTTGATTCAAGTTATTGATATGCAAGCAATCGTCTCACAAGCAATAAAAAACCAGCAAGAGCCCATCTCAATCAAAAAATTTCTAGAGTATTTATCACCAAATCAAGATGAACAGTTACGTATTCTTCCTTATCTCTGGCGTAATGTCTTTGAAAACCACTCGCTTATTGATATGCAACGCCCAATTACCATGTCATCTCTACTTCAACTCAGGAACTATCGTGGGTAAACTAAATCTTTCAATAGGCTCCAAGGTTTTTTACAACAACAAGGAACATGTCATTGTAAGAGCACTTGATTTTCGTACACTCTCAATTTCTCCAACAGACAACAGGAATAAGATTATTAATGTTGAGATTAAAGAGTTGTCATCTAAACCAAAGAATGAAAAAGTTCAACTTGATATGTTTACGGATGCCGAATGGGAAGATGCAAAAATAAAATATGAAGCCATTAAAGAGCTTGTTTTTAGAAAAAAACGGCGCGAAGAAGTTGAAAATGTAGCATTAAAATATAACGTTACAGCTATGACAATCTACCGCTGGATAAAAACATATGAAGAGTCTGAAAAAATAAGTTCGCTTATATCCAACAAGCATAAGCGAGGCAAAAAAGGAAGCCGCATAGATCCAGTCAATAATAAAATAGTTGAAGATGTTATAGAAGAAATGTACCTAACAAAACAACGCATCGGCTTTCCAAAAATCTATGATACCATCAAAGCTGAATGCAAAAAACTAAATATTACTCCTCCCCATAAAAATACTGTCCGTAACAGAATAAAAGCTATTGATCCGAAGTTTGCAATGAAAAAACGCTTTAGCGCGAAAAAGGCCAATGAAAAATACGGCAACTATGAAGGAGAGTATCCTGAAGGAAATTTTCCTCTTGAAGTCTACCAAGTTGACCACACCCCACTTGATATCATTCTCGTAGATTCCGTATCTAGGAAACCTATCGGGAGACCATACTTGACACTTGCCCTAGATGTGTATTCTAGAATGATTGCCGGATTTTATCTATCCTTGCAGGCGCCTGGCTATTTTAGCGTCAGCCAGTGTCTCTACAATGCTTTTTTACCAAAAGATGATTTTCTAAAAGAACACAGTGTTAAAGGCGAATGGGAAATCTATGGAATCCCATTGAAATATGCCGTTGATAACGGGGCTGATTTAATTGGGCTAGACATGCAAAGGGTGTGTGATGAATTTGGCATGGCAATGATAAGGCGTCCCGTCGGCAGACCGCAATTTGGGGCTCACGTAGAAAGAGTTTTTGGAACAATCAATAAAGAAATACACAATCTTCCCGGTAGCACTTTTTCAAATGTTGCCGAAAAAGCTGAATACGACTCTATCAAAAATGCGACTTTCACTCTAGAAGAGATTACGCAGTGGCTCACGGAATTTATAGTTAATAAGTATCACAACCGCGCACATCACGGCATAGGAATGACGCCAAAACAAAAATACCGTTTGGGCATCTTTGGGGATGAGGAGCATCCTGGCACCGGCTTGCCGCCGATAGTAGAAAATAAAGACTCTATTAAAATTGCCCTATTACCAACATTTTATAGAACCGTTCAAAAAGATGGCATCACACTTGACGGTATTACCTACTACTCAGATGTTTTGAGAACTTGGATCAATAGAGGAGACGAACAAGGCAACAAACTAAAATTCAAGGTAAAAAGAGACCCTCTTAGTATTCAAAAGCTTTATTTTTTTGACCCAGAAATAAAAGAGTACTTTGAGTTGCCATATAGAAAACTTCATGCTCCAGATATGACACTTTGGGATCTGTATGCCGCAAAAAGATATTTAAAAGAACATCACATCGACGACTCCGCAGAAGAAGCAATTTTTGAAGCAAATGAACGCCTTACGGAAATTGAAAAACAGGCAAAAACTAAAACGATAAAGCACAAAATGAGAAAAAGTAAAACTCCCAAAATGGCAGACATAAAAGAAAAGGCAAAAAGCCAACCTCTACCCGACATAGCAAAAGATACTAAAGAGACCGACACTGTTTTTGAAAGATTGTTTGAAAATATTGAACCGTTCAATATTAAAGAGTGACATATGAACATTGAACGTACACAAGAAACAGTAAGCCTGCTAGGTAGTTCAGATGAAGAGAGAATTAAATATATTAATCAAGAATATTGGATTGACTATCCTGTTGCTAAAAATATTTTAGCAAAGATGGAAGATATCTATAATTTTGGATATGGAAAAACAAGGCATATTAGCATATTGCTTGTCGGTGGAAGCAACAATGGGAAAACATCCCTGCTCAAACAATTTCTGGAAAAACATCCGCCGTATGACTACAACATCGATGGCGAGAAGCCCGACTGGATTACTGATGAGTTTTTTGACAAGTACACAGGTATAGGCAGGCCAATACTATACACGATATCACCGACAGAGCCAAATGAAAGCAGACTTTATAGTATTATCCTGGAACAGTTAAATATCCCTTATAAAACAAGAGACTCTTTGGATGTCAAAGCAAAACTTGTTGAATACTACCTAAGGGCTTTGAATGTCAGAGTTCTTATTGTTGACGAAATTCATAATATTCTCAACGGTTCACCAGCAAGACAAAAACAGATAATGAGTGCCATCAGGGATTTGAGCAGCAAGCTTGGAATGCCTGTGATATTGGCTGGTGTCAAAGAATCTTTACGCGCCATAAATACAGAAGACCAAATTAGTAGCAGATATCGACCTGAGTATCTTACAAAATGGAGGATGGACAAGGACTATATCAGCCTTTTGGCAACCATAATCAGCAAACTACCGCTAAAAAAACAATCAACTATTTTTAACACTGATGACACCAAAGAAATACTTGAATTATGCAACGGATATATTGGTGAGATAGTAAATCTCATCAAATCGGCCGCTGTTTATGCAATTAAAACAGGCAGTGAACGAGTTACTATCAAAGAGATCAGAGAATGCGGATTTAATACATTGCAAAATATCCATAAAACAATGAATTTAAAAGATATATGATTAAAAAGGTCAACTTCGCAGAACTAAAAAATGAAAACTTTACAATTATCCCCATGCCTTTTGAAGATGAGCTATTATCTTCATGGTTAATTCGCACAGCCTATGCACACCAAACACATCCGCACACTTTTGCAAATCAGTATTTTAACTACAGAAAACACTCTTTTTTTATTACAGAAAGCGATATTTCCCTAAGTCTTGAAATGATTAAAAGTATCCAAGAAAAAAGTAGGCATAAAATTGACGTACAATCTCTTATGCTGACAACCTACTCTGGATATATTCAAGAAAACATCCACGACAATAGCCCGCGACTACATTTTTTACACATCAGAAATACTGCCCCGTTTGTTTAAGAGAAGACAAAGTGCCATATTTTAGAAAAAAGTGGCGTGTTATTTTTTATAATATTTGCCACAAGCATCAATGTCGTCTGTATGAATATTGCCCCAAATGCAAAACAAAACTTGACACCTCCAAAATGTATAAAAATAAGTTACCCTATACCTACTGTCATAATTGCGGATTTGAACTGAGAAAAGCAAGGAAGCTACCACTTCGTCAAAAGTATATTTCAAGCCTAAACTATCAAAACAAAATTTTCAACATTTTGGACAATGGATATATTACGCTAGGGAATATGCGTATATACTCATTTTTATTTTTCAGAGTATTTTTAAAATTTTCTAAACTCATCTTGGTGAATAATAAACACGGACTAATCAACAAACACTGCCTATTTCCGTTTGTAGTCCATGCAAAACAACATAAAATCAACCACCCTATTTTTAAAAAAGTGAACGCAAGGGCACAAGCGCCACTTTTTGGATTAATTATGTATATATTTGATGATTTTCCGCATAATTTAGAGGCTTACATTACAGCTAATCATTTGACATATCACGATTTAACTACAAAGATACAAGATATTCCATTTTGGTATGAAAAAATCGTGAATGAAATTGTTCAACGATATCTGCCGCATAGCATGACAGTCACAAAAGAAGAAGTTGAAAACGCAAAACGCCATCTCAAGGCTATAGGTAAAACCATAAATAAAGCTAACTTAACAATTTTATTGGGATGTAACTTCTACGGTAAAGATAATAATTTGCTTGCTTATTTAAAATAATATAATTGTCAACTTATATATATTTGAGGCAATCAGAAAGACGAGACATTCTATAATAAAAACTTTCTAACCAAGAAGCATAATTAACTATGTAAACGAACCAATCAGTATTGTATATTTTACATCTAAACCGGTATAATTTCCAAAACTTGGGAAGGATTATAGTGGTTAAAGCCGTTGATGCATTTAATAGATGTCAAACAAAAAATGATATGACCACGTTTAAAGTAGTCTCCCTCTTTGCCGGTGCTGGATTGTTGGATCTTGGATTCATGAATAGTGGTTTTCAAATAGTAGAGGCTATAGAAGTTGAGCCGATATTCTGCAAAACATACAATTACGCGTTGGAGCAATACTGTAAAAATAGCAATAATTTTTATATCAGAAATAAACTTGTTGTGCATAATCATATTAAATCACCACAGAGTGCATCCGATAAACAGCTACATCGGCGCCTTAAAAAACAATACAGGGGTATTGATGGCATAATAGGTGGGCCACCATGTCAAGATTTTTCTGTTGCTGGTAAAAATGCCGGTATACTTGGCGAAAGAGGCAAGTTGCTACAAAGCTACTGCGAAATAGTAAAATCAGTATTGCCTAAATTTATTTTTTTTGAAAATGTAGAAGGTCTATACAATAAACATAAAGCAGGATTTGATGATTTTGTTTTGGAACTTGAAAAACATGGCTATGAAGTATGGCATACAGTACTAAACTCCCTGGAATATGGTTTTGCACAGGATAGACCAAGAATAGCACTAGTCGGCTTTAGAAAAGAGATTATTAATAAACTAACAAAACAAAATTTCGTGTTGGAAAAAAATAATACAATACTAAAAACATCGGACAACAAAAATTTTGTTTTTAGATGGCCGAAAGTTAAATACGAGAACCCAAAAGGTTTGCCATGGCCAAAGGCAACTAGTTTTCAAAATAGCCAACAACCACAGATTCCATATTGCCTACCAAAAGAATTAATGATTGTTAATACCTTCGCGGGTATTACAAAAAATACACCAAATCAAAATGAATGTTTCAAGTCATATTCTAAAAAATTTTGGGAGCGAGACGAGGGGGATACGACCAAAAAATCGTTTAAACGGCTGCACCGTTTCCGCTATAGTCCCACGGCTGCATATGGCAATAATGAAGTGCATCTACACCCAACAGAACCGAGACGTTTAACGGTTCGGGAAGCCTTACGCATTCAAACGGTGCCTGATGAATACATTATGCCATCAGATGTTCCAATGACACATAAATTTAAAATGATCGGCAATGGTGTACCTGTGAAAAAAGCAGAGCTGATTGCTAAAGAAATTAGAAATACATTGTTTAAAGCTTATTCGGGTACCAATACCAAGTTAGAAATAGTTAGCTGATTCTCTCCCGCATTAAAATTTAAAACTATGCCGAATTCTGCAATTTGGCGTTCATTCAGATCGCTTAATTTTATTTTTTCTCCCAAAATATTTTGAATGTTTTCGCAGGCGGTTGCGTTGATGCATTTGATATTTTTAAATTGTTCGATAATTTGACGAACAGTATATTTATTGTTTTGGCCTGATATATATTCCTCTCTGCTTCCATAAACAATTTTAATTGGACAGTCCATGCTTATAATATCGTTAGCTAGAGAATAAGTAATTTTAGTATATGGATCTTTACTCTCGTTGCTTTTAATGACTATATAATCGTTTTGTAAAGCATTAAAATGAGGTATAGAGGGAAAAAGTTTTATCAGTTCGGTGCGATTTAAAAGCCAGCCTTTTTGTTCACGGTCGTATGAGGCGTTGATTCTTCCAGAGTGCTCGCCTTGATATTTGCAGATAAGTTTAAATGGTTCATGTTCCGTATTAAAATGAATGCCATTAAGAGCTATGCGTCCGATATAGTCTTGTCTTGCTTTGTTTAAAAAATAATTGTAATTCGCCTTTAGCCTTGCAATTCGCTTAAACCCTGTATTGATAACAAATCCATTCTCATTTTGAGTGTAGGTAACATTTTTTGAAAAATAACTGTAAGTCAGATGTCCAAGTGTATGGCTGGAAAATTTATTCAGTAATTCGTAATTAGAATAAATTTCTTTAAATGAATCCCTCATTATTCGATACTTTTGTATCTGGCCTTTTGGAAGAATATTTGCAGGTGTGTCATGCAAGTCCAAATTTGTATCTAGTGTACAAAATCCATCAGTATTGTAGACAGCCAGATCCAATATTTCAAAGGGACAGGTTCGTAGCCGATTTACAAATACTTTTAATTGGACTGATTTCTGTATTCCTCCTTCAAAAATAAGAAAATGTCTATAAATAACACATGTTTCATCTTGTTCGGATAGCATTTGTGCTTTATCCGCTTGTTTTTTATCGGAAATTTCGGCTTCTAGCAACTCTGCAACATTGGTTTTTCTAGTGCTGGTTGAACGGCATGAAATATCACAGTCCTGTCCAACCAAAACAAAATATTTGCCATTATGCTCAAAGATATCTCCAGGGGCTATGGGCAAATGCTTTTTATTGACATGGGTATCAAAGATTTCAAATGTGTTAAGAGTATCCATTTCATTGACTGGCCCAAGACTTGTTTTTGGGGGCGTATGATCCAAAAATACTTTGCTGGATCCAAAGATAGAGCCTAGATTATCTGCCATATACTTTGAAAAATAGTAATTCTGAGCAAGCATTAGCCATTCATTGATGGCTTCATAGGGCGAAACACCTTCGCTGTGAGCAGTATGCATTATTTTTGCAAAGAGAGCATGACTCTTGAGTATTTCTTCTTTTGCTTGATTTATGGATTTTTGATTTTCGTCAGTCAAAGCAGTGATAGTATGTACATATTCGCATTGCTTTGCAATATTAGTAAGTTCAGAATATAGATGTTCAGCTGAAGCTTGTTTCGATAGCTCAATAGTAAAATATTCGTTAAGTACATTATCGCTGATTGCGGATTCATCTTTGGAGGTAAAAATGACACTAATAGGTTTTGGAAGATCAAAACGTTTTGGCAAAGCATTTAAAATGGTATCAATAATTTCATAGCCTTTTTCATTTTGATCTCCAATTGTTTTATCAACAATGTACAGAATACGGCTATTCATACCATCTTTGTAAGAGCTTATTTTTCCTACAAACTGTTCTATAAATTCATCTTCATGGGTGAAGTTTTCTAGGCAGTGAATAGGAATCTCGGTTTGCTTTAGGTAGCCGATCATCTCATTGTATTGAGACGGTATTTTTGCAATATTTTGCCAGATCAGTTCATTTCTATCCATACTAATAGCACTAAAAGATGTTTCAAGTTTTTTTATGCCTTCAATGAGACCAGGTTCTAGAGAATCGATATAATTATTTAGCGGAGTTTCAAACTCTATTTTTTTAATAAAAGTATCTTTGGAAGAAGATTCTGAGTATATAGTTAAAAAGCTATGCACTGCTTCAAGCAATGCCTCATGTTTAATGATTTCAAAAATATTTTTTTGATTAATATGGCTTTTGACTATATCAATTAAAAACTCCTCAAAGCTATATAGATTGATTTGATCTTCTATAATGACTATAGCTTTGATATTCAAATCAGCAAAAAGAGTTTTCATCTTTAACTGTCCTTATTGTCAATAATATTGTCTTCAGGTATAGTTATTTCAAAAATATATCTATTTCCGTAGGTATTTAAATCATCAAGCAATTTAATGTCACCCCCAAAGGACTGTAATAGTTCTTTTACAATGTACATACCCATTCCCCGTCCATTTGTTGGTTTCCCAGATTCTAAAAAGTGAAAAACCCTATCTTGCATATGTGATAAAACACCGGTTCCGGTATCATAATATCTGATTTGATATGGTGAATACTTTTCTATTGTAATGCAATCATTACCGACTAAGTGATAGTCTTGATCGGAGCTAATTGCACGTTTTCTTCTTTGATCTATCCAGTAAATAGAGTTGTCAATTAAGTTGTGAAGAATATGTAACAACGCTCCTTTAGGTAATGCCCATGTCATATTATTTGTAGTTGAAAAATCTAAATGGACTTTATGTCTCATCAAACGTTGATCAAAATGAAATTTCAATGTTTCAATAAATTTAAAAATCATTGTATACTCATATATATCATCATCTTTCTTTTTGATAAAAGTTTTTTCAAGTAATTCATGAAATCTATTTAAATTTGACATATTGGTTTCTACTTCCAAAAATATGTCATTTAATGGTTTTAAAGAAGATTTGTAAATATCAATGGCATTTTGCTTATCTAAATAAGACCGTAATTCATTAATATGTTTGTTTGCTGCGGAATAACTTTTATTATTTATCATTGAGTGAAGTTCATGCGTCAGTGTTTCAGTAACAAGCCCATTTGCCATTAGTTTAAAATGATTGAATGCATCTGCTTTAATATCATGCCTACTTTTTTCGGCTTTCTCGAGAAGTTCTTCGGTTGTTGTTAAGGATTCAACTGTCGTATTAATTGTTAAATTAAATGTGTTGGCTGATTCTTGTAATGTGTTAATTTCTTTTTGAATGATAGAAATTTTTTCTGGAGTATTTAACTCTATATTTGATGTAATAGTTTTAATTGAATGGTTAAAACTGGAAAGAGATTTTTTGGCATTTTCAATCAATAGCTGAATGCGATCCTTTTCCTTTTTGATGTCTTGAATTGGATCTACTCGAAGTAAATCGTTCTCCCTGAAAATGTCAATAGTTAAGTTATAAGCACGGGCATTAAAGTCATAGAAAATTTTATTAATAGTGTAATGCAAAAAGTGCTCAAGTGCTTGCTTGTATTTATTGTCTTCGGTGTCTTGTCGAGATGTTATTTCTTGAATGTAGTCTTGGAAGAAATCATTTATTTTAACATAGCCAATAATATTACCAAGCTCAAATCTAAAAAATTGCTGTCCTCGTGTTCTTTCTTGTTGTAGGTGAAGCCAATCACTATCTTTATCGCCTAGATTTGCAATTCTGAAAGGCCCTCTATATAATTTGACACCATTATGAAAATTTAAAAATTCTCGAATATTTTCAATTGTTGTTGAGTTTTCAATCATTTCGGCTTCTAGTGCGCTGTCAACTGCCATTTTAAATAGATTTCTATCGCGTTTAAACGAGTATATTTTTCCTTCGATTGGTAGCATTTTGTTTATGTTTTCAATAACATCTTGGGAAACTACAACTTGACGTTGTTTCATAGCCTTTAAAAACTCATCGACAAATTCTACTTCAGACCTTGTTTCTCTTAAATTCCTTTCAAATTTGTCGAGATATTTTGCAAGAAGAGAGCGATAAAATTCATGATTTTTGATTTTTTCAGAGTGAAAAATTTTATCTATAGCATTCATATGTGTGCGCTCAAGATACCATGGGCGTAGTGTTAAGTCGGCTTGAAAAACCATATGCTTATTTTGATTGGGACCGAGATTAAAGGAATGAATTGTTTCCGCTATATTGATTGATTCCGTTTGAAAATTGGAATTAATTTTGTACGAATTATAAAAAAGAGAGATATTAAATTCCTCATTGTGAGTAATGTCACTTTTTTCAAAAGGAGAATATAAAAAGCTAATAGTTGCTTGTAGCTTTTCTCTTAGTTTGAGGGATGAAAGCTCTTCTTCGGAATAAAATAGTGCTGGTTTAGCCAGTCCTGTTTTATCCACTAAATGATCAATTTGAATATTATTGCCTATTAACCATAGTCGAGTATAAGATTGTTTATTTGAATGAAATTTAAGATTTGGAATACGCGTTTGACCGGTCATTAATTTAGACCAGTCTAATTTGATAAATGTACCGCAATCAGTATTTTGCTGAGCCGTCTCAACATATAAAGTATCACTTAATCTTTGAGTTGCGAGACGCCCTAGGCCTTTTTCTCCCAATATCATTCGTGCAGTTGGAATTTCACCAGTTTTTTGTAGTTCTTTTAACTCTTGTTTATATGTAGAGCCTATAGTCAAAAAGCCATCATTAATAACATTATCACTCATACCCTGCCCATTATCTTCTATAAGTATACAAGGAAAGGTGGCAATACGTTTAGAAATAAGATTAAAAAGCTCATTTTTTGGAACTAGCAAGTCTAATTCATTAAGAGCACTTTTTGAATCTATAAAATGAACTCTAACTTCTTTCGCTCCGGCATCATAAGCATTTTTAATTAACTCAACAATTGCTATTTCATCTGATGTAATTAGTTCAGTACCAAGTTGCTTAATAATTCGTGGATCATATTGCAATTGCATTTATAAAACCTCCAAAAAATTTTCTATTATTTAGTAATAATAGCCGAATAGATTTAACAAAATAGTCTTTTCAAAAACAATGCCATTTATTGATTCTTGCAACTACCTATCAACTAGGTTTGTGTACTCTCTTTAATTTTATTTCCATTTTTATCATATTTTATAACTGTAATTGTAATACTATCTGATGTTGGAAAATTATATTCATCATGCAAGCCTACATAAATTGAATTCAAAAACTCCATAACATATTCAACGGTACTACAATCCTCATTTAATATTACATGCTGAATGCCAACATGGTTTGCCACCTTTTTAGCACCAGACTGAAGATGCTTTGTTGTTGCAATTATGGCTCCTGAAGCACCTGCATCTTGCATTCTAAAACATAGTCCAACAACGATTTCTTGGCTTGCGCTACTTTTATATCGTTTGCATTCTATGATCTTGAAACCATCTTCCATATAGCCAATGGCATCAATTTCCCATCTAGTGCCACTTTTTCCGGTCAATCTTTTTTTCCCATCAACATACTTAAGGTCAAATTCTTCTGCAAGCTTATTTAATAAATATGCAGCAACCTTTTCATATGTTTCCCATTTTTTTACCACGACACACTCCCATATTTTAAGTCTTTTTTATGCTTATCCTTATTGCACAATTTTTCGCAAAATACCCTCACACCATCTCTCAATACTATCATCATCAATATCGCCTTTTTTATGCTCTTTTTGGTCAAAAATAAGAGAATATTTATCTAAAACATATTTGGATAGATCTTTATACAGTAGATCATTTCCAATATAATGTTCAATTATCTCTTGCATTTTATCCGCCATATATTGCTCAGTGTCTTCGCTTGTATAAAAAATCCATGTCGAAGGTCCCCAGCTACTATCTTGTTCTATCTCAACAATATAAATAGCTTTTTGGTCATATAAAATTTCACCAAATAAAAATCGCCTCGATTTATCTTCATTACCTTCTATTATTGACTTTGATTTGCTAGAGATTCGTTTTTTATTTTTTATTTTGTTGACACATAGAGGTCCCACCAATTCCGAGCCTTCCACATATGGAAAAGTAAGTAAAGCCTCATAAAACTGGTAAAAATTTTCTAGATTAAATACTTCAGTTTGCTCTGTATTATTTTCAGTTAGATCATTGCTCGTCTTGGCTCCTCCAAGATTTTTATCTCCATTCGCAGATGGCTTTGAAAAACTATTGCCGACTTGTTTTTGGACGTCTTCAATTTTCGGTCCTGAATCATTTCCGAGATAAACTGTATCGCCGTGTACAGAAACTTTATTTTTAAAATACTCATCTTCATTTGCGCGTATGATATATGTCAAATACTCGCTTGACGGGGTTCCGGTATATATTTTATTGTCTCTTTGAGGTTTTTTTCTTTTGAATTTTTTCTTTGGCTTACCTGGGATTTTATACTGCTCTGGATTTATATTTTTTGGATCCATTCCATCGTTATATTGCTTGTAATGCAGCTCTTCAAACCCAAATTGTGAGTTATCAGAATGTATATTTAATACAAAATACTTAGGCTTACCCTGTGCATTATTTCCCAAATAAATATATGAGGCATAAATATCAAAAGCTTCTCTAACCGGAAACTGTGCTTTTATTGGCCGATATTCGAAATTCGATAGCGACTTTTGATTAGCTACATATCCAAGCCTTGCTCTTGCAAATGAATTTCCTATAAATCTGCATAAAAAAGGCAGGTCTTTTTTGCCTGCTTTTTTCTTGATATGCAGCTTAACAACCGTATTGTCTTCTGCATTTTTTTCACTATGGAAACTTCCCTCATAGTACAGCTCGCCAAGCGTTTCGCTCATAATAGCATGCTTCATTGAAGATGACAAAAAATAAAACCTATTTGCTATAGCGTAGCACGGTATTATAAGAATATAATCATCTTGCTCTTCAATATGAGCATATTGACGCAAGAAAAACTTATTAACACCATCATAGTCAATAACCCTCTTGGCCTCATCATCGCTAATCACAGATGATACTTGCACTAACGCAACGTTATTGTTCTGATTTACAGTAAACTCACTTTTAAGCAAGGTCTTGTTTTGCCCAACATGCTCACCGTTTGTATAGATATGCCCGACTTTATATTTATATCTCATCATCTCAGGAACTATAGGCTGTGAAAAGTATTTGTTGGTTTTTATATTTTTGAAGATTGCTTTGTAGTAGTTAGGGTGTTCTTTAGTATTTATATCAGTAACAATGACAAATTCAAAAGGCTGATTCGGAAACTTTGAAAAAAAATCGAGGACTGACGAATTGTTTTGTGGCAATTTTCAATCCTCCGGTAACATTTATTTTTATAGAGTAACTTTTATTTTTGTAAATGACACTTAAGTCCTATAGTCGGCGTTGATTTTGACATATTCATAGCCGAGGTCGCAACCATAAGCGGTAAAGCTCTCTTCGCCAAGCCCAAGGTCGCAGATGATGGCAAACTCATCTTTTTTTAGCACGTCTGCTGCTTTTTCTTCCATCTCTTTATCAAAGCTGATTTCGCCCTTGTCAAACACCGTCACATCTTCAAAAGATATAACAAGGCTCTCATAGGCGCATTCTACGCCGCTAGCGCCTATAGTGGACGCTATCCTGCCCCAGTTCGGGTCGCATCCAAAGAGCGCAGTTTTGACAAGCGGAGAGTTTGAGAGAGCTTTTGCTGCTTTTTCAGCATCCGCCGCTGATTTTGCACCTTTGACTCTGAAAGCGCATAGTTTTGTAGCGCCCTCCCCGTCTTTTACCATCGAGGTTGCTAGGTTGTGCATTACGATTTTTAGCGCTTCCTTCATCGCCTCTTTGTCATACACGCCACTTTTTTTGTTGGCGAGTAGCATCACCGTGTCATTGGTCGAAGTATCACCGTCTACGGATATTGCGTTAAAAGTCGTATGGCTCACTTCGGTTAGAAGCGTTTTTATGTCAGCTTTTGGCATGTCCGCATCGGTAGTGATGAAGCAAAGCATCGTCGCAAGATTTGGATTTATCATCCCCGCACCCTTCGCCATTGCCCCCACATGAAAGCTTCTGCCGTCTTCAAGTTCGACTTTAAGCGCTATCTCTTTTTTCCATCTATCTGTCGTCATAATAGCCCTAGCCGCACAGTCGCCGTCTTTTGCCGAAAAATCAAACGCATCAAAAGTGGTAGCTATTTTTTCCTTTGGAAGTCTCACGCCTATTACGCCAGTCGAGCTCATCACTGGATTTTTGAGTTGCGGATATTTGGCTTGCAAATCGCCCAAAAGCTCTTTTATATCCTCAATCCCTTTTGTTCCTGTCATTGCATTTGCATTTTTGGCATTTACGAGCACAAAATTACTCTGAAAGTCACCAAGTCCTTTGAAATGACCTATCGGAGCCGCTTGGAATTTGTTTGAAGTAAATACGGCGTCTATGTCGCATATAGCGTCCGAGTAGATATAAGCTACATCCGGCTGATCATTGCCTCTTAGCCCTGCGCTTACGCCGTTTGCAAAAAATCCTAGAGGTGCGCAAACACCGCCGTGAATTGGTAAAATTTTGAACATAACTATCCTTTTTGGATATATTTTTATAAAAGTTTATAGTAAAAAGATTTTAATTTGAAGACGGAGGAGAAAGAAAGCGCTTAAAAAATTAAGCGCCTTTTTTCATTGTTCTAAGAGTTGAAGCTGCTACTTTGATTTTTCTAGTAGTTCCGTCTTCAAGTTGAAGTCTAACTACTCTAAGGTTCGGTAGAAATCTTCTTTTGTTTTTGTTGTTAGCGTGGCTAACATTGTTTCCGGCTTGAACGCCTTTTCCGGTTACCATACATCTTCTTGCCATCGTAAAGCCTTTAAATTGATTAAATTTTTGGCGGAATTTTACTTTAACGAGCCTTAAAATATAATTTCGCAAAAACAAAAGGTAGCCTTATGCTGATAGCCCCTAGTATTTTATCCGCCGATTTCGGCAATTTGGCTCGTGATGTAAAGGCGATATGTGACGCTGGATGCGACTTTGTGCACGTAGATGTCATGGATGGGCACTTTGTCCCCAATCTCACTATTGGGCCCGTAGTCGTAGAAGCAGTGGCGAAAGCCGCTACAAAACCTCTTGACGTTCATCTAATGGTCGAGAATAACAGCTTTTTTGTGGATATATTTGCACCGCTAAAGCCCGAATATATCACTTTCCATATCGAAGAAGAAAAACATGCACATAGGCTGACACAAAAGATAAGAAGTCTGGGTATCAAGCCCGGCGTAGTGCTAAATCCGCATACAAACGAAAAAAGTCTGGAGTATCTGCTAGATGATCTGGATATGGTGCTTGTGATGAGCGTCAATCCCGGTTTTGGCGGACAAAAATTTATTGAAAGCGCTGTACGTAAAGTGGAGAGCCTCAAAAATGAGATTTTGCGCAGAGGACTTAAAACTCTTGTTGAAGTGGATGGCGGAGTAAATGATAAAAATGCCCCAATGCTCAAAGATGCGGGGGCCGATGTGCTTGTAGCGGGAAGCTTTGTATTTGGTTCAGGTGACTATAAAAAAGCGATTGATTCTTTAAGATGAGGGTAAAAATTTGCGGTATCACACGACTTGAAGATGCTTATGCCGCAATAGACGCCGGAGCGGATGCGCTTGGCTTTGTATTTTACGAGAAATCGCCCAGATACATAACACCCGAAGATGCAAAAAAGCTCATCTCAAAATTACCTCCGTTTGTCGAGCGTGTCGGGCTATTTGTCAATGAAGAGGCGGCGAAGGTAGATGAACTCTCCTCGTTTTGCTCCATCTCGCTTGCGCAAATACACTTTGACGCCGAGCCATCTTTTTATTCGAAGTTAAAGACCAAATATATCAAAGTAGTAAGAGCTGAGGCAAAAGAAGATGTGTGTCATTTTTCGGATGAGTATCGTCTAGTAGACAGCTTCGTGGAGAGCTTTGGCGGTGAGGGAAAACGTCTGAATTTGGATTGGTTTGACGGTGTGGATACTTCCAGAATAGTGCTTGCGGGAGGCCTTACAGCTGGAAATTTACAAGAGCTAAGAGGTGTCGGATTTTACGGGGTTGACGTCTCTAGCGGAGTAGAGAGCGCCAAAGGAGTCAAGGACAAAGCCAAAATAAGAGATTTTGTCCTGAAGGCAAAAAGTCTATAGAGCCGCCGTTAGCTTGGCGGCAAACTCGTTTGGATTTTCGTTTATTGCTTCCATTTTGTGAGCCGCTAGGTATTTCGTACAGTTCTTGACCGGCTCTTCGTCGCTTACGAAATATCCCCCGTTTAGGCCGATAGTAATCTCGTTTGCCACCATTCGCTCAGTATCTTTGGAGAATGTAAGCCCCAGCATTAGATATTTTTTGCCTTCACGATACTCTTTTAGTATCGGCGGTACGGCAAATCCGCCCATCGCTTCAGTCAACCAATCCACGAAGTCCGCATCGGAGACAATAAGCGAAGCCTCTGGCGCTACGCCGCCCATTGGCTTGAATATTATTGGTGCATCGAGTCTTAAAAGCTCTTTTGCAACCCTAGTATATACCGCTGTTTCAGGATTCCACTCGAATATCTCGAACCTATCAAGACTCGCACCGATACGAGCTTTGCCGTATATCACAAAGTGCGGTACGCCTGCGTATATCTTCGTAAGCCCTTCTTCGTAATTGGTATCTATGACGTAACGAGGCATTAGTTTTTCGATAAGAGCATGAACAGCTGTCTTTTGTATCTCTTTTTTGTATATAGCAAGCAGTTTTTGTTCTACATATTTTCGCCCACGGCTCTGCTCCATGTTCATAGCCGCCCTAGCGTATTCGTACATTAGTCTCGGAGCCATAGGCCTGCCGTCGTTCATGGCAAGGATGATAGAGTCGCTGTCGTGTGGCACGCTACTGCCGTCCGAAAACGAATATCCTTTGAAAATCCCCATGCCGATATAAAGTATCGTCTCGCCGCTTTTTAGTTCGTCCACTATCTTCGCCGCATCAGCCATATTTAATACCTTTGGATTTTTACCTTATTACTATGCATTTGTTATTCCGACTATAAAACTCTTTTTAAGCCTGAATAACAAAGTAGCCTTACGATAAACAATGAAACAACAAAAATAAAAATAGCTTTTATCGTCAAATCATCTATAAAAACTGAATATTCAAGAACTAACGGATGGAGCAAATAGACACCAAACACTAACGGCGCAAGCTTTGCAATATACTCAAACGACTTTGCGCTCTCAAGACTTTTGAAAAATAAAAATGCCGACACCCCTTGCAAAAACACAAGCGGCGAAGAGTAATCATAAAAAGTCCCGACAAATTCGCCTTTTGCCTCCGATGCAGAGCCGGTCAAATAAAATATCGCCAAAGAACTAGCAACAAAAATAGCGATAGATACAAGCGGCTTTTTGAACTCCATACGACTTAGATAGTACCCAAGCACAAAATATCCGCTATAAGCGCCAAGCTCCTTGTAGACAAACCCAAATCTAAGCCCGCTAACACTCTCCACATGAGGCAACAACACCGCAACCAATAACCACACACCAAAAAGCATCAAAGCCTCTTCACGGCTAAGAGAGACCACAAGGCGACGCATAAACGGCGAGAGCAGATACAAGATGACGATAACATACAAAAACCATAGATGATAATATATATGCCCGCCAAAAAACATCATTGCCGCTTGCAATGCGCCGATATGCTCACCTTTGACAAACACACGAAATGCCAAATACACAAGCGCCCAAAAAACAAGCACGGGAATGATTTTTAAGAGTCGTTTGCGATAAAAATCCACAATCTCGTAATCCCGAGAAAGTATCGCCGCCCCGCTTGCCATAAAAAACAACGGTACGCAAAAACGAGATATAGAATCTAAGAGATTTGCATAAACAAATATCGCATCATCTGGAGTGGTTGTATATAGTGGAGTTGACGCGGCGTGTATAAGCACGACGGCAAAAATAGCTAGTACTTTTAAGGAGTCGAGGTAGTATATACGCAAGGTTACCGCCTTTTTAAATCTAGTTTACCAAAACGGAGCTAAGCCGTATCGGGTAAAATTTTATTAAGAAGGCTAGAATTATAATCGTCAACACAATAACTCTGGCGGTATGCCGCAAAGGAGTATCCAAAAAAAATGAAAAAAATACTTTTCTTGTGTATTTTATTTCTATCGGTAACATACGCCGCACAAATCGTCAGAGTAGCCACGATAATAGATGCGGACACCGCCGAAAATAGAGCTATGCTATTGCTCTTTCAAGATGAGATAACAAAACTTTCAAAAGGCGAATTCGACGTCTCATTTCCAAAATCAAAACAACTAACTATAAACTGGTCAGGCAAGCAGGCCAAATCCGCATTAAGCTCGTTGGAGCAAGACCCAAAAGTCGATATCATAATTACAATAGGCCACCTGTCTAGCCAAGTCGCAATAAAACAAAAAATATTCAAAAAACCGACCTTTGCGCCTCTTGTTTTTGACAAATCGTTATCCGGATTGGCAGATACAAAAAACGGTAGCGGTATACGAAATCTAAATTATATAGCCGGAAATTCAAATATACAAAACGACATCGAGAGCTTTAGAGAGGTTGCGCCGTTTCAAAAGGCGGTATTCTTGCTTGATAGTTCGCAATATGAGATGTTTTCGCAATCAATAGAAAAAACTATCGAAAGTAGCCGCAAAAAAGGTATTTTGCTTAGTTTTGTCGCTTCCTACTCGCAAAATGAAGATATATCCGCAAAAATTCCAAAAGATGCCGAAGCCGTTCTCATTGCTCCTTTGCCAAAATTGGACGATGCGGCAAAACAAAAACTCATTGGCGAGCTAATAAAACGCAAAATACCTAGTTTTTCTTTTGGCGCGGATATAACGGCAAAAGACGGGCTTCTGGCCTCTCTAGACTCTTCTGCAGATATGCTCCGCAAAGCTCGCCGAACTGCGCTCAATATCATTGCGACGCTAAGAGGCGAAAATGCGGATACCCAACCCGTATTTGTAGACAAAAAGCGTGAACTCACGATAAACATGGCGACCGCAAAAGCTATCAACATATATCCTAATTTTAGCATTCTAAAAAATGCGACTCTTATAAACGAAACAGACGAGAAATTGCCGCAACTAACGCTAGAGGGCGTAGCGGCAGAGGCTGTCAAAAATAACCTAGGGGTTATAATGGGTCAGCTTGGAGTCGAAGCAGACAAAGAAAACATAGCCTCTGCAAAATCGGTGCTTTTCCCGCATCTATCGGCACAGCTAGGACATACAAGACTAAATCAGGACAATATATATGTACAAAACGGAATGTATGCCGAAAAAAGCACTACCGGTTCTATAAAAATTACACAGCTACTTTTTTCCGAAAAAGCGCTTGCAAACCTTGAGATACAAAAACAGCTACAAATATCGACGGAGAAAAGACAAAAATCTCTCGAACTTGAAGTATCGAAGGGGGCTACGACTGCATTTTTGGGTCTTTTGCTAGCGCAGACAAATCTAAAAATACAAAAAAACAATCTCGCTCTCACAAAAACAAACCTAGAGCTTGCCAAAAAACGACTACAAAGCGGCGCTTCAAGCAGCTCCGATGTTTATTATTGGCAGAGCGCTATTGCAAGCTCGCAACAAAGATTGCTCTACGCCAATAGCGAAGTCGAAAAAGCAAAAGATAGATTAAGCGTTATACTCAACAGACCGATGGATAAAGGCTTTAGTCTGAGTCCTACAACTTTTGACGACAAAAATATAATAGAAGGCAAACGCTTATTGCTTACTACGATAACAAACCGTAGAGAAAAAGATGCAATGTATAGTTTTTTTGTAAATGAAGCCATCGACGGCTCGGCAGAACTTGGAAAGCTAAAGGCCGAAATAGCGGCTCAGCAAAGGCAACTGCAATCGGATAAAGCCTCATACTGGATGCCGGAAATTTCGCTCTTTGGAGAAAAAACACACGTATTTAACGAAACCAGAAAAAATACAGCGGGTATAGACCTCAACGGCAAGACGGACTGGCAAACAGGAGCCGTACTGACGCTACCTATATACGAAGGTGGGGCTACAACGGCCAAGAGCTCTCGCTCTAGAATCAAGCTAATGCAAGCTCAAACAAGCTATCAAAATACAAAAGCCATAATAGAACAAGAGGTCAGAAATGATTTGCACGCTATAGAAGCTAGCTACCCCTCAATCGAATTGGCGATAAAAGCGGCGGAAGCGGCCGATAAAAATCTAGTATTGGTTCAAGAAAACTACGCACAAGGCACTAGAACATTAAGCGACCTGCTGACAGCTCAAAATACTAGCCTAAGCGCAGACCAGGCGGCTGCGGAATCGGTTTATAGATTTTTGATAGACCTAATGCAACTACAACGTGACATCGGTTCAGCCGACGCATTTTTGGGTGACGCGGCAAGAAGCAGAGTGATAGATAGACTCAAAAGATACATTTCCGATAACGGCAGGAAGGAACAGTGATGAAAAAAAATATATTAAAAGCGGCGGCTTATATCGTAGGCATTGCATGTTTGCTCGGCATAGCCTCGTTAGCGTTTAGATACTACGCCGCATCGAAAACTCCCGTATCTTTCATCTCCGGTAACGGCAGAATAGAGGCGCAAGAGGTGGATATAACGGCAAAATTACCGGGGCGTGTTGTCGATATTTCTGTCAAAGAGGGTGACTTGGTCGTTCAAAACCAGATAGTGGCAAGGCTTGATACAAATGAGCTAAACGCCAGAATGAATCAGGCGGCAGCTCAAATAGAACAGGCTATGCAAAGCAAAAATTATGCACTGGCGATTGTAAAACAAAGAGCGAGTGAGCTTGATTTGTCCAAAAAAAATCTTGAACGTTCCAAAACTCTATATGTAAATAACGATATCTCTCTCGCCCAACTTCAACAGCATGAAAGCACGGTAGAAGCTATGAACGCTGCACTCGCAGCGGCAAAAGCACAGGTGGTAAATACGGACGGTGCAATCGCCGCCGCAAAAGCCGCCGCACAAACTATAAAGACAAACATAGACGACTCATCATTGAAATCACCAATAAACGGAAGCGTACTATATAGACTGGTAGAGCCGGGAGAGGTCGTAGGTAGCGGCGGCAAAGTGCTAACTTTGATAGAGAGCGCAAATATGTATATGACTATATTTTTACCGACTGAGCACATAGGGAGGGTTAAAGTCGGCGCCGAGGCGAGAATAAAATTAGACTCTCCCGTAAATACGGTTATTGCGGCGACCGTTTCGTTCGTATCGCCAGATGCTCAGTTTACGCCAAAAGAGATTGAGACTAAAAATGAGAGAGACAAGCTAATGTTTCGTGTAAAAGTAAAAATTAACACCGACTTTCTCAAAACAAACGGCATAAAACTAAATAGCGGGCTTCCCGCCGAAACGTTCGTACGTCTGGACGATACAAAACCTTGGCCAAAAAACCTTGATTTAGCCAAAAAATAGTGGAAACAATAGCCAAACTAACGAACGTATCTCATAGCTACAAAACTACCGTCGCACTGGATAACGTCAGCCTAAAACTGCCTTTTGGCTGCATGGTCGGCTTTATAGGCCCAGACGGAGTCGGAAAGTCCACGCTCTTATCCCTAATCTCTGGTGTTCGAGTCATCCAAAAAGGAGATATAGAGGTATTTGGCGGAAATATCGCAGATAAAACTTTTAGAAACGGCGTATATCAGCGTATCGCATACATGCCGCAGGGTCTAGGAAAAAATCTATATATGTCGTTATCCGTTTTTGAAAATGTAGAGTTTTTTGGCCGTCTTTTTGGGCAAGAGCGCAAAGAAAGACGCCTTAGAATAGAAGAGCTGCTTGATAGCACGGGACTTTTGCCTTTCAAAGATAGGCCTGCCGGAAAGCTATCAGGCGGGATGAAACAAAAGTTAGGACTTTGCTGTGCGCTTATTCACGACCCTGACCTGCTTATACTAGATGAGCCGACAACGGGTGTAGACCCGCTCTCCAGAAGGCAGTTTTGGGAGTTAATCGAGCGTATACGCAAGCGAAGGTCGCAAATGAGCATTATCGTAGCGACCGCATATATGGAGGAGGCATTACGATTTGACTGGCTTGTGGCAATGGATGAAGGAAAGATACTAGCCGAAGGCACGCCTCAAGAGCTAATGGACAAAACCGACTCAAGCGATTTGGATAACGCTTTTATCAAGCTCCTACCGCAACAAAAACAACAAGAGCACAAAACACTGATAGTGCCCGCTCATATAGGTATGCAAAACGGCGAAACAGCCGCTATCAAGGCGCAAAACTTGACAATGGATTTTGGAGATTTTGTTGCCGTAGACGGTGTCAGTTTTGAGATACGGCAGGGGGAGATATTCGGTTTTTTGGGCTCAAACGGTTGTGGCAAGACGACTACGATGAAGATGCTAACCGGTCTTTTAAAACCGACAAACGGGGAGGCGTGGCTATTTGGCAAAGCGGCCGATGCCGACGATTTGCAAACTAGAAATCATGTCGGGTATATGACACAGGCATTTTCCTTGTATTCGGAGCTATCCGTACGCCAAAATCTACTTTTGCACGCAAAACTTTTTCACATACCGCATGAGCTGATAGATGAACGAGTCGAAGAGATGCTGAGCGTCTTCAATCTCAAACAATACGAAAAATCATACGCTTCAGACCTCCCGCTCGGCATCAGACAGCGGCTCTCGCTAGCCGTAGCCGTAATACACAAACCAAAAATACTCATTTTGGACGAACCGACCTCTGGAGTGGATCCAGTATCACGAGACAACTTTTGGGAGCAGCTTATCAGGCTCTCCAGAGATGAGGGCGTTACTATTTTTATATCTACGCACTTTATGAACGAGGGCGAACGGTGTGATAGAATATCTCTAATGCATCAGGGCAAAGTCTTGGCATGCGATACGCCAAAGGCGCTTACCGAGTCTCAACAAAAAAATACGCTCGAAGAAGCTTTTATCTCTTATTTGGAAGCCGCTTCCGAAGAGAGCAAAAATACAAAAGAGGATAAAGAGCCTATATACACGCAAGAAAAACGAAAGAGTAATAGATTTTTTAGCCCTTTGCGTCTATTTGGATACTCTCATAGGGAGTCTTTGGAGCTAATAAGAGACCCTGTGAGGCTAGTGTTTGCTTTATTCGGAACGGCTCTTTTGATGTTGATATTGGGGTTTGGGATTGCTCTTGATACGGAAAATCTACCTTTTGCGGTTTTGGATCAAGACAATACTCCGCAAAGTCGAAACTACGCCCAAAATATCTCCGGCTCAAAATATTTTATAGAACGCCCCGCTATTTATTCGTTTGATGAGGCGCAAACACGGATGAGAGAGGGCGAACTCAGCATAGTAATCATAATTCCGCCCAATTTTGGAGAAAATATCAAACGGGCAAGACCCACGGAGATATCGGCGTGGATTGACGGCGCTATGCCTTTTCGGGCGGAAACAATCCGTGGATACATTCAGGGAATGCACTACAAATATATAGGCAGATTGGCAAAAGAGGAGTTTGGCTATACACCAAAGCCGACGGCAAATATAGAGGTGCGCTACCGTTACAATCAAGATTTTAAAAGCATAAATGCGATGGTTCCCGCAGTCGTTCCGATGCTTCTTATGTTTATCCCATCTATCCTAATGGCGCTAAGTGTCGTAAGAGAAAAAGAACTAGGCTCCATCACCAACTTTTACGCCACTCCCGTAACACGCTTTGAGTTTCTTATCGGCAAGCAGATTCCATACATAGCCGTCAGCATGGTAGGGTTTGTATTGTTGCTCCTTATCGCAAAATTCGTATTCGGCATATACCCAAAAGGAAATATCGTATTTTTTGCTCTATCCGCCCTCGTGTATGTGACGATAACCACGGGGCTTGGATTTTTGATCTCCTCGTTTACAAAAACGCAGATAGCCGCTTTAGCAGGAACCGCAGTCTTAACGCTCTTGCCGACTATCAACTTTTCCGGCATGAAAGACCCCGTATCGTCGCTAGAAGGCGTAGCGGCTTGGATAGGCACGGTATTTCCGGCTACCTACTTTATCAATATCAGCCGTGGAGTTTTCAGTAAAGCACTCGGTTTTGAAGAGCTATATATTGATTTTTCTGCGCTATGCGCCTCGGTAGTAGTCATCACAATGATAAGCATTTTACTCCTCAAAAAGCAGGATGGATAAATGAAAAAACAACTCCAAAATATCTATCTGCTCGGAGTAAAAGAGCTCTTTAGTCTATGGCGAGACAAGATGATGGTGGGGCTGATAGTGTACTGTTTTACAGTGGCTATCTATCTCGGTGCGACGGCGGCTTCAAGCGAACTGCACAAAGCCCCGATAGGCTTCGTAGACGAAGACCGCTCCGCTCTGTCGGCAAAAATAATAGACTCTTTCTACCCTCCCCGCTTTCTAAAGCCGGACATAATAAACCAAACACAAGTAGACGCCAAATTGGACGCCGGATTTTATACTTTTATAGTCGTCATTCCTAGAGACTTTGAAAAAGATATTATCTCCGGCAAACAGCCTAGTCTACAGGTAAACATAGACGCTACTCGCATGACGCAAGCCGGAATAGGAGCGGGATACATTCAAAGAATGATAAACAACGAAGTAGCCGACTTCACGCAAACTCTTCACAAATCGACCCCGACACAAATCGGCCTAGTGACAAGGATGAAATACAACCCAAATCTAACAAGTAGTTGGTTTGGCGGCGTGATGGAGATTATCAGCCAGATAACACTTTTGTCGATAATCTTGACGGGTGCGGCGCTAATCCGTGAAAGAGAACACGGAACGCTAGAACATCTTTTGGTTATGCCTGTAAATGCACTTGAGATAATGCTCGCCAAAATCTGGTCTATGAGCTTAGTCGTACTCTTCGCCGCCGCCGTAGCTTTGATATTCATGGTAGAAGGAGTGCTTCAGGTTCCGATAGCAGGCTCCGAAGCGCTTTTTTTATTCGGGTCGTTTTTGGTGCTTTTTGCGACTAGTTCGATGGGGATATTGATGGGTACGGTAGCTAAGACGATGCCGCAACTAGGACTCATATTTATACTCATTGTACTCCCGCTACTCATACTATCAGGCAATATCACCCCATACGAAAGCATGCCGAAAACACTACAAGCCATAATGCTCCTCTCCCCCACTACACACTACGTAAGCATGGCTCAGGCGATACTATACAGAGGCGCAGGAATAGACACCGTATGGCCCAACATGCTAGCAATAACAGTTGTCGGAACGGCTTATTTCAGTGTTGCATTGTTGCTATTTAAAAGAAGTTTATCGTCGCAGTCGTAAATTTATTATTTAGTTCAGGATGTAAAATCCTAAACTTTTCCCCAATTCTCAAATTCTGATATTGTTTTTTTGACTCTCTCTTTTGCCGCTTCGTCTTTTATCGTCTCCGCCCAAGTTTTTAGCTCATCCCAACGCCAACCACCAAAGTCCGTATCGGGGTATTTATTTTTTAGCTCCGCTATTCTTTCTGTTTGCTCTACCGTCAAGGATGCCTGTATGCTCACAATCATTTCATATTGCAAAAGTGCCTGTTTATCGTCTTTTGCATATTCCAAAAATTGTTTTATGATGTTTTCATCAAACTCTTCACTATTTATTAACCATAGCTCAAAAAGATTTATATATGCATATGGATGTGACGGATTAAAACCTATGGCTTTCAGATATGACTCTTTTGCTTCTTTATTTTTGCCCAATCTTACTTGCAAGGCGCCCTTGCTGTTCATAGCCGTTGCAACTTGCTCCCTTATCTTTTCGTCTTGACTTGTCTTAAACTCTTTGTAGACTTTGTCATATGCAGCTATCGCTTCGTTTGATTTTTCATTTGTTTTAAATATTTCGAGTGCGATACCTTTGCCAACAAGAGCCATTGCAACCCATAGTCTTATTGCATCGTTTTGACTTGTTCCAAACTCCTCATAGACTTTGTTGAAGACGGCTATTGCTTCGTTTGATTTTTCTTCCGTTTTAAACCTTCCAAGCATAACTCCTTTACTACACAACCCTATGACTTTTTCAAAATCATTTTCTGCAACAAAGAGAGCTTGTTCGGCGCTCTGCAATGCATCACCATAGTTGCCAAGATAAAGTGATATGCGCATGGCATTACTCCACGCATCAAAGCTTTGCTCCTCCTCAGCTTTTTGTGTAATTTTTTGTTCCTCTTCTTTTATCTCTCTTCTTTCCGACCCAGATATCGGCACCATTTGCTGTATCTCAAGCAATGATTTGTTGGCTATCTCCGCTATTTTTTGCTTTGACTCATTTGCGGTATTTTTAACATCTGACACATGCCGATTAATCTCATTTGTTTTTTCAGTTCCTAGCTCTCTAATTTTTTCAATCTCTTTCTCAAATTCTGAGTTTGCTTTTTCTTTCCACTGCTCAATCTCATTCTTTGCATCAGCGATTGCTTTTTTGTTTTGTCTATTTAGCCATATTGGAAATGCTATGCCAAGTATTGCAAATATTATTGTCAAAAAACCAAACATGACAGCCATCCATGAAGTTTTCTCTGCCGCAGAAGCCATTTTAGAGTTCACATCTTCTATTCTTTTGTCTTGCCTATCTATAATATTTTTATAATCTTCGACGCTCTTTTTATTTTTCTCTAGCTCATCCACTTTACTATCAAGCTTGTCGGAGCTTTTTTGTAGATTTTCTATTGCGGCTTGCATCTTACCAAGCTCTTTTGCGTCATCGTTGGCGGCAAAAACAAAAGATGCATAAAACAGAAAAATAAAAATGGTTTTAATCGGCATATAGACATTCCGTGTTTTGAAGTGTTTGTCTATTGTAGAAAAAAATAGATTATTTTCCCGCCGTATGTGGCGGGAGTGAGGTTATAGTGAATTTACGAGGACAGCAGATACTTTCTTAGCAAATGCTGACGGGTCTTTGAGGCTTTCGCCTGAGAGCATTACCGAAAGGTCAAACAGCAGTTCGCCGATTTCGGCTACTTTTGCTTCGTCTGCACCTTCTAGTTTGTTGATTATCGGGTGGGTCGGGTTGATTTCAAATGTTGGTTTGGACTCTGGGGCTTCTTGACCCATTGCTTTTAGCATCTCTTTTAGTTGCGCCGTCATGTGTGCATCGTCAAATACCACACAAGCGGCGGAGTCTTTTAGGCTTCCTGATACTTTGACCTCTTTGACTTTATCGCCAAGTACGGTTGTTAGTTTCTCTACTAGCGGTTTTAGTCTTGTCGTGGTCGCTTCGTCGATTTCGGCTTTTAGGATTTCATCATTTAGAGAGTTTGAGACGCTTTTTAGTTCAAAATCTTTGTATTTGTTGATTGACGGCATTACGATATTGTCAATCTCGTCATCTAGCACGAGGACTTCGATGTTTTTGGCTTTGAAACCCTCTAGGATTGGGGAGTTTTTGGCTAGGTTTTCATCGTCGCCTACGATGTAGTAGACCGCTTTTTGGTCAGCCACCATTCTTGTCTCATACTCTTCTAGGCTCACAAAGCCATCAGCGGCAGTTGATTTGAATCTCATAAGTTCTAACAAATCATCTCTGTTTGCGTAGTCGGAGTAAAGACCCTCTTTTAGCGCTCTGCCAAACTCTTTGAAGAATGTTTCATATTTTTCTTTGTCAGCTTTTGCTAATTTTTTTAGCTCACCCAATACTTTCTTTGTAGACGCCGTTTTTATCGTGGTTAACAGTCTATTTTGTTGCAATATCTCACGGCTGACATTCAGAGGCAAGTCTTCGGCGTCGATGATACCTCTAGCAAACCTCATGTATGTCGGCATTAGCTCTTTGTCGTCATCTGTGATAAATACACGCTTCACATACAGCTTCACACCCGCTTGATAGTCCACTCTATACATATCCATTGGGGCTTTTTGCGGGATATAAAAGAGTGTCGTATACTCGTGCGTGCCTTCCGCTTTTGTGTGGATGTGTAGGAGCGGTTTGTCGTTGTCGTGGCTGATAGCAGAGTAAAACTCGTTGTACTCATCTTCCGTGATTTCGTTTTTTGCCCTTCTCCAGAGCGCGCTTGCTTTGTTGATTTGCTCTATGCTTGTCTCTGTTTTGCCCTCTTCGAGGTATTTTTCTTTTTGCATGAAGATTGGGAATGGGATGTGGTCGGAGTATTTTTTGACGATACTTTCAAGCTTCCATTGGCTTAGATATTCCTCTGCGTCATCTTTGAGGTGTAGCGTGATTTCCGTGCCGTGCGTATCTTTTGTGCTTTCTTTTATCTCATACTCGCCGCTTCCATCACTTTCCCAGATGAACGCTTTGTCTTCGCCCGCTTTGCGGCTAAGGACTGAGATATTGTCAGCCACCATGAACGCCGAGTAAAAGCCAACGCCAAACTGTCCGATGAGGTTGCTATCTTTTTTGGCGTCGCCTGTTAGCTTCTCGATAAAAGATTTTGTGCCGCTCTTTGCGATAGTACCGAGGCTCTCCATCATGTCTTCATCAGTCATACCGATACCGAAGTCTTTTACTGTGATGGTTTTTGCGTCTTTGTCATACGTGATTTCTAGTTTTGCATCGCTGCCCAAATCTTTGTATTTTGCATCGGTAAGGGCTAGGTATTGGAGCTTGTCCATAGCGTCAGAGCCGTTGGAGATAAGCTCTCTTAGGAATATGTCTTTGTCTGAGTACAAAGAGTGAATCATCAGGTCTAGTAGTTGTTTGATTTCCGTTTGGAATGCGTGTTTTGCCATTGTAAAACTCCTAAAGTTGATAATGTATGTGTGAGATGTAGTGAAATTTTAGCAGACTCAAACTTTAAGTGCTAATTTTTTTCATTTCACGTCTTGAAAAATAGTAAGAGATGGTAGCCATGGTGGCGTAGCTAAGCACAAGAGCGAGGCTCACGCCCTCCAAGGACGGCAAAAATCCGTATACCGCAAACGCATAAATCGGAAATACCACACTACCGCAAGCCCTGACGCTCATCGAGAGAAAAAATCTATCGAGAGACTTTAGAATGGCGACTTGATAGGTGTTGAGCGTGACGAAAAATATTGCGGTGGAGAGCATCCAAAGCGGAGCGGCCGAGCCACGGTAGCTCTCGCCAAAAAGCCACAAAATAAGCCCCTCGCCAAACAAAAATGAGAACGCAACCACGATAACACTAGAGCCAACGGCATACAAAAACGCAAATCTACCGAGTCTGCCTATCCGCCCAAACTCTTTTTTTTCCACCAAATACGATAGCTCCGGCAGTACGAACTTGACTATCGGAAAGACGAAGATGGAGATAAAATACATAAAAAAGCTTTTGATAACTACCTGAAACTCGCCCAGAGCGTCGAGAGAAAGCATCTTGCCGACAAACAAAACCGCAAGATAAAGTATGAGAATCCCAAAGACAAATTCCGCCCCGCCAAAAGCCGAGTTTTTCAAAAATCCTCTTAGCTGCTCTTTTTTTTCGGGGATAAAAAACCTAGGTTCTGGGTGCGCACGCATCTTTTTGGCGGCGATATAAGTAGCGGTTGAGAGCATCCCAAAAGAGGCCGCAAGATACAAAGAAGTCGTACCAGCACCCTCAAAATAGTAATAAAACACGAAAAACCAAGCGATAAGCACGGACGGCTCTAATAGTGTAACTACATTGGTGTCGGCATAGAGTCGATACATCCCAAGCTGGTTTGAAAAGTAGGTGTAAATAGCAAAAGAGGCAAACAGCAGCAGCAAAAAAAGCGGGCTGACACCAAGAGAAAAATTGTGCGCTATAAATACGGAAGCCACAAAACCAATCAGTGTGACGCAAAAGAGGATAATCCTAAAAATATTGAGAATATCCGCCGCATCCGCACCTTTGTTGTAGGCCACGCTCATCGAAGCCCGAAAGCCGATAAACAGGAGCATAAAAAGCCCGACAAGATCCAAAACGCTATAAAAAACCGCCAAATCGCTTTTTGAAAACAAAGACGCCCCGACGCTTTTGAAGGCGAGAGATAGAGCTATTGAGAAGATGGTAAAAAAAATGCTGAGAATAAACGCCTTTTTCAAAGCTTTTTCGCTTTTTTCATAAAAAGAGCAAACCCCCGCTCCTCTTTTGCGCCGACCTCGTAGCTGATTAGCTTTAGGTACTCTTTTGCGTCTTTTGTTTTAAATCCCTTTTGCCTAGCTTCCCACTCCATCACATAGTGTGGGATATTGATTTTTTGGCGGTTAAATTCACGGGAGAGCTTTTTGTAGCGCACGCCATGACGATTGAAGCAAAACCTACCGAATACAAAAGGCAAGTCGGTTCTAGCATTCCATTCGTGCGCCAAATCTATGTATTCAGATGGAGCCACAAGGTATTTCAAAAGCGCCTTATCCCCGATAAACACTTCGCCCTCAAGCCCTAGCACCCTTGCAAGCTTATTTGAAGTCGCCGATTCATTATCGTTTTTTTGAGCCCCAAGCTCTATTATCACGCTCTTCACAGCCCCTTTCGCCACTATCCCGCTACCCGTCCTATTCGCCCTCGTACTCTCCACGGACGACACAAAAGCAGCGTCCACAAGCTTACGGCGAAACATCTCGTTTATCTTTGACGGATATGAGCCACGCTTTGTACTTTGAAGGGTTTGCGACAGAGTTTTTGGACGACGCTTCAAAAAAAACCGAAACGGCAGAAGGTTTAGATACGAGATATTAGCGATATTCACGGGCTACTTTCTTTTTTTGTTTATTTTAACTCCGTTTGGCTTTTCGTATCGCAAACTTCTATATAAAAGATTATGCGTTAAAATCAAACAAATCACATAAAATGAGAATACTCATGCAAAAAGAAGATATTTTGAAGTTTTTGGCTTCTCATAAAGAGGAGTTTAAAGACAAATATACTGTAACAAAACTCGGACTATTCGGCTCGCACGCAAGAGGTGAGGCAACAGAGCAGAGCGATATAGACATAGTAGTATCAATGCAAAAGCCTGATGCTTTTCTACTTATCGGGCTCAAAGATGAGATTGAGGAGTCGCTAAAAACCCATGTAGACATCATCCGCCTTAGAGAAAAAATGAACGAATATCTCAAAAACCGCATCGAAAAAGAGGCTGTATATGTTTGATAAGACACTAGTGGCGGAACTACTAGAGCAAACAATCGGCGCAGTATCGACAGTAATAGAAAGATGTGAATGCGTCGATAGCGTCAACTTTCTCATGGACACAAAAGAGGGGCAAGAAAGACTAGACGCCATCTGTATGAAGCTTATAGCAATCGGCGAAAGTCTCAAAAATATAGACAAAATCACAAACGGCAAACTACTTGCCGATTATCCGCAAGTGGAATGGAAAAAGATAAAAGGCATCAGAGATGTAATCTCTCATCATTACTTCGACCTTGACGCCGAAATCATCTACTCGGTATGCAAAGAGCATGCTAAGCCTTTGCTTGAAACGCTAAAGACTATTCTGCTAAAACAAATAGACATATGAAACAGCACGCCAAGTGGCCCAGTAACTTGCTGAGTCTATTTTACTTTATCACAGTACTTCTACTTTCTTTTTTAAACTATTGGTTTGTTATAGGTCCATACGGGGTGGAAAAATTTGATGTAGACACTTGGTTTACAAAGCAAACTAACGAAACCGATACATATTGTTTTAGGGGGCACTTAGCAAACGATGTCAACAATAGACTTATAAAAGAGGGGGCATCAAAACAAGACATCATAAATATGCTCGGTCAACCCGACATTAACGAACAAAATATAATGGACTATAGCCTAGGGTTTTGCAGCCCCATGGACTATAACTCAGTGGTCATCTTTTTTGATAACTCCGGCAAGGTAAAGAACGCCACAAATGTTCAACATTAATATTTCAAAAAAGCATCTTATTGGGGCCGCAATATACTCCTGTATATTCCCCGTAGCCTATTTAACAGGTGGAATCTTGTCGGATATTTGGCAGCTAGCAACTTTCCCTTTTTTGCCAGGCGCATTCATGGTCAGTAAAGTTTTTGTGTATATTTTCGGAAGAGGCAATATTTATATTTTAGGGCTAACACTTGGTATTTTTATACAAGTCGCTATTATCATAATTTTGTCACATAAATGCTATGCCACTGAAAGACTGAGGACTAAATTGGGGTGTATACTCCAGAAAGCAACTTTGGTACTTTCTGGAGTATTTATCATAATTGTTTTAAAGCTTATAAGCTAGTATTTGTTCATACCAAAAGTAAACTTGGCTTAATAAAATTATCCAACAAGCTCAGTTTTCTAAATCATCAAATAGCACACCCAATACAGCAGGCTTCTCGCCGTATCACCCCTTGTTTAATCCAAGCTTTTGTACCATAAAAATTAAAAAGGGTTGCCTTGATAAAAGTAGAATTTTTAGGGCCTATCGGGCTTGCCGACATGGAATTTGAGGCGGCTACACTAGCGGAACTTGGGGCGAAACTTCAAGAAAAAGAGGAGCTAAAAGCGTGGCTAAAGAGCTCGGCGATAGCGGTCAATGATACGCTAGTAAGCGACAAAAATATGGCTTTAAAAGACGGTGATAAGGTATCTATTCTTCCTCCGGTATGCGGCGGATGAGTGCATTGAGGCTATATGACGGCTCTTTGAACGTTGAAAAAATATTTAACACGTGGCACGAAGAGTACAAGAGCCAAAACTTTGGCGCGTTCATCACATTTGTCGGTATCGTGCGAGACGAGGACGGTATCGAGGGGCTTAGCTTCGATATCTATGAGCCTATTCTAAACTCTTGGTTTGATGCTTGGCAATTAAGAGCGAAAGAGCAAAACGCTCTGATACTCATGGCGCACTCTCGTGGCGACGTGCCTTTGCACACTACTAGCTATATCGCCGCACTCCTCAGCCCAAAACGCAAAGTCGCTCTTGCTCTTATTAACGATTTTGTAGAGGATTTCAAAGCCAAAGCGCCTATCTGGAAGTACGACTTAAGAGGCGGCAAAAGAGTGTATGCAGAAGACAGAAGCACGGCACTGCCGTCATCGGGACTACTAGCATGATGGAGCAGATAGCGCAGTTTTTTGTCGAGATAGTAAACGACTGGGGATATATCGGGATTTTCGTGCTTATGACTTTGGAGAGCACCGTATTTCCGATACCTAGCGAGTTTGTGATGATACCCGCAGGATATTTGGCGCATCAAGGCGAACTCAGCGCCACACTTAGTGTCATAGCGGGAACAGCGGGAAGCCTAGCGGGAGCGCTCATCAACTATGTAGTCTCAAGACGTTACGGCAGAAGCTTTTTGTGGAATCACGGCAAAAAAATCCTCGTCTCCCGCCGCAGACTTGCGCAGATGGACTATTTCTTTAGGCGTTACGGTGAAGTTACGACATTTTTGGGTCGTCTCATTCCTGTCGCTCGCCACTACATCTCCATCCCTGCGGGGCTTGCGAAGATGAGGCTTTGGAGATTTATGCTCTTTACCTCGCTTGGGGCGTTCGTCTGGATGAGTGTACTTACGGCATTAGGGTATTTCATAGGCAACAATCTAGCAGAAATCAAGCAGTACACACATATTTTCGGTTATGTCGTGATAGCGCTGTCGATAGGGGTCGGGGCGTATTATTATTTCAACAAAAGAGCAAAAATTGCAAAAAACTGACGAGCTGTACAACAAAGCGGCAAACGCTTTTGAATCTGGGGATTATGAGGCGGCGAAGTCGTGGGCAAACAAGTGCTTGGCAGTCGATAAAAAAGAGTTTCGTAGCCTAAATCTCCTCGGAGTCATACTCGCAAACGAGGGCAAAAACGAGGCGGCGGCAAACGCTTATCAAAAGTCGTTAGAAGCAAACCCTAGAAACCCGCAAACTATTAACAATCTCGCAAACCTCCTCTCAAAAGAGGGAGAGCTGCAAAAAGCGGCAAACCTATACAAAAACGCAATCGTAATGGACCCAAATTTTTTGACCGCACGACAAAATCTGGCAAAAACATCTTTGAAACTCGGCAACCTAGACGAAGCGATAAGCGAAGCGGCGAAGTGCTTTGAACTCGACAGCACGGACGCTTTGCCGCTTGTCACGCTAGGTAATGCGCTAAAACAAAAAAAAGAGTTTACGGCGGCGGAAGAGGCCTATACCATAGCGCTTAGCTATCCAAAAAGCCAAAAAGAGGCACTCATAGAACTAGGTATCCTCAAATACGAACAAAAACTGCTCGATGAGGCGCTAGGACACTTCGTAAGAGTGCTTCAGCTTGACCCAAACCACGCCGGTTCATACTGCAACGTCTCAAGCATACTAATCGACAAAGGCCAAATATCACAGGCCAAAGGCGCAATCATAAAGGCCTTCGAGCTAGACCAAAATGACGCCGTCAACCACATAAACTTGGGGGTTTTGCTTAAATGGGAAGGCAAATATGAAGAGGCAAAAAACTCATTTTTAAGAGCAATAGAACTAGGTGACCCAAAAAATGCGGCAAAAACCAATCTTGGACTTTTACTAATGCTCTTTGGGGACTATGAAAACGGCTTGGCGCTTTATGAACACCGCCCAAAAACAGACCTTTCGTGCAATGTTCCAAAATACAAAGGCGAAGAGCTTGACGGAAAAACTTTGCTTGTGTACCATGAACAAGGCTTTGGCGACACTATCAACTTCGCAAGACTCCTAAAACACGAAAAACTTATCGGGGCAAAGATAATATTTTCTCCGCAAGAGCCTTTAGAGCAGCTATTTAAGGCCTCAACTCTGGGCGCTGATGTAATGACGCAAGATGAAATAGTCTCGCAAAATCCGCATTTTGATTACCACACTAGCCTTATCGACCTACTCTCTACGTTCGCCGTCAAAGCGGATGCAATACCAAAAAATATAGAGTACATACAAGACGATAGTGCAAAAGTAGATTTTTTCAACTCCCAACTTCCAAGCGGCAAACCAAGAATCGGAATAGTCTACAAAGGCAACAAAGACTACACGGGAGATGCGCTTCGTTCAGTCGGTGCGGCTAATTTTGGGCTACTCAAAAATGACGCTTATATGTTTGTCTCACTACAAAAAGAGTTTGCGCCAGAAGATATGGAGCTACTCAAAAAAGAGCTTAACCTCGTCGATATGAGCGGCGCTCTTGCCGACTTCTCAGACACATCAGCGCTTATCGAATGCCTAGATATCGTAATCACCGTCGATACCTCTGTAGCCCACTTAGCCGCCACAAAAGGCAAACCCACATGGATACTTCTACCCTCTTGCGCCGACTGGAGATGGGGGATAGAGGGTGAAAACACGCCGTGGTATGAGAGTGCAAAGCTGTTTCGCAAGGGATTTGGCGAAGAGTGGAAAGATGTATTTGAAAAAATAAACAGCGAACTACAAAAAAAATTGCAATAAGCAATATTTTTTAGCCCTCTTCTCCTATTCGTCTAAAATCCTCGTATGATTTTGGATGAAAAACTAGAAATTCTATCGGATGCCGCAAAATACGACTCCTCTTGCTCTTCCTCAGGCTCAGACAGGCCTGCACAAAAAGGCGGGATGGGCAACGGTGCACTTGGTGGCATCTGCCACTCTTTTAGCGCAGATGGGCGCTGTATCAGCCTACTCAAAGTCCTACTGACCAACTACTGTATATTTGACTGCGCCTACTGCAAAAACAAAGTCTCAAATGACATCAAAAGAGCAGCTTTTTCTCCTGAAGAGTTGGCACGGCTCACGATAGAGTTTTATCGGCGCAACTACATTGAGGGGCTGTTTCTAAGTTCTGGCGTAGTCAAAAGCGCAGACCACACAATGGAGCTGATGCTTCGGTGTGTGCGGATACTTCGTGAAGAGTATCTTTTTGGCGGATATATCCATATCAAGCTCATCCCTGGAGCTTCCGACGAGCTAGTATCGGAGGCGGCAAGGCTAGCCGATAGGGTCAGCTCAAACATAGAACTACCGAGCGAGGCAAGCCTCAAACTTCTAGCCCCAGACAAGAGCAAAACAAGCGTCCTCTCGCCGCTTAGCCTAGCCCAAAAGACCAATATCTCAATGTCTACGCAGATGATAGTGGGCGCAACACCTGAGAGCGACCTCGACATCATAAGGTTAAGTGAGGGGTTATACAAAAAACGCTTTTTGAAACGTGTGTATTATTCGGCATATATCCCTGTAAATCAAGACAAAAGACTCCCCGTGCCGCTTGATTTCAAACCCCCTCTTCTTCGTGAACATAGGCTTTATCAGGCGGATTGGTTGCTTCGTTTTTACGGATTTGGCTCATCTGAGATATTAGAAGAAGGTGCGCCTTTTTTGGATGAGAGGCTAGACCCCAAAAGCGCATGGGCGATTCGCAATATCCACTACTTTCCCATAGACATCAACCGTGCAAGCTACGAAGAGCTGATACGTATTCCAGGCCTCGGACTAACTGGCGCTAGAAAAATAATAGAAGCCAGAAGATACAAAAAACTTGGATTAGACGAACTAAAAACGCTTCGTATTTCGACAAAAAAATGCAGCTTTTTTATTATCGCCAAAGACCACTTCCCAAAATCACCGCCAAAAGAGCAGATATACCTCTCAATGGCGCTTGGTGAGAGCAAAACAAACACAATAAATCTATTTTCACTAAACGGAGAAGCTATATGAGAACAGCTATATTTGACGGGAGTTTTGAGGGGCTTTTGGAGTTAGCCGTTTTTTTGTACACCACCAAGTTAGATTTTGATGAAGTATCGGACACGGAGGACAATAGCTCACTTTTTAGCGAAAATATTTACATAGACGGCGAGCATCTGCCAAGGCTAGAAATACTGGATATCACGAAGCTAAAAACGGTATTTTTGGCACATGACGCCAAAGCACACAAAACGATAGTGCGTCACTATTTTGAGGTAGTGGATGAAACGCCGACACTAGAGACAAACGCAAAACTAAATGAACTGGAGCATGTAGTATCAAGAGAAGCCCATAAATACAAAGGGTTTATTCGTTTTGAGATGAGCGAGGTCGGATTTTTCGCACGTATCTCGCCAAAGCACGATATTTTGCCGCTCATTGCACCGCACTTTTGGGAACGCTTTGGGGATGAGAGAGTGATATTCGACGAGGCTAGAGGAGTGGCGGCCGTAATCGACAAAAACGGCTATAGGCTTATGTCGGCAAGCGTGGATAGATTTGAAAAGCATGAATCGGAAAAAATATTTGAAGGGTTGTGGAAAAGATTTTTTGAGAGTGTGACTATCAAAGAGAGGGCAAACACAAAGCTCCAACAGAGCTTTGTGCCGCTACGTTACAGGGAGTTTATGGGTGAATTTTCTGCCCATAACGCTATTTGAGAGTCGCTATATACTCCGCTACCGCCACTTTTTGGGCATCATCTATGCCTTTTGCTTGTCCGACCATTATCATTTTTTGTGCTTTGCCGTATGTGCCGTCCACATAGCCTTTTATTCTGCTAAGGGCAATATCTTTGCTTAGGCCTGCAAGTTTTGGATAAGTAGCTTTGCCCTCGCCTTTTTCACCGTGACAAGCCGCACATCTAGTTGTAAATACCTGTTTTCCGTCCGCCGGAGCGGTTGCCATAGCAACGGATTTTGGTGTCTCAGTAGCCACCGTAGTATTTGACTGTGATGTCGGCGTATTTGATTGTATTTCGGTAACCCTATCTTCTACTTTTTTGTCTGTGCCGCAACCGCCAAGCAACAATGCCGCAACAGTCACTCCCGCAAGAATAAGTTGTTTTTTCATCTTTGACTCCTTTTTTTATATCTTAAATATTTTACCGAGAATTTCAGGAGCACTCCACTCTTTTTTGACCTCATCGCTAAAAATGACATCTTTTAGTTTGATAACCCCCATCTTGACGCTATAGGCATCCTCACGAAAACACTGCGCATATCCAGTCTCCGTCTCGTGAACGATGATGCTGTGAAGCTCTACATTCGCCTCTCCGTTTGCCATCTCCATCTCTTTTAGCACGGCGTCCACAGCTACAAATATCAGACGGCTGAACTGCTCTGCGGACGGACTGACGGGAAGAAGCGCCCATCTGTGACTATATCGCTTCGCAAACTCTATATATTCGGCTTCATCGCCATCCCAAATGGCGATAGCATGGTCAAAAGAGTCCACAACATCACGCACCGCACCTTTCATCAGCCCAAAATCCATCACCATCTGCCCATTGTCAAGCGTATCGGAACTCAGCAGTATCTCGGCCTTGTAGCTGTGCCCGTGTATCGAGTATTTGCAACGCTCAGTCGAACAGCCCCGTACGATGTGTGCATTCTCAAATTTAAAAAGCTTTCGTATTATCATCTCATCCACCCGTCATATAAAAAGCTCTGCCGGACTTCTCGGCATCATCGCCGCCCCAGCGGTTTTTTTGCGGTTTGTCTTTTATCACTTTTTTGAAGATTTCTATCGCTGAGGCTATGTCGCCAGATTTGAGCGCATCTTTGATGCTGAGCGCCTCGTCGAAGTACAAGCACGGTATCAGATACCCCTCCGCCGTTAGCCTCAGGCGGTTGCACGAGTCGCAAAAATCCTCTTTGTGCGGCTCTATCACGCCAAACATATACCCGTCCGCTGTTTTGTAAAGCTTTGCGGGAGAGCTAAACTCTTTTTGCACTTCGGTTATTTCGTATTTTTGGCGGATGATGGCAAGTATCTCATCGGAGTTTAGCCCCTTTACGCCGTCTTTTGCGTGCGAATTTTCCATAAACTCTATAAAGCGAAGCATTACGCCCTTCGCTCTCGCATATTCGAGCAAGTCTATTATCTCATCTTCGTTTACGCCTTTTATCGGCACGCTGTTTAGCTTCACCCGCAGACCCGCTGCAATCGCCGCATCTATGCCCGAGAGCACCTGCTCCAAAACATCCTTGCCGCCCGCTATCTGCTTCGCCACTTCAGGCTTTAGCGAGTCAAGTGACACATTTATCCGCTTCAGCCCCGCCCGTGCGAGCTTGTCGGCGCATTGGGATAGCAAGAAGCCGTTGGTCGTCATCGCTATATCCATATCCGACTTGTAGTCGTATATCATCGCCAGAAACTTATCAAGGTCTTCCCGCAAGGTAGGCTCCCCGCCCGTGATACGAATCTTCGTAATCCCCTCATCAATAGCCGCTTTCACAAACCCAAACATCTCCTCAAAACTAAGCAGATTTTCCTTCGGAACCCAGCTAAAAGGCTTGTCGGGCATACAGTAGCTACAACGAAAATTGCACCTCTCCGTCACCGATAATCGCAAATAATTTATATGTCGTCCGTGTCCGTCTATGAGCATTGCAATCACTTATATTTCATTTTGTGGCAAGCGTAGCCAAAATGGAATAAAAAAGCAAAAAATAGCGTTTTGGAATAACGGTTTTACAAAAATCTCTTCTCGTACCACTTGCTAAAGATATACAGCCCCCAGAGATGGTGGCGGAAGCCCTTGTCTTTTCGGGGTTTGAGATAAAACTCTATGTTTTTCATACAAAAAAGCCCACTCTCCTCGGCGACACGGCGCACGATATCTAGCTCGCCGTCCTCTCGCAGCCACTCCATGTATGGATAACTGAAGCCTTTTTTTTCTCGTTGTGCGATAGTGGGGTGGAGGATGTCGGCAAATGCTTCTTTTAGGAAAGATTTTGGGGATGTGGGGAGCTTGTGTTCGCTTGGGATGGAGAACGAATGTGCGACAAACTCTCGGTCTAGAAACGGTGCCCGCACCTCTACGCCGTTTTGCATCGAGACCCTATCGACCTTATGCAATAATACTTCATCTAGCCACACACGCAAATCGACGAAGCTCGCCCAACGCCAATACTCGTCCACCTCGCCAAACTCTTCAAATACTGGTGAGAGAAGCTCCATTGAGGAGATTGCATTGTCGAGTAGTAGCCTCTGGCGTTGCGAATCTAGGAAGTTCTCGCCGTAGCCACGGTAAACAGGCTCATCCTTTGCGGCTCGCAGATACCACTCCCACTCTTTGTTGTAGGCGACATTTGACTCTAGGTAGTTTGCTAGCCACCCTTTGAACGGAGCGGAGCGCATCGCTTCAAACTTGGCGTATTCGGAGTATTTGCGGTAGCCGTAATACTGCTCGTCGCTCCCCTCGCCGCTGAGGACGCATTTGACGCCGTTATCACGAATGCCTCGCATCAAAAAATCAAGCGGCAAAGAGGCGGGGTCATTGAGCGGCTCGTCCATATACTCCGTGAAGCGTTCAAGTGCGGCGAAAAAATCGCTTTTGCCAAATACAAATTCCGTGTGAGCAGAGCCGTAAATCTCGGCGCTCTGCCTCGCCGCCGCCCGTTCGTCATACGCCTCAAAACCCTCATACCCGACCGTAAAAGTACGAAGCCGCTTGCCGTGTATCTTTGTAGCTGATGCCAGCACAAGGGCGCTATCTAGCCCGCCTGAGAGCAGTGAGCCTACATCCACATCTGTGCTAAGGCGAAGCTCCAAAGACTCAAAAAACAGCTCTCTAGCCCTCGTAATCGCCTCATCTTTTGACATCCGGCGCACAGGAGAGAGCGGTGTATCAAATCTGCTTTTTGAGATTTGCCCGTTTTCATACTCTAGCAGTTCACCCGCCCCTAGCCTATGCACGCCCTCATATATCGTATGCGGCGCAAGCGGGGATAGGAAGCCGAAAAAGCCGTTGAGACCCTCTTTTGAGATGCTTTTTGTGCTTAGATGCGGCAGTATCGCTTTGATTTCGCTAGCAAAAATAAGAGAGTTGTTTTGGAAAGTATAAAAAAGAGGTTTTTTGCCCACGCTATCACGGGCTAGAAGTAGCCGCCTGCCATCCCAAAAAGAGAGGGCAAACATCCCACGAAGTCTCGGCAAAAAAGCTTTGCCGTATCGGAGCAAACCGCAAAGTATCACATCGCCCTCGGCAAACGGCTGTGAGAGCCCCAGTTCGTCGGCTAACGCACGGTAGTTGTAAATCTCACCGTTAAAAACAAGTCGTGCCGCCCCATCCGCAAACACGCCGCCTTTAATATCCAAATCCATAATAGCAAGGCGGGTCTGCCCAAAAAAACATCCGCCGCCCGCATCAAAATCTATGCCGTCCGTACCACGTGGAGCCAGTGTGTCAAGTGAATGTCTAGCCGTATCGTTATCATAACGCCCGACAATTCCAAAAATGCCGCACACTTACCGTATGATTTCTTCTACAAGCTTGTCAAGCTCCAAATTCATAGTGCCAAACACTCTATCGGCATCTGTTCTTACGCCAAAATTATCAATAGATAACGCAACAAGCTCATCTACCGTATCGGCCTTTTTCATTAGCCCTTCATCTATAAGAAGTTTGTCGTAGTGACTTACAAACGAGCGTGTCGAAATAGTAGGAGTACCAAAGTAGCAAGCCTCCGAGTTTAGCGTACCGCCGCCGCCGATAAACAGGTGGCAAAAAGCAAGCAGATGTTGTACTATCATTTTTTCTTTCAAAACTGTCGCAAACGGTAAAAGCTCTTGCAACGGCTCCGGTTCATATCTAGGTATTGCGATAATGTTGGCATCAAACTTGTCTTTTATGATCTCAAGACCCTCATAAAGTATAGGGTACTTTTTCATCACATAGCTTGCCTTGTACTCCTCTTCTCTGACAACTATCGTCGGTTTGGATGGATCTAGTCCATATCTTCTTAGCACCGTATCATAGTAGCTTTTGTCGGGTCTGAATTCGGCAAGCCAGATAAGCACATCCAAAAAGTGATATTCAAATATCTGGTCTTTCTCTAAGCTAAATCTCTCAAATATCTCGCACGGAACCATATATGGACGAAATGCTTTGGTTGATAGCGGAAGTGTCAACCTTGCCTGAGGAAGAGCCTTTTTGAAATCAGAGCCGTAATCGGAGAGCGGAATATCATAGAAGTTGTAGATAGGGATACCAAGGCCAAAAGCAACACGATTGGCATCCACAGAACATAAACATACAAGTTTTTCGACACTCTTATCCCGTATAAATTCCATCAATGCAAACTGTCTATCAATGCTTGCTTTTAGCTTATCTTCTAGCTTCGCTCCACCAAATTCTCCGATAGTGTGAAATGCTATATCATGAAGCCGCAAAAGCTCCACTATCTCACTATATCCGGCACCCTCTCTGGCTGTTACAAATACCTCTTTGCCTTTTATTTCGAGCATTTTTATGAGATTTTTGAAAAACATCACCGATTTTGGGGTAACAAGGTCAAACCAAATCATAAACTTAGATTATTCCTCTAGCTTTGTAATCTTCATACCACCACGGACGAAGCGGTATGACATCGGTTTCACTAAACATAAAACCGTATTTGCCACCGTCATAATTCATCATGCCGACCGCTTTAATATTTGGGCTTATCGTTTCGCATTTGTTAGCACATGTATACAAACAATCTTTTTGGCAAGCCTTGTTTTCTATCGCATCCAGTACGCCTTTGGCCTGTGCGCTCTCAAGCGCAGCATCAAAACTTCCGGCCTCTCTTATGTTTCCTATCTTTAGGTATGGAAGCCACATTAGACACGGGTATAGATTGCCATATGGGTCAAGGTCTATGTTTCTAGCGCCCATGTAGCAGTTAAAATCTATATGCTCACCGTCAAATACAGCTTTTTGCAAGATGTATTTGCTAGCATATCTGCCTTTATCATAGCCTATCGCAAGAAGTTGTCTGTCTATTTCGGCAAGCTCAGCTTCCGTATATATAAAGTCGTCTTCTGAAAGTATTTTGTGTGTTACGTTATCTTTTTTGTTTCTATATCTCTCAGGGTTGTATCTACCGTATCCAAGATAGAGACCTACACCCATCTCTTTTGCAAAATTGTATACCCACTCTATAAGATGATGGTTTTCTTTGTAAATTGTAAACTGGAATCTAAGAAGTACACCAGGTATTTTTTTGAGTCTCTCGATAGTCTCCATCGATTTTTTGAAGCCGTCTTTATGAAGTCTTATCTTAGAGTGCGTCTCCTCGTCTCCGTCAAGCGAAATATCAAGCCTATAAAGCGGTGATTTTTTGAGGACGTACTTTGCTATCTCTTCATGCTTGTCAGGAAACCAACCCGTAATAGGAGAGTCTATGATGACATCCGGATGATATTTTTGAAGGCTATCCACAACCTTTAGATATGTGGGCGACAAATGCGGCTCACCGCCAGTCAAATGCACTTTTTTGAGGTCTAGGTATTTTGAGCTAAATACGCTATCAAGCTCCTCACTAGTCAGCTCCTCCCTTTGACGGTTCGGAAGCTCCCACATCCCGCAATATCTACAAGGACCGGGACAAAACTCACTAACCGTATATGAAATATCTTCTATTTTAAATTGCATTGTTACCTTTCAAAAGTTGGTCAAAATATCCAATAGTCTTAATAAGCCCCTCTTCGAGTTGCACCTTTGGCTTCCAGCCTAATTTATCTCTGGCTAAGTCTATCACGGGTTTTCTTTGCATAGGGTCGTCTTGTGGAAGTGGCAAAAAGATTATCTTAGATTTAGAATTTGTAAGCTCTATTACTTTTTGAGCTAGTTCTAGTATAGTGAATTCTGTAGGATTTCCAATATTTATAGGTCCAGTAATACTTTTATCGGTATTCATTAGTCTAGTCATGCCTTCTATTAGGTCGTCACAGTAGCAAAAGCTTCTAGTTTGGTTGCCCTCGCCATAGACAGTAATATCTTCATTTTTTAGAGCTTGAACTATGAAGTTGCTTACCACTCTACCGTCATTTGGATGCATTCTAGGACCGTAGGTATTAAATATCCGCATGACTTTGATTTGGACGTTGTGTTGCCTATGGTAATCAAAAAACAGAGTCTCTGCGCATCTTTTGCCCTCATCATAGCAAGCTCTTATTCCTATTGGATTTACACTTCCTTTGTATGTCTCCGGCTGTGGGTGTATCTCTGGGTCTCCGTATACTTCGCTTGTTGAGGCTTGGAGGACTTTTATCTTTAATCTTTTGGCAAGGCCTAACATATTTATAGCACCCATTACCGATGTCTTTGTGGTTTGAACTGGGTCAAACTGATAGTGAACTGGAGAAGCGGGGCAGGCAAGGTTGTATATCTCGTCTACTTCTACATACAAAGGAAAAGTAACGTCATGACGAAGTAACTCAAAGTTTTTGTTACCCATGAGGTGTGATATGTTCTGGCGACTTCCAGTAAAAAAATTATCTACGCAAAGAACTTCATTCCCATCGTTTAACAACTTTTCGCATAAGTGTGAGCCTAGAAAGCCGGCTCCGCCGGTGATTAGGATTCGTTTGTTGGTCAAAATTTTTCCTTTTAAAGCAATACAATGCCAAGATTAATCAATAATTTTTTCTTGTTCTTTAATAAAATAAATCGAATCGTCAATTGTCTCGCTCATAACAACCTCTTTTGCTTCTCCGGTTCCAAATATCTCAGCATAATCACTATGGAAACCGTCACATATATTCTTCAGAGAACATTTTTGGCAAGCTTCGTTGAATTGGTAATTGCAATGCTTTTCAGCCCTGAGCTTTGCGTTTTGGCGGTATAAAAAATCTTTCGGAATATCTGCGCTAAATAGCTTCAGCATGTGTTCATATACGTCTATCTCTTTAAGATAATGCGGCATAGTGCCATGCACTGCAGTTTCACCAAAATTTATATTGTTATATTCTTCAATTCCATATAGAAGAATAGGTATCGGCTTATCTAGCTCTGGATGATTCGATTTTTGTTTAAATCTTGTAGTCCAAGTCCAAGAATTATAATCCCACTCATGATGATCGTAGCTAAGCTGTTGGAAGTTATAAAGATTTTTTCTATGCCTTTCCTCAACCATACAAAACGGAAAGTATCTGACATTACACTCAATACCCTCGGCTTCAAGCCTATCTATTGCAATTGTAAGATGCTTTTTTGCTTCCGAATATGTTGGAACGTTTGCAGTATTTCTCTTGCCTTCACTAGCTTGATCCACAAATGGATTAAACGCTATAAAGTTGACCGCCCTAGCGCCTGTTTCTATAGCAACTTCAGCTATCTCTTCTAGATGTTCTATGGTCTGCGTAGTCATCGTAAGGTTAAATCTAAACGGAATACCGAGCTTTTGAAAGTTATACAAAGCCTTCATTTGTTTGACACCGCCGCTATCGAGTCCCGTTACATAATCGTAAGTTTTATCAAGTCCGTGAATACTAAATAAAAAATCTTTTATGCCCGCATCTTTAAATTTTTTGCACATTTCCTCATTTGCCAGCACGATACCGTTTGTAATAAGCGTAGGAGCAAGTCCGATCTCCGCGCAATATGATATAAGTTCAAAAATATGCGGATAAATAGTAGGCTCTCCGCCTTGAATATCTATAGAGTCATTACCGTAAATATATCTAAGCGTATGGCAAATCTGCTTTGCCTTTTCAATGCTCATAAATTCATGCTCAGGATCCATCTTATTATCTATCTTTTCCCTAAAATAACAAAAAAAGCACTTTAGGTTACAAGTTTGCCCAAGCCAAAGCACGCCGCGTTTTGTAATTGTTCTATTTTTTGTTTTTGGCAATGAATTTGCCCCTATATCCTGCCTATCTTCGCATTTATATTGAGAGCGTGCCCAGTCTAAAACTTCATTATTTATCATTTCTTAACCTTGATCTAATTTTTTCTTTCCACATACCGTTATCGTATCAAAGAGCTTATCGTTTGCCATATACTGACCGCCGTCCGAATGAATTATTTCGTCAAATATACTATTCATGGCGTTTAGAATCGACTTATCAGAAAAAAAATGAAGGTGGTGGAAATTTTCATAATCTATCTCATTGCACGGCAAGTTGGCAATAAATAAGCCGCCAGATTTTAGCAATCGATAAGATGCCCTCATTACTTCGAACGGATCTATTAGATGCTCCATTACATGCGATGAAAAAATAACATCAAAAAAATTATTTTCAAAGCCACATTCATGAATATCATTACATCTAATATCGATTTCTAACTTTTCTATACCTACAGCTGCAACATGTTTGTTGACCTCACATCCAAAAACATTGTGCCCAAACTGTTTTAGATACCACAAAGTGCGCCCGTCGAGACATCCCAACTCTAAAAAATTTAACGGTTCTGTTTTTTCTATATCTATGTCCAAAAATGGCGAAATCATTTGCGTTCTAGTTTTTGCGAAACCATACAGATGCTCATTGAAAAAGTCATCTATGTTGACTTTATAGTTTTGCTCAAAGTATCCTATGTCATCATAAAAACTATCTACATCCTCTTTTCGTATATTTGAGACAAAAGCGTGTCCGCAATTAGCACATTTTCTAATACTAAAATTTTTATGATTTATATATATCTCTACGGCATCTCCGTCACAAACAGGACACCCATTTGGTAAGATATTGTCATTTTTGGCCTTGAGATAACCAATATCTTGGCTGAGACTATCTATGGCGGCAAACAAAGACGAGTTATTTTTAATGGCATTAAAGCCAAGCTCACTAGCCTTTTGCTCCATTTTTTCTCTTGTTTTATTATCGTAAACACACAAAATCAGCAAAGTGTCTTTTTTATTTACTATTTCATCCAACCTATAGATACCGTTTTCTTCGCCAATATCATCTGCTATATTGTGCTCTATATTTGCGGCTTTTAGTATATAACTAAGGCATCTCCCGTAATAGCCATTTCCGTATAAGCAGATTTTTTTGTCTTCAAAAGGTATTAAATCTAGTATTTTTTTTGAAACTTTACTAATTCTGTCTTCCATACAGCTCCCTCAATAGTGTAAAACTACTTCTAATTTTAGAAAAAACCGAGATATTCATCTCGTACCAAATAACTCTAAGATAAAAACTAGATAGCTCTCTTGAGAAAATATTATGTGTTTTTAATTCCATCGTCAAGTTATATGTATTCTTTAGAAAAAAATTTGGTAAATTCATTTTTTTAAGAGCGATTTCTTTTAGTCTATTTCTTTTTTTAAGAAGCTCATATGTGTAATCACTGCTTCTTTTTTTACCATAGTGTCCATTATTGCTATGCACTCTGTAATTTGTCAATTTTTTATCTAGAAAAAATGCCCGACTCATCATTGATGCCTGAAATACGATAGCATCATCGGCCTGTATGCGCCAATCATTTTCGTCAGAAAGAGGAAAAATTACGTCTGCCAATTTTCTACTAATAGACAAAGTAGACGTAACATTTCCTGGATATTTAGACAGATAGTAAACCAAAAAAAGATTATACCCGTCACATCTGTATCTCTTCAGTGTGTCGCCCATATTGCATCCATTGCAGTCAACCGCTTGATGATTCGTAAAAATATAATCATATCCGTTTAAATGCACAGCAACTATCTCTTCAAGCTTATTTGAAGCAAAATAATCATCGCTATCCAAAAAGCATACAATATCGCCTTTTGCCTCAGCTACGCCTTCGTTGAATGCAGAAGCCTGTCCGCCATTTTGCTTAAAGATAGTCCTAATTTTGCCAGGATACTCCGCCGTATATCGGCCGAGTATCTCCCTTGAGCCATCCGTTGAGCCATCGTCAACCACTATGAGTTCAAAATTTGTATAGCTTTGGGCAAGAACAGAGTCAATTGCTTGTCCTATAAAAGCATCATAATTATAATTATCGACAATAACCGATACTAGCAACTATTTCTCACAATATGTTTTATCAATAAAGCCTACAAAGCCTTTGACACTTTTGATGAAACAATTTTTCTTTGCAAGCCATAGCTTAAAATCTCTCGCGTATATCAATTTTTTATTTTCCCACTCAAGCCTACGCTTGTTGTTTCTTAAAAATTCTGCTATATCCCTAGGCAAATCTGACCTTTTTAGAAGTTGACTTATCGGCATTACATAAGATATCACTGTAGCATAATGACCAATATTTCCAAAATACGGCTCAAACTTCTCTCGCTGAAGTATAAGTTTGTCAGCTATCTCGTTAGAGAGTATGACATGCTCTGGATGACCGTGATACTTTAGATGTCCAGTAGGCTTATGCCCGCCTATAATAAAATTTTTCGAGAAGTTATTTTTGCCGTGTCTTCTATAATTTGATATAGGCACATCAAAAAGCATACTTGCACCCAGAAGATTTGAGAAATTTACGACGTAATAATCAGCGCAAATTCTAAAGGCATCAGTCTTATCTGTCTCAATAAGACGAAGCATATCACTTCTAAACATCATAGCTGATGTAGTGGACCATGACCAAGTAGGCGTGTGAATCGCTCTTGGTTTTATGTATTTTATTTTTTCGGAGTGGTTTTGAAAATCCAAATGATGGACACTAAGCAGCGACCCGTCCGCACTTATTTGCCTATTTCTAGTACAACTAAAAGATACATACGGCTTGGCGTATAGGTGCACAGACAGGTGTGCGGACACGGCGTTAAAATCAAGCGTATCGTCAGCATCAACAAATATAACAAACTCGCCTTGTGCAACTTTCATTGCACTAAAAAATGCAGCGAGTTGCCCGCTATTTTTTTCGTGTCTTACAATATTAAATCTATCTTTATATTTCTCGATGATTGTGTGAGAGCCGTCAGTAGAGCAATCATCCACGATAATTGTCTGTAAATTCGGATAGTTCAGGTCAAGTATAGACTGTACACACTCTTCGAGGTAATTTTCATAATTATAATTTGTAATGGCTATGGTTACTAGTGGCAATTTTATATGATTTCGTATCTCTTCGTCACATTCTGCGAATTTGTGAATATTTTTATACGCCGATAGCCTAACAGTATCTTCCAGATTTCGTCTGAGTACATCGTAATGGCTATCATGAATAAACCATATATTTTTTGGAATAAAACTTCTTGATAGATTATCATTTAGAAAAAAGGAATTTGGCTCGTCGTAATCGTATTCAACCAAATAATTTAAATATCCCCTTTGTGCTAATGCGTTTCTTAAAGACAGTAGCAAAGAAGTCAACTTGTCGCTTGCGTACAAAGTATCATTTAAAAAGAAGTTAATAGATATTCTATCGCCAATCTCACCAAGCTCATCGACAACATCCTTTTCCAATAGCTCAATTAGGCGCTTCTTGCTCAGTCCACTTATGCCGTTCAGTAATACATCAATATTTGACGATACTATGTTCTCCAAAAATACTCCTTAGTTATGACAACTGCCGATAAATTCTACCAATCTGCCTATTTGATGTTTATAGGACAGGCTATGTTTAAGTTTTTTAATATTTTGCCTATATTTATCTATTGACTCCTGCGTAAACATACTTGGCAACAAATGAAGCTCATCCCACGAAATAGCAATGCCTATCTCGTTTTGCTCAACAAACGATGCCATCGTCTCAGCCTCTTTTGATATTACAATTGGCAACTCAGCCTCTATATAAGCAATAATCTTTGTGGAACTTCCAAACTTAAAATAACCAAAATCGTATTTATCCAGCACTTTAGCAAAATCAAACAAAATTACACCAACATCGTACTCGCAAAGCTCTCCGTATAGTTGCGAGGGCAAAACCGCCCTAGAGTATGAAAAAAGATCCGACTTGATTGTATTTTGGTATATATCAAATCCGCTATCTTCACCATGATCATAAGCATTAAAAATTCCAAAACGACAGCCACCGTCTAGAAGAACGCTCGCAACATCAAATATGCTTCGCTGTAAAGCAAATGCATGATCTTTTGCATTTGGGGATGCTAAACCGCCGGCGTACACAAAAGAAACAACCTCGCCGACTTTTCTTTCAGGAAGCACAATATCATCACAATAGTCAAAAAACTGAATGTATTTATTTGGTTTATATTTCTCAATGTTTGACTCTGCTAGCTCAATAGCCTCTTTAAATATAACTCCGGCACTTTTTTCCCAAAGAAATTTTTCACTGAGCATCTGAATTTTTGCATCACAAACAGCGTCCAAAACTTTTATATCTTTATGGGCGCTACTTAAAATATCTACGAATAAAGAGATAACATCCACTTTTGAAACAGCAAGCACTGAAGCCCCGAGAGAATTCCAATATACGCCGTTGATGGTAAGTATTTTTCCTTTTGTTATTTCTGACGCTAGAAATAACAAATCCGCAGAAAAGTCAAACTGGTGGAAAAACAAAAAATCATCTTTTGTCGTATCTATTTTCATGCCGTGTAAATATGGATCTGATGTAGCTACAAATATATTAAAATACCCGCCTAGATACTTAAAAAGTTTTAAGTGAACTGGCGTCATATTGTTGCTAATGACCAATATTGGATTGTCCGATGCATTTATTTTTGCCGCCAACTGGTTAACCTTACCCTGTTCGCTTGGCATGCTAAAAATATATTTTCCAAATCCCTTATCATTGTAAATATCTACTATTTTAGCTTCTAAAATGCCAAGCCCTGATAGCTCTCGCCGCATAGTCGGTTGATTTACCTCGGATGACATAACAACAAAATCATACTCAATATCCAACAAAACGGCGGTATCACATACTTCAAAATCTCCAAGCGTAACGCCAGTATGTACGCCGTCAGTTATTGCCACAATTGAATTAATAAGCAATGGGGACGCCAACCCCAAAAGTTTTCGAGTGTGTCCTCCAGCCCCATGCAAAACTATTTTATAGTTTTTTTTTGCAAAATTATCTTCCAGAAAAACAGTTGCCATTCTATAGCAATCCATCCCCCTAGTGTAATTCTGATGTTTCCCCGCATAAGTAAGTAAATCTTTTAACTCATCGCCTAGGTGCTCAAAATCAATCATAAAATCTTTACTATCTCCTCCATGACTTCATCGACCTCAATATCCGACATCTTTGTCTTTTGGATGACGCTACTCTTGCCATAAAAATGAATCTCTTTGGCACTAGTAGGCCCAAATAGCCCGACCACAGGAATACCGAAAGCCAATGCTATATGCAAGCCAAGACTGTCGCTTGAAACAAGCATTTTACAAGATGCTATCCAATCCATATACTCGTATAAATTTGCGAGCCCTTGCTGCCAAGATATTGCCATCTTTTTATATGACAACGCCTGCTCTAGCTCATGCCATTTTTGCTCGGACCATGCCTTTTCCGGAAACTTACTACCCACCTGATAGTTAAAACCGACATCATAAATCTTTTCGCTTTTCGGCTTATATCCCAACGAATACGGTTGCTCATCCCACTTATGCCCAAGCATCTCGACTAAAATTTGTTGCCATACCTTGTCGTTATTTTTTTTTGCGTCCTCAATAGAGCAAAGCTCCATGGCATATTCTGCACCGCCAAATGCCTGATAGGAACCCATGGTCTCATCAAATCTAAAACCGTATTTTTTCCAAGCGTTAATCATGTTGGATAGCGCACAGAGTCCGGCTATTTTTTCTAAGTTTATTACAATGTCAAATTTTTCCGACAGAAGCTGAAAGCCAATAAAACTATCCCAAACCAATAGCCTATCTATCATTGGATTGTTATCGAGCAATGCTCTCGCCCTATCGTCAGCTACCCACGTAATATGCCCACTCGAATATAGCTCTTTTAGTGCATACAATATTGGGGTAGTTCTCAGCACATCACCAAGAGATATAACATGACCGATTTCTGGATCTAGCGTTTCCGATAAACCTAGTTTAATTATTAATATTTTCACAATATATTTCCCCTACGCCGGATAAAAGCTTGTCAAAAAAGCCACTAAATTACGGTAACACCAAGATATCAAAAAGTAAATTTTCCGCTTATAGCTTTTTTAACATAATCCTCAAAACTATACTGCGCAGATGCAAAGTTTAAATATTTTGAGTAAACTTCCGCCATTGATCGTTCAACCTTAGCAAGTAACTCGTGATGATTGTCCTTATTTAGTAAGTACATAGCAGTTGAAACCATTTCAAATGCCGAACCAACAAACCCAAGCACCTCAAGTATGCACGCCATTTTTAATAACTCTGCCACACCCATATCGGCGGTTTTCTTAATATATATTGCATTCATATGCAGTAGCTTTTCCCCAGGAAAAAGGAAAGGCGAAAAAGTAGGTAAAATATTATTTGGCATTCTCAGCGTCAACAATTCAAAACCATACTCTGTCATTATTTTATTCACATCGCCAAAAAGAGGTTGATCTTTATACCAATCATTAAAATATGTTTCTACCTCAACTATATTTATATTCTTGGCAAGAGTTTTTTTTGCACCCTTAAGGGCATAATATTCGGCACTATCAATATTTATATACAAATAATCGACACACGGTATAGCAGATTCTTCAATTAAACCATCCAACGATTTGGTTTTCTTTGATGTAAAAACACCATAATCACCTTGCCTATCATGAGCCAAAGAGGCACAATACCTACTTTGCATTTCTATATTTGAACGATGAAATACACAATGTCCATTTGGATAAATGACATGCATTGTTCTATCAATTCCAGTTTCTTCATCTATTATAAAAGGATGCACGACATAGCCAGCATCTTTTTGGTCAGACAATCTCTCACATTCTTCTTCATCGGCTTCAAACGCGTGAACAAGTATTTTATCCCCGAGATGTTCCACTAGGCTATTAATTTGAGGGGTATCACCTCTTGCTCCGCACTCAATCGCAACAAAATTATCAGCAATCAAGTCATCCGATATGAAGGCTTTTGTCAAAAAGCAAGAATCATCTAGTGTAAAAATATTTTTTTTAGTAATACCTAGTTCAAGTAATCTATTTTTTAATTGTATTTTTGCATCCGCATATATCGTTAATATAAGATAGCATACGCTATCGTCGTTATCCTTACAAATTAACTTAATCTGTTTTGATAAGCCATGCGTCTGCCCAATATTATCATCAATATAATACTGAACTCTGTCACCAAGAGACTTATTTTCCGATAAGCACATCGCATCGAATATATTCGCAGTACTGCCCGCTCCAACACAAACAATCTTGTTTTGGCTACTAAGGATTGCTTTTGGCAAAAAACTTTTTATATTTTGTGCTATTGATTTTCTATATGCCTCTATTAACATCGTGGCGCCCTTTCTATTTTTAATTAAATGCTATCTTTCAAAAAATTTGCCAATTGTTCATCATAGTTTTGGTTCTCATAAAATTTTTGAAATTTTTTAACATTACATTTTAGTACATTATAATCATAAGACAAGATTATTTTTTCAAGATTTAACAAATCTTGCTGAGAAACCACAATACCGATACTATGCTCCAGAACAAAATCTGCAATTAGTTTATATTCCCTATTAACAATTATCGGTATACCTGCGGCAAGATATGTAATTACTCTTGCTTGAAATAGTGAACTCATTTCTATCTCATATGCTCTTAACACTTCATCTGTTAAATTTCTTAGAACTAGCCCAAAATGGCAACCTGACATTTTGCTCGGCATTTGGGAGGATGGCGTCCTTACAAACCAATTAAATTTACCGTCATATTTTTTCAGCAAGCTTATGTAGTTTTCTTCTTTGTCGTAACTATATAAATCTATTGTGCTAAATACATCTAATTCAAAACCTTGGCTCAGTAGATTATCAAAAATTTCGGAAAAATATAAACTTTTTAAAATACTATTTTGTGAATCACTAAAAATCAAACTCCCAGTTGTGCATAATTTTATGGTTGCTTCAATAACTGTATTTTTAAATGTAAAATCTTTCGGATCAGTAAAAAAGAAGCTAGAGAATACATTTTTATTATTAATGCTAAGCTTATCCTCGTAAAAATTAGACATATAACTACTTATTATGCCATCAGAATTTGTAATTAAATACTCTTCCGCAGCCTTATTTATTTCAAACACATCATCGGGCATACTCCAACATCCAATCAACTCCTGCTTGCTTGCGTTATAAAGACCTGTTAGACATAAATCAGTAGATGACAATATAAACTTTATATCTTTTGGCAATAGCGACTTAACATACATAGCTTCGTACATCTCCAAAGGAGTTGTTACCCAGTAAGTAGCTAAAATTTTCTCATTTTTTTTGAGTAGCAATCTAGGAATTAGCTCGAGCAAATCTTCTAGATAAATTATTTGATTAAAATATGTATTAGATTCATGATAAATTGTGCTAATATTTTTAGGTTTTGTGTACACCTTAATCAAATTAAAATATTTTGAGAGCACAGGAGACGCTACAGTGATAATATCTTTTCTATCAAAAGCAATAAATACTATTAAATTAGTCTTATCTGCAGAAAGGTTAAAATCTTGTATGTGTTTGGCCGTTTTCGTAATTAACTTCTCTTTTACGGCTTTAGTCTTATATGGAAAAAGCATTTTTTCGCAAGAAATACACAAGGATAAAGCTTTATTTTCAATACCTTGATTATCCCAATCGCCAAGAAATACTAAATAATCAAAAACTATATCGCGAAGTTCATATTCTTTGCAAATCCTAATATCTCCAAAATCAAAATGTTTATAAGAAGAATCAACATCACTTTCTTCAACTATCGCAACAATATTAGACCCTTGATACTCTCGCAAAAAATCATGACTATGTTTACCCGTGCCATACAACAGTATTATATTATTGTTGTAATTTTTATAAACAAAATCAGCAACTATTTTTGGTGCCCTCATATAAATATTAAACGCATCCTCTATAAAAGACGACTGCCTTACATTGAACATATCCCCAACCTATTAAAAAATAAATATTACAAACAACAAAAAGATACTCAGGTTATGCCATTTAAGTGCTAACGCAGACAAAAATACAACTTCACTGCATTAAAATACGATATATGTTATTACAAAATATTATTTTATATAATAGTTTTATGAAAGTATTCAATTAAATTTTGTTAATCTCTAATTGGCAATCTTTCAAAATTTCATACATATCTTTGTATTTATACGCACCCTGCCTACCCATACTAAGAACACCCTCCGGCAAATCGGCAAAATATCTATTTGCTTTATCCACTTCAGCCTTTGTCGGATACGGATAAAGCTTATTATTAAATGATGGAATCTCAATTCCTATCATCGTATCTTTTGACTCATAGCCTGTCAATAGCTTATATTCAACGATTCTTGTATACGGTTCATCACCTGCATAGTACATAAAATAATAAGGCTCTGGCGTTATCTTTTCCGTAGGAAGTATAATCTTTAGAAAATCCCTTCCTATGTACTTTAGTTCTCCATATCTATAATCAAGAAGCTTATCTGGCGAAGTAGTCGACACTAAAATATCTGCCTTATCCCATTCGCCGTTCACAAATACTGCTTTTTTCTCTACATCAAATCTATCTATATTCGCATTAAATACAACACTACAACCGCTTACCGCTTTTTCAAAATATGGGTTATAGCCATCTAGTCCTACTGGATAAGCTATTACTTTGGCACCCTCAAAGTACTCTTTTACGCCATCGCGAATAGGCTCTTTTTTTAGCGAAAATGCTAAGTCTTGGTCAAGCTCAGTATTATTTTTTATTTTCCACATTTTTTTTGAATACTCTTTTACAAACATCCCATAAAGCGTGCTGCCTGCAGAACCAGCCCAGTACTCCTCAAGATTGTTCGGTTTTTTGTCCAAATCTCTATCTGCTATCTCTTTTTTTATCTGATCCCTATTTGGCATAGTCTCAATATCTGAATAAATAGGTGGATAGTTATAAAACTTTTCTCCACCGTTTGGAAAAGTGATAACATGATGGTCTAGCTTTCTAAGCGGGGTAAAGCTATCAAAAAAATCCCACGCCTCTCTATCTTCGGTTTTTATGATCAAGTGATGAGGACCGAATGTATATGGATGGCCTCTATAAAAATGCGTTCTACAACCGCCACCAAGCACATCAGAACTTTCATATATCGTGACTTCAAACCCTTTTTTCTTCAAAAAATATGCCATTGTGCATCCGGTAAAACCGCCGCCCACAACTATCGCTTTTTTCATAATAATTATGCCTCTCTTTCAATATATTCAATTTTTTCATACAAGTGGACAAATGTAAAATTACTTATCGCCATGTGTGCTTTGTCTTTTATAATATTTTGCACAGTATAGTCGTTTGTACTGGCTACAATCACGACTTTACCGTCAATGGTTTCAAGATTTGCTCTCTTTAACCCGAAAACAGGCTCCGTATCCTCATCCAAACCATCATCGACAAAGTAGCAGTTTTGCTTGTTAATTCTTGACTCTAGCACACCAAATACAGTCCTAAAGTACAATCCTGCGCCATAAAAAATTACCATATTGTCATTTTTGCTTTCAGATATTAAAAAATTATGTATATAATCTTTTTTTAAATTGAAGTCTTTAAAAAAATCCAATACCATATTTATATTATCGTAAGCATCAATATGCCTATTAGTTTTATCTAACTGAAAAATAGCTCTTAAAAAGTGCTTGTTATCCACATGAATCATGCTAAAACCGGAAAACAATTTTTGTAGACTATTTTTTGAAAAGTAACTTACATGATCCGGAATAAAATCACCCAAATAGTGCTTAGAAACAACATCAAAAGATGGAACTTCTATAAATAAATATCCATTATCTTCTATTAACCTAGAAAGAGCCTCGATTATCAATTTTGGATATTTTATATGCTCAAGCGTATGTTTCAAAATTACCAAATCAAACTTACTGGAAAACAAACCGTCTTCGAAAGATACGCCTACTGTCGGCACTCTCGACTGCTGTTCGTTGCTTGGCTCTATCCCTATAATATTTGCACCATATTTTTCTCTTAGTAGATATAAAAAATCACCGACACCTGAGCCTATTTCTAAAATATTCCAATTCTTATCAATATTTAAATTGTCAGATAAAAACTCTAGAGACTCAATGGTTTTTTTATCTTTTCTTGGAAATTCAAAATAGGTGTTAGCACTATAGTTACTGTATAGATTATCGACAATTTCATCATAAACACTGCTATAAGCACTGACTTGAAAAACAAAAGTGCAGTCCAAACAGGTTGATACGGAAAATAATTCTAGCGAACTTATACCGTCTGTAAAAAAACTACCATTTTCGCTATAGACTAAATCAACTTTTTCACTATCACACAGCGGACATCTCATCAATAGCAACCCTTGCAGATACCAGGAATATTACCGCTCAAATGCGCTTCACGAAATTCTATAAGCTTTTCGCTATTCCATAATTCTTGAAAATTTTCATATTTACCGAAATTATAGATGGATGGATCCGCAATCAAACAACAAGGTACTACATATTTATCTGAACTTAATAATAACCTCTCGAATGGCCAAAAACAAATATTATTTTTTGAAAATCTTTCACTTACATGCCAAAACGACAGGTCAACCCCTATTGTGTTTGCTTTTTTAATCAAAGAGTCTATCCATATCTGGGTCGTACTTTCGTCGTCAAGCCTCTTATCGTTATTATCCACCTTCACACTATCGACATCGTTCCAATCCCTAAGTTCCATGCTAATTGTCAACCTCTTAAAGCCAAGCTCACTTGCAGTAGTCAAGAGCAATTCTGCTTCATGGTAGTTTTCTGTTTGCAAAACGGTCCACATTCTAGTCATATCAATACCTATCTGGTCGCAATAACTATTAAGCATCCTACAATTATCTGCGATTTGCTCAAAATTAGAGCCGACCCTGATTTTCTCTTGAGTTTCTTTTGTAGCGCCGTCAAACGATACCTGTATCTCTCCCACATTTGCATCAATAATTCTTTTATAGTTTTCATTTTTGTGCAAAAGAGTACCATTCGTAGTAGTTCGAACCCAGATATATCTATCGGTAGCGTACTTAACCATATCCACAAACTCTTTTTGCAAAAACGGCTCGCCGACCCCCTGCATTTTTATCTCAATAAGCCCGTACTGCTCATCTACAAATGCCTTGAAATCGTCAAAAGAAAGATCTTCGGCTCTTTTTTGCCCATCCATGCTTGATACCAGACAATGCCCACATCTAAGGTTACATCTGCTGACATTTTCTATATCTGCTTTTATAGGCATATATTTGACCGTGGCACTTTTTACAGAGCCTTTATATATTTCATAGTTTTCTAACCTCTGAGGATAGGCCTCAAAGCCTAGTTTTAGCATAGTCTCATATCTTGCCATATCTGGCTTTGGGACAGGAAAATTTAATTTCAATTTTTGCCTTTCGGATGTATTAAATCTTCATCTCTTATATTGGATATTTTTCTAGCAGTCGACTCCTGTGTAACAAGCCCTAGTCCTCCGTCAACAGTTATAATCTGTCCCGTAATATACGGTGTAGTCATTAAAAACCATATAACTTCGCAAACATCTTCCGCTCTACACATGCGAGCCAGAGGAATAGAGGAGTTAATCACTTCGACCAAGGATGGATTGAGTCTATAAAATTCTTCATTTTCCGGTTTTATGGTTACAGGTGGGGCGACACCGTTCACCTTGATGCCTCTTGCCCCAAGTTGCACGGCATAATATCGAATCATATGCTCCAAACCGGCTTTTGCCATATGATAGCCTACCGGTTGCTCTGCGGCTACCAGTTTAGCGGCGCTCGAGCTTATTGCTACTATAGAACTGCCCTCCGGCATGCACGGCTCAAGAATTTCAATGGCAAGCTTAAACGCCAAAAGAGAAGATTTTATTTCATTTTCCCAAGCCTCACCTTCGCCTCTGTATCTTTGGCAAAAAACCAAACTATCAAAACTAGCGCCGCCTAAAACCAAACTCTTCAAAACATCAGATAATTGCTCGGTATCGCAAAAGTCAACTTGAAAAAACTTTGGCTCTATCGTCAAGCCGTTTGATTTCCAACTTCTAGAAAGGACGCTTACACTGTGTCCGCTATCTGCCATTTTGTCAGCAAAAACTCTACCTATACCTTTACTTCCGCCAAACACTAATATATTCATTTTTTTATTCTATCCATCTTGGCATCAGGCAGATTAACCACCAAAAACTCGCCGCCGTTTTCTAAAAATTTTTCATGCCTTTTCGTAATCGGCTCCATAAATCTCCATGCAAGCGAAATCACTGTGCCTATACCGCCATTTTCTAAAATCATTGAATCATAAACAACAGAGCCAACACCTGGGCAATATCTATCTATTTTTGATGGATTGTCATCTACTATAAAGTCTATATATTTCTCTAGCCCGAACTGATATATCATCATGACACACCCAACGGATGCACCGTAAACAACTACTTTCTTGTCATCTCTTTTTAACTGTTCGCATATGCTTATTATTTCTTGTTTCAATTTCTCAAGATTTTTATCGAAGTCCATATAGCCAGAAAACTCAAATATACCGGATGCAAGCTCATTCTCAATAAGCTTTATCAGGTTGTCGTTTTTTTGCGTCAAACTCTCTTTTTTTACCACAAACCCTCTTAGCGAACCGCCTTTTGTCTTAATGTATTCGGCGTCAAAAAAATTCAGTCCGCAAGAGTCAAAAAACGACTCCAACGGTTTAGCGGACAAATAGCTAATATGCTCGTGATATATCGTATCTATTAGTTGTTTGCCGACAACATCTACGGCATATGATGTTTCAAACACGAACACTCCGTCATCCGCCAAAAGCTCTTTTATGCTGATAACAACGCTTTTTAAATCAGGTATATTTGCTATTACATTGTTTGCGATTATTACTTTGGCGCTACCTTTTTCTTGTTTTATTTTTTTCGCCAAATCCTCGGTAAAAAAATCATGGATAGTCTCAATGCCTCTTTCATTTGCCTTATCCACAGCTATTTTTGCTGGGTCAATCCCCAGAACCCTTACGCTCCGCTCTTTAAATGCCTCAAGCATAATGCCCTCATTTGAGCCTATCTCCACAACAAGCGATGTCTCGTCAAGTAAAAATCTTTCGCAAATCTCTTTAGCGCTTTGTCTAAAATGCTCAGGTAGCCCATAAGATACGGCGGTAGTATATAAATACTCATCATCATACACCTGCGCCGGCTCTACAACTTCTGATAATTGTATCTGTCCACAAGACCGACAAAGAGCCAACTCAACATTATGAAATTCAAACTCTTTCGCATTTTGAATATTTTTTAAAAATCTATCACCAACAGGAGTTAGCGCAAGTTTTGAAACGACTTTAACCCCATCGCCACACAGCCTACATTTTTCTATTTTTTCTACTTTATCTTTTACCAATTTGTCCTCATTTAAAAAAACTGCCCACTTTTTCGGCAACAAACGCTATATCGTCATAATTTAGCTTTTCATGTATCGGCAAACAAAGAATTTTTGATATTACAATTTCAGCATTGGCCGTATCAGCCACCGTCTTACCTTCATATGCAGGCTGAAAAGGCATTAAGATAGGATGGTAAATCTTGGTTTCAATGCCAAATTCACCCAGATAAGCCATCAACACATCTCTATCATCAAGCTGTATCGTATATGTGTAGTATGCGTCCTCATAGCTTGAATCTAGCGGTAGGACAATCTGCTTGCATTTTCCCAAAAGCTCATTATACAATTTTGCGTTAGCCCTACGTTTTTGCAAAATACCATCGACTGTCTTCAGCCTTTCCAGCAGTATGGCTGCCTGCATAGTATCAAGCCTACCATTTAGACCAGGCTCCAAACATGTTTCTTTGTTTATCGTACCGTTATACCTAAGCATCACAAGCCTATCTCTTATACCCTCATCATCCGTAAGCACCACTCCAGCCTCGCCGCAACCAGCAAGGATTTTCATGGGATTTAGACTAAAACATGCCATATCACCAAATGAGCCTGACACTTTGCCGTTTTTTGTCGCGCCAAAAGCTTGAGAGCCGTCTTCTATGACAAGCAAATTATGTTTTTTCGCTATTTTTGTGATTTGTTCCATATTTGCTATTTTCCCAGTATAATGCACCGGCATAATTGCTTTTGTTTTTGTGGTAATAAGCTTTTCTATTTTTTGTATATCAATATTTAAATCATCACAAATATCCGCAAAAACTGGCTTTGCACCGGTCAGCGCAACTGCGTTTGCAGTAGCAATCCAAGAAAAAGAAGTGGTAATAACTTCATCGCCGTCACCGATGCCAAGAGCCCTTAAACCCAAATAAAGCGCATCCGTACCGGAGTTTACACCCACTGCATATTTTCTACCACAATAATCCGCAACTGCACTTTCAAATTCGGCAACCTCTGGCCCGTTTACCAAAATGCCGTGTTTGAATATTTTCTCTATGGCACCAATAAGCGTCTCTTTCTCTTTGCCCTCTATGCTCAAATTTAAAAATCTAACGCCCATCATATGCACTTTTTACCAAAAGCTATAATAAAATAGTACCAAGCCATTTTATAGTGCCCAGTATGCACCACCTCATCGTTCATCGAGAAACAAAGAGTCCTACCAAAATACTTACCAACCAAACTGTCGAGTTCCGGCAAGTCATAACACTTTACATGCGACGCCTTGCTAAGGGCTCCTTGATGAGGCCAAGAATAAAAACTTGGAGTACCTATGATAGCTATACCGTTTTCTGTAATCAATTCTGACATTTTTGCAATTAGTCTTTCGCCCAACGATTCGTCTAAATGTTCTATTACATCCAAATTAACAACTACGTCAAAAAAATTTTCAAAGCCGTAATCAAAAAAATCACCACAAACAAATGATACATTCTCTCTTTTGTTGATAGCTTTGGCTTCTTCTATTTCGGTTGACTTTATATCTATACCAATTGCATCTTTGCTATATTGCGAAAAATATATAGAACCAAGCCCTGAACCGCATCCAAGCTCTAAGACACTGTCTGTTTTTTTGATATTTTTTGCAATAAATTTATATCTTGCAAGGCGTATCAAGAGCCTACCTAAGTCTTCTTCTACAAAAGAGGCATATTCGGCGGGAAGCGTTATACCTTCTCTGTATTTTTGGTACATATCCCTTACAAGACCATCATACTCATCTTGATTTTTATTGTATTTTCCAGTATCAATCATCCAAACCCCTTAACCATATAGTTTCATTTGTATCGCCAAGAACAAACGGACCTTCTCTATTCTCTGCAAAAACAGCGTAACCATCAATAGCCTTTAGTCTATGCCACAAGCCTTTAGTGGAGTAAAATATCGGATTCTCGTTAGACAAAATAAACTTATCATTCAGGTTTTTGTCCAAATTCATTATCTCAAACTCAACACAACCTATTAGGCTTTGATAGCATTCATTTTTATCAGGATGCATATGCAGTCCATATCCCATAGTATCTGGTAGAAATATCAACATACTTTGGAGCAACGCAGAGTGATCCTTATGCAACAATAGCCGAACTATATTGTTCTCCTGCTTGCCTATTTCTATAATTTCCTCAATCATCTTTTTTGTAATAAGCCTATTTTGATTTGACTCATCAAAAGAATATGAAGGTGTTTTTGTATTATTGTTTCTTATAATCATTTTAGGCCCTGTATGCATTACAACAAATTAACCGAACTCGACCTATCCGCATCAGCATCACCCCTAGTAAGATAAATATCTCCTATATCAGGGTATATGCCGTCTTTCGACCATACCCCGATATTGAAATTTTCCTCCATATACTGTACTGGCGTTAGTCTTGAAGGGTATTTACAGTCAAAATCTTTTGCAAAACCAAACAACCTCATAGTTTCCAAGTACTCAGCAGAGGTGCAAACGAAATCCATATAAAGCGCATTTTGCTCTTTTGCTTCATTGGCAATAAACGCGAGCAGATTTAACCCGTCAAGTCTTCCTTGCTTATCCGATGGGTGGAAAAACTCTATAACTTTAAAAACAATGCCTTCAAAGGCACCAAAAGCCTGCTCTTCCCTATATACACACACGGCTTCCCTACTACTAGCACCACAACGCAATAACCTATAGTCAAAAGCTGGGTGTAAAACATACCGCCAATTAAGATACTCTGCATTTCTAACTACACTATGTTTTAAACTATCATACAGGTGCCAGTTTGGAGCAAACGAATGCAAATCTAAAATACTTACATTATCACCAGTACGGTAAGTATCATTTATTTGGCAAACAAGTCTCGTCATATCGCCAACACACCAGCCGTCACTTATGACCATCTCGACAGTTTTTTCTGTCATTCCTACAGTCAACATCGCATCAAACATTTTTTTTGTCTTTCGCACCATCGCCCAACCGACGCTTCCTCTGTGTTTATCTTGGACAAACCAGTTTTGTACAAAAGATATTTTTTTTAGCTCTTTGGTATTTCCAGAAAAGCCGTCAACCGGAACATACCCATATATTCCGATAAGTTGGTTATCCAGTCTGGCATGTAGTACATTGAAATATCTGTCTTGTCTGTCTTTTTGATATTGCCATGCAAATATTTTTCTATCTGCAATGGCAATATCTTCCCTATAAGCCTGCCTTAGAAACTCTGACAATTCATCAAATAATGATATTGGATAATTCTCAGATAAAGATACCATTATTGCAGCTTTGCCTCTAAAATACTTTTTATAGCACCAAAGCTACTCATATTAGCAAACTCTTCTTCGTCAAATTCGATAGCAAAGACTTCCTCTATGGCTACAATAAGGTTCATATGCTTCAATGAATCCCAGGAGCTCAAATTTTGCGGTGATGTTGTGTCGATGATGTCTTTACTGCCAATACCAAATACTGATACAAATACTGACTTTAGTTTTTCTTCCACTTTTTTCTTCCTTTAAAAATTAATACGGCACATATTCATCAAATAGTAAATCATCTTTTGCAAACGCTTGCTCAAAGCTCATAGGTTTTACGGTTGAAGCGGGTGTGCACAAATACTTATTTATAAATACCAAATCTTCCCCCGTAAGGCACTTATTGCTCTTGTCTCTGAAATATTTTACACTCCAACCTCTTTTAAGAATATCATGAAGCGATTCTTCCAGTAAATTCCCAACTTTTATCGGAATATACGGGCAAGGCAGCACATCACCGTTTGGATTTACATAGAAAATATTAAGAGCGGGACAACCTACTATTTTTGCATCTTGCTCATAGTACGACCACAAATCCCTAGTGATATTCCCATATCTGTTTTTTAACTCCATCAAATACCGTGTATCGTCCTCGGTAGCAACTATTTCAGTATGTCCACGCCAAGCTCCGGTAGGTGCCGCCATATTAAAGTTTACAAAATAACTATTTTCTTTGGCAAATGCCAATATCTCTATCAAATCTTTTGATCTGGCATTGTAATGTCCGACCGTTACATTTACATTTGCGGTCATTCCTGCTTTTTTAGCATTTTTCAAAGCTTCTAATGCTTTTTGATATGAACCGTCCATCTTTCTAAAGCCATCATGTGAATCTTCGTCAAAATAATCAATACTTACGGTTATCTTATCCACGCCCAAAACCGCTAATTCCTGTGCTTTTTCTTGTGTTAAATACCAGCCGTTTGTCGTAATATATACATAAAATCTTTCAGTTTTAATAGCATGCAAAACTTCTTTAAGGTCCGGCAACATAAGAGGCTCCCCACCTTGTATATCAAGCTCCCAAACTCCAACCTCGTCAGCTTGATTTGCAATACTTGCAATATCCGAAATAGTCAATTTTCTGTCATTATTATGAATATCAGCTTCCGTAAAGCAATGCTCACATTTAAAATTGCACTTAGTCGTTAAGTTAAGCTGAAATCCTCGCATAACGGATTGCTTGCCGTCTCGTTCTATTCTTTTGCGATGATGAATAAGCTTTTTCATGACTTTTGGTTTTTTTGTATAAAACATATAAGAGCCTTAGTTTCCGATTTCTGCAACCATGATGGCTACACACATATCATTTGGCACAAAACTTAAGTATTCAAATTTAATATTGCGCTGCACGGCAAATTCCGTCCAAGCTTTATATTCATGTTTTTGCCATCCTGGATAGTTAAAAAACTCATCAAAATTTATTACAGTTCCTACTTTGATTCTGTCTCCGATATGCTCAAAAACAGTTTTGGTAGAACTGTACAAGTCACAGTCTATATTCAAAAAAGCACAATCTTCTTTATGTTCTTCTACAAAACTAGGCAGTGTATCTCCAAAGAGTCCTTTAACAAAAACTACATTTGTGCTGTCTAATTTCGGTGGCTTGCCTGAACTATAAAAGGCGCCTTTTGGCAAGACATTGCCCCACTGTTCAGGTAAACCGCGAAAGGTGTCAAATCCGTAAACAATATTATCATTGATATTTTCAGAAATTACCTTTATAGATTCTCCGTTATGTCCAACGCCGAATTCCAAAAAAAGCCCGTTATTTTTTACATGCGACAGTATATATGTCAGATGGGTCAGCCTATTATCGGATTGGTAAGTATCATGCAAATTCTCAATCATAAAGTCAACCGATTCCATGCCGGCTTTAAGCCAGGAGAGCCTATTTAGATTGTATCCCCAAAAATCAGTACCCACATTACTACAGAGGTAAGAGTGTAGTTCTTCTTTTACTATATTTCTAATATTTTTTTCCATTCTAATTCCTATTGTAAAGTTCTGGAAAAACTATATGTCCAATATTATTCATATCAGATGGTTCCTCAAAAATTCTACAGCCTATACACATTTCACTTGGCTCTTTTTTTCCATTAATATGCGAACTTCGCAAACTGTTCATCCTTTCACCCTGCCATATTGATTCAATAGAATTTAACGGGAAAATACCTGGGGAGTTTTTTTCAACAGCACCATCTGCAGAACAAAAACTAGTCTTCCCATCATATAAAATAGCAAAATAAGACCACAGAGCTACACAAGGGAAAAAATCCTGATCTGTTTCTATATTTTTTACATCAGATATTTTTAGTTTACCACCCCATGCATGAACTTTTTTAACAGTTAGTCTATCGTGAGACTTTAGCTTTGACTTCCAATAAGCCTCAAACTCTTCCCACTCACCCATGTTTGGCTTTTGTTCTATCATTCTTATTCGCACTTGAGTAGTTGGATTTATCTCATCCCTAAGCTCTATAAACCTATGAATATTTGCCAAAACTCTATCAAAATCAAGACCATGCCTAATTTTCTCATACACTTCTTTATTTAGGCTATCGATTGATAGGACTATGGTCGAAATTTTGGCATCCAATAACCCTCTAGCCATATTTTCATCTAGCATTTCGGCATTGGTGGACATAAAAGTCGGAATATCATTATATTTTGAAAAAGTGGCAACCCTCTCTATAATTTTTTGGTCAAGTAGCGGCTCACCTCTGCCTTGCACAACAACATATTTGATGTATTTTTTGTTTTCTAATATTTCTTTTGTAGCTTTTTCGAAAAGCTCATCACTCATAAATCTGTTTTCATTGTGCGCAAATGTGCACATGCGACAAGAAGCATTGCAATCTGCAGTAACTTCAAGATAAACATACGATGGAAACTTAAGCAAATCCTTATAATTTAGCTTATCGTTTATTCTTTTTACGAGATACTCCGGCGCTCGCTCTTTCGGCAAAAACATCTCAGGCTTTAATAATTTTGACATAATCAATATCCATTCTTTTATACAAACTTAAATCCAAAATATAATTTTTAATGCTTTCATCTTGACTCAGAATATCAAATCCCAATTTGTCATAAAAATCAGATACTTGCTCATTCTTTTGTGTTTTTATATATCTTGCATGAAGAATTTTTATATTCATCTCTTGTAAAATATTTACAATATAGTCAAAAATAGCAAATTCAATATTTCTGCCCATAACTCTACAACTCATCAAAAAAGTATCTATTTTCACAGTATTGCCGTCATTGAGATGCATAATAACAACAACTGTTACACCGCTATCACCATATCGGTCAAAAACCTTACAGCTAAAAACCAAAAACTTATCATCATTCACAAAACTTGCCACCTCAGACTCCGAGTATCTTTTTGTGGTCAGATTAAATTGATTTGTTTTTTGTGTGAGCTGAGCTATTCTGACAATATCATCCACTTCGTTAGTCTTAGCTTCAATACAAATATTAAGTGAACGCAAATAATCGTTTATATTTTGAAACACTGACTTATCTTTATTTCTTGCTGCATCTGCGTGGTACATTTGTGTTTTTTTTGCGTCCTCATCTGTCAATAAATGGTTGAAAAACAATGCTTTCAACTCTAACATCTGTATCACAATTTCATGCTTTTTATTGCTAATTATCAATGTTTCAACCGTAGGTAGCTTTTCATTGATAAGTCCTACTTCAAAATGGCTATCATCCACAAAAACAACACTCTCCAAACCAACATTCAAAGTTTTGACAATCTCTTCTATATTTGATGCCTTATCTTGCCAGTTAATTTTATACATAACAATATCTTCCATCCGAAGAGGCATATCAATACGCTTTTCAAATACATCAAAAACATCTTTCTCATTATTTTTACTACATAGGCAAACTATGACACCACTTTTTACAAGAGATTTGACGATATATTGTAGTTCCATATACGGCTCAATTGCATCCACGCCATCCTCGCCGACAATCCCCTTCCATAATGTATTATCACAATCAAGTATCAAAACTTTTTTTGTTTTTCCAAAAAGAACTCTTAGATGGGGAAGTACATGCCAAGCATAATGTTTTAAAAACTCTATTGTATATAGAGTTTTTGCAGTATTATAAAACCTCAAATCTATACTTTTTTGTATAGAGATAGCTTGAAATATCTTTTCGATGTCAATAATCTGAAAATTAGAACCAACAATAGACACTAGATGCTCATTTAAACTATCTACAAAAAGTGAAAATTTATTCTTACCCACCGCTGTATGTCCGATATAGCTGGATGAAAATTTGTTAAATAAAACCAACCTTGCATTCGATAAATTTGCAACTACTAATGAAATTTCTGATTTTATTTTCTGAAGAAATTCATCATATTCGGCATCTACCAGAAAATCAATCTTATACCTTAGGTCTTCGCTCATATTTATGGCTTCCCAAAATACAACCACGCAATTGTCTTGCTCAATATCATATGAGCCTTGGACTATATTGTCATAATCACCCATAAAAATATCCGCGCTTTCGTCAATCCCTGCAAGAGATAATTGAATGGTGTCGAGAAGCAAATGTATGGAGATATTAGAAAGCAGAACAACCTTGATTTCGTTTGAATTAGTTTTTCTCTGCCGATAAGCAAGTATTTCTTGTGTTGGTATACTTCTTATATCCACAGCTAACTAAGTGCCGTCAAAAAACTTTCCACCCTTGCCTCGGCTGGATCCATTTCGGTAATCTCGCTTTGATAGAGAAAAGTCTCTCTACTAATCAAAGCTTGCCTCTCTCTAAACCTTGGATACTTCATAAGCCAATCAATCCACTTCAAAACCTTCTCTATGCCGACTGCTTTCGATTCATGCATTTTCTCAATCTCTGCATGCGGCAATACATCACCATTGGCCCAATAAAAAATATCTTTCGGCGTTTTCGGTTCTTTTTCACCAAATAGCTTTTGACACCTATTATAATAGTTTGCCACATTTTTATCCGTAGAAATTCTGGAAAACGAGTCGCTCACCTGCTCATACCAAGTTAGTTTGACAAATGGTGATTCCGATACAAATGCTCTATTGTTTTTCATAAGCCAATTAAACTTCCAATCATACTGAAAGGGTACAAATATATCTACCTTGGCAGCATAGACTAAAGAGCCTTCATCTACGACAATAACCCTGTCTCTATAAGAGCTATCTATATTTGCAAGCCCAGAGCCGTCCCCGTCATTTAAAATATAATAAATAGAATCGAACCTATTGAGTAGTTTATTTATAAACTCAAAATGCCTTTCTTCACAAGGCGTATCGGTGCCTATGGTAAAATTAGAATATTTTACACCCTTCTCAATAGCGTTATTGGCATCTTGCATATCTTGAAACTTTACAGCACAATCAATACCGTCTTTTATATACTTCTTAATATTCAAGCAATAACTCCTTAAAAAAATCACTAATCCTCGCCGGCTCATTTTGACTTATATACTTTTTTTGAAAATTTAAGACATTACCCTTAAGTTCATCATAGTCAACGGCATTAATATATTCCAGCAATATGCCAGCTTTGTCGTGCGGTATTGATATTCCAATTTTTTCAGACTTCACAAATTCAGACATTAGGACAATCTCTTCAGGTACTATTATAGGCAAACCAGCGGCTAAGTACGTAATAGCTTTTGCCAAAAACACAGATTGTGGACTAGGATACATTTTTATAGCTATATCCTGTGTTACATTAGACCAAATAAGCCCAAAATCATATTCATTTATCGCCATAGGAAGTTCCCAATGGGGGGTATTAATATACAAATTGAAATTATTAAATTCCTTAAGTTCATCATAGCAACCATGTTGTCCATGACTCATGGTGTATATAGAAAGATCAATACCTTGCTGTAAAAATTTTCTATAGTCCTCCCTGTGATCCATAGCTAACGCCCACTTTGTACCATAGTCTTCATGGCAGGTCAAAGAACCAACATAGCATATCTTTGGAACAATGGATGCCGCATGCTCTGTAAAAATAAAATGTCTAGGATGCAAAAAAAATATAGTTGTCAGCAAGCTTTTTGTCTCCTTAAGCAGCACCTCGTCTCTATATACCCCGAGCAAACTGGACATTACACCATCACTCTCTGTTATTAATCTTTTTTCACACTCCATTAGAGTATAGAATTCATCTAGCGAAATACATCCGCATGTCTTTATTAGCTCTGTGTCGTCAAGACTTGACGCCTTATAAGCTATAATATCACCCCATGGCGCAAAAATAAATTTTGATTCTTTTGGGCTATTTTTCATAATAAGATAATCAAATATTGTCTCATTTGCTGTTGGTTTTGTACAAATAATAATCCTCGGTTGCAAAACTTCCAAAAATGCCATAGACCAAAAAAGTTTGACATTATTTGTAAAATATACATACTCAAGTTGCATTTCTTTAATAAAACTATGTACTCTAATTATCTTGTCAAAGTAAATATCGTTTGCATTCTCAAAATAATATTGCCAAAGGTAAATCTTTACAAGATAAAAATCTTTTGCTATCTCTTCTGAAGCCTCAGAAAAAATATCATTTTTTGAATCCCATGCCAACTGGACTATTATTGGTTTATCTGTTTGTATATCACCTACTATATCTAAAGCTATATCTAAAGCTATCTCCTTGACACATCCAGCTTTAATGCTTGAACTTTTGTATGGCATATACGCCTTGGTGACAGGAATGCATATTTTTTGGCATAGTTTATCAATATTAGAATCATCCCAATTTCCAAGTAGTACAATATAGTCAAACTCTACACTAGCCACATCAGACTCTTCATATATTGGCTCATTAAAAGTACACTCAATATAGGTATCGCCAATATAGCTTTCTCTGACGATACCTACGATATTTATATGAGCATCTAAAGCGTCAAGTACATCTCTTGTATGCCTACCTGTTCCGTAAAATAGAAGTTTCGAGCTTGGAAGTGTTGTTATAATATGTTGCGCAACGGCTTTAGGAGCCCTAAGATAAAAATTATCCAAATAGCCATCGGCGTTTATATATGTATCAATATTTACGTCAGACAGTAAACTCATATAACAAGAATACCATTGTAAAAATTGCTCATTCAAATAAACAACTTGAACATCTAATTGTTTAAAAGAGTCGAAATCACCCCTTTGGCATGGTCCAACAAATAATACAGTTGAACCAGTTCCCATCTCGTCTCTTTTTCTTATTGGCTTATCTAGAAATATTCCACTTTTAAAGTCATCCACATAACATTCTATGTCGATTCCTGCTAAATATAAAAATTTTGTGGCAATTTTCGAGGCTTCTCCGCATCCAAATATAGCCGCCGAACCATAACTTGACGGAACAGACTGTAAAATATTAATGACTGAGTAATTTTTTGAGTATAATTTTGCCTCCCATCCAGGCTCATCTGCAATAGGATAATCTTGATATGCGAACCTAAAATATTTTTCTGAATTTTTTCTATAGCCAACCAATAAGACCGAGCCTGTACTAGAATTTAATAAGTCACTTCTATTATTTAAAGATGATTCCAAGTGTGTCGATAGAGGATAAAAACTTTCCCCATTAGAGATAAGCATAAATTCTATTGAGTAATTATTAGCTCGTGCGATTTTTTTAAATAATCCTGGATGATAATTAAAAAAACCATGGTCTAGATACCCATCCATCGGAACTGCGCTAAACATAACCCCCCCCGCTTTACACATATTGTGCATATTTTCAAAACATGCCGCCTGATTAAAGCAGTGCTCAGTGGTGCCGCCGTTAAATACTAGGTCAAATTGATCGTTGAAGTTATACTTTTCTTTGAAATTGTAATTTAGGTCAAATTTATGTGCTCCATGCTCCTCGTCAAGATCGATGCATTCGTATTTCTCAAACCCAAGGTCGTCATATAGTATCCTTGCAGAAACACGATTTTCAGCAAAGATTTCTTCGTAATATTGGCTATTTTGCTTATTGAACAAATCGCAATACTCTTGTGCCCCTATAGTACGTTTAACAATATCTTGAGATCCCAACTCCACCACGCTAGTAAAGCCATCAAATAGCCCAAGTTTTTTTAGTTTTATGTAAAATTCTATTCCTGCTTTTGGTATGCCCACTACAAGTCCTTTATTGCTTTTCTAATATATTCTTGAATGCTAGCAAGATTATCAACCGATGGTGCCCAATCAGCAAAAACCGTATCTATGTCTCTCTCAAAAGGACCTATGGCTATCTCATGAAAAATACAAACATCAGACAGCACCCATATAAAAATAAATACACCTTTTTGTAGTCTAAAAATAGGATTTGCCTCGTCGAGCGTAAATCTAAACAGCTCATTTTGGTTATTGTCAAATCCCACAAAAAGCATGCTACCCTTTATGATATGATACGCTTTTGTTTTCGCAAGATTTGCATGAGGTCTCACATACCAGTCTTTTGGGTGGGCAATTACCATATCATGCAGGTCATCCTCTGGAGATTGGTGCATACACACCCTTACAACCTTTTGCTCCTGCTTGCAATACTCTTCAAGCTCATCAATCAATCCAGCATTTACAGATGTAAAATAGTCGCTATCACAAAAAAATGTTGGGGAAGCAGCATTTTGTACTTTTCTTAACTTTGAAAGAGCACTCACACAAATCCCAAATGCTCTATATCCTGTGACAAGTAATCAAGTATCATCTTGTTTTTTCCATTTGCAACGCAATGATTATTACACATTTTTGATGGATCTATTTTGAAAAAATTGTTTTTATCACTCGTCCACCAATCCTTGAAACCAATGTCTTTTATACTTCCTAGTAGTGCTTCGTTATTGTAGGCTTTATCATGACACGGGTATATTCCACAGTCTGCACCTATCACTGGCAGTATTTGAGAAAAGGGGCACCAATCATAGTCTTTTTCAAACTTTTCATCCAATACATGATAAGAGTCAAAAACTTCAAAGTTAGCATCTTCCAAGTCTGCATTAGTTTTTTGTGCCAACTCTTTGGCTTTATTAAAAAATGGCGCATGATAAGCATCATTCTCAGCACCATCATTACTTGTTACACATGGAGAAATTTTAATACTATGCACACCTATGTCTTTTACCATTTTTGCAAAATCATACATCTTATGATAATTATCTTTGTCTATGATGAGGCTTATTCCGAGATAACACTTACCCTTTAGTTTTTGAAAATTCTCTAGATTTTTCATGACCATACTAAACTCACCGTATTTTACACCTCTATATTTTGAGTAGCTCTCATCGTCATACCCGTCTATAGATATTCTAAGCCATGTTCCATATCTTGAAAATAGCTCTGCCAGCTCCCCGTCAAGTTTTGCACCATTTGTGAGTGATGCAAAGTGAATTTTTGTCTCGGATAGTTTTTTGACCGCTTCAGTAAGATGTTTATAGTAAAAAGGATCGCCACCGCCACTAAAGGTAATCGCCTGAACGCCCATCTCAGAACAATCATCAATAATCTCAAGCATTTTCTCTCTCGGAATAGAATCTTTTGTGACCATATCCTTACCAAGTTGCAGGTTATCTGCCTTGTAAGCACAATACCAACAATGATGCCCGCACACATTTGTAGGCTTAATTCTTATGTGAATTGGTGGTTTTATTTCTGGATGCTCCAAAGGCAGAGAATCCAACTTTTCTCTAAAATGAAAAACTTTTAATTGTGAATATAGATGTCCCATTTGTTGCCCTCACTCAAAATATATAAATTCATAATCGCCACCATATCCAAACTCATCGTACAGCCAAATCCACTCATCTGGGCGAAAAAAACTCTCGCAAGTAAGTGCCCAGCACTCAAGATTGAAAAGCTCAGCATCATCCCTGTACGCCTCGACGACAAGATAACCTTCTTTTGCTACCCTGCCCATTTCGCCTAGCGCTGTCTTAAGTCCGAATATCGGCAGATTATGCAGGGTTGTTAGCGAAATTGCCAAATCAAACTGCTCGTCTCCAAAAGGAAAAGGCTCTTCTGCTTTGTGATAAAAAAGATTTTCTCTAACTTCTTCTTTTGCGTTTTCCAGTGCATACTTTGAGGTATCAAAACCTACAATTTCCGCATTTGGGAGCAGTTTTTTTAGCTCATAAAGTAAAAAAGCCTTACCGCAACCTACATCCAATATTTTTGCATCGTCTTTAAGTCTGTACTGCTCGATAAGTTTTTCAGCAACCACCGACCATCTACCGTCATATTTATATCCGCCGTATCCGAATCTTCTATCTCCATCCCAATAATCATACCCGTACTCTTTGGCTTTTATCATGCACGCTATTTTGTCGTCAACCATTCTGGATACATAGTCTCTAGCAGTTTTTTTATGTAGAGACGTCACAATGTTTAGCATTTTACCCATTAAGCTTCTCCTTGATTTTTGAAGCAATCGAGTCAGAGTCTATGCTATAATGCATTCTCATATAGTCCCTATTGCCTATCACATGAACAAACTCGCTAGGCAAGGCTATTTTATATATTTTTCTATCTGTTTTTTCGGACAAAACAGTCCCCAAGCCACCACTTGCATAATGCTCTTCAACAACAAAAATTTTGCCATCAAATCTCAAAAGCTCTTCTATTTTCGGATGACTTGAAGTAATCATCGGCATTGATACTACTTTTGCGGATATGCCCTCATCGGCAAGAGTTTTTGCGGCAAGCATAGACTCCTCAACCATGGCGCTATGGCTGATAATCAAAACATCTTTGCCATCAATCATAGTTTGTGGTTCACTTATATCAAAGTTCTCATTTGCGTGAATTTTCGGTTCGCCTGCTTTTGGAACCCTGATATAGCTTGGTTTGTCGCTTTTGTAGGCATACTCAAACGCAAGAGCCGCCTCAATTGGGTCTGCGGGTGAAAATACATCCAAGTTTGGCATTGTACGAGCAAGAGCAACATCTTCTATCGCATAATGTGTCATTCCAGCCGGAGCATATGTCAGACCGCTTCCTGTGCCAACAAGTATTACAGGAAGCTCTTGATAGCAAATGTCATTTCGCACCTGCTCATACGGACGCATAATGACAAAAGGTGCGATATTATAATACACGACCTTGTGACCTCTAAGCGCCATACCAGCCGCCATACCGACGCACAAGGCTTCATTTACACCTGGATTAATATACTGTTGAGGATGATCTATACGAAAACCATCCCACACGCCAAGTCCCGCATCCCCACTTATCAAATAAAGATTCGAGTCTTTTTTGGCATATTCTATAATTTTATTTGCGACGGTATTTCTCATTTTAACTCCTCCATCGCCTGCGCCTTATGATCATCTTGCACAAGAAAGTAGTGCCACTTGAGCTCATCTTCCATAAAGCTTACTCCTTTGCCTTTTGTCGTATCGCAAATTATAACTTTTGGCTTACTGTCAGTTTTGCAAGCTTCTACGATTGCATCTTCATCATGCCCATTCACAGTAACGGCATCCCAGCCAAAACTTATCCACTTCTCCTCTATCGGATAAAAATGCACAAGTTCCGTAGCTCTTCCATATCCTTGAAGATTGTTTCTATCAATCAACACAATAAGGTTATTGAGTCCAAGCTTTGGTGCCAGCATTGCGGCCTCCCAAATGGAGCCCTCCTGCATCTCGCCATCCCCCATCAATACAAAAACTTTATTTGCCTCATTTCTCAGCTTCATAGAGTGTGCAAGACCAACCCCAATTGGAAGCCCATGCCCCAAACTACCGGCGCTTATTTCAACATAATCATTTAAAAATCTATCGGTATGGGCAGGCAAAGTCCCATTGTTTTGATAGTAACCTTCTATCTGCTCTTGCGACATAACACCTTTATGAAAAAGTGTCGCATACAAAGCCATTGCAGAGTGCGCTTTTGAAAGCAGAAAATAGTCTCTTTTCTCAGCAAAAGGCACTGGAATATCCATCACCTTGAAATAAAGTGCAGATAAAATATCGGCGCATGACAAAGCAGAGCCTACATGAGGACTTTTTGCCCTATTTGCCATATCCAGAATAGTTCTACGTATTTTTTTTGCCGTTTCAGTCAATTTACTATCCTCAAATAAAATTTATATGTTTTATATCTTTTTGAAGTATATTTTCCAAAAAGCTGTTTATCGCATTTGGACGGCAATTTGGCGGACATTGTTTTGCGTCTAGCTCGTTTTCAAGATACGCTTTTATCTTTGCCCTCTTTTCGCCGGACCAAATTTCGGCAAAACTTTGCTCATGAATATTTCCGTATACAAAATCAGGATTGTCCCAATACGGCAAGCAAGATGCTAACTCTCCGGCAGAGTTTAGCGCCGCAATAAACGATGTGCCGTAGCAGTGGCAATAATCCCTTTCTCCGTATTTTTCAAACGCATTCTCGCGAAACAACACCTTAAAAGTATCACTCTCTTCTTTTTGACAATCTTCTATTAGCCATTTTAGCTCATCCAAACCAAATTGTCTTGCCATCTGATAGTGCTGTGCCTCATTTTGCTGAACAAAAGGTTTTACGGATAAATAATCTACTCCACACTCTCTCAGCGTACGTACCGCATCAAGCAAATACTCCATGTTCTCAGGTAATAACACAAACTGGGCGCCTATATCTACCGACAAATTGTTATTTTTTCTATATTCGCACGCATATTTTATATTCTCTACAACTTTATCAAAAACAAAAGGTTTTACTTCATGTATAGCGGTATAGTTTTCAGCCGTACCACCGTTGAAGCTAAAACGGATAAAAGTAAGGTTGGGCAATATCTCATCGGCAAGCTTTGCGCTCAAACACTGCCCGTTTGTGAACATCCCAACATCTACGCCACAAGATTTTGTATAGCTTACAAATTCTCCGATATTTGGATGCACTAACGGCTCGCCTTCTCCGGCGTAGAGCATGCTTTTTAGTCCGGTGTCCGCTATCTCTTTTACAAAAGAGAGAAACTTTTCACGCTCCAATTTACGGTTTGGGTAGCCTATATAGTCGTATGCGCAAAACACGCATCTGTGATTGCAAAGCCCTACCGGACTTACCTCCATATAGATAGGAGCACAATCTCTTTTTGACTTAAATTCGGCAACTCTGTCAAAATGGTAATGTAACTTGTGACTATCTAGGTCAAATTTTTTCATTTTCCAATCCCAAAATCGCCGCTTTTAACTCTCGCTCTCTCATCCGCACTTAGTTCCCTAATATCTTTTATATCCACACTAGTGTGCCCAAACTCCTGAAATCTATTTGTCTTAACCTTTATATCGCAAGGATTGCAATGCCCGAATACAAAACACGGCCTATAAATATCCTGTATAGCAAAGCCTTGATCCGTCACATACGAAACAGGGGCTCTACTTTCATAAAGATCTGAATGGCATCTATATATGCCACCGTTTGGCCCTACTATGAGCTCTGTAGTTTTACATTCACAATATTTTTCTACTTTTTGACTAATCGCCTCATCGTATTTATATGTACCGTGCCATTTATCGCCGTCGAATCCTAGATATTCTTTTATTCTAAAATCTATACCTTCCAACAGACACTTTGCCTGCACCTCTTTTATGTGCGTTTCATTCCAAGGAGTCATTACCGCATAAATACCAACATAAAAGCCCGCATCTCTCATTTTGTGATGCCTTACGATAAGATCGTCTATATCATTTTGTCCTGGATGGTAGCTTACTCTGATGGCCGCATATTTAGCTTCTCTGGTAAACTTTTTTGGATTTATTTTGGCTATAAACTCATCTACATCAAACATAAAATTAGTAAGTAAATCAAGCTTCACATCATCCTTAACACCATTAACAACCTCATAAAACTCTTTATGCATAGTAGGTTCACCACCCTGCAACGTTATAGGCAAATCGTGTCTTCCAATTTCCAAACTATTCAAAAACTCTATCCACTCTTTTGCACTCATATGCCTTCTGGATACTTTAGAGCGCGTAGAACCTTCTTCGTTGAGATTTATGCAATAGTGACACGACAAATTACATGCTAGAGATAAAAATACAGCTACATAATTATAATTTTCTGGCACAATAATTTTATTCAAACTCAATCCTCCAAACTAACAGCATATTTAGCAGAATCTTTTGCCAAGAACTCATTCAGCGCTTCACCGCTTCTCTCTGGAAATGTATTTAAATATACATCAATAATATATCCATATAAATGTGGATCTACATGTCCTTCAAAGAAGAATCTATCCATTGGGATACCGACCTCTATTGCTTTTTGCCTAACACTATCAATATTGCCATCGCCACACGCCAAATATATGGTATCCTCACACTGCATCATTATTTGAGCAACAGCCTCTAAATACTCATAATTATCAATCTTTACAAGCCTACCTATTGCACCTAGAATAATCGTATTCTGCGGAAATTTATTGCGCAATATACTTGCTTTTTGTTTATATGCATCTTCATCCGGGTTTGTAAACATATCATCTGTGCGTCCATCAAAATGTTCAACTCCATAATGGCTCTGCTTCATATATGATTTTTCGCTTATATGAGAGATTCTCTTATCAATATTTGGAATATCAAATTCAAAATTACCATGAATCCAATATATCTGCTTCGGAGCTATGCGACTGACAACTAAAAAATCGTTAATATCATAACAAGCACCATGAATCAATATATCTACACCATCAGACAATATTTTATCCCTAATATAGAGCGCTTTTGAAAGATGGCTATGATAAATACCTTCCGCATAAAACGGACCGGCACCGTCCCATATAGTAATCCCAAGCCTCGCAAGCATATCTATGCACTTTGAATCATTTTCACTTTTTTCAAAATAACTCATCAGGTACACTCTGACCTCGTACTGGTTTCTAAACTCCGAGGATCCCATTGCGTTTTTCAATACAGAGTAAAGCACTTTAAACGGCGAATTCTCAACAAGCCTATCTTGAAGTATGCCTATTATTTTTTTACCACTACTTTGTTCTTCTTTGCACTTTGGCAAATTTGCCCTGTCGCACCATTTTTTGTAATAATCTGCGGCCGGCCTATCTATATCGTCGTTAAACATCTTCCATTCAGCTTGAGTTTGGAAGCTATTTCCCATTTTATGGTATATAAAAAATTGGACATACATCGCTTCGTCACATTCATCTCTTGCTATATGCTCATAAAATATCTCTTTCCATAACGGGTAAAAAGATGTCCAAGACGGATGGCTAAAGTATTTTTGCGCAAGCCATAAAGAGTGTAGCGACCAATTGAAAATAGAACGTCTATGCGTCTTGTTAAGAGAGAAATAAAATTCTTTACCCCATAACTTATTCAGCACGGCAAAAACCTCTTCTATATCTACATTGCTCTCGTTTAAAAACTCGCTTATAAATGTAGAAAAACTAATACTGCCGACATCCAACACATGCAGTCTCATCACATCCGACAAAAACCTCTCAAAAGCATCTTTTCTAGAGTTTGCCATAGATGCAAAAAACCGCAGCACCAAGAGATAGACTCTTTCTAAATCAGATACTTCCTCTGAATATAAATTTTGATCTACAAACTGCTCATATGCCGCAAACATCGCGTCTTCAGGAAGCTTACAAAGTGCAAAATAGTTATAAAGATATATGTATGTGTTTTCCGGCACTTCCCCGTTCGCCATTAAGATAGAATAGACTTTATCTCTAATCAAAATACATATAAATTCGAGTTCGGCGGATTTTTCTATACTCTTTATTTTCGACACACGTCCGAACATATTTATAAAATCATTTAGCTCATCCGTTGACGACACGACTTGCAAGTACTTTGCCGATGCGTTTATAAAATCAATTTCATCTAGATTATTGCACGCATTCACAAACTCTTGTTTTAAATCCATATTCACCTAATCATGCTCCATTCTAGCGGTTCGCCTTTTTTTATGTTGCGGGTGGCTTTTTTGCCAATAATCTCATTTATATGTTTTGGGTGGAGTCCGAAAGCTGGACGTACGGAACGAATATTTGACTCCACAAAAACCTCTCCGGCCATTATATCATCGGATACAAAAATACTTCTTGCAAACTCTCTTGATTTTTTAGTTTTTTCACTTAGTTCATAGCTCACAGCACCAATTAGCTTCTCGGCATCTCGCACAGCCCTTACCATATCGGCAAACTCATGCGGTTCCAAACTAAAAGAGCTATCAGCCCCGCCGTCAGCTCGCCTTAGCGTAAAATGCTTCTCGATTACCGTAGCCCCAAAAGATACAGCGACAACGGGCGCCGCCAAACTCATTGAGTGGTCAGATAGTCCGACTTTGCACCCAAATCTACTAGCCATATCAGCGATAGTCGCTAAATTCATTTCATCAAGTGGCGCAGGGTAGCTGGAGGTGCATTTGAGAAGCGTAATATCGTTATTTCCAACCTCTTTGCAACTTTGCACAGCAAGCTCTATGTCTTCCAAAGTTGCCACGCCCGTTGAGATTATCATCGGTCTGCCTTTTGCGGCGGTATACGATATGAGCGGCGTATCGGTAATCTCAAAAGAGGCTATTTTGTAAGCGCAAGGGGTTAGTTTTTCCAAAAAATCAACAGCGGTTTTGTCAAAAGGCGAAGAAAATATCTCAAGCCCCAGACTCCTAGCATACGCAAAAAGCTCCTCGTGCCATTCCCACGGGGTCATCGCCTCAGCGTACAGCTCATACAGCCCTCGCCCATCCCAAACCGTACCTTGTTTTATCCGAAAATACTCATTGTCGCAGTCTAGCGTGATGGTGTCTGGCGTATAGGTCTGAAGCTTGACGGCGTCAGCTCCCGCTTCTTTTGCGGCTTTTATTATCTCTAGCGCTCTGCTTATATCGCCGTTATGGTTTGCGGATAGCTCGGCTATTATAAATACGCTTTTTTTATCCATCTGTTTTTCTTAAAAAATAGTTTTGTTCATCTTCGTCATGCACGCAAAATCCAAGTTTTTTATGAAGCCCCAAAGATTTTTCGTTGCTTTTTATCACTCTTGATTTAATGGTCTTTATATCGCCACTTCCAAGCGTTAGCTTTAAAAATTCGTCGCACATCCTATATCCAAGCCCAAATCCAAGCAAGTTTTTGTCAAAAACATAAAACCCAAACTCGCCATCCAACGCCAAATTGCAAACCCCAAAAGGCGTATCGCCCAAAAAAGCGACAAACGTTTTTTTTGAATTATTGTTTTGCAAACTCTCAAGCCAAGCGGCGTGCTCTGATTCACTTATCTCATGCGTTGTCGTCATTTGCTCTTTTATAAACGGTTGATTTCTCCACTCTCTCAAAGAACGCCTTATATCTTCATCACACTCTAATATATTTGTGAACGTGATTTCACTTTTTGATAGCGCATCTTTTGTCAAAATATCCGCAACCCTTGCAGCACCTCTTGTGTCTATCGCACGATACGAAGCATTTGCGGTTCTAACTAGCTTTTTTTCAAGGCGATAAAAGAAAAATCTATCTCCAAAATCAATAGAATTTGCCGCACCTTTGCACAAACTTTGTTGGTTTTGTTCTGTCAGGACACCGATGGAAGGTAGGCTTGTCGAGCTTGCTTCATATAGCGTTTGAGAACATGAGAATATGCCGATGTCGGAGGCATACATAAGCTCTCTAAACTTTTTTGCAGCAATAAACTTTTTGCGTCCGACCACGGTTAACGTGAGATTTGGATGTTTTTTTGAAAGATAGTTACTGATTTTTGTTGCGGCGTTTTTGTTGTCTGCGCCACCAAATGAAAGAAGGAATTTTGATATTTTTTTCGGTTTTTTTCTATATTTTTGTTTTGTAAATTCATTCCTCAAAATAACATATTTAAGCCCCAAAAGATATGTGATGCCGACACGCTCTTTATACCCCAAAATATCGGCTTTTGCCGCCGCATTTAGGACAAAGCCTCGCTCGTATATATCTCTATTGAAATCATCAAAAAACAAAACCGTTTTGGCATTTTTGGCTATGTCGCAACTGGCGCTATAAGAATCCACAACGGCAATATCGATGCCTTCGCATCCCAGTCCATCACTCCAATTTGCATCCCCAAAAGAGCCCAAAAAAGAGGGAATATCTCCGCTTTTTTCTACGAAAAACAGAACTTCAAAACCTCTTTTTAAAAACTCTTCGGCAAGAGCCTTGCACCTTACTAGATGCCCAAGCCCCTTACTCCCGCCGCCTTCCGTAAAAAAAGTAACTTTCATATATTATGCAAACTCTTAAAAATAGACTCCGCAATCACCCAATCATCCATAGTGTCAATATCTTGCACCATTCGTCTATCTATTTTGACTGCCGCCGAATGTGGGGCAAAAATAGGCAAATCCTTCAAAAAAGCGTCCCGCTTGCCAAAATAAAACTGCGCCGCATCATGGTAAGCGCTAGGCAAATCCTGACTTCTTGAGTCAAATTTTTCAGGAAAAAACATCTCCACACCACCGTCATCAAGAAGCTTGAATGAACGAAAAATAGGCGCCCCAAACTCTGCCACGCTAAAGCTATATTGCTTATCGTCTTTTTGCAAAGCCTCAAATCCCTCTTTCAAAAGCTCCGGCGTCAAAAAAGCAGATGTAGCATAAACACAACACGCCGTATCAATTATCTCACCGCTCTTCTCAAGCTCCTTCATAGCATGAGCAATTACAGGTATCGTCCCTGTAAAATCATCACTTAACTCTTTTGGACGCAAAAATGGAATTTCAGCTCCAAATCCCTTCGCAACATCGGCTATCTCTTCATCATCGGTAGAAACAATCACCCTATCAAAAAGCCCACTCTTTTGCGCCGCCTCTATCGGATAAGCGATTATTGGTTTGCCTAAAAAATCTTTTATATTTTTGCGAGGTATCCGCTTTGACCCACCACGGGCTGGGATAATGCAGACATTCAACGCATACACTCCATAAGCGTTTTTATAACAAGCTCTTGGCTCTCTGGGTCAAGCCCGTAAAACATCGGAAGCGAAATACACTCTTCATAATATTTCAAAGCATTTGGTGTCTCTTTTGGCTCAAAGCCCAGTTTTTTGTAGTACGGCTGCGTGTTTATCGGTATATAATGAACTTGTGGATAGATTTTTTTTGCGTTTAGTCTTTTGAAGAGTTCCGCTCTGCCAATTCCAGCTTTTGCAAAATCAACTCTTGCGACATAAAGATGATATGCCGAGTCAAACTCAAAACGATAAAGCGGTTTGATGTGTTCAAACCCCCTAAAAGCCTCATCGTAGCGTGCGGCTATCTCTTTTCTGCGCTCTACAAACTTATCTAACTTGGCAAGTTGTGAAATCCCAAGCGCACATTGAAAATCTGTGAGGCGATAGTTGAATCCAAGGTCATGCATCTCGTAATACCAAGGGTTTGGATTGCCGTTTGCGTCAAATGCTTCCTCATTTTCAAAAGTGCCGCCGTCTCTTGTGAGTCCGTGACCTCTGAGCATCAGCAGTTTTTTGTAGATGTCCTCGTCATTTGTAGTTATCATGCCACCTTCGCCAGTGGTAATGTGCTTGACGGGGTGAAATGAAAAAGTAGAAGCATCACCGACACTTGCAACATCCGTAGCTCCAAGAGCGTGCGCCGCATCTTCTACGATTTTTATATTATATTTTTCTTTGAGCGTCTTTAGCCCTGCCAAATCTACACACCTACCCGTAAAATGCACGGCAAAAATAGCTTTGATAGTTGGGTCTTTTTTGAGCGCATCCTCACAAAGGTTCAAATCAATATTTGCGTCATCTGCGACATCCACAAAGATAGGCTTTGCATTGGCATAAAGAATTGAGTTTGAAGTGGCTACGAAGCTTATCGGAGTGGTCAGGACTTTGTCGTTTGGCGATAGAAGTGCGAGTGCGGAGAGATGAAGTGCGGCGGTGCCATTAGATACGGCGACGGCGTATTTTGAGCCTATTTTTTCGCTAAAAGCTTTTTCAAACTCAGCGACTTTTGGCCCCGTAGTCAGATAATCCCCGCCAAGGACTTCGGCAACAGCTACAATATCGTCATTATCGACGGACTGTCTGCCGTAGGGTATCATGCGCCCTCTATCAGCTTTAGCATCTCATCATTACCGAGCCACCAGTCATTTTTCTCTGAGCTATATTCAAAGCCCTCAGCTACGCTTTTTCCACTCTCGCCAAGAGGATTTGAGAAATAATCAATAGTCGTATCGGTAAATTTGATAGTCGGCTCTATCACAAAATGGTCTTTAAACTCGATAGTTCTGTGACTATCATCCGCCGGACACATTATTTCATGCAGTTTTTCACCAGGGCGAATACCGATAATCTTCATAGGCAGATTGGGTGCAAGAGCCAAAGCCAAGTCCACAACTCTCATAGAAGGGATTTTCGGTACAAATATCTCGCCACCTTGCATTCGCTTGAAACTACTAAGCACAAACTCCACGCCCTCTTCAAGCGTTATCCAAAACCTAGTCATTCTAGCGTCCGTAATAGGTATCTCTTTTGCGCCGTCAGCTAAAAGTTTTTTGAAAAAAGGAACGACCGAACCACGAGAACCGACCACATTACCATATCTTACGACGCTAAATGTAGTTTTTTTGGAGCCTTTTATATTGTTTGCCGCAACAAAAAGCTTGTCGCTCGCAAGTTTCGTCGCACCGTATAGATTGATTGGGTTTGCGGCTTTGTCTGTTGAGAGTGCTACTACTTTTTCTATTCCGTTTGTAAGTGCGGCATCTATAACGTTTTGAGCGCCGTTGATATTTGTTTTGATGCACTCCATCGGATTGTACTCGGCTATTGGCACATGCTTGAGAGCCGCTGCATGCACGACAAAATCTACGCCATCCATCGCTTTTGTAAGTCTGTCTGCATCACGAACATCACCGATAAAATAACGCATGCAAGGGGCGTTATATTCGCTTGCCATTTCAAACTGTTTTAGCTCGTCTCTTGAGTAAACTATCACTTTTTTTGGATTGTATCTAGCCAAAATAGTCTTGACAAATTTTTTGCCAAAACTTCCCGTGCCGCCCGTAATTAGAATAGTTTTGCCGTTGAACATTAGTGTGTTGCTACCTTTGGAAGTGTTATTCCAGTTTGTCCGTGATATTTTCCGCTTCTATCTTTGTAGCTAGTCTCGCAAGCTTCGTCACCCTCAAGGAAAAGCACTTGTGCTATGCCCTCATCGGCGTATATTTTTGCCGGAAGCGGTGTTGTGTTTGATATTTCTATAGTTATATGCCCTTCAAATTCAGGCTCAAACGGTGTTACATTAACGATAATTCCGCATCTTGCGTATGTACTTTTGCCGAGACAAATAGCCAAGACATTTCTAGGAATTCTAAAATATTCGATAGTGCGAGCAAGCGCAAAGGAGTTTGGCGGGACAATGCAGATATCTCCGACAAAATCTACGACGTTTGCGCTGTCAAAATGTTTCGGATCTACCACCGTTGCGTTTATATTAGTAAATATCTTAAATTCGTTAGAAACCCTAATGTCGTACCCATACGAGCTAAGCCCGAAACTAACGACTCCCTGAGTCGTTAACCCTTCCACAAAAGGCTCTATCATTTTCTCGTTTTGTGCCTTTTCTCTTATCCAACTATCTTGTTTTAATCCCATGTCCGACCCACAAAATTTAATTTTTTATCGCTTTTTGTGCTATTATACGACTAATTACCTAATCCTATGGAGATAAATATGGAATTTGAAAACATAAAAGAGCTGATAAAGATATTCGATAAAAGCTCTGTTACAAAAATAAAAATATCAAGAGAAGATTTTTCTATAGACCTTGAAAAAGCCACTTCCGAAGTTTTGGCAGTTGCAGCGCCAAGACCGATACAGCAAGCTCAAAGTATAGCTCCGACTAACGTAGAGACAGAAGTATCGGCAAGCGGAACAAAGGTCGAGCTAAAAGGTGAAATTATCACATCTCCAATGGTTGGCACCCTTTATAGCGCGCCATCTCCGGATTCTGCTCCTTACGTAAAAGTAGGTGATATAGTAAAAAAAGGGCAACCTCTAGCAATCATCGAAGCAATGAAAATAATGAATGAAATAGAATCTGAATTTGACTGCAAAATACTTGAAGTATGTGTCAGTGATGGGCAGCCTGTCGAATATGACATGCCTTTATTTAGAGTGGAGAAGGTGTAGTAAGTGGCAAAAAGAGAGTTAAAAAGAATCCTTGTTGCAAATAGGGGCGAAATAGCATTAAGAGCTATCAGAACAATAAAAGAGATGGGTAAAACTGCGGTAGCAGTGTATTCTACGGCAGATAGAGATGCTTTGTATCTCAAATATGCAGACGTAGCAGTGTGTATAGGAAGCGAAAAATCAGCAAATAGTTATCTAAATATTCCGGCAATTATAGCCGCGGCAGAAGTTACAGAGGCTGATGCGATATTTCCGGGATATGGGTTTTTATCTGAAAATGAGCATTTTGTAGAAGTGTGCGAAAAACACAATATAGCATTTATAGGGCCTTCAACGACAGTTATGAATCTTATGAGCGACAAGTCAAAAGCAAAAGACGTAATGAGAGCAGCCGGAATACCTGTAATTCCAGGAAGTGACGGCCTTATCACAAATATGGACGAAGCAAAAAAAATAGCTGCCGAAATAGGCTATCCTGTTATCATGAAAGCTGCGGCAGGCGGTGGCGGTAGAGGTATGAGGGTTGTTGAGGACGAAAGTTATCTTGAAAATGCATATCTTGCGGCTTCATCCGAAGCTGAAGGCGCATTTGGAGACGGCTCAATATATATGGAAAAATATATCAAAAAGCCTCGTCATATAGAGATGCAAATAGTTGCCGACAAATACGGCAATGTCCTTCATCTTGGAGAGAGAGATTGCTCACTTCAAAGAAGACATCAAAAGCTAATAGAAGAGTCTCCTGCGATACTTCTTGACGAAAAAACAAGGCAAGAACTTCACAAAACTGCCGTTCAAGCAACAAAATATATAAAATACGAAAATGCCGGAACGTTCGAGTTTTTGGCCGATGAAAATAAAAACTTCTATTTTATGGAAATGAATACAAGACTTCAAGTTGAGCATCCGGTTAGCGAAATGGTTTCCGGTGTTGATATTATTGAGCTGATGATAAGAGTAGCTGAGGGCGAAGAACTTCCTTCTCAAGACACTATCACACTCAAAGGTCACGCTATTGAGTGTAGAATCACGGCAGAAGACCCTGTAAGATTTTTACCAAATCCGGGCAAAATCAAACAATGGATAGTTCCGGGCGGTAGAAATGTAAGAGTAGACAGCCACTGTTATGCAGGATATATAGTGCCTCCACATTATGATTCACTGATAGGCAAGCTAATAGTCTGGGGCGAAACAAGAGAAAAAGCTATAGCAAAAATGCAAGAGTCGCTCAGAGAGTTTGAAGTAACAGGTATCAAAACAACTATAGACTTCCATAAAAAAATGATGGCAAACCCTGATTTTGTATCAAATAACTACGATACTAAGTATTTGGAAAATTATAAAGGCTAGTTGGAACGAATTTTGTTTTGTTTTGGGAAAAATAATCATAGGGGTAGAGCATGAAGATAGGAGAGTCTAGACTTCAAGATCTTTCAATGAAGCCGCTTCAAAGCGATAAGGCTAAAAAAAGCGAAGACACACAGGCTGTCACGGGAAGTATATCAACAGTAGAAAACGGTCTTATAAACAAAAGTTCATCTTTTGTTAACGACGTAAAAGCTCTAAATGAGACAATGCTAGGAATTGGCTTGGCTGAAAGTTCTATGCAAAAAATAAACGGTGATAAGATGGAAGAGGCAGTACAAAGTCTTAGAAGTATTACATCAAGTCTTAAAGATATTTTGACAAAAAACTTTGGAATAACAAACCAAAACTCAGAAGATTATTCCGTGGATGCAGTAAAAGCAAAACTACAAGGAACAAATCCGTCCAACCTTCACGACTTCGACTACCTTGCCACCAAAGCGGCAAGCCTCTTAGCATAAAAAACCGAGAGGCGCAAAGCCTCTTGGATAACTAATTTGGCAATCTAACCACTTTAATTTTTGCAGAAGCTTTTAACTTTTCAAAATAACCTTTAACTGCATCTTCTTCTTTTTTTGCACTTACTTTTTCAAACACTTCATTTTTAACACTGTCAAATTCAGGTGCACCGAAATCTTTTTTATCTTTTACGTAAAATGAAATAAACTGATCTTTTATCGGCATTATTTGCGTGAAAGAGCCGTCTTTTGTATTTTTTAGTATATATACAAGCGACGCATCCAATGTTTTTGTTTCAATCGTAAGTTCTTCTTTTGCTATACCTTGCTCCGTAGACATTGGGGAGATTATTGCTCTTTCTAATGCGGCCTTATCTTTCGAAGAGTATTGCAATACATCTATTTTACCGGGAACGGAAAAATCTTGCTTATTATTTTCAAAAAATAGCTTTAGGTCTTTTTCATCTACCGGCGTATATTTTTGATATGTTATTTTTTGAAGCAGTCTCTCTCTGGACATCTTATTCTTAACTTCATTTCTATAGTCGCTATAACTGATAAATCTTTTTTCCAAAGCCTCTTTAAACTGAGACAGACTGAGTCCATTTGAAGAAGCTATCTGCTCTACTCGTTTATCAAGCTCAAACTCATCTATTTTTATATCCTGCTTTGCAAGCTCCGCATCTTCAAGTCTTTTTTCTATTAAAAGTTCTATTGCATCTTGTCTTGATATTTTTCTCTCTTCGCTCAATTTGACTATTTCATACATCGTAACCACTTTACCATTTACGGTTAGCGCAACACCGTCAACTATTCCCGCATTTAGCACACATGCAGCCGCAACACTTAGCAGAAACATTTTTTTCATTTGTTTTTCCAATTTGTTTTTTATATTTGCTCCAATTTTACTACATTTATTATTTAAAAATGGATGCTTTAAAAACTAACGAACCGCTGAAAACATTAATGTTTTTTCGCATTTAAAAAGTTGGAACGCTTTGTGCTTTAAACTCATAAAATTCAAGTAAAGGTTTGAAGATGGGCTTCAGAATCAATACAAATGTCGCAGCAATGAATGCGCACAATTACGGGGTTATGAACAATAGGGAAATTGATAGTGCGCTATCAAAATTATCTAGCGGTCTTAGAATTAATACGGCAGCAGATGACGCTTCTGGTATGTCTATTGCAGACAGTCTAAAGTCTCAAGCAAGTGCGCTAGGGCAAGCTGTCAGAAATTCAAACGACGCTATAGGTATTATCCAAACTGCCGATAAAGCAATGGATGAGCAAATTAAAATTCTTGACACTATCAAGGTAAAAGCTACTCAGGCGGCACAAGACGGTCAAAGCGCCCTATCTCGCCAAGCTCTTCAAAATGACATCACTAGACTTATGGAAGAACTTGACAATATTGCGACTACGACATCATTCAACGGTATGAATCTTCTTTCCGGTGCTTTTACGAATAAAGAGTTCCAGATAGGCGCATACTCCAACCAAACGGTTAGAGCCTCTATCGGCGCAACAAGTTCCGATAAAATAGGTTCTGTGCGATATGAAACAACAAGCACTATAACTGCTGCAGGGATATCTGCGCTTGTATTTTCAAATGCAGACGGCACACAAACAACGCTTCAAGGCGTTATAGTATCAACTGCCGCAGGAACTGGTCTTGGTGTTTTGGCGGAAGCTATCAATAAGGCATCTGATTCAACCGGCGTAAGAGCTAGTTATAGGGTTGTTACTACCGCCTCCGCTGCAGTTGCCGCAGGAGATGTAAAAAATCTTAGAATAAACGGTATAACCATAGGCGATATCTTAAATATGAAGCCAAGTGATTCAAACGGAAACCTTGTAAATGCAATAAATGCAGTAACACATCAAACAGGCGTATATGCATCTGTTGATATTATGGGTAGACTAAATCTAACATCAACTGACGGCAGGGGCATTCAAGTACAAACCGGAAGTGCGGGTGGACTATACGAATCACCAGGCATACTAGGCTTAAAGATGTCAGGCGCAGTAAACGGGCCGCTAGACACTAGCAATTTTGGAAGATTGACTCTTGTGACACTAAGCTCTAAAGATATTATCGTGACAGATTCACAGTCTTACCTAAATACAAATCTTAACTCTGCAGGTTCATCTGCAAACATAAATCTAAGAGATGTAAGAGGTAACTTCCTTGCAACCCAAGGTGTGGCGGCCGGCGCTTATGCAAATAGTGCAGAATCTGGTGCGGCATCCAAATATCTAGGCTCAGGTGTAACAACAAGAACAGGGGCCATGATGGTTATGGATATTGCTGAATCAGCAATGAAGCTTCTTGATAAAATTAGAGCAGACCTTGGTTCAGCTCAACAACAACTAGTAGTTACTATAAACAACATATCAGTAACACAAGTATCAGTTTTGTCGGCCGAATCTCAAATTAGAGATGTTGACTTTGCGGAAGAATCGGCGAACTTCTCAAAAAGAAATATTCTTGCACAATCGGGTTCGTTTGCAATGGCACAAGCTAACACGGTACAGCAAAACGTTCTTAAACTTCTACAATAAACCTTCATCCAAGCAAACAACGGAGCCTTTTGGCTCCCCTCATAACTATTAAGGCTTTAAATGAATAGCGAAATATACTACAAAAACTTAAACGCACTAGAAACAGCAAATCCACACTTATTTTACAAACTCTCCAACATAGCCGAAAATATCAAATATGACGTATTCATAAACGAAAAAGACCCGCTAGATATTAATATTATTGAAAAATCAACAAAAACAAAGCTATATAAAAATCCGATAGAAGAGACATTGAAGCAGATATCTGGTTTTAACGACTATCTCAGATATCCGCTTTTGGCTTTTTACGGTCTTGGCAACGGTGTCTTTTTGAAAGCTATCTCGCAAAATCAAATACATCAAAAAATAGTCATCATAGAGCCCGAACTGGAAATACTCTTTATTGCTTTGCATTTTATGGATTTTAGCGATGATATTAGAAGCACAAGAGTTGTTTTGTTTCTTGAAGAAGATGCAGACTATCCTGCAATTAGATGGTTTATAGGTACAAATAAATTTGGACAATTTTTAAAGACATACAATCTACAGATAATGGCGCCGTATTACAATAAATACCAAGCGGGCATAGTAAGAATAAACAAGATATTTGTAGAGGCTATATTGCACTTTATCAGAGCACACGGCAATGATGCCACTGACTCTCTGGTTGGTATTGATCATTTTTGGCAAAACATACCAAAAATGCTCTCAAATCCATCTTTTTATAATCTATTAGAAAAAAGGAATTCCGAAGTAGCGATAATAGTAGCCACCGGACCATCTCTTACAAAACAGCTTCCGCTTCTAAAAGAGATTCAAGAACACGTCACGATAATTAGCGTGGACGCAAGTATGCCGATATTGGAGAAGTGGGGCATTAAACCGGATATAGTAACATCGCTAGAAAGAATAAAAGAGACAGCAAAGTTTTTTAAAAAAACTAGTAAAAAATTCCAAGAAAATATAGTATTCCTATCTTCCGCACTACAACACAAAGAAATATATAAAAACATAAAAGCAGGACAGCTTGTAATTCCTATGCGGCCTTTCGGATACATGCAGATACTCGGTATAGATGAATATGGATACATCGGCATAGGGATGAGTAGTGCCAACATGGCATTTGAATTATCATTTTTAATGGGCTATAAGAATGTTGTTTTTGTAGGTCAGGATTTGGCTTATGGAGAAGATGGAAAAAGTCATGCGCAAAATCACGTTTACGGCGAAGACGAAGTGCAGGCAAAAGAGGAGGATAGCTTTGTAACGGCCTACGGCGGCAAAGGAACAGCTAGAACAAATGATATTTGGAGACTATTTCTGGGATTCTTCGTCTCTGCAATAGCTGATACAAAAAATTATATGACGGCTTACAATTGTACGGAAGGCGGGGTCAGAATAGACGGAACCGTTGAGCTTCCTTTTGTGGAAGTAGCAAATAAAATAGTCAATAAAGACTTCAAAAAGATACCAATCAGCCTTGAAATGCCTTCTCAAGAAAAATACACAATACATATAAAGCACGCTAAGAAAAATATGTCCGATATGTTGCGATACGCAAATAGTGCAAAAAAATCGATTGAAAAACTATTTTTAGATGTTGCGGATGAGTGTAAAAAACTAGAACAGCTAAATAAGGATGAAAATCTCAAAAAGATAAATTTCAAAAAGATAAAAAAACTCTTAGAGCGGATAGATATTTTAAAAGAAACATCGGCTAGTGAGACATTTAGGCACTTATTTTGGGATACCGTGCAGTCGTATATACTCTCGCAAGAGTTGGATCTAGCAGTGATAGCAGTAAAGCCTTTTAAAACGGATATAGAGCAAAAAGCTAAAATGATTGAATTTTTATTTGCACACAAAGCATGGCTTTTTATGTTAGCTGGCGGAGTTGATGCTGTTATTAACGCGCTCGAAAGAAATAAAGATTTTATACTAAAAGAAGCGGCCAAGGCTAGCAGAGAAATAAAAAAGGCTTCGAAGGAATAAACCTTCGAAGCCAGAGAAAGATAAAAAGCCCTATTACTACTGAAGTAGTCTTAGAACATTTTGTTGTACTGAATTTGCTTGACTCATTGCATATGAACCTGATTGTGCAAGAATATTTCTTTTTGAGAAGTTAGCACTTTCAGCAGCGAAGTCAACATCTCTAATTTGAGACTCAGCCGCAGCAACGTTAACTTGCGTTACAGAAATATTATTAATAGTAGAAACTAGTTGGTTTTGAGTAGAACCAAGACCCGCTCTAATTTTATCTAGCATTTTCATTGCAGATTCAGCGATATCCATAACCATCATAGCCCCAGTTCTTGTTGTTACGCCCGCACCCATATATGTACCGGCAGCAACAGCGGCACCTGATTGTGCTTTATTTGCATAAGCACCCATCGCAAGACCTTCAGAAGTTTTCCAGTTACCCATAACGCTTCTTAGGTTTTGAGTAGTAGATGCAGCTGATTGATTCAATGCACCTTTTAGTGTTGCATCAGAAGAAGAAACAACTATATCTCTAGCGTTAAGAGATGTGAGTGTCAATCTTCCGAAGTTTGTTACTGTTGTACCAGTATTTGCGGCACCAGACATACCAGTAGCAACTATACCTCTACCGTCCGTAGACGTAAGAGAAAGTCTTCCTTGCTCGTCAACAGAAGCGACAACACCGGTTTGTGTGGTAGCGGCATTGATTGCATTTCTTAGTGCGCCGTCTTCATCCCCAGCTTTAATACCTGTAAGAGTACCTATGGTAACACTGTTAATTACAATGTTTCCTGTTTGTCCAGCTGTTACTGCGCCGCCTGAAGCAGTTGCAACAACTTTATAAGAAGCTTTTACGCCAGTTACATCTGAAACCCTATTTATAGCTTCAGCCAATGCGCCAAGACCAGTACCGGCAGTATTTGATACTTTTACGGCCGCTATAGTAGTTTTTGAACCGTCTGCATTTGTAAAAGTAACAGTTCCGTTAGAAGTGCCGCTTATAGTTTTAGATGTTTCAGCTCTTACAGAACCTATTTTTGCAGAAGTAGTATCTCCAATCGTTACGTTAACAGTTTCTCTAGAATACGCACCGATTTGGAATTGTTTATTTGTAAAACTACCTGAAAGTAGGCTTAGACCATTGTAAGATGTAGTGTTAGCAATTGTGTCTAGCTCTTCTAGAAGTTTTGTGATGTCGTTTTGGATAGCTTGTCTTGAAGACAAACTTTGTCCGTCAGCCGCTGCTTGAGTAGCTTTAGTTTTAATAGTATCTAGGATTTTGATTTGCTCATCCATCGCTTTATCGGCTGTTTGAACCATCGCGATAGCGTCGTTTGCATTTTTGATTGATTGACCAAGTGAGTTAGCTTGAGATTTCAAACTATCCGCAATAACCATACCAGAAGCATCATCTGCTGCAGTATTGATTCTAAGACCTGATGAAAGCTTAGCTAGTGAACCGTCAAGTTCTCTGTTGTTGGTTAGCGCATTTGAATGTGCATTCATTGCCGCAATATTGGTGTTAATTCTGAAACCCATTGTAAATCCTTTTTGTGTTAAGTTTCGGCTTCCTTGCCTTACAAATACAATATCGTAAAATTAATAAAACAATTTAATTTTTTTCAGTAGAATTTTCCCCTCTTAAAAGAGCCCTATAAATTAAGGTATATATTTGAAAAATTTAATCATAGTCGAATCACCGGCAAAAGCAAAAACTCTAAAAGGGTTTTTAGGTAGCGAGTTTGCCGTAGTAGCAAGCAAAGGGCACATCAGAGACCTTCCAAAAAATAGCTTTGGAATTAAAATAGCAGATGGAACTTTTACGCCGGAATATGCGGTAGTGGACGACCACAAGACAATAGCAGCCGAGCTAAAAAAACTCTCAAAGGAAGCCGAAACCATTTATCTGGCGACGGATGAGGACCGAGAGGGTGAGGCAATAGCTTACCATATAGCAAAAATAATAGGCAAAGACGAGACGACCCTGCCTCGTATAGTTTTTCACGAAATTACCAAAACAGCTATTTTAAAAGCCCTTGAAAATCCTAGAAAACTCAATATGGATATGGTAAACGCCCAACAAGCAAGGCGACTTCTTGACAGAATAGTCGGCTACAAGCTATCTCCACTTATTGCCTCAAAAATCCAAAAAGGGCTTAGCGCAGGACGTGTGCAGTCTGCCTCGCTTAAGATAGTGGTAGATAAAGAAAGAGAGATTAGGGCTTTTATTCCTGTTGAATATTATGATGTCAAAGCGATATTTGATAAAAAGATAGAGACCTCGCTATCGGAGGCGTTTGGCAAAAAAATAGACAAGCTAAGCGTAAAGACAAAGCTGGAAGCGGACACAATAATAGAAGCTGCAAACAAAGAAGCTTTTGCCGTCTCGAAAATAGAAAAGAAAAAGAAAGTATCGGCCTCCCCTGCTCCGTTTATGACATCAACACTTCAGCAAGCCGCTTCTTCACAGCTTGGTTTTTCGCCGAAAAAGACAATGATGGTTGCCCAAAGACTATATGAAGGCGTTGAGACGCACAAAGGCACAAGCGGCGTTATCACATATATGAGAACGGATAGCTTGAATATCGCAGCCGAAGCGCAGGAGAGCGTAAGAGAGCTGATAGGCAAGCTATACGGCGACAACTATCTGCCAAAAGCCGCAAAAGTATATAAAACAAAATCACAAGGCGCACAAGAAGCGCATGAGGCCATACGCCCAACTATGATAGAGCTGACACCAAACGATGCAAAAAGATACCTAAAAGCGGACGAGTTGAGACTTTATACTCTTATCTATAACAGATTTATGGCATCCCAGATGAAAGACGCCGAGTTTGAAAGCCAAAATATATTTATCTCCTCAAAAAGCCTAGTTTTTAAAGCTAGCGGCACAAAACTGATTTTTGACGGCTTTTATAAAGTGTTAGGTTCGGAAGACAAAGATAAGTTGCTTCCTGACGTAGCGGCTAATGAAGCGTTAAAATTACAAAAAATAACAGCTGATCAAAAATTTACCGAGCCGCCAAGCAGATACTCCGAAGCAGGACTGGTAAAACAGCTAGAATCCCTAGGAATAGGTAGACCAAGTACGTACGCACCGACTATCTCCACACTCGACGACAGGGGCTACATTAAGATAGAAAACAAACAGATAGTTCCGGAAGAGGTTGCTTTTAAGGTAACCGATATGCTTGAAAAACATTTTGAAGAGATAGTCGATAGCGGCTTTACCGCAAAAATGGAAGAAGAGCTTGATAAGGTCGAGGGCGAAAAGAAAGATTGGCAGAAGCTGCTTGCTGAGTTTTATGAAGGTTTTATCAAAAAAGTAGAGAGCGGCAAAAAAACGATAGAGAGTCAAAAAGTTATCGTGCCGATAGATGAAGATTGTCCTCAGTGCGGCGCTCCGCTAGTAAAAAGAGCAGGCAGATTTGGCGAGTTCATCTCATGCTCCACATATCCAAAGTGCAAATACACAAGAAACATCAAAAAAGAGGGCGAAGAGGATAGACCCAAAGCCGTAGAGACAGATATAGACTGTGACAAATGCGGCTCAAAAATGGTTGTTAAGGCCTCAAAAAGAGGGGATTTCCTAGCTTGTTCGGCATATCCAAAATGCAAAAATACACGCTCACTCAAAGAGCCTAGAGTTTTGGCTGTGCCTTGTCCGTTGTGTGGCGGCAAAGTGTTGGAGAGAAACTCCAAAAGAGGCGCTTTTTTTGGATGTGAGAACTACCCAAAATGCACATTTACTTCTCGCCACGAACTTAGCGAGACAAAATGCGAAGCGTGCGGTAGCGCCACAACACACAAAAAACTCAAAACAAAAGAGTACTTTGAGTGCTTAAATGCCGAATGTAAGCACAAAACAGAAGTGAAGGCTTAGAAATCAAAATAGGTATCTTATCCGACACTCACCGCAAGGTAGGAAGGGCGAAAAAAGTGATTGAACTCCTAAAGACATTCGGTTGCACCCATCTTATCCATGCCGGTGATATCGTAGAAGAAAGAACGCTCAAAGAGTTACAAAAGAGCGCGATACCTTTTACTGCGGTATTTGGAAATAACGATAAACATCTTAGAGGATATAAAGATGAGTTTGGACTTGTATACGAACCCTCATACTTTGAACTCGGCGGTCTTAGATTTAAGCTTATGCACATACCTATTTACCTAAATCCTGATGCGGATATTATTATATTTGGGCACACCCACAAAAAATATATCAACTTTACCGGTAAGGCGCTATTTTTAAACCCTGGTGAGGTATGCGCCAGAAACAAAGAGCTCTCAGAGTGTATGGCCTTAGAAATTAGCGAGCAAAAATATACGATTACGTATTTTTATAGAAAAATAAAAACAGACACATGGAATAAACACGAAACGGAATTTGAAAGATGACAAAAAAAATACTTTTATGCGCAATATCAAACGTTCAGAGCGGCAACTGCGCAGAGGATTGCACATTTTGTGCACAGAGTGCCAGATATAAAACAGGGGTTGATGCTTTCAAGTTTAAAGAGCCTAGCGAAGTGGTAGCTGAGGCAAAAAAAGCTAGGGCATTCGGCGCCGTAGGGTTTTGTTTGGTAACATCCGGCTTTGGTCTTGATAACAAAAAAACAGATTATTTGGCATCTTTAGCATCCACTGTCAAAAAAGAGGTTGACGGCCTATTCCTGATAGCTTCCGCCGGAATTGCCGGCACAGATGAATTAAAAGAGCTGAAGCGCGCCGGAGTGGACAGCTACAACCACAACCTTGAAACAAGCAAAGAGTTCTATCCATCTATCTGCAGTACACACTCTTGGGAGGCAAGATTCTCAACTTGTGAAAATGCAAAGTCTGCCAATCTAATGCTTTGCGCAGGCGGAATATTCGGGCTTGGTGAAAGTAAAGAAGACAGGGACTCCCTGCTAGCTTCGCTAAAATCACTCTCGCCAATGAGTTCACCGCTAAATTTCTATCATCCTAATATTGCGCTACCGATAAAAGAGTGTTCCGTAAGCACTGACGAGGCGTTAAATATCATAAGAGAAGCAAAAAAAGAGCTTACAAATACGGTAATCATGGTCGCAGGCGGGCGTGAACATGTGTTTGGTGATAGGCAGGTTGAAATTTTTGATGCAGGGTGTGATTCTGTCATTATAGGAGATTATCTAACCACTTGCGGGCAAGAGCCGACAAGTGATTATGAGTTGCTTAAAAAAGCGGGGTTGGAACCCCTAACGGAGTGTCCGTTTACACATTAAATCTAAAGTGCATAATGTCGCCGTCTTGAACGACGTATTCTTTGCCCTCTAGTCTCATTTTTCCTTTTTCTTTTGCGCCTTGTTCGCCGTTGTTGGCTACAAAATCTTCGTACGCTATGACCTCGGCACGGATAAACCCTTTTTCAAAGTCGTTGTGGATTACGCTTGCGGCTTTTGGGGCTTTCCACCCTTTTTCTATCGTCCACGCCCTTACTTCTTTGACTCCAGCGGTAAAATAACTGATTAGTCCTAGCTTGTGAAAGCCTTTTCTGATTATTTGATTTAGTCCAGACTCTTCGACGCCAAGACCCTCAAGCATCTCTTGTCTTTCTTCATCGTTTAGTCCGACTAGCTCTTCTTCGATTTTTGCACATATTTTGATAACGTCTGCACCTTTTTGTTCTGCGAATTTACAAAGTGCTTCATAATGTGCATTAGTGCCAGAAAGTGCATCTTCATCGACATTTGCAGCGTACATTATCTCTTTTGCGGTGATAAGTCTAAGCTCTCGGCTAAGTTCGATAAATGCTTCATTGTCTGCATCAGGAAAGTTGATAGCAAGTGAGCCGGCATTCATAAACTCCAAAAGTTTTTTTGCAGGTTCTAGCATGGCGGCGGCGCTTTTGTCTGTTTTTGCTTGTTTTTCTAGTCTTTCAAGTCTTTTTTCTAGGCTTTGAATGTCGGCAAGAAGTAGTTCCGTCTCTATGATTTCAATATCTCTTAGCGGGTCAACACTATTTTCAACATGTGTGATGTTGCCGTCTTCAAAACATCTAACAACGTGAAGCACGACGCCAACATCTTTGATATGTCCCAAAAACTGATTTCCAAGACCCTCACCCTTGCTCGCACCCTTTACAAGCCCTGCAATGTCGACAAAATCAACGGTAGAGTGTTGAATTCTCTCTGGATTTACTATTTTTGCCAAAGCATCAAGTCTGACATCCGGCACCGGAACTATCGCCTTATTTGGCTCTATCGTACAAAACGGATAGTTAGCCGCCTCTGCATTCTGCGCTTTTGTTAGCGCATTAAAAGTCGTCGATTTACCGACGTTTGGCAGTCCTACCAGTCCTACTCCAAGTCCCATTAATTACCTTTTTGCATTTTTTTTAAAAATTCTACCATTGTGCGCACAGGTGTACCGCTCGCCCCATGAGGATTGTAGTCCCATGCTTTTTCTACATACGCAGGGCCGGCTATATCGAGGTGTGCCCATTTTTGTTTATTTTCGTCATAGATGAACTCATCAAGGAACATCGCCGCCGTAATAGCGCCGCCATACCTTGAACTTGAGCAGTTGGAGATATCGGCTATCTCGCTTTTGATAAGCTTTCTAAGGTGCTTGTTAAACGGCAAAGGAGCCATCAAATCGCCAGCTTCATCGGCAGATGATAGAAGAAGTTTTTTTAGCTTTTCACTATGTCCCATAACACCGCTCGTATACTCGCCTACGGCAACCACACAAGCACCGGTAAGCGTAGCCATATCAACCATATAATCAAACGGTTTTGCCGCCTTTTTGAAGTATTCTTGGGCAAATACAAGTACATCCGCAAGCACCAAACGGCCTTCTGCATCTGTATTTCTGACCTCTATAGTCTTGCCGTTTTTGGCTTTTAATATGTCGTCAGGTTTGTATGCATTGCCGCCTATCATATTTTCGCAAAGCCCCAAAAAGCCGTGTATTTCCACGTTTAGGTTGAGTTTTGCCGCCGCTTGCATGATGCCTATCGTGGCGCACGCCCCAGCTTTATCTGCTTTCATCGTTACCATATAGTCAGCTGGTTTTAGGCTAAGGCCGCCGCTATCATAAGTAAGCCCTTTACCGATTAAAACTACTCTTTTTGCAGGTGTAGCGCCACCTTTTGGCTTGTAGCTCATATGTACTAGTCTAGGCGGGTGTGCGGACGCTCTTGCAACCGACAAAAATGCACCCATCTCTTCGCTTTTCAAAAACTTTTCGTCATATACCTTACACTCAAAACCCTCTTCTTTTGCGACTTTCTCCGCTATCGTAGCCACTTGTATCGGCGTAGCGTCATCCGGAGCTGAATTGACGATATCTCTTACAAAGTTTACGCTGTTTGCTACCACAGATGATGCTTCAATGATATCATTTAGTTTTTTCTCGGTAGTTGCTGATTTTTTGGCCAAAACTCCAACTATGTGTATGCTTTTTAGACTATGTTCTTTTTTTTCGCTCTTATACCAATCAAATGCATAACCGCCAAGAATAACACCTTCGGCAAAAGATGAACAAAATAGCTCCTCATCTGCACAAATCTCCACTTTTGCACTTTTGAAACTAAAATTTTTAAGCGCAGAGTACGCTTTTGCCGCCGCCGTTTTTATCTCTTCGGTTTCGAACTCTTTTAGTTTGATATAAAGTTTTTTTGAAGAACTAACATAAAAACACTCCGATGAGTCTTTGAAAAATCCGGACTCCTCCAGAATTTCCAAATCACCCTCCGTGACAAGCTTTTTTATTGACGGTTTTTTTTCTAAGAAAACTATCTGAACATCGGCTTTTATGGAGCCAATATCTTTGTTTTTAAACGACAGCTTCATTTCTTTCCTTTCTTATTTTTGGTTTAGGTTTTGAAAATTTGTTTATATAATAATAAAAAGAGCCTAGAATAAGCAATACAAAAGGAGCCGCAAAATACCAGTGTTGCTTCATGTAATGCAAAGCATGAAGTATTGGATCACCCAAGAAGTATGTAAGCAAAATAGTAACGGCCGCCCATATAAAAGCGCTTATAAGGTTTATGAACGCAAAGCTTTTTCTGTCATATCTTGTAGTTCCGATAGCCATAGGGATAATGGTTCTGAGTCCATAAAGATAGCGTTGGACAAAAATAATAGGCCAACCGTGCTTTTTGAGAAGAAGATGTGCTAAGGCTACTTTTCGGCGATGCGACCTGAAATAATTAAGCGTGTATTTTTTGTTATAACGACCGACATAAAACCAAAATTGATCGCCGATAAAGCCGCCGACACCAGCTACAAAGATAGCCAAAAATACGTTCATATGCCCAGTATGCGCAAGAAGCCCTGCCATGACCAGACCTATCTCGCCTTCCATCATGCTCCATATGAACAAAATTGGGTAGCCGTGCTCTGTTAATAGCCTTATTAGCGCCTCTTCCATTAATTCCCCATCAAACTGTTAAAATCGAATATACTTCGGTAAGGCTCTCTAATTTTTCTCTTCCTGGTAAGAAGCTAAGTTCTACCACAAAACAGGCTTCTATGCAATTTCCACCGGCTTTATTTATAAGATTTGCCGCAGCTACAGCCGTTCCGCCTGTGGCTATAAGGTCATCCACAAGAAGAACTCTTGCGTCCTCTACGCCACGAAAGGCATCCAGATGTATCTGCACTTCATCTGTGCCGTATTCAAGCGAATACTTCTCGCTTACAACGGTACTAGGAAGTTTGCCCGGTTTTCTAATAGGCACAAAACCTATACCAAGAGACATTGCAAGTGCGGAGCCAAAGATAAATCCTCTGCTTTCGATACCCGCAATAAAATCCAAATTACAATCTTTGTATCTCTCATGCAGGTGTGTCATGAGCATTTTGTATGCTTTGGCATCGTTGAGTAACGTAGTTATATCTTTAAAAACTATGCCTGGTTTTGGAAAATCTACTATATCCCTAATGGATGTCACTATCGTTTCTTTGCTGTTTGCGTCTAGTTCTCTCATTGCTCCCCTTCTTTTTTAAATAAGAGCTTCGATTTTGTTTTCTAGCTCTTTTATTCTGCTTTTTAGCCTATCATTTTCAAGTCTAAACTGGCTATTTCTGCCTTTAATTGTTTTGACGTCGTTTCTGAGTTTGCCGAGTTCTTCATTTAAGATATCAATATCCCCAAGACTTCTTTGAAGCTGAAGCTGATACTTTCTAATTAAGTTCTCCGCCTCTTCTAGCGTTGTTTTTGTTGCACTTGTCGAGCTTTTTTCTCTCTCTGAAAGATTTTTGTAATAGTACATTCTAAATAGCAAAAACCCCATAGCCATGAAGTTTGTTGTCAGAAAGAGCCAATCAAAAGCTAGCATGTCTTACTCTTATCAAAATTTTGCGATTCTATCGCCGTGTCGTCCACCCTCAAACTTGCCGGCAAGCCAAACTTCAACAATAGACTCCACAACCCCAAAACCTATAGCTCTCTCGCCCATACAAAGCACGTTTGCATCATTGTGCGCTCTTGCGGCGGCGGCAGTATACGCATCGTGGCAAAGTGCGGCTCTAATGCCTTTATATCTGTTGGCGGCCATACTCATTCCAATTCCGCTTCCGCACACCAAAACGCCTTTTGAGCCTTCGTTTGCAAGTACGGCTTCGCAAAGCTTGTTTGCAAAATCAGGATAATCCACTCTATCCTCTTCGCAACCCAAGTCGATTACTTCTACACCTTTGGCTTCCAAAAGGCTCTTTGTATATGCTCTGAGATTTTTTCCGGCATGGTCGCTTGCTATAAAGTATTTCATTTCCCCTCTTTTAAAGATATTTTTATCTGCTATATTAAAGATTTTAGCCAAAATGCTTTTAAGCCTACTGACTACTGTTGGAATCGGCTCCCTCGGTCGCATTTGTATCCGAAGCGTCTATGGCGCCCGGAACAAAGAAATCTCTTTTATTCGAAGGCCTATGTAACAAGAGTGCGGCATTGTATTTTGCAAAAACAGGAGCAGAAACTACGCCGCCAGTCATTTTGCCTGGAAGCGGCCTGTTATCGTCATTGCCGAACCACACGATAGTCTGCACGGACGGTGTAAAGCCGCAAAACCATGCATCTCTATAATCGTTTGTAGTTCCGGTTTTTCCTGCAACTTCGGTTCCCGGTGTTACAGCCCTAGTTCCCGTACCTCTAGTTACTACGTCTTTCATCATATCTATAACGGTAAAGACCTGCTGAGGCTGTGCGATAGACTCTTTTTTTGATTCGAACATAACAGTCTGCCCGTTTCTTGTTTTGATGCTTTTTACAATTCTTTGGGAGACTTTTGTACCGTAATTTGAGAGAATGGTATATATCTCGCTAAACTCAAAAGGAGATATAGTGTAACTTCCTAGTGCAACCGACAAATCAGCCTGTACGCCCTTAAAGCCAAATCTTACAAGCTCTTTTTTTACATTATCCATCCCGACTTTTTCCACAAGGTCTATAGTCGCAAGGTTTTTGGAGTGCACAAGCGCCTCTCTCATTGTGATAGCCCCCTCAAATTTGAGGTCGTAGTTTTGAGGGTTCCACACTTTACCGCCAAAAGTATAGCTTCTTGGAGTATCCGACAACAGACTATCCGGCGTATATCCGCCGCTCTCGACTCCGACAAGATATATAAACGGTTTAAAACTAGAGCCCGCTTGTCTTTTTGCCTGCATAATCCTATTAAACGGGCTCTTATAAAAATCAACTCCACCGGAGAGCGCCAATACATCCCCCGTGGCCTGTTCTACCGATATAAGTGCGCCGTTAAAGCTAGACATATTTGTTTTGCCGCCATAATTTTTTATAGCTTCATCATACTGCGCCCTAAGTGCGGCATCTCCCGCCTCTTGAAGAGTCAAATCGATAGTCAAATCAACTCTATATCCGCCGCTTTTTATATCCGGATATTGCGCCGACAAAATCTTCATCGCACTGTCAACGGCGTAAGGCGCTTTATTATAGTTGATAGGCTCGTTATATACTTTTGGCTGTTCCGCAATGCCGTTTTGGTGCGTCACGTCGTCTATCCAACCCAGATACCTCATACGATTTATGACGGTATTTGCTCTTTGATTTGAGCCTTCAAAGTTTTTTGACGGGTCATAAACGCTTGGGGCTTTCGGTAAGCCGACAAGTATAGCGGCCTCTTTGAGCGTCAATTCATTTAGATTTTTACGAAAGTATCCCCATGCCGCAGTCTTAACTCCGTAATATCCATGCCCAAAATAAATTTGGTTTAGGTATCTCTCCAAAATCTGCTGCTTGGTTAGCTTTTCTTCTATCTTAAAGGCGATAAGCGCTTCTTTGATTTTTCTTGTTACAGTTTTTTCACTTGTAAGAAGCGTAGTTTTGACAAGTTGTTGCGTTAATGTACTTGCGCCCTCTACCGCTTTTCCGGCTATTATGTCTTTGACTATTGCCCTAAGAATAGCCTCAAAACTGATTCCTTTGTGTTCAAAAAAAGCGGTATCTTCTGTAGCTATAAGCGCTTCTACCAAAATATTAGGCATCTCTTCGTAGGAAGCATACACTCTATTTTCTACGTCAAATACGTTTGCGATAAGCTTTCCGTTTGTATCGAATACTTGCGTTGTAAGAGGTGGATTGTAGTTTATTAGCTTATCAAGGTCGTAATTGAAAGATCTATAAAAATATATCAATAAAAAAGTAAGCAGCGTTGTAATCAGTATAGCGCCTGCCGCAATATATCTCATCATTTTCTAAATTCCCTGCCGTTAAAATCCGCTTTTATAAGCTGCTGTGTATACTCTGCCTTAGCAGATTCGAATATCTCGCTTGATGCCCCAAACTCTACGCTTTTGCCATCCCTAATAACCATTATTTGCTCGCAAAGCTTTTTTGCCAATCCAAGTTCATGCGTGACAAAGATCAAATAAAATCCAAGTTTTGCTTGAAGCTCTTTTATGAGCCGCACTATCTCTTCTTTTGTCTCGCTATCTAGCGCCGTGGTAGGCTCGTCCATCAAAAGTAACTTTGGATTTTGGCTAAGTGATAGGGCTATTATAACCCTTTGAAGCTGACCGCCGCTAAGCTCGGAGGCAAACCGTTCCATACAGCCAGCGTCAAGTCCGGTTTGCTCCAAAAGAGATAGCGCATTTTTTTTATCTACGCCCCAAAACTGTTTTTTTATCTTACTCATCGGCGATAGCGCCGTAAAAGGATTTTGAGGCACAAACGACAACGTATCGCCACGGACAAGCTTTTCTATGCCGCTATAAACAACTTCGGCTTTTAACTCATCGGGCAAAATACCCATAAGGGCTTTAAGTGTAAGAGACTTGCCGCTTCCGCTCTCTCCGACTAGGGCCAACGAACTGCCAAGCTCAAAAGACAAATCAACCAACACTTTTTCGCCGTCTTTTACGACTATTTTTTCAAAATTTATCAAATACCGCTCTTTAAAATCTCTAAAGTTTTTATTAGTTTAGCCTTTGGCTCACCGACTCTTGCTATCAGCCGTATCGATGGGGTCTTGACTGTTGGAGGCCTTATAAAACCTGTTATTATATTCATTTTTGAGAGTTTTTCGTGAATATCTGCGGCGTTTTTGGTTTCACACATAATTATCGGCGTGTAAAATTTTTTGCCCAGAATATCTTCGCAGAGCTGCAGCCTCTCGTCTATTTTTGAACGAAGCTTTGCGGACTCTTTTGTTATTTTTTTTATCCGTTCATTTGCAAGTGCCGTGTCAAACGGGGATAGAGCAGTAGAGTAGATGATGGGCTTTGCACGATTGATCAAAAATGAGATTATCTCTTTTTTGGCAAGAATATATGCACCGTAACTACCGATAGCTTTTGAGAGTGTCCCCATCTTGATGTGGTTTGGCTTTGGCGTTAGGCCATAATAGTCGTATATGCCGCCGAGTTGCCCACCTATCACTCCGTATCCGTGCGCCTCATCTATCACAAGATAAGCGCCGTATTTATCGGCAAGTTCTATGATGGCAAGCGGCAAAATATCGCCTATCATTGAATAAACGGATTCAACAAAGATAAAAACTCTTTTTGCCTCGGCAACCTCTAGTCTTTTTTCCAAATCAAACACATCGTTATGCGCAAACAGCTCATATTTTGCTTTCGTAAGAGCCAAAGCTGCTATTCCGCTAGCGTGATACTCCTCATCCATCAAGACGACATCACCATGCCCAGGCAAAGCGCTAACAAGAGCGGTGTTTGCGAGAAATCCGCTACCGACTACGATGGCATCTTCAAATCCATGCAGTTTTTTTAACGTGCTCTCTAATTTTTTGTGCGTCTCTTGGTATCCGTACACTAGTTGCGAAGCTGAGGGGGCGAAGATGCCACCTTTTACGACTGCATCGTACGCCCTATCAAAAGTAGCTCTATCTTTTTTTAATCCTAAATAGTCGTTTGAGGCGAAATCTACGGCATCTTTTGAGAGGTATCTTTTTGAGCGCAATCTGCCTTTTTGCTCTAGTACATTTAGGGATTTTTGAAATTCATTCATCTGATAAATGGCAGTAGCTTTTCAATGGTGAGACCCATGGCGCAAGACTCCAAACCTTTTTGGCTCACTATATACTCTTTGCAAAAGCCTTCAACCATACAGCCCCCGGCCTTGCCGTCCCACTCTTTTGACTCCAGATACAGCTCAAGTGCGGCTTCATCAAACTTTTTGAAAAAATACTCTGTAATTGATAGGTCTATAAAAGTAAGAGATGCTGAAGCATATGCGGTGCAGGTAATAATCCCGACGCTATTGCCGCTCTGTTTTGTGAGAATACGTCTTGCATCATCCATATCTTTGGGTTTTCTTAGGATTTCGCCAAACGCTGTAACCACAGTATCCGCACAAAGAATTGGGGTGGATATTCCATACTCTTTTTTTGCCCACTCGAATTTGCCCATTGTGGCTTTATAGACAAACTCTTTTGGCGTATCTGCGCTCACACCCTCTTCGTCAAAACCGCAACTTTTTTGCTCATACGCCACTCCAAAATCTTGGAGTATTTTGGCCCTGGTGAGTGAGGAAGAGGCGAGGATTAGCACTTTTTAGTAGCCCCTAAGGACAACACCGAGCATAATTGCTATAAGCCCCAAAAAGATGTTTGTAGGAATTAGCCATTTGGCAAGAGGAGCCAAAAGTTTTGCCGTCGTCTCATTATCTCCGGCGTCAAAAGATTTTCTGGCTTTTGTAAACCTAAAATAAATAACGCCGTAAACAACAGCCATCACCATCCAAATTTGGGTTTTAACATGAACCGCTACATACAAATTAGGCACACTCTTAAAGCCGATTCCAAACATCATAATAATTCCCGTAATACCTACAAAAACAATAGCCGTAGACACCATAAGAAAAAATCTATTCAGCACGCCGATGACAAGCTCTTGTCTTTTGTTGACATCTTCTATTGTCGGCAAAGCGGGATGCAAAGCCATACGAATAGCTATCATGCCGCCCACCCAAGCAACTGCACAAAGCACATGGACGAAAACTATAATCCTCGCATATTCGGCAAAAAGAGCGCTCATTTTAGTTTCCTAGTTTTGATGTAACAAAAGATAAAGCGGTAGCTTTTAGCTCATCTTTTTTGGATATATCTTTTGCGCTTCCGCTTGCAAAATCAGCCCTTCCACCGCCTTTTCCGTCAGCCGCCGCAAGAGCGGTTTTGAGCCATTCTCCAGCGTTTACGTCTACGTTTTTGACGCCGCAAACTGCTGATATTTTGTCATCACCGATTTCAAGAAGCATGATAGCCGCTTTGTCAAATTTGTTTTTATACTCATCTACTGCGGCTTTTGCGTCTATACCGTCTACAAAATCACACACGACTTTGACACCATTTATCTCAAGCGTTTCAAGCTCTTTTTTGCTTCCGCTTTGCGCTTTGGCAAGTTTTTCTTTTAGCTCTTTTATCTCAGCTTTTAGCCTGTTGATTCCTGCTTTTATATCTTTGTTTTTAAGCTCTACTTCAAGCTCTTCGACCTCAGCTCTAAAGCCTTTGGCATAAGACACGGCAGATAATCCCGCAACGCCTTCTATACGTCTAACCCCAGCAGATACGCCGCTCTCTTTTACGATATAAAAACTGCCTATCTCACCAGTGCTAGTCGTATGACATCCGCCGCAAAGCTCGACTGATGCATCGCCAAAGCTAACAACTCGCACTTTATCACCGTATTTTTCACCAAAAAGCGCCATTGCTCCGCTATTTTTGGCCTCATCCACGTTCATAACTTCCGTTTTTCCGCCTATGTTTGCGGCTATCATTGCGTTTACTTTGTTTTCCACCAATGCCACTTGTTCATCGCTCATCGCTTTTGGAGCCGTAAAGTCAAATCTAAGTCGCTTGTCATCCACGTCACTACCCGCTTGTGTTACGGTATTTCCAAGCACTTCACGAAGTACGGCGTGAAGCAAGTGTGTTGCGGAGTGGTGTTTTGCAGTCTCGCTTCTTGCGCTAGACACTACCGCTTTTACAGTGTCGCCAACTGATATTTTGGAGCTTGCTTTGATTTTTGAGAGGTTTAGTTCAAAAAACTTTCTGGTATCAAGCACTTCCGCTTTGCCTTCAAGCGTTCCGGTATCGCCCGCCTGTCCGCCGCTTGCCGCATAAAAAGGCGTAGAGTCAAGCATAGCCCAACCCTCGCCGGTAAGCTCTTTTGCGGCTTTAAAGTCAGCGTCAAGAAGCGCTAATACTTTGGCTTCACTTGTTGTTTTGTCATATCCGACGAATTCATTTTTGCCAAATTTTTCAAGCAACTCTTTAAAATCGCCCTCGTTTGCAGCGTCCCCACTGCCTTTCCATGCGGCTTTTGCTCTTTCTCTTTGCTCTTTCATCTTCGCATCAAAGCCGTCATTGTCGAGAGGTACACTTTTTTCTCTGAGCATATCTTCTGTCAAATCTAGCGGGAAACCAAATGTATCATAAAGCTTGAACGCCGTTTCGCCGCTAAAGATTTTCGGGCTCATCGCCATCTCTTTTTCGAACAGCTCCATTCCGGCAAATATCGTAGAGAAAAATCTCTCTTCCTCTGCCTTGATACTCTCTTTGACGTACTGTGCTTTCTCGGCTAGATATGGATAACCGGCACCCATAAGCGACGCAAGCCCATCATAAAGCGCATACAAAAATGGCTCTTTGAAACCTAGTTTGTATCCGTGTCTAATAGCTCGTCTAAGAATTCTTCGCAACACATATCCACGACCCTCTTTGTCAAACGTCACGCCTTGTGCTACAAGGAAACTTACCGCCCTTAGATGGTCTGCGATAACACGGTAACTAGCGCCCGATGCGTATTCGTATTTTTTGCCGATTTTTGCCTCTATTGCTTGGATGAGTGGCATAAAAAGCGAGCTGTCATAGTTTGATATTTTGCCTTCTTTAATAGCCGTGATACGTTCAAGCCCCATACCCGTGTCGATTGAAGGTTTTGGCAAACTAACCATCTTACCGTCTTCAAATCTTTGGTACTGCATAAATACGAGGTTCCAGATTTCCAAAAATCTATCGCCCTCGCCACCGAAATAATCTTCAGATGAATTAAATCTCTCAGCCCCTTGGTCAAAATGTATCTCCGAACACGGTCCGCAAGGTCCGGTGTCGCCCATTTGCCAAAAGTTGTCTTTGTCGCCCATTTTGACGATTCTATCTTTTGGTACGTATTTTTCCCAGATTTTGCCCGCTTCATCGTCGCTATCGTGAATAGAAATCCAAAGCTTATCTTTTGGCAAATCCATCTCGCCCGTGATAAATTCCCAAGCGTATCTGATGGCATCTTCTTTGAAATAATCGCCAAAAGAGAAATTTCCAAGCATCTCAAAAAATGTGTGGTGTCTAGCCGTAAAACCTACGTTTTCAAGGTCGTTGTGCTTTCCGCCGGCTCTAATACATGTCTGCGAACTCGTGGCACGAGGTGGATTTGGCACCGGTACTTCGCCTGTAAATATGCTCTTAAATTGCACCATTCCGGCATTGGTAAACAAAAGACTGGCATCGTCCGGCACTAGCGGTGAAGAGCCTACTATTTCGTGTCCGTTTGAAGCAAAATAATCCAAAAATGACTTTCTAATATCCATCAAAACTCTTTTGTGTATAAAAATTATTTGTAAAAAATGTGCGGATTATATCCAAACTAGAGTGAAATTTCTGTGCCTATACCGTCCACGGTAAATAGTTCGAGCAGTATCGAATGCTCTACCCTACCGTCTATAATATGCGCTTTTTCTACGCCACCGTCCACTGATTTTAGACACGCTTCGACTTTTGGAATCATACCGCCGGCTATTGTGCCGTCTTTAATGAGTGTGTCAATACGAGTTTTGTCAAGGCTAGCTAATAAATGTTTTTCTTTGTCAAGAACGCCCGCCGTATCGGTCATAAATATCACTTTTTTTGCTTTTACCGCAACAGCTATGGCACTTGCCAATGTATCGGCGTTGATGTTGTACCCAGGGTGTCCTAGCGTTTCGCCCTCAGCAATAGAAGCGATTACCGGAACAAACTTCTCGTCAAGCACTTTTTCCACGATAGAGGCGTCTACTTCTGTCACTTCGCCAGTTAGCCCCATGCCTTCGCCCAGCGGTTTTGCTTTGAAAAACGAAGAGCTTTTGCCATTTAGTCCGATTGCTTTTGCGCCATGCCCACAAAGAAGTGAGACTATTTCGTTGTTGATAGCGCCCCAAAGCACCATTTCTACGACTTCCATCGTCGCCTCATCCGTCACACGAATACCATCTATAAATTTTGGCTCAATGTGCAGTTTCTCTAAAAGTTTATTGATGTCTTTGCCGCCGCCGTGAACGATGATTGGCTTGATGCCTACGAGCGTTAAAAGCAGTATATCTTTTGCAAAAGAGGTCTTTAGCTCATCTGAAATCTGCGCCGCGCCGCCGTATTTTATGACCATTGTTTGTCCGCTAAACTCTTTTATATATGGTAAGGCGTTTAGAAGAGTTTTTGCCGTTTCTACTTTTTTTTGCATACGCAAACTCCAGAAATTTTTGTGAATTTTCGCAAAAGCTTGCTTTAGCCCCGCCAAAATAGCAAAAAATAGCCCTCCCTCCCTTGTTTTTAAGCCATTTGCCACACTTAAATCATTTTAAAATGCTATAATCAACACAACAGATATTTGGAATGATATTTTCTTATATATCATAATTAGAAAAAGTTATAAAGGGGCATTAATGGCAAATCCGTCTCCGACTAATCAGGAGATATTTTTCCCTGAGGGCGAATTTATCGTATCAAAAACAGATCTAAAAGGCCGAATCACATACGGCAATGAACTTTTTATAAAAATGAGCGGATATGATGAAGAAGAGCTACTAGGGGCGCCGCATAGCATATTGAGACATCCGTCAATGCCAAAAGCGGTATTTAAACTTCTATGGGACACGATATCCAAAGGCGATGAGATTTTTGCATTTGTAAACAATCTAGCAAAAAGCGGAGCCAACTACTGGGTGCAGGCGCAAGTCACCCCATCATACGACGATAGCGGCAGAATAATAGCCTATCACTCCGTCAGACGAAGACCAAAAAAAGAGTCCGTAGCGTTGATCTCAAAAATATACGAGGAGATGCTCAAAATAGAAAAAACGAGTGGGGTAGATGCATCTTTCAACTACTTGGCAAATATATTAGCAAGCAAAGGGGTCAGCTATGACGAACTTATCCTCTCTCTCTAAGGCTAAATATATAAGCATCTTTTTGTTGTTCTCTCTAAGTATAGGTTTTGCAGTGGAGACTTCAATAATGGGCTTTCACTGGACTTATATATTTGGCATAGTAAATCTGTGCGGTCTTGTTGTATTATTTATGTATATCCAAAAAATACAGGGTTGCGTACTAAGCTTTTCATCGGTAGTCAAAGACGTAAACGCAGGTAAATTTGAAAGTAGACTTACTCATGTCTCAGACGGTGGAGAGTTGAAAGAAGCTTGTTGGGCTGTCAACAATATGCTTGACAAGATAGAAGTTTTTATGCGAGAGATTAGAACCTCTATATCTAAAGCCGGAGACGGTATTTTTTACAGAAAACTTATTTTGGACTCTCTACCTGGACAGTTTGCGCTCAACGCTTCGCTCGTAAACAAAGCACTTGAAGCGATGGAAAAAAATGCGGCTCAAACAGAGAGAACAAAAGTAAACTCCGAACTTGGAAATATCGGCAAAGGTATAGCTGGAGGTCTTTATGTCGTGGAAGATGACCTCAAAAAAAGCGTTGAGAAACTCAGAATTATCAACAAAGAGAGCGCAAACACTACCGCAAAATCAAGAGACAGTATCTCTTCACTTGAAGATATAGTAATCAAGCTAGATACGCTTTTGGCAAAAATAGACTCTTCAAACGAAAAAATAGAAGTTTTAACGACAAGAACGACAGAGATAAACTCCGTACTAAACCTAATAAAAGATATAGCTGACCAGACGAACCTGCTTGCACTAAATGCGGCGATAGAAGCGGCTCGTGCGGGTGAGCACGGTAGAGGATTTGCGGTTGTTGCCGATGAGGTACGAAAACTTGCGGAGAGAACTCAAAAAGCTACCGGAGAAATAGCAATATCCATACAGACCCTGCAGCAAGAAGCCAATGAAATCAGTCAAAACTCGGAAGAGATGACAGATATTGCAAAAATGTCTGGGACGGCAATAGAAGAGTTCAAAAGCACGGTATACGGTTTTAATGAAAATGCCAACAGTGTAAACTCTTTGGCTAGCGCACTTGAGAGCCTAAACTCTATCATTTTGGCAAAAATGGATCATATAATTTTCAAGTCAAACGTCTACACATCGTTGTTTCACTCTGCAAAAAAAATAGATGTGGACGACTCTCACAACTGCAGATTCGGACAATGGTACGAAGGCGAAGCAAAAACCGTGTTTAGCGCAACCGCCTCATACAAAGAGATAGAAAAGCCGCACAATGCGATACATCAGTATGCAAAAAGTAACCTAGAATACATACATCCACAGGATACAGTCGTAAAAAACAAGGCAAAAGTATTTGAAAATCTAGTAAAAATGGAGGAAGCAAGCGACAAAATGTTTGAACTTATGGATCAAATGCTAGACGAATCTCAAAAAAACTAAAAAAAGGAATTCTATGTTCGGACCTTCAAAGAGAGTATTAGAGTTAGAAAATGAACTTGATAAACTAAAAAAAGAGATAAGAGAATTAAAAGAGGAAAACTCATCACTCCATTCTCAAAATAAAAATTTAGAATCACAAATAGACTCTACGAAAAACGGTTGCCAAAGAAGTGAAATACTAACGGAATTATCTGATATGCTATCTATCTCATGCGTCGAAAATCTAAAAATTATTCAAACAGATTTTGCAAAATCTATAGAGCAACTAAACGAAGCCGATGAAGTTTCAAAGCAAAATGCAACCGTTGCGGCAGAGGGGAAAAACTCTTTGCCAAATATCACAGGCGGCATGGAAAACGTAATGCACTCTATCACAAACCTAGAGTCAATGGTGCAAAGAGTAGTAAGCGACATAGACTCAATATCTTCCGTGATAGCGCTAATCAACGACATTTCCGACCAAACAAACCTGCTTGCACTAAATGCGGCGATAGAAGCAGCTCGTGCGGGTGAGCACGGTAGAGGATTTGCGGTTGTTGCCGATGAGGTACGAAAACTTGCGGAGAGAACTCAAAAAGCTACAAAAGAGGTTGAAATAAGTATTCAAACACTAAAACAAAACTTCTCCGATATTCAAGGCTCAGCAAACGATATGCTAGAAGTAGCCGACAATTCAAACTCTAAAATAGGAGAGTTTGCCGACAGTTTCAATAGTATGCTTGGCCTTTCCGAGACGATACACAGCGATGTCGAAAATGTGCTTGGAACCACTTTTATAGGTCTTGCAAAGCTAGATCACCTGCTTTTCAAAATCAACGCATACAGGGCAATATTTACAAACAACGTAGATGCTCAATTCGTTGACCACCACACCTGTCGTCTCGGCAAATGGTACGATGAGGGAATCGGTAAAAAAACATATAGTAAAACTCCTAGCTACGCAGCTTTGGAAAAACCGCACTCAGAAGTTCACGACTTCATTATCAAAGCAGTCGAGTATGTCAAAAACCAAACTGCGGAAGAAAACGCAAAAGAACTCATAGCAACAGTAAAAAAAGCGGAAGTTGCCTCAAAAAGCGTAACTACGCTACTAGATAAAATGTTAGAGGAAAAAAGAAGAGGCTAGGCTATAAGAGCCGCCTCCTCTTTCGTTCTTTCAAGCTCATTGATAGCATCTTCTATCTTATCCGTTATAGTTTTTACTATCTGAGTTGCGCTTTTATATTCGTTTTGGATATTTTCATAAAGCTCTTTTTTGTATTTTGCAAAAGATATTACGCTATCCACTATCCGAACAAAATCATCCACTCCTTGCACCTGCGCAAATATCTCGACAAGCATTCTTTTGCGCTCTTGGACTTGCAAACTATATCCGCAATTTGAAGCGATAGATTGCAAATCGGACTTTGATATATATACTCCGCAAAGCTGTGGCGACAGTATCAGTTTGGTTAGTTTTGATTCTTCTTCCATTTTTATTAACTCCTTGTAAGTATAGACTCTCTTGGTGCACTCTCTTTGAGTGTTTTTAGCGCATCATCCGGCACGACGGGAAAATATCCGAACCAATCAAAAAAGTTCAGTTTTGCACTTTGAAGCAATCCATCTTCGTCGTCTTCAAAGATAGGAGTGCAAAGCGGTAGAAGTTTGCCGTCTTTGATATCTATACGAACAACAAACCCGTCATTTTGAGCAAAAAAGTCAAGCACTTCTTTTGAAGAGGAATGCTCTTTTTCTATTAGTAGCGATTCAAACTCGGATGTCGATAGATTTTCAAGCGTAAAAAGAATTTTGCCGCTAGGTACGCTGATATTCACAAAAGCGGCGTCTACGCCATTTGTCTCAAAGATATAGTTGTACATCTGATAGAGTCTGTTTGCTGCCAAATCAGGGCCTAAAAGCCCAAAAAGCTTACTGTTTTTGCCTATCATAATCCAAGTAACTCCATGGCATCTTCATTTTCAAGCGTACACCTCGGGCACTCCTCAGAGTCACCGCTAAATATGGCACCGCACGACTTGCAAAGCTTTACTTTAAATTTAATCAACACTTTTTTTCTTTTTTCTTTAAAGGCTAAAATATCAAATTTTGGTAACGAACTAATCGCTTTTGGCTCGCAAATATCTTCGCACAAGCGGCATTTGAGGCACAAATGTGGGCTAAAAACAATAGCGTTTTTCATCTGCGTACTCTCTAACGCCCCGCTCGGACAAAGATTGTAACACAGCGAACAGTTGTCGCAACTATCGTCTATATACTTGTCGCTAGCAAAAGATAATTCACAGGCCGCCTCTTTATCTGAGAGCTCCAAACCCTCTACGGCACTCAAAAAAAGCGCTCTTTTTGTCGGAATTTTTTTGCTTTTTAAAAGCGAATAGTCAACCGTTGAAGCCACCTCTTCCTCACTTTTTACGCTATTGTGAGCCGCTTCTATACCGCTTTTGGTAAACATTTTGAAAAGCGCTCTTTTTGAGCTATCTTCCGGCGTATTTTTTGCCTCATCGACAATGTTTAGAGTAATCCTAGAGTCAACGCCGAAAAATCCAAGCAGTGTATTTGCCGCATCTACTCTTTGCCGACAAGCGCTCTCAAATTCGGTCTGCACATCTATGCAAATGGCCTTTGAAGAGCCGAGTACGACACAAAACAGCTCATCCGAAGACAAAGCAAGAGTACTGTCCTGCGGCATAGCGATAGCCCCAGTAGGACAAACTGCCGCGCATAGCGCACACTCGGTGCACTTTAAAGCCTCTATGCGGACAGAGTAACCGCTAATATCTATGGCTTCGAAACCGCAAACATCTTTGCATTTCTCGCATTGACTACCAATACTAAGGCTTCTAACGCAACTCTCTAACGAAACCATAGCGCTCATTTAGCGCATAACTCCTCATAATCACTAAGCAAAAACTCCAATGCTATTTCCGCAACGTCTTTATAAAACGGTGTTTTAGAAGCATCCAAAAGAGCGGGTAAAAACATCAAGGCAAACGGCAATAGATGAGCCTCCATAAACTCTTTTTGCACTTTTATCGCAGTGTCTGCATACTCATCAGAACCGTCACCCAAAGCTTCTCTTTGCGCCTTAACGAGGTTCATTAAAAATTCAAACTCTACGCCTATATGGTCTGCCGACACTACTCTTGCTCTCAAAAGCTCTACGTCAAAACCGTATTTTTTGTAAAAAACCATCGTTTCATTCTCAGTGCCGGAGTTTACCATTTGGTCTTCAGAAGTATAAAAAGTTTCGTACGGCACAAGTCTAATCAAAAATAGGTCTACAAAATGCGCCGCCAAATCCTCTGCTATTTTTTGAGTATCGCCGCTTAGATAATCATCCGCCTCTTTTGAATAAACAAATAGCGACCTCAGCGTATCATCAGATTTTATAGCATCTATCGTCTCTTTATCTATCTCTGCGACAAGAAGTCTGGAGATGAGCGTATAATAAAACTCTCTAAGCCTCAATCTTTCACTATTTTGCAAAACAACACCCCTGTTTTATTTTTGTAAATCGTACAAATACGGCTTATAAAAATAAAATCCCAAAGCCAAAGAAAGGCTTTGGGATAAGTACTAGATTATGCCTTATTCGGCATTTTGTAGGCTTCTCTCGTCAGAGGAACCCACGGTCGTTTGAGATGCTCAGGTCTTCTTAGACCTTTTGGCCCCGGAGCAGGACGAGTTAATTTATCTCTCCAACCTTGGAATATTTTCATATTATTGTCTATATTCACTTTTACATCCCCGATTTTATCATCAGGGCCCGCTTTTTCTACTAATACTTTTTTGTGCCAACATTGAGCGGCGCTTATCGGATCTGGGTTTGAGCTAAACGTCGCATTTTGGAATGTTCCGCTCAGTCCGTTCCAGTGGACATGCTTCATATCTTTATTGAATTCAGCGTACGGCCATCCGTGTGCACCAAACTCTTTTGACTCTTTCACATCCTGAGGCTTGATACCCTCTTTGTATTTTAAAGAGTAGCTTTCGGCGTCTTTTTTGAGCTCGGCAATAGGAGCGCCTGCACCCATAACCGTAAGCGGCTGTTCAAAGCCTGGGATTTGCACGCTATCCACCAATCTCCATCTACCGGCATGGTGTGAGCACGTAAGAGTTCCGGGAAGTATGCCCTCGGTTACAACGCACATACCGACAAAATATCCGCCTTCAAGATTTGTAACCACATCTTGTACTTTTACCTTAATAGCATCGCCAGTTTTCACACCTAGTTTTTTGGCATCTACAGGAGACATCCATACCGGATTGTGATTTTGGCTAATTTCCATTAGCCATTTTGAGTTGATACTTCTCGTATGGATATTGTATGGAAGTCTGAATATAGGATTGAGCGCAAATGAGTTTGGCTCTTTCATATACATATGATTTACGTGGCTTGTTACATGAACATACTTTTTCTTCTGTTCTTCGTTTTTCGGGTACATAGGTATAGCGTACTCAGGCCAACCCCAATCTTTCATCCAATCAACATAGAAGTCAAGTTTTTTGCTCGGAGTCTCAAAACCGTCTACCAATTTGCCGTTATATTGGACACCGACATTATTTCTGCCATCCGGTGTATCTACATACGCCACGTTTGTTCTAGCATCTACTTTTACATTTGACATAGGATACTCGACAGGCGCTTGCCAAAACTGCATAGCTTTAGTTTTTAGAGTATGTTTTTCATGGTCTACGTGAAGCTCTTTTTTGTACATATCATATATATCGGTTCTCTCCGTCCAAGTACCCCTATCTCTCATAAAGTCGTAGTTTGGATACTTAGCTGCAAACGCCGCAAGCTCTTTTTCAAGAGGTGTTTTTGCATTTTTTGCTTTTTGCTCTACGGCTACTTTTGCCGCGGCTACCAAGTTTGGTAGATTTGCAAATGCTGCGTTGTAATATTCGGATATTGTCACTGGCTTGCCCGGATTTTCTAGCGATTCCCAATATTTTCTAATGCCGAGACTTCCATCTGGATCAGCGGCAAACACTATGTTTATCCACATTTCATTTTCTTCCCAGATTTCACCAAGACCCGCTTTCATATGCGCCTCAAGCGTCGCACGTGCCGGATTTTTAGGTTTCCAGCCATTTTTTTCTAGCATTACCCTCAGAACCGGTTGACGGAAACTTGTCCACGCCTCAGGTTTTGACGCCTCGGAGTGTTGATCGTGTCTTTCTGCGGCAAGTCCTGTCGGCAAGATGTAGTCCATATACCAGTTTGTTTCAGACCATGTTGGAGATGGATTTACCGTTAACTCCATTTTTGTCTCATCTTTTAGAACTTCTATCCATCTAAAACCGTCTGGATTTATCCATGCCGGATTGTATTGTCTAGGAAACCATACTGAAATTTTTGAAGGCACGGTAAGCCCTTTTGCTCTCCACTTATCTTGCCAAGCTTTATCGCTTAGAAGGTGCGGAAGACACATAGAAGGCTCGAAACTTGCAAGCGGCCACTCCGGCGGCCAACTAAGCTCATTCCACTCGTCTACGTTTGGAGCTTTTTCGGCTTGACAAGATTTGCCGCCTTTGCCTGCCACAAATATAGCTTTCATGTGTTCAAAGCCAAGTTGCCCTTTGCCTTGCATAGAACCTACAAGCGAAAGTGCAAATATCATATTTTTACCGTACAACCATCCACCTCTGTTTCCGGCTGAAGGACCTCTCCAGTTGAACGATGTAATTTGGCTACCGGCCCATACAAAGTACTCATATAGCTTTTCAAGTCTAGCAACTGGAACGTGGCTCTCTTTTGAGGCCCAATCCATCGTATAGTCTTTATACATATCCTTAAGCATCTCAAGGAAGCTCTCAAAACTACCGTCTTTTGGAAGAGCTGTTATAAACCCCTCTTTTTTTAGGTATTCAAGATAGTTTTTGTCATCCATAAGAGGTTGCCAGTTATACCAATCTTTTACAAACTGAGTATTTTGTTTGCCCTCTTGCAGCGTTCTATTTGCGATAGCGAGGAAAATAGCCGCTTCAGTACCAGGCCAGCAAGCTATCCATAGGTCTGCGATACCTGCGGAGTTTGACATCCTCGGATCCATAACCACAAGTTTTGCGCCAGCTTTTCTAGCTTTAGCTATTTGTCCCGCTGATTGCTGAAAGTAGTGACCAGCATCGGCCGCATGAGAAGAGGCAAGAAGTATAAGCTTCGAGTTTGCCCAATCCGGAGCGGTTCTGTCGTCGTTTACCCACATCAAAGAGCTTGAACGTCCATTACCGGAGCAGATATTTGTATGCGAATTTGTACAGTCTTGTCCTAGCGTATGCCATACTCTAGGGGTAAAACCGTTTTCATTCGGACGCCCAACATGATACATGATAGCTTTTTTGCTAGTTATATCGCCGCTCTTTAACGTATCGCTTATTTTTTTACCGATAGTAGTTAGCGCTTCATCCCAAGTAGTTCTAACCCACTTGCCCTCGCCTCTTTTTGAACCTGGGGCTCTTTTGATTGGAAAAGGGATTCTATCAGGGTCGTACATTTGACTATAGGCCGCAACACCTTTGGCGCATGTTCGTCCAAGTGAGGCCGTATGAAGCGGATTTCCAAGAAGTTTTTTGACGGTCATAGTCTCTTTATCTATATACGCCAAGAGTCCGCAAGAAGCTTCACAGTTGTTACAAGCGGTCGGAACTAACATATAGTCGTGTACTTTTACGTCATGTCTAGAGATGCCGCCGTTTTTCCAATCATCACCGTCCATCTCTTTCCAAGAATGCCATTTGTCAAAAGGTGGATAGTACGCAAAGTTTCCGTTAGCAATAGGTAGTTTGTCAAAAGTCGTTACGTCAGCTCCGGCCTCAAGAGTCGGAATAAATGATTTTACGGCTCCGGTAGCTACAACGCCGACACCGACGCCTACTGCTGAAAGTTTTAGAAAGTCTCTTCTTTTTATCATTTTTTCTCCTCCTTAACTTAACGGAATCATCTGCGGAGCGATGAGCCATGCGTGTTTTACCATCCAAAGTCCGACAAGCGCAAGTGCGGCCGCAGGCAATAGAAGTGTTGAATTTTTTGTTTTATTTGAGGCATAAGCAAGAGCGGAAGGAATCGCAAATGCCAATATAAGACCTAGAGCAAAATAAACACCCATGCCGCCATGCGTTAGATAGTGTACGGCCCACTCGCCCTCTTCTGATTTGGTAGGCGCAAAAATCAACTCGGAAACATAAATAACCAACGACATAAGGGTCGCAAAGCCAAGTATCGTGCCAAGTTTTAGTTTTTGCTCATTATCAAGATTTATTTTACCTACGATAATAAATATAGCGCTTCCCGCAACAGCGGCGGCAAGTAACATTTGCACTATCTCCGTTGGAGTCTGCCATATCTCTCTGGCATTTGATAGACCCATAAGTCCGGCCGTATATACGGTAGTCATAAAGGCTATTATAAGACCCGGAATCGCAAGTTTTGCAAACAACTTATCATCTTTTTTGATAACAGCCCAAAGCCATAGTACAAGCACCAAAGAGTAAAGGTTGATAAACCAAGCACCCCAAGTAATTGCAGACGTAAAGTGTGAATGTAAAAATATATAAAATGCACGAAACGGCTTATGAAGATCTATAACCGTAAAGAATAACGTAATACCTACAAATACGATACCCAAAATAGGAATTAGATATTTATAGAAGGTTTCACTTGAGGGGTATTTTCTCATCATGTAAAGACCGACAAAAAACACGCCGGTGGCGATAGATTTTGCCCACATGTTCATAACTATTATCCAACCCCACGCCACCTGCGTAAAGAGCACATCCAGAGTAACTATCGCCGATTTAAGAACCGGAACATTGGCTACAAGCGATTCAAATATCATCAGTGGCCTCCTACATGATTTAGGTGTCCGATTTCATTAAAGAGGTTAAATCCTTCGGCTCTAGTACTTGCAAGCGGATTTAGATGAATATCTCCGGCTCCTACATAGAAATGTTTTGGCATCGTGCCTTTTTCCGGTTTTCTCACTCTTGTATCTCTGTGAGATGCTATATACTGACTAATTCTACTAGACGGATCATCTAGGTCGCCGAATATATTTGCCTCCGTAGGGCACACTACGACACAAGAAGGAGCTAATCCGGCTTCAACTCTATGTGCACAATAAGTACATTTATCCGCCGTATTTGTTTCAGGGTCGATATATATCGCTCCGTATGGACAGGCTAACACACAGGCGGCGCAACCTATACATCTTTGTTTGTCTACATTGACAATGCCGTTATCAAGATAGTGCAACGCACTTACAGGGCACACCCTCTGGCAGGGAGCGCTTTCGCAATGGTTACATCTAAGAGGCGTAAACGCTCTCTTAACCTCAGGAAAAACACCGAAATCGACATATTTGACTCTCAATCTCCACATAGACAAAGGTACGACGTTTTCTGCTTTACAGACAACTTCGCAAGCCTTACATCCTATGCACAGACCTAAATCAACTAGGAAGCCTAGTTTCATATAATCTCCTTTTATAGTTTTGAAAAAGGGTCTTATACTTGAAAGCCAAATATTATAGGGCTTTGCAAGTATAGCAAGGAACGAACATTCTACATAATGAAGTTTTAATCGTAACTGAAAAATAGCCCCCACTATAATCACTATTTCTAATGAATAACATAATACACTATTAAGAAACTACTGATTACAGAGCTTCTCAGATATACAAAGCGTTTACAACGTGTTACCAAAATTACCACTGTAGCCTTTATAAACGGATATTTTGTATAATTTTCAAAAATATTAGAAAGATAAAAATGGTTTTTACACTACTGGTTCTCTTATATATCTCCTATACGGCAATAAAATTATTTGTTAATTTCTCACAGATTAGATTTCTCAAAAATTTTCAGATAGAACACGGTGAATTCGATATCGGCGATATGGAAAAAGCCAAAGAGTACGCAACTCAAAAAGAGCGTTTTGTAGCTTTTGAAGCCGTCTTTGAATTTGCTATTTTTTGTTTTTGGATTTTTGTTGGAATATCTATCCTGTCACCTCTTCTTTCGGACAAATCTATCGCTACGCAAACTTTGGGCGTTGTGCTTTTCTTGACAATCTCTTTTGTACTAGAACTACCGATAAAGATAGCTTTCGTATTCGGGCTTGATAAGAAATTTGGGTTTACTTCGACTACACCGTCTTTATTTGTGGCTGACAAGATAAAAGAGCTACTACTTACTGTCATAGTCGGCGGTCTTTTGTCGCTTGCGGCCATATATTTTATCAACTCACTTAGCCTTTGGTGGCTATGGGTTTTTGCTCTTATCGCTACTTTTATGATTGGAGCAAATATCTTATATCCAAACTTTATAGCTCCTATTTTCAACAAATTTGAAAAACTAGAAAATGACGAGATAACAAACGGGCTAAAAGAGCTTGCACACAAAAGCGGTTTTGAACTAAACGAGATATACAGGGTTGACGCTGGCAAGAGAGATACGAGGCTAAATGCTTATTTTGCCGGACTTGGGCGCACAAAAAGAGTGGCTCTGTATGATACGCTCATTGAAAAACTATCGCATGAGCAGATATTTGCAGTAGTGGCACATGAGCTTGGACATTTCAGACACAAACATATTTTTGCCTCTATAGGCGTTATGTTGGGCGCTTTTTTTGCGCTTTGTTTTTTGCTTGGAAGTCTAGGTGGCTCTTTTTATAGCTCGCTAGGCATGAGTCAAAACGGAGCGGGAGCTATCATAGTGTTTATGCTGTTTTCAACTCCGCTTTTATATATCGTTATGCCGCTCATTAACTTCATATACAAAAAAAACGAATTCCAAGCGGACGCATACGCCGCACAAATGGGGCTTAAAACGGCAATGATAGATGCACTAAAGACTCTTTCCAAAGAAAACAAAGCATTTCCTTTTGCTTCACAAATAAAAATATTTTTTGACTATACGCATCCACCGATTACCGACAGAATAGAAAAACTAAGAAACGTATGAAGCTAGCAGACGCAATCAAAATAGCCAAAAGTGAACTAAAAGGGATGGATACGGCGGCCAAAGAGTGCATCTGGATATTCGCAAGAAAGCTAAATAAGTCAGTTGCAAACGTCACAGCTCACGATGAATACGAGATTGAAGATTTTTTGTTTGAAGATTTTTTGAACAAAAGAAAAGCCAACCTGCCGTTTGAGTATATTATCAATGAGGCAGGATTTTACGGATATGATTTTTTCGTAGACGAGCGTTGTCTTATTCCAAGACCAGAGACAGAGCTACTCGTAGATATTGCGGCGCAAATCGCCAAAGATATAAATGCCAAATCAATACTAGATATATGCACGGGTAGCGGCGCTATCGCCTGCACACTCAAAAAACTAATACCACACTTGCAAATATCGGCCTCCGACATAAGCAAAGACGCCATTGACGTAGCAAAAATAAACGCAACGAAGCTTGGATGTGAAATAAATTTCTATTTATCTGATTTATTTGATAATATAAAAGACGATAGTTTTGATATACTAACCGCAAATCCACCTTATATTCAAAATAGCTATAAGCTTGAAGCCAACGTGCTATGCGAGCCGCACTCGGCGCTATTTGGCGGAGAGATTGGAACAGAGCTTGTCGAAGACATAATAGACAATTTTTTTGATAGAAATTTTAAAGCATTTGTATGCGAAATCGGGTTTGACCAAAAGCATTTGCTAGAGGCTAAATTACAGACAAAACCTAACTCAAAATATGCGTTTTACAAAGATTACGCCGGATTTGATAGAGGTTTTTGGATTATTAAGGAATAAAATTATGATAAAACTTTTTGCCTCTTTTTACCTGTTTAGTCTAGCGGCGGCGGCGATGGGTGTCTTTCTTTTGGGGGCGCTAGTCGCGCCTATAATATTTCACTCAGAAATAGTTCTTGGCGTAAAACTCTTGGCACGCTATGACGCAGGCTTGATGATGAGTGAAATATTTTCTAGATTTAACTATGTTCTTTTGACAACTGCTGCTATCATCATAGCGTTTGAGGGGTTTTTGGCAGTTAACAAAAAAAATACCAACACGATGTTGGCACTGTCAATAATAAACGTTGCCGCAATAGGTGTTTACGCATTTATATTTACGCCTAAAATCATAGCGTTTCAGGCAATGGGTGAAGATGCTATCAATTCTAGCGCTTTTGAGGTTGTACACAAGCTTGCGGAGGCTGATTTTAAAATACTTTTGGCGACTTTGATACTCTCATTTTTTATTAGATTCTCTGCAATTTTGTCGTGTAATTTTTGGAAAGAAAAAACAGTAAATGATCGAGATTAAAAATCTAAAAAAAAGCTTCGGTAAAAAAGAGATACTTCGTGGCGTCAACCTTCAAATCAAAGAAGGGGCAACAACCGTTATCTTCGGCTTATCAGGAAGCGGCAAATCAACGATTATCAAACATATAGTAGGTCTTCTAAAACCGGATAGCGGTACGATAATCGTAGATGGACAAGATGTAACGGGGCTTGAAGGCAAGGATTTATTGGAGCTTCGCAAAAAAATAGGGTTTTTGTTTCAAAGCGGCGCACTATTTGACAGTATGAACGTCTATGAAAATATAGCTTTTCCACTCAGGGAACACAAAAACCTATCGGAAGAAGAGATAAAAGAAGAGGTTTACGCTGCGCTGAAGATGGTTGCCCTAGAGCCTGAAAGAGTATCAAAACTATATCCTGACGAGCTATCAGGAGGTATGAGAAAAAGAGCGGGGCTTGCCAGAACCATCATCTTAAAACCGCAAATTTTACTTTACGATGAGCCGACAACGGGACTAGATCCGATTATTAGCGACCAGATAAGTCAGATGATCATAAAACTACAAAAAGAGTTTCAAATAACGTCCATACTTATCAGTCACGATATCAAAGAAGCTTTCAAATGCGCTGATTACGCTTTAATGCTATATGATGGAACTATTATTGAAAGCGGAACTGCGGATAGCTTCAAAAATAGTGAGAACAAGATAGTTAGATGCTTTTTAGAAGGCCGGGAGATAGAAGACTAAGCTGGAACTATATCTGTAAGCACTCTATCTTTGCCGGCTCTTTTTGCTTCATACAGCTTCTCATCCGCTACTTTTATCATTCCGTCAAAACTAGACATGAGCGTCGCACAGACCCCTATGGAGACACTATATGTAAGTATTTCTTTTTGTTTTGTGATGATTTGACTCTGTCTTATCATATGTAAAAATTTATCAAAGGTGGAGTCAATATACTGATCTTCTACGTTTGTAAGCAATACGCAAAACTCCTCGCCGCCATATCTACATATAATATCAGAACTCCTGAAACACTCTTTCATGCGTTTGGCAAAATCTTTAATTACCAAATCTCCGACATCATGCCCATATCTGTCGTTAATCAGCTTGAAGTTATCGATATCCATCATACCGACTATAAATCCTATATTTCCTCTTACGGCGTTCGCATAAAAGGTCTGCCCAGCCTCCATAAGGTACTTTCTATTATGCAGACCAGTCAAAAAATCAAAGTTTGCAAGTTGTTTTTGGAAATCTATCAAAGCAATATGTTCAATATTATTATTGACTCTACAAACAAACTCTTCTTTGCTAAAAGGCTTTTTTATATAGTCATTAGCGCCAAATTTCAGAAACTTCGAGACAATCATCTCACTGGTATCACCGGATATTGCGATGATACCAAGCTCATCTTTACTTTTTTGTTTTCTGAGTTTTGTTACAAGCTCAAAGCCGTCCATATTCGGCATAAAATAATCTGTCAACACAAGCTTAATATCACTGTTTTGAGACATAACCCTTAGCGCCTCTTCTCCATCTTTTGCTTCGTATGTGGTAAAAAGTTGGCTTCTTAATATATCTGCTATGTTTTTTCTATGTATTGACGAATCATCGACTATCAGTACTTCCGTCTCACTATTTCTGGCAAGCTGTTTGATTAATAAAACCAAATACTCTATATCTTCTACGCTTCTTTTAAGCACATAATCAATGATATTTTTGGATAAAAGCGTGTCTCTCGTGTCATCGTCAAAATTTGCAGTCAAAATAATAACAGGAAGAGATATTGAGTTGGCATACTCTATATTGTCTATATCGTGTTGATTTTCTTTACGGTAGTCAAATACACCTACAAAAAACCTGCTTTCTTCTTTTGCGATAGCAGATTTTAGTTCATTGGTATTTTTTACGATTCGGACCTGGCAACCGAGGTCCTTGTAGATTTTAGCGGCTATGGCTTTGGCAAAAGAGCTATCACTCTCCACAAGAATAACTTTTTTATCGGAGAAATCTTGTTCCAGAGAGTCAAGTATAACTTTCACGGTAGCCCCTTTTTTTAAGGTAAATTAGTCCATTTGACGTCTAAGATAGGTAGGAACTTGCAGTTCGTCATCATCATCTGGAATATCGTAACCACCGCTTATTTTTCTGATACTTCTAACTTGCACTTTCTCTTGCATAGCGTTGGCATCTTTTTCGGATTGTTTCATAGGATAGTTATTCGCAGACTCTTTTTCAAAACCTGTTGCAACTATCGTAATAACAACTCTATCTATGTCAAGGTTCTCATCGGTAGTCGTACCAAATATTACGTCAGCATCGGCATCGGCACTTTCATATACTATAGACATCGCTTGTTGTATCTGAACAAGAGGATAATTCGGGTGCATATTTACATGCACAAGTACACCCATTGCGCCGCTGATCGAAATATTGTCAAACAAAGGGGATTCTATAGCATTTTTGATGGCTTGATATGCCGCATCATTTCCGCTAGCCTCACCAACGCCCATAAGCGCAGTACCTTTGTGGCTCATAACTGTTTTAAGGTCAGCAAAGTCAAGGTTGATATCATTGTCGCCATGTTTTAGTATCACGCCGCTTATTCCTGTTACTGCACGGGAAAGCACATTGTCAACTATTCTGAAGCTATCTTTGATCCCCATATTTTTATCGACTATCGCAAGAAGCTTGTCATTTGGAATAACAACTATCGAATCACAAACTTTTTTGATACCAATTAGGCCCTCATCGGCAAATTTTCTTCTTTTTTGACCTTCAAATATGAACGGTTTTGTAACTACTGCCACAGTAAGTGCACCCACTTCTTTTGCTGCGCTAGCTACCACTTCAGCCGCTCCAGTACCAGTGCCCCCGCCAAGTCCGGCAGCAACAAATACCATATCAGCACCCTCAAGCATTGCTTTTATCTCTTGATAGCTCTCTTCAGCCGCACCTCTGCCAACTTCCGGTTTCATACCGGCGCCAAGTCCTCTAGTCAGCTTTGCGCCGAGTTGTATTTTGGTAGGAGCAAGCGAACCGTCAAGCGCTTGTGAGTCGGTATTTGCTACTACTAGCTCTATCCCGCACACATTTTCGCTTATCATATGATTTATCATATTGCATCCGCCGCCGCCGACACCTATGACTTTAATCTTTGCGCCCGCTTTTGTTCTTAGTTCTTCGACTTGAAAAAGACCGTTCATCTATATTCCCTTGGCTGAATTTAAAATAATTGGGTAGCCCATCTCCAAAATCTTACAAAGTAAGCCTGGATACCTCCGCCTTTTCTTTCCGGCAGATCAATATGTTCAAGAAGTTTTTTATTTACTTCTTTTGAGCCGCCTTCCCTCAAAGGTCTCTCCGGAGCCTTATATGTTTTTTGCGAATCATAACCTTGAGGCAGTTTATCGCTCTCATCTTTGAATTTATCAGCAGCGCTCATCGGCGTCGCAAAACTCTCTTTTAGCCTCAATCTTCGAGAAGAGTCTATCTCATAAAGAGCATTTTTGCCTGCTGAATAAAGCACCAATCCAATAACTGTAGAGCAAGACGGATCTTTCAAGTTCTCAAAAAGACCGTCCATATCTTTTGGCTTTGCAAACCTAACAGGCATATTGTCAAATATGCTCACTGCCAAATCTCTCAAACCTTCAAGCTTTGTCATACCACCGGTAAAAACTATGCCTGCACCAAGTTGGTTTTTAAAGCCACTTTTCTCAAGAGATTTTGCAAGTATCATCAAAGTCTCTTCTGCTCTTGCATATATGACACTAGAGACTATCTCCAAAGACACTTCTTGTTTTTCAGCTTCGTTTCCGACGGTCGGGAGCTCTATAATCGCATTTGAACCTGAATGCAACGAACCATACTCTAATTTTACGCTCTCAGCATCACGAATCGGCGTATGCAATGCCATAGAAAGGTCATTGGTAATATGGTTTGAACCGACAGCCAAAAAGTCGTTATATCTTATGGAGTTACCAAGATGCACTGCAAGATTGCTCGTTGCACCGCCTATATCTACGACGGCAACGCCTAGTTCTTTTTCATCTTGATTTAGTACGGCAATTGAAGATGCATATGCGCTAAGTACGATATTTGAAATCTCTAGTCCTGCGAGTTTGACTGCTTTTCTTAGGTTTTCCAAACTTGACTTTTGCACGGTAACTATATGAACGCTTACCTCAAGACGATTACCGCTCATATCTATAGGGTCTTCGATAAAATCTTGCTCATCTACTTTGAAGTCATACGGCAGAACATGGATAGTCTCATACTCTGATGGAATATTTGCATTATATAGCGCCGTTTGTATCGCCCTATTTATCTCTTTTAAAGTTATCTCGCCGTTTGGGACATTGACTATTCCGTGCGAATTTATACTCTTAGTATATGCGCCAGAGATTGACACAACAGCTTCCGAGAACTCCACTCCGGCAATTCTTTTTGCGTCGGAGACCGCACTTTTTATGGATTTGGACGCAAGTTCTATATTTGTAATTGCGCCTTTTTTGAGACCGTTTGATTTTGATATGCCTGTTCCAGTAATATGCGGCTCGCCACTTTTTACTTCCGCTATAAGAGCGCAAGTCTTAGTAGAGCCGATATCTATTGCGAGAATCGGTTTATTAAGGTCTAACTTTGTCTGATTGTCCATTTTTACCTAGTTACTTTTATTATTTTCACCCTGTGGGCGCATAAAGAGTTTTACCTCATACCTATTTTTCAGGTATTCTATCACACTTTGGTTGACAAGGGAGGCCTTCGTTCCTAACAGAAGCTTTGCAAATGCCTGTTCATTTTTGGTCGCTTCTTCTTTACCCAGCAACTTCTGTTCCAAAACTTTAAAGAGAACAGCCTTTGAAGGCAGGTAGACGGCTCCTTTTGTATCTTTTGACTCAAATATAGCAGCCCCTATTTGCATAGCTTCTTGCTCATTCAAGCCAGGTATCGTATTTTTCGCGTTTTTGGATAAAAACCCTATGTCTTTTGCCTCAAAATCTCCGGCAACTACCCTGCTCGCCTCTTCTTTCATGTTTTTGACGGCATTTTCTCTTTCAACTGCCATTTTAGAAATAGCTTTCGCTTCATCAAAACTCATCTCTTTTGAAGGTGTGTATTTTGTTATTTTTAGAACTGCAAAAGAGCCGTTAAACAATATAGGTTTTAGAGTTGCGGGGCCTTTTACTCTTGAAAGTTCTGATTTTATTTCATCAGGCACTGGCGCGGCTGAAAGTCTCAAGCCTATAAGCTCTTTGCCTTTTAGCCTACCCTCTTTTAGCTCTACATATTTTTTTAAAGCCTCTTTTTTAGCTAGTTTTATTTTTGCGTTTTGCGTGACAAGCATCTTAGCTTCTTCAAAGCTCATTTTTTTATTATCTTTAAAATACAAAGAACCGTTTTCGGCATACTCTTTTTTAAGCTCTTCCTCGTCTACGCCCATTGCGCTTGATGGAACTTCAATGCTCTCTATATCAAACTGTGGTTCAGTTTTGAATTTCGATTTGTTCTTTTCCCAAAAAGCTTTGATATCGGCTTCACTTGCAGGCTTTAAAAAGCTAACGGCATCTATTATTTTTATGGCGACTCTATCTTTTGAAAGAGCAGCCGTAGCAAGAGCGGCACTTTCATCTTTATGCACGGAAGGCTGCAATACTGCAGAGACTTTTTCTATCAAAAGTTCTTTTTTGAGTCCTTTCTCAAACTCTTTCGGGGTAATACCGACATTTTTAAGAGCCAAAAGGTATTGCTCTTTGTCCAACTTTCCATTTTTGAGAAACGGATCCATTGTCGCAATTTTGGCCGCAACCTCTTCGTCCGTCACTCTCAACTCAAGTTCATTAGCAAAATTCTGGAGCAACGCTTGATTAACAAGCGTCTGAATTGCCATATTTTCAAGGTTTAAAGATTTTGCGGTCTGCTCATCCAACTTTCCACCGGTCATTTTGGCATAGTAGTTGTAGATGTTTCCGTAAAGAGTTTTGTAATCTTCTTGGCTTACTTCAACCTTTCCTACTTTGGCAACAGAACCGCCCATAGAACCGTAGTCATAGCTACCCCATCCGACAAAACCAGCACCGACAAAGGCGATAGTCGAAATCCATATTGTTACAACGAGATATTTTCGATGCTTTTGCATCCATGTAATCATTAAGAGGCCTTTGGCTGTAAAATTAACCTGATTTTATAAAGATATGCATTAAAATTCGGTAAAAAAGGGCTTTGGCGTATGGAGCAAAACAATTTTGCAAAGCAGGATTTGGAGTGTGTGTGGCATCCTTGCATGCAGATGAAAGATTTTGAAAACACGCCGCTCATACCGATAAAAAAAGCCTCCGGCATATATCTATATGATTTTTCTGGCAATAAATACATAGACGGCATATCCTCATGGTGGGTTAACAACTTAGGCCACGCTAACAAGCAAATAAACACCGCAGTTAAAGCACAGCTAGACGATTTCGCCCACGTCATGACGGCAAATTTTACGCATACGCCTATGATAAATCTAGCAAAGAAACTAGTTCATAAATGCGGCGGTAAGCTATCAAAGGTATTTTTTGCGGATAACGGCTCTAGCGCTATAGAGGCGGCGCTTAAAATGAGCTTTCAATACTTCAAAAACAAAGGCGAAGTAAGAGAGCTTTTTATAGCGTTCGAAAACTCATATCACGGTGAAACACTCGGGGCTCTCAGCGTTGGGGATGTAGGGCTATACAAAAAAACTTACGAAGAAATACTCTTAAAAACAGTAATCTCAAAATCTCCAAAAGACAAGAGTGATGAACAAACAGACGAAGCCGTGGCGTCGCTTGAAAGGAACCTCTTGGAACTAAACGGTAGAGTATGCGCCGTAATCATAGAGCCTTTAGTGCAGTGCGCCGGATACATGAGAATGCACTCTCCGTCTTTTTTAGCAAAACTACGCAAAGTATGCGATAAATACGGTGTTCATTTGATTTTAGACGAAATAGCCGTCGGCTTTGGTAGAACCGGGAGTTTTTTTGCACATGAACAAGCAGGGATAACTCCTGATATAATGTGCTTATCAAAAGGGATTACGGGTGGCTATATGCCGCTCTCCGTCGTAATGTGCGGCGAACAGATATATGACGCTTTTTATACAGATGACGTCGAAAAAGCCTTTTTACACTCTCATTCATACAGCGGAAATGCTCTGGGATGTGCGGCAGCAAATGCCGTTATGGATATTTTTGAGAACGAAAAGATAATAGAAAATCTGGCACCGAGAATAGATCAAATATCAAGATGCTTAGAAGAATTGCAAAACGACAAAAGAGTCAAAAATACTAGACAAACAGGGATGATAGCCGCTTTCGAGATAGAAACGTCCATCAAGCGCCCAAGTCTTGAAATATTCAAAGCCGGACTGCAAAACGGTATATTCGTAAGGCCGCTTGGAAATACAGTATACATAATGCCGCCGCTAATAATCAATGAAGATGAGATAAAAACGCTCTTTTTGGGCATACAAAAATCAATTATGAAGGTTTAATTTGAACATTCCGCACAAACCGGTACTACTGGATGAAGTTTTAGAAGTTTTTAAAGAACTGGATGAAGGCGTATTTGTCGATGCGACATTGGGATATGGCGGACATTCCGAGGCCATCTTGTCTGCACACCCAAAGCTAAAACTAATCGGGATAGACAGAGACGATGAAGCTATCAACTTTAGCCGCGAGCGATTGAAAAAATTTGGCGATAGAGTCCAAATCATAAAATCAGATTTTGCATCCGCCTTGGAACAGATAGAGACGGCAAATGTCAAAGGAATACTTGCGGACATCGGAGTCTCTTCGCTTCAACTAGATAAAAAAGAGAGAGGATTTTCTTTTGAATCAGAGACGCTTGACATGCGCATGGACTTATCTCAAGAGTTTAGTGCGTACGATGTCGTCAACGGCTACTCGGAAGCGGAACTTGAAAAAATTATACGCGTATACGGCGAAGACAGATTTTCCAAAAAAATAGCCTCTTTAATAGTAAAAAAACGAAAAGAGGCCAAAATAACAACCGCAAAAGAGCTGGCATCCCTTATATCCGCAAACTTTAAAGCATACAAAATCCACCCCGCAACCCTTACGTTTCAGGCGATTAGGATAGAGGTAAACTCTGAGCTTGAGCAGTTGGATAATTTTTTAAAAAATGCAAAAAAACTTTCTCAAAACGGTAAAATTTTGGGTATTATTTCTTTTCATTCGCTGGAAGACAGAATAGTCAAAACAGCTTTCAAAGAGTGGTCCCACTCGTGTATATGCCCGCCTGAAGCGTTCAGATGTACATGTGGAAACAATCACGAACAAGGTAACATTATCACTAAAAAACCACTCACTGCATCGGATATTGAGCTAAAAGCAAATCCGAGATCTAGAAGTGCGAAATTGCGAGCTTTCAAATTTAACGACAAGGATGCCTGATTTTGTCAGAGACTATTACGGAACAAGACAAAGACCAGCTTCTAGCCGAGCTAGATTCATTACAAAACGACAAAGAGGGGATCGGCCTCAAATCCGTAGTAACTGCGCTTGCGGCATTGGCGCTAGCAGTCGGCATTACGATACCGAAAGTATATCTTTCGTCTAGCATCTACTATCTAAGCCTAGAAACAGACTCGCTATATTCAAGCTACAAATCACTCAAAGAAGAAAATAGATACTTAGAACAAAAGCTAGAGCTTATGAAATACAAAAACTACGTCCTTCGCTCTCTCGATTAAAAACTATTTAAGAAACTTTACATACAATGCTTATACACTCAAAAAAGGAGAAAGTATGAGCGAAGCAAAATTACTTAGCAGCATCGATTTGGCAAGCCTAAAGGGTGGAAAAATCACACTAAGCCACATGGAGCATCCTTACGGAGAGAGGTCTCATCCGGTAGTTAGCATAGGCGTAAGCCTAAAAGGGGAAGAATCGGATTGGCAAGTTCATATTCCATATGAAAATATCAATGAGCTTATAGCTGCATTGCAAGCCGCTAAAAACGGTAACTAAGGAGATTAGATATGAAAACTATAATAAAAGCATTGACTGTTGCGTCATTTTTGTGCGGTGGAGTATTCGCCGCAGAATACGGCCTTGACGGTTCGCACTCTAGCGTGGGTTTTAGTGTTAAACACCTAATGGTTAGTAATGTAAAAGGCAAATTCAAAACTTTTGACGGTAATTTTACATACGACGAAAAAGCAAACAAGCTTACAAGACTTGAAGGTGTCGTAGAAACTACAACGGTCGATACCGACATACAAAAAAGAGATGACCATCTCAGAAGTGCGGACTTTTTTGACTCTGCAAAATATCCAAAAATGAACTTTGTTATGACAAAACTTGTGCCATCAAAAGGCGGTAAAGCAAAAGTTACCGGTAATCTCACAATCAAAAATATCACAAAAGTAGTGGTTTTGGATGCCGAGATAAGCAAAGCAGTTCAAGACCCATGGGGTGGAACAAGAGTCGGTATGGCTTTAAACGGCAAAATTAATAGAAAAGATTTCGGGTTAAACTGGAATAAGGCATTAGAGGCTGGCGGTTTTGTTGTTGGAGATGAAGTAAAAATCAACATAGAAATAGAGGGTATTGCCAAATAAAAATTGCAAGAGGGGTTAAAATCCCCTCGCACCTACACCCTTCAAAACACGGAATAAAAAATGAATTGCTTGCTTTAAGGAGCAAGAAGATGCAGACAGATCACGACTATCAACAACTAATCTCTCTTTTGCAAAACTACGCAGTAAATGAGTTTGCAAAGTCCGCACTTGCAATATATATCACCGACAAGGCTTTTGGTTCTGGGCACCTGTATTCGGATATGGGTCTTGGTTCGAGAGTGGAGCTCAACAGGCTTATGCTCGACAACTACCCGCTTCTTGCCCAAAAAAGACCGCAAGAAAAAAGATGGAAAAAGTTTTTGTTTGACGAGATACAAAGCGTAGCACCTGCCTGTCACGGCTGTTTGGACATACAAAATTGTTTTAAATGTGATGTTTTGGAAGCCGGCTGAAATTGATTATATTTTGAACAACGTATATGGCGACAATGCTACAATTTTGCGCTAAAATCCCTCAAAAGCTACCTACTAGAGGTGTCAAATGGGACAAAAAATATTACAAAATTGTACTGAGTGTGTAAAGCTTGCGGAACTAGAAACATTACTTGAACTATCAAGACTACTCATGGGCTCTCAAACACTTGAACAAAAGGTATCAGACTCCCTAAAAACACTAAAGAGCTACTTAAACCTAGAAAGATGTTCCGTGCATCTTCTAAATGAGGATAAAAAAGAACTCAATATATACTCTTCCGTAGACTTAACCCCAAAGCAAAAGATGCTCGCATCTTATAAAGTAGGCGAAGGAGCAACAGGTCTAGCCGCAAGCACAAAAGAACCGATAGTAATAGAAAATATACATAGCGACATACTCTTTCTAAACAAAACAGGCGCAAGACGAATAGACGATATTTCTTATATTGCAACACCGATGATAACAGGCGATAACGTAGTCGGAGTACTAGGGGTTAGCCTTACCAAAAAAACTGCGCTAGATTTTGAAGAATGTATCAACTTTTTAACAATAGTAGGCTCAACTCTAGCGCAAGCAATAAGACTTGAAAGCTCCCACAAAGAAGAGAAAAAGAGGTTGGCCGAGCAGAATAGCTACTACAAATCAGAAGTGCTAAAGGCAAGTGATTTTGAAAATATAATTGGCGAAAGCTCCAAAATGAAGGAGGTCTTTGGCATCCTAAAAAAAATAGCTTCATCAAAAGCCACCGTACTCATCAGGGGCGAAACAGGAACCGGAAAAGAGCTTATTGCAGCGGCACTGCACCAAAGCAGTAGTAGAAACGACGGACCATTTGTAAAATTAAACTGCGCTGCAATAGCTGAAAGTCTATTGGAGAGCGAACTTTTCGGACATGAAAAAGGTGCCTTTACAGACGCAAAAGAGATGCGAAAAGGAAGATTCGAACTAGCCGACGGCGGTACGCTTTTTCTTGATGAGATAGGCGATATATCTGCCTCTTTGCAAGTAAAACTTTTGAGAGTCTTGCAAGAGCAAGAGTTTGAAAGGGTCGGCGGTAGTAAAACCATAAAGGTAGACGTAAGAGTGGCCGCCGCCACAAATAGAAATCTTGAAGAGATGGTCGAAAAAGGCGAATTTAGAGAGGATCTATTTTACCGCCTAAACGTCATTCCAATAGTTCTTCCTCCGCTTCGAGAAAGAGGAAAAGATATATTGATGCTTGCAAACCACTTTTTATACAAGTTTTGCAAACTTCACAAAAAAGAGCTTGAATTTACCGATGATGCGTACGGTGTTATGCTTGATTACTCATGGCACGGAAATATTAGAGAACTTGAAAATACAATGGAGAGAATAGTTCTTTTAAACGACAACGGCAAAATAGACCAGAGTGTGGTCGCCACAGCTCTTCCCGGTATGTATATCAAGGATAGATTTGGCGCAAACGGCGGCAAAAAAGACGGCGTTGTCACAAAAACAGAACTTGAAGATATAGAAAGAGACGCCATAGTCAGTGCACTCAGGGAGTGCGGTGGAATACAAGCAAAAGCGGCAAGAAAATTAGGAATCACGGTAAGGCAGATAGGATACAAGATTTTGAAATATGGAATTGAAGTATAAAAAAAGAGCCTCTCTGCTAAAATTGCGTTAAAAAATTGGCGGACAAATAAATGTTTGTATTAAAAACACTGCTTGAAGCCGTATCGCACATACTGCATATGGCTTTGATGATATATATTTGGGTAGTAATCATACAAGCTCTGCTAAGCTGGGTACGTCCAGATCCCTACAACCCGATAGTTCAAATACTGTACAAGCTTACAGCACCTCTTTACTCTTTTGTAAGAAGCAAGATAAAAACAGTATTTAGCGGCGTAGATTTAACTCCGCTTATTATTGTATTGGCACTGCAGTTCTTGGATATTTTTTTAGTAAAAATCATTAATCACCTTGCGGTTTCTTTATAGTATTCTTATCCTCTCGGCTCTTAGCCTTGCAATCTCCTTGGATGAGCTAAGAAACAAGCCGTCCGGATATGCAAAAGATTTATTTTTGCTTCGTCTCATGGAGCAAAATATCACCGACAAGGAGATATATGAGGCCTATTTTTTAAGCAAAACACCAAAGAGCGAGCACTCTAGTCTGCTCTTAAAAAAAAGCGGTTCAAAAAAACTTTCAAAACTATTCGACTGCATGGACACCAATCTAACAAGGGCCCTCAAAAAAACTCCAGAGTGTGCAGAACTGAGCGTAAACTACAAAAAAATATCTGCATCCATTTTGGCAAACTCCAATGAGCCGATGCTTTTGGCAGAGCATATCAAAGAGGTTGCGCCGCAAAAGTCTTCAAAAATAGAGCTTCTAGCAAGTCTTGCTTCAACAAAACAACACCTAAGCAATGAACTAATCAGTATATATTTTGAAACATCCAAAGAGTTTAGAGCGGCATTTTTTGATACCGAACTAAGCGATACAGAACTAACCAATATACTCGATTCCGAGAACTCCAAACGATTTATCAAATGGGTTTTATTTGATAAAAACGCAACAGGACTACAAAAAAGTATTGCGAAAATAGAGTGCGCCAACCTAAGCGACGGCGAAACTCTGTTTTTTATATCCTTGCTAAAGATAAAAAATTCGCAAAATGTAGCCGGATGTTTTGAAAAGGCGGCAAAAAATAGTAAAAATGATAGCGACAGAGATAGGGCAAATTTTTGGGCATACCTCACCGCCGGCAATATGGATTTTTTAAAAAAGGCGGCTAATAGCAAAGAGGTAAATTTTTACTCATTAGCAGCAAGAGAGAAAATAGGAATAGAATCCAAGAACATAGAGTTTGTTGAGATAAATGGAACCAAAACAGCAGAAGACATCAATGTATCAAGCCCGTTTCAGTGGCAAAACTTCCGCACCAAAATAAAGCAAACCGATGGCTTGCAACTAGACAAAATAATGAGAAAATATGCGGATATCAAAGACGGTGACGCTTACTATGTATATGCAAAAGATAAAAAAGAGGGGTACAAAAAAGAGTTATTTTTGTTACCCTACAAGGATGATTTTACAGATTTTAATGCAAGCCAAAAAACACTTTTACACGCTATAGGCAGACAAGAGAGCCTCTTTGTTCCAGGAGTAGTCAGTAGCGCTTATGCTACGGGTGTAATGCAGATCATACCCATATTGGCGGAGGAACTAGCGGCAAAGAGAAAAGAAAAACTTGATTTTTTTGAGCTGCTTGAACCGAAAAAAAATATTTCTTACGCCGCTACGCACTTTAAATGGCTTGAAGAAAAAGTAAAACATCCAACTTTGATTGCCATATCGTACAATGCGGGGTATGGATTTTTTAGAAAAATACAAAAAGATGGACTTTTTGTATTTAAAGATGACGCAACCATAGACTACGAACCATTTTGGTCAATAGAAAATATTCCTTATGATGAAACACGAAACTACGCAAAAAAAGTATCACTAAATTATGCGATATACTCAGAAAAATTTGGCGAGAAAATTACTCTAAACCAACTCTTGGAAAACTTAAAAGCACTTCGCCGTAAAGAGTAGATTTTAGCTTTAGACTTAAAGCCGTATCTCCTTCTTGTTTTGGAAACGAAACAATGTAATACTTGCTCCAGTTATCCGTATGCGGCATATTTTTGTAAAGTAAATTTTCATCTTTTTTGACTATATACTCCACAGCCAAAGGCTCAATATAACCTTTGGGAAGCGTGCTACTTCCGAGTGCGACCTCTTTTTTTACTTTATCGTCCATCGTCAACTTAAAGTCTTTATTGAAAAGACCTGACTCCTTCGGGCTGTCATAATCGTCAGGTATAAATACGCCTACGAAAAAATACTCGGCATTCTTGTATTCAGACGGGTATATAGGGTTTAGATATGTTGCCGTTATTTTCGCTTTGGTCTCTAAAGAGTTTGTTATTTGGGCATTTTTTGTATTTAATAACGCCTTTTCATGCATAGTGTCTTTTTTGAACATATCAAATGCGTTATATGACGAAGCGCAACCACTAAAAATCAAAACAACAAAACAGCCTAAAGCAATCTTTTTTACCATGCAAAATCCTATATCAAGTTGCATAAATTATATTCAACAAGCACTTAGGGCAACTATGTATAATATGTGCCAACAAAAAAAATTAGCACTCACGAAAGAGCATAGTAACCTGGAAAATATAAAAAGATTCATCTCTATAATTAGAGATCAAACGGGATTGGAACGAACCGAGGATGGCCTGCTCAGATTTAGCGTTGAAGACGCAGAGATGCTATTTGAATCCGTGGCAAATATTCAGGGAGACCATAAAAAAGAGAGGCTCAGAGACGCCATTAAAGATGTCTTTGATTTGGGAGCCAAAGATATAGTTATTTTCAGACAGTCCAGTATTTTTATCAAAAGATGGGGCGGCATTCCAGTAATGGAATCGGAAATCGTCAATAAAATCAAAGAGGCTATCACAAAAGAGGCTCAAGAGAGCACAGAACTAGCAATAGTCAGCGACTGCATTACGATAAATACGGACGGTTTATTTGCGGAGTTTGGAATTACAACTAGTGATATTTCGGCAGAATCTAAAGAAAAAATAAAGCAAAGGCTAAAAGAGCAAATTCGCCTTTCCGACAAAGACGTAATACTATTTTTAAACGACAAGGTCGTTATTAGGCGCTTCAAACTAACAGAAGCCGAAGAGGAACAAAGAAACAGGGAAAAACGATATAACGGACTCCCAAAAGAAGAGCTTGATCTTCTTAGAAAATCCATTTTTGAAAGCGTAGAGGCAGAACAAGAAATAATCTCCGATATAACAACAAACGTACTAAAAGGAGAGCTTGATTTCGCAAGAATCACGCACAACCATTTTTCAAAAAACTACATCAAAATCTTCCAAAAAAATATTTTTGATTTTTTAAAAGACAATTTGAGCGAAGAAGATATGGTTCTAGAAGGATTGGCAAATCTAATACTGAGAGAAAATTGGATTTTAGTTCATACGGCAATGGCTATCAATATACTCGGCTTAGTATCCGATAAAAATCCAAATGCGGAAAACTTCCTCAAAAACTACTCCGGAGATATAGAACTCGACGCGGAGAGAAATAAATACAAACTTCCTGAGATAATAGATAAAAACGGTAGCAAATGGAATGTGCCTTCTATCATAGGCATCGTAATGCAGCGTAAAAAAATGGTAGAGGCTGCACTGCTAAAATGCCAAGCGGTAGATAATCTAAAAGAGCACATAGAAAACCTTTATGCAAAAGCAGATGAGCTCAATGAAGAAGGAATCGCTATCGAGCAAGAGTCTTTCAAAATAGAGCATGAGACGGGAGAGAAAGCTAATACGGAAATTTCTATCAATGCAGAAATAAAAGAACTTAGAGAGATGCTACGCAGATGCAAAGAAGAAGATGCGAAAAAAATACAAGCCGAAATTAGCGATAAAATGCTGACTCTCAAGAAACTTGTAATAAAAGACGATGCGCTCTTTACAAAGAAAAAAAGACTTGAACATCAAAGCAAACTAATAGCGACAAAAATAGAAAAAATAAATTTTGAGATAGCCAAACTCCAAAAAAAATACAAAGAAGAGGAAGAAAAAGTAACACAATTTTTATCTTCACAGCAAGGTGTAGACGAAAAATTCAATATACTCAGTGAAGCACTGACTTTAGCATTAATGAAAAGAAAAATAAAAATATGAGGATTGTATGAAAAGTAAAAAAATTCTATTCGTAGAAGATAATATTATTGCCGCGGAGGCTATTAAAGGTTTTTTGGCAAACAGATGGGAAAACCTAGATGTCGTCGGTAGCGCAGAAGAGGCATTGGATATTTTTTTGGAAAAAAGACACAATATTTTAATTACCGATATTGCATTACCTTACATGAATGGGTTTGAGCTTATAAGAAAAATAAAAGATATAGATAGCGATGTAGAAATATTTGTAGTTTCGGCAACCGATAATCAAGAAAATCTCAAAAATGCCAAAGAACTCGGGGTATCAAAATTTTTTCCAAAACCGATAGACCTAGACCTGCTAGAATCCGCTGTTCGTGGGGCTTGCAACTAATAGTAAATATAAGTAACGCTTTTGAAATAAAATCAATTATTTTTTAATATTACTTTTAGCTTTATTACCCAATAATCTATGTTCGCGACTAAAATTTGACCGAGGATTCCGGCATGTCAAATTGCAATCTAGATACTGATTTTTTACTAGATATTCTTGAAAGACAGAACAACCTAATAGTAAGAGTTGACTCACAAAATAGATTTTTATATATCAGCCAAGCATACGCCGATTTTTTCGGTTTAGAAAAAAATGAGATGCTCGGTAAAGTATTCATTCCGCCTATTTGCGAAGAAGACGTAGTCGCTTTTCAAAATATACACAATACAATCAAACAAACAAAAACCGCTGCAACAATAATACAAAGAGAGCTTACACAAAACGGATGGGCGTGGTTTGAATGGAATATAACCCCCATTTTGGATGAAAACGGCGAGATAAAAGAAATTCAGTCTGTAGGACAAGACGTCACAAGCCTCATCAGTACAAAAGATACTTTAAATCTCATATTTCAAGCCCTCGAACAAAGTTCTGCCGCCGTTTTAATAACCGATACCGACGGCAAAATAATATATGCAAACCAAAAATTTAAACAACTATACAAATACGAAGACGAAGACCTTATCGGGGAAAATCCTAGAATATTAAAATCAGGTTTAACGAACGAAACTATATTTGACGAAATGTGGCAAAGTATACTTAGAGGCGAAGAGTTTAATTGCGAACTTACCAATAAAACAAAAGACGGAAATCTAAAATGGGTGCTCATATCCATATCGCCTATCAAAAATGAGTGCGGCGAAATAACCAACTTTGTAGCTATCAGTGAAGATATAGGCCCTCAAAAACAGATGGAGAGTGAGCTTAGAGGAGCCAAACAACAGCTAGAGCATGTCAATGAAGCACTAGAAAGAGAGGTAGAAGAACGCACCGCAGAGTTACGACTTTCTAATATGTTATTAAAATCCCAAATATCGGAACGCAAAAGGGCGGAGGAGGAAAAAGAGCAAAAAGAAAAACTACTGGCACAACAATCAAAATTGGCGAGCCTTGGCGAGATGATAAATATGATAGCCCACCAATGGAGACAACCGTTAACAGCCATTAGTACGGCGGCTATAAATATCAAAACAAAAAAAGAGCTAGAGATACTTGATGAGACGGCATTAGATTCAATACTTGACAGCATACTATCGCATACGCAAAAGATGTCTAGCACTATAAACGATTTTTTAAACTTTTTTAAACCTTCAAGGCAAAAAGAACACTTTTGCATATCCGTAGCCCTAAAGGAGAGTTTAAACCTAATAGGCGCGCAGCTTTGCGGCAGAGGTATCAAAGTGGATCAGGCTGACCCATGCATAATCAACGTATTCGGTTTTAAAAACGAGCTTGAACAGGTATTCATAAATGTACTATCCAACGCTAGAGATGCCTTTGAAACAATCCGTAGCGCTGAAAAAAAAATATCTATATCTTGTTTTTCAAACGATGATATGCTCGGTATTGAATTTTGTGACAATGCCGGAGGTATCGATGAGCAGATATTTGATAGGCTTTTTGAACCGTATTTCACAACCAAAGAGCCTGGTAAAGGCACGGGAATCGGTCTGTATATGTCAAAAACTATTTTGCAAAAAAGTTTTTCCGGAGATATGAAGCTAGAAAATATCTACCAAAACGACTTAAGAATAGGGCTTAGATGCACAGTTTTTATAAACCAAAAGGAGTCCTAAATGGAAGTTAAAATATTAAAAGAGCTCGCCAAAAATCTAACCGTCCTGTATATGGAAGACGAAGGCATGATAAGACAGCAGATGGAAGATATATTAAAAAATATTTTCAAAAGCGTCACCAGTGCTACTAACGGGCAAGAGGGGGTTGAATTATTTCAAAAAAATGATTTTGATATAGTGATAACAGATATACAGATGCCGCATAAAAATGGCCTCGAAGCTGCAAAAGAGATAAAAAATATCTCACCAAACACTCCAATTATCGTAACTACGGCATACAGCGACATTAACCTATTTATAACTTCCATAGAACTCGGTATAGACAGATACGTACTAAAGCCGATTAGCGTACCAAATCTGTTTGGCTCGTTGCAAGCCGTATGCGAAGGTATAGTAAATAGACAAAAGGCTGAAGAGCTTCACAGAAAAAGGCTTTTGGAGGAGATAAACGAAGTAAGTGCCGATGTAGCGCAAAAATTAGCCGATGCCTTTCCGGTGCCCTCCATTGCCATGTCCGGTGAAAATCTCAGATTCGCAAATGAGTCTTTTATTGAACTAATGGGGGAAGAAAATATTCAGGCGTTACGCCTCAAAACAAAAAGTCTTAACAGCTTTTTTGAAGCAAGAGATGGCTTTTTATCATCGATAGATGAGATTGTAGAAAATGATTATACGACAAACAGGGCCATTATAAATATAGGCGGCAAAAAACATATCTTTCTTATAGCAAAAAGGAAAATACCTATACTAAGTGAGCAGTTAGACATATATACTCTTAGCAATATAACAAAAATAGAGTATCAAAAAATCAAAAATCAAAGTTACGCCGAACTGTTACAAGAGATTTTATTTACAACCTACAAAAAAACAATTGTTGCGCCAACCGCAAAAGAATCCACGGCAGAAAAGCCAAAAGAATATCTATACCTAAGTCAAGAAGAAAGAGAGGTGCTTAGAAGAAATCACTCCAACAAGTATACGGCGCTAGAGTATATCACCGAACTGGACGATGGGCTAATAGATGAAATAGAAGAACTTGGAGAGTTGGAAAATGAGTGGAGAGAGTTAATATGCGATTTCGAAGATAGCGGGAATTGGATAACTATAGAAAAAATATCGGCTATAGCCCAAAAATACTCTCACACGATAGGAGCCCTAATAGAATTTGAAGATCTATCTTACGCTATAAACTCGTTAGCAAGAGTACTTACCGATACGCAACCTAGCGAATCAAACCGCAAGGTGTTATTGCTATTTTTGGATGCGATAAGAATAGATCTCTGCGACTGGAGAAGCAAGATTTTTATCAAAAAAAATGCAAAAGACATCCATTATCTAGACAGCTCTTTATTTAGTTCATGCCTTCAGCTTCAACTAAAATTAGGAGCAGGCGGCGGCGAAGCAGACGACAATGATCTGGAGTTATTCTAATGAACAATTTAGACATAGTAAGGCTCTCAAAAATATCTAAAGAGCTAAAAATACTTTACGTAGAAGATGACGACTTTATCATGGAAGGAATGAAGATACTTCTCGGAGACATATTTTGCGATGTAAAAACCGCAACAAACGGTGAAGAAGCGCTAGCAATGCTTCAAGGGGAAAAATTTGATATTTTATTGACGGATGCCTTGATGCCACAGATGGACGGCTTAGAGCTGACAAAAGAGATTAAAAAAAATACAATCAAAATACAAATAGGCATCATAAGCGCAATAGACGATGACATGTTAAACGAGTTTAAGAAACTAGGAATAGAAGAGCTTATCCCAAAACCCATTGACCCGCCAAAACTATTCGGCTCCCTTTTTAGATTGTGTGAAGCGGCGTCACAAAAGAGTTAGAGCGTATATGCTATCATTTGCGAAAAAAGGGGCTACATGTTTTTAGAGTATTTTCTTTTGTTTGGTCTATTTTTTACGACTGCCGTAGCAGTTCTCGGCGTGTTTTTGTTTTTATACGCAAAGGTCACACCATATGATGATTACCGGATGATTTTTGCCGAAAACAATACCGCTTCGGCTCTTGGCTTTAGCGGAGCCGTTATTGGGCTTTGTATCCCTCTTTATAGTGCATTAGTCAACTCTGTTTCATATGTAGATTTTGTCATATGGGCGATAGTCGCCATGTGCATTCAGCTAATTTTCGTCTTTGCTCTTACTCGTCTAAGCGGTAAATACTCTATGGAAAAACATATTGCAAGCGGCGATATCTCCGTAGGCATACTAATGGCCGCAATGTCAATATCGATAGGTCTTTTAAACGCCGGCTCAATGAGCTACTAATTTTAGTCATTTTGTGCCGAAACAGATTGTTTTCTAACCGCTTTTTACCTATAATTTAGAAAATAGTTTTAAAGCGAATATATGAGAGTAGCAATAGCATTCACAGGGCCGTCAAATAGCGGCAAAACAACCGCAATAGTCAAAATTGCAGAGCGACTAAAATCTGCCCATAAAGTCGCAATAGTAAAAAACGACCCGAAAGATAAGGCAGTATTTGACACCGACGGCAAAGATAGTAGTAAATTTTTTGCCACGGGCGCCAACGTCGTTGTAAGAAGTCCCTCCAGAACTACAATGTTCAAAAATGAAACGTCTAGCCTTGATGAAATAATGGCGATGCTTGGAAATTTCGACATATTGCTTGTCGAGGGACTAAAGACTCTCCCGATTCCACGAATCGGAATATTCAGAGGAGAGCTCGATACCGACTATTTCGGCTTCGTAAAAGCAATAGCGATTGACGATACGGTAGATTTATCAAAATACGAATTACCCCCCGAACTAGAAGTGTTAGACCTCAATAACACCGAAAAAATCGTAGAGTGGATATTCAAAAACGCAAAGGAAGTGTAATGCAAGAGATAATCGAAGCCATAAAAAGAAGCGCTTTTAGAATTCAAGAGGCTATAGCCTATGACGATACGGGATATGCGGAAAATGAAAATGCAAGCGGTGACGTTCAGCTAAAACTGGACATAAAAAGCGACTACATCATCCAAGAGGAGCTCGCGAAGGTAAAAAGCGTAAAAGCGATAGCCAGCGAAGAGAGAGAAACGGTAGACATACTAAACGATGACGGCAAATACCTTATAGGTTATGACCCTCTTGACGGTTCAAGCCTTATAGATACCAACCTCTCCGTAGGCTCAATATTTGGTATATACGAAGACGATTTTGGCGGTGCAAACATAAAAGCGGCCGTATATATAGTCTATGGCCCAAGGGTAGAGATGGTAATAGCAACTGATACCGTAGAGCTTTATAGACTTGACAAAAATAGCGAATTTAAATTTATCCAAACAATACACCTACAAAACAAAGGTAAACTAAATGCGTCAGGCGGCACACAAGCCAAATGGCCTTCATACCACAAAGCGATGATAGATACGCTATTTGCAGAGGGCTATCGTCTTAGATATTCAGGCGGCATGGTGCCGGATCTTCACCAAATACTTATCAAGGGCGGCGGACTCTTCTCATATCCAGGCACACTTGACAAGCTAGAAGGTAAGCTAAGAATGGTATTTGAGGTGTTCCCTTTTGCATTCGTATATGAAAAAGCAGGCGGCAAAGCGGTAGATGGGCATGGAAGACTGCTAGAGCTCTCTCCGAAAGACCATCACTCAACGACTCCGTGCTTTTTTGGATCAAACTACGAGGTAAACAAGGTACTAGATGTCTACTCCAAAATCGTCTAAAGATGTTTTTGAAGAGGCGCTAGACGCCAAATTGCAAACTCTGAGCGATTGTCAAGCTACGCACAATGCAAGTGTAGAGTTCGACGGCACAAAATACGGCTCATGTACGCCCTGCCCAAAAATAATCGGTTGCGAACTAAGACATATATACGTCAAAGCGGTTTACAACTCAATGAGCAAGGGCGATACCGGCGGATTTGAATTTTAGGAAATTAGGAAAACTCTTTTATGAAGCAAAACAATTTTTATATAACAACCCCAATTTATTATGTCAACGATGCCCCTCATATAGGGCATGCCTACACTACCATTATAGTCGATACCATGGCAAGATACGCCAGACTTAAGGGGCAAGACACATTCTTTTTGACCGGAACAGACGAGCATGGGCAAAAAATAGAAGAGTCGGCGAAAGCAAAAGGCAAAAGTGCAAAAGAGTGGGCTGACGAAAATAGCAATAAATTTAAGACTCTTTGGGATGATTTTGGCATTTCATACGACAAGTTCATAAGAACTACGGACGATGAGCACAAAAAAGGCGTTGAAGCCGCTTTTTTGAAAATGTGGGAAAAGGGAGATATATACAAGGGTGAATTTGAGGGCAACTACTGCGTCTCCTGTGAAACTTTCTTTACCAGTACACAACTCGTAAATGATGAGTTTTGTCCTGATTGCGGCAAACCGACAAGTGTTCTAAAAGAGGAAAACTACTTTTTTAAACTCTCAAAATATGAGAGCCAAATCCTCAAATGGTACAATGAAAACGAGGACTGCATTCTTCCAAAATCAAAGAAAAATGAAGTAGCAAAATTCGTAGAAGGCGGTCTTAGAGACCTCTCAATTACGAGAACAAGCTTTGAATGGGGAATCAAACTTCCAAGCTCGGTTGGCGACGATAAACATGTTATTTATGTGTGGCTCGATGCACTTCTTAACTATATCACGGCGCTAGGCTACGGCACAGATGATAAAAATATGGCGTATTGGCCTGCAACACTGCAAATAGTGGGCAAAGACATTCTCAAATTCCACGCTATCTACTGGCCTGCATTTCTTATGAGCCTAGACTTGCCGCTTCCAAAACACATAGCGGCGCACGGTTGGTGGACAAGAGACGGCGAAAAAATGAGCAAATCAAAAGGCAACGCTCTCAACCCAAAAGAGATAGCAGACGCATACGGACTTGAAAACTTCAGATACTTCCTCCTTCGTGAGGTGCCGTTTGGACAAGACGGAGATTTCTCAAGAAGAGCCTTGATAGACAGAATAAACTCAGATCTTGCAAACGACCTAGGAAACCTGCTAAGCCGAACAATCGGCATGAGCGACAAATACTTTGGACTAGATATAAAGCTAAAAGACCTCTCTGCATACCACAAAGATGACCTTGCAAAGATAGATGAAATAACGTCATCTCTTGAACCATTACTTCACAGCATGCAAACACACAGATACCTAGAAGAAATATGGAAAATACTCGGTGTAGCAAATAAAGCAATAGATACCGTGGCTCCATGGAATAAAATGAAAGAGGGCAAAGAAGACGAGGCGATGGCGCTAATAGCTCTTTGCGTCAATGTACTAGCCCGTGCGGCGCTGCTGCTATCTCCTGTCATGCCAAATAAAATGGCCGAAGTGGCTTGTGCTATAGACCTTCAAATCAATGCGGCAAGTTTTGAGAAAATAATCTGCAAAAAAGAGTTACTAGAAAGCGCAAAACTGTCAAAAGTAACCGCACTATTTCCAAGAATTGAAGAGATTATCGAAGAAGCTCCAAAAGAGCCGGAAGCAAAAAAAGAAGAGAAAAACTACGTCACGATAGACAAATTCTTTGAAACAGAGCTCAAAGTAGGAACGGTATTAGAAGCCGAAGATGCACCAAAAAGCTCTAAGTTACTTATTTTGAAAGTAGATTTGGGTGATGGCGATATCAGGCAAATAGTCGCCGGAATAAGAGAGAGCTACTCTGCGGCATCGATGATAGGCACACAAGTATGTGTCGTAGCAAACCTAAAACCTGCAAAAATCATGGGGCTGATGAGCGAAGGAATGCTTCTTGCTGCTAAGGATGCAAATGGGCTTGCACTTGTGCGTCCTGAAACACCAAAACAAAGTGGCTCAAAAATAGGATGAGAATAGAAAACGTCGTAGCGCTAACCAGAGGTGACCTAAGAACTTCTCCGTCAATAACTTACTTTGAAGATATAAAACTAAATCTTTCGCAAGTCAGACGAGGGGATTTATTTATCGCACTTAACAGCGAAGATATTGTAAGAGCCGTATACAACGGTGCATACGGTATTATCTACGACTCAGACGAAGTTGAGCCGACCGACCCAGAAGTTGCTTTTATAAGAGTCAGGGATGCCTCAGTATCGGCTTTTAGCCTCGCCAGATATGGAATGCTCAAAAAAAGCTTCCGTTTTGTCAGCGTAGACCATGTCACACTTGAAATTATTAAAAAAATAACAAAATCAAAATCGGTAGACTTTGCAGACAAGAATGATACGATGGGTCTTTTTTCTCTAATCAAAAATGATGAAGCCAGTATTATTTTTGGAACTGACGAAGAGTTTTTATCAGAATTGACGACAGATACAGTGGAGCACTTTTTGGCTCCAAAAGAGTGCAAACTAACGATTTCTAGCTCCACGCTTTTTGAGAGCACTATTGTAATAGATGGCGTAAGCACAAGGGTTAGACTGCCTGAGTTTCAACTAAAATACCTTGAAAATGCGATGAAAATACTTACAGAGATGGGTATCTCGTATGATTTGCCTTCCATAACTTTTACGGACTTTTTTGAACCTATATTTGTGGATAACTTCTTATACGCCAAAGAGTTTGGCAAGACGGCAAAAGTTGTTATATTTGCAAAATATGTAGATAATCAGTTTTTGAAAGAGACGCTAAACTACATCATCAAAAATACAAAATGGGCAAAAAATCTATATATTTTTCCGCTCCCTTTGCAAAACATAGAAGACAAAGAGATTATAATCACGCTTTACGGCTCGGAACGAGAGCTTAGGGATATATTAGAAGAGAACGATTTTAACTTCGCTTTTGTCGTCAATGGAGACAAAGAAAAGTTGATAAAAGAGCGAAAAGAGAGCAGTCTTTTTACATTTGACTTTGACGAATAACCTACCTAACTTTATACGCTATCCTATCTTCCACTCCGGCTTCTTCAAAGCCCTTTAATCTAAGCCTGCAACTATCACATACACCACAAGCAATATGTTCATTTTGATAGCAGCTCCAAGTCAAAGAGAGGTCAATATTTCTTTTGATACCTTCCAAAACTATCTCTTTTTTACGCTTATGTAGCAATGGAGCAAATATCTCTATAACCGTATCTTTTTTTGTACCCTCATTGGCAGTTTTTTCAAAAGAGGACAAAAACCCTTCCGTGCAATCAGGATACCCGCTACTATCTTCTTCTACCGCACCTATAACTATTGCCATAGCGCCCTCTTTTTCGGCTATTGCCGTTGCGATTGATAAAAATATGCCGTTGCGAAACGGTACATATGTCACAGGTACACCGTCTTCTATCCCGCCTATAGGCACAGCTATGCTCTTATCCGTCAAAGCTGAGCCGCCTACGCTTTTAAAAAAAGGTAGGTCTATTTCGTACTTTTGCCCAGCGCCAAGCATTTCGCTAACAGCTCGAAAAGCCTCAAGCTCTCTATCCTCTGTTCTTTGCCCGTAGTTGAAGTGGACAGCCACAAGTTCATAGCCTTCGTCTTTTGCAGTTTTTGCGGCTACTGCGCTATCCATTCCGCCGGATATAATACACACTGCTTTTTTCATTCAGTCCTCTATTTTTTGTCTATCAAGAAAAACTTCAAAATTCCAACATACTCATGCATCGCATCAAATGAACTCGCCAAAGAGTCAAATCTCGGCAATGCATCCAAATACGAAATTTTAGATGCACCGGTTTTAAAGTCAACCGCATAAGGCTTTACGTCAAAACCGTTTTTTTCAAAAATAATCTTCGCTCTTTTCATATGCGTTGCAGAAGTCACTAAAATTATTTTTGGATTTGAAATTGTATTTTGCTTCATTATATCAAGCGTATTTTGAGCATTTTGTATCGTATTTTCGCTGCTACCCTCATAGATAACACCAAACCCACCGTTGAGAGTTGACGTGGAAGGTCTTCCAAAGCCAAATGCATCCGCTACCGTATCAGCCGTCTCTTTTGCAGCGCCCGCTTCTGTTATTCCATCTCTCTCAGCCCAACCGCCGCCTGCAAAAATAAGTGGTAAATCATGCTTTTTAGCCAACGCCAAAGCTTGCATAAAACGCTTATAGCCTGCTGTTCCAAGCTTGCTATCCGTGACATAAGCATTAGCGCCTCCGCCAAGCACAACTACTGCATCAGCCTTATATTTTATAGCAAAAGGTACCCTGAATTCATTTTCAAGAGGCGAAAGTAGCATTTTTGCCGCAAAAGGAGTGGAGAAAAAATATAACAAAAACGCAGAAAAAATAAAAAGCCACTTTGCCCTAGGAACAAACAAAGAGGCTATAAAAAACAAAATTATAAAAACAAGCGGCGACAAAAACAGAGAGTTAAAAACTTGCGATGCAATAAAAGACGAGCTCAAATTAAACTAACCTGACCTCTTTTTCGCCTTTTATGAGTTCCCCTATCACGTAGCCGCCGACATTGGAAGCAACCTTGTCCGCATCTTCTTTGGAGACAACCCAAACCATGCCTATACCCATATTAAATGTTCTATACATCTCAGACTCTTCAACGTGCTGTGACATAAAATCAAACACAGGCAATGTTTTTATGGATGATTTTTGAACCACGGCGCCGAGTCCTTGCGGTAATACTCTAGGCAGATTCTCAACAAGGCCGCCGCCCGTTATGTGTGCCAATGCTTTGATATATTGTTTGTTTGCCTTAAACTCTTTGACATATATCTTCGTAGGTCTCAAAAGGGCATCTATAAGGGTAGTATCTTCAAACTTATCGGTAAATCTCATACCTAGTTTTTCAAAGAAGAGCTTTCTAACCAAAGAAAATCCATTTGAATGAACACCTGAACTCGGCAATGCAACAAGCACGTCACCCTCTTTGCAATGAACGCTTCTATCTATTTCGCTTTTTTCAGCAATACCGACAGAAAAGCCCGCAAGATCAAAATCGTTTTTAAAATACATTCCCGGCATCTCAGCAGTTTCGCCGCCGATAAGAGCGCACTCTGCTAGCTTGCAACCTTCCGCAATAGAGGCGATAACCGTAGCGGCGCTCTCGACCTCAAGCCTACCTGTGGCGTAATAGTCTAGGAAGAATAGAGGTTGTGCAAAATTACAAAGAAGGTCGTTAACACACATCGCTACAAGATCAATACCCACACCTTCTAGCTTACCGCTCTCTATGGCGACTCTTAGCTTTGTACCTACCCCATCTGTTGCAGCAAGCAATACGGGCTCGTTATACCCCTTTGGAAGCTCAAATGCACCGGAAAATGATCCTATTCCGCCTAGCACGCCAGGTATTATGGTTGATTTTGCGAATGGTTTTATTTTTTCGACAAGTTCGTTCCCTGCATCAATATCTACTCCGGAATCCTTGTAACTTAGTTGCGGCATTTTACTTCCTATCATGGACAAATTTAGACCGATTTTAACAAAAAAGAGCTAAAATCGCTTGATTTTTAGGTAAGAGGGACACCAATGCATTTTGAAAATAGCTCAATAGCTAACGAGAGTACAAAAATAGAGATGTTGGCTTTTGTGCCTCTGTGTACCCATGAAAATGGTGATGAATGTTTAATTATCGGCAACATAGAGCTACCGATAAGTGCTCAAAAATTAACAAAAAATATATCACTTTCAAAAACATTAGATACAAATAGCGGCTATGAAAGTGAGAAATTTGATGTAATAATGTTTGATGGGTACCCGACAAATCTTCAAGAGGCTTTTAGAGTACTAAAAAAAGACGGGATTTTGTGCGCAAAACTGCCCGATAACTTCAAAGACGGGATAAAGCAACTTGGTGATTACTACCGCATAGTTATGCCATACCATAATATGAAAATGGTATTTGCATCAAATAAATACCATCCGACGGCCGACATAATTCTTGATAAATCTGATTTTTTAGAAGGCAATGAATATTACAATAGCGATATCCATCTTGCCACCTTCGCGATATATGAAAGTGCAAAAAAAGAGCTCAGGGGAGTTATCAAAAACTAGCGCCTAATAGACACTTCCGGCGGTGGTGCGTCAAGTATCGACTTAGCACCGCCTACCTCACTTTTTCCATCATACTTCATAAGAACAACGTCAACTCTTTGGTTCAAAAAGTGTTTACCGGCTTCAGGCTCTTTACTAACAGGCTTAGTGTCTGCGTAGCCAACGGCGCTGAATTTAAGTGGGTCAAAGCCTTTGGAAATAAATTCACGCACAACAGCAGAGGCTCTAGCCGATGAAAGCTCCCAATTTGACGGATACACTCCGCCTTTTGGCGGCAAATTAGACGATGTGTGCCCCTCGACTTTTATATTCCCCTGATAGTTTTTGACACTACCGGCTACTAAATCTATAATTTTTTTTGATGCAGGGGTCAGATTGGCGCTTCCCTCTTCAAAAACTATTGAATTCAGCATCCTAATCCTTACACCTTCATCCGTCATGACGACTTCGGTTTCACTTCCATTACCTTGTTCCGGCGCAACATCTTTTACTGCTTGCAAATCTTTCATAAGCTGCTTTGCAACTTCTATTTGCTGTTGCCTACTCTCCGGGCTCTGCTGTTTTTGTTCGCTAGTACTGCTTTGGGTGCTTGTACTTGGATCCTTGCCTGCATCCCTCGGAACAACGTTCATTTGGGACGGAACAAACTCAAATATTTCAGAAAAAGATTTGGATAATGCTTTCATCTTATCTTTATTTTGAGATGCAATAGCATATAGAGCAATAAATAGGGCGAGCAAAAGGCTGAAGAAGTCGGCAAAAGGAACCGCCCACTTCTCGCCGCCCTCACACTCGGGGCACTTTTTCTTTCTAGCCATTAATGTTTTTTGCCCTCTTCAGGCTCACCACCGATGTAGTTGTATAGCTTACTTCTCATCATTTTTGGATTATCGCCGGAAACTAGAGATACCAATCCTTCTAGAACTATAATCTGCTCTTTGACTATATCATGCGACTTCGCTATCATTTTTCTTCCGAGCGGACCAAAAAGAATATACGCACTTGCAATACCGGTTACGGTAGCGGTAAAAGCTCCAGCAATACCAGTCGCCATCTCAGATGGATTATCTAGTTTTGCAAGCGCCAAAATAAGACCCAAAACCGCACCGATAAGCCCCATAACGGGGAATGTTTCACCGGCTAGAATCCAGTAATGCCCACATCCGTGATAGTAGTGCTCCGTTTCCTCTATCTCAATTTCAAGAGTCTGCCTTATGACATCCACGTTTACACCGGAAACAACAAGGTCAAGACCTTTTCTCATAAATTCATTTTCTACATTGCCAATCTCTGACTCAAGTTTCAAAAGCCCATCACGTCTTGCAATAATCGCAAAATCATACAATTGCTCAATAGTTTTTTCATAATTTACTGTTGATTTTTTAAAGACCATTCCAAGGTTTTTGTATGCGCCTTTAACAAAATGTCCATGTGTCGCCGTCATTGCAGAAAAAAGAGCAGGCGGAACAACTATCATGATGGACGTGATATGCAAAATGTGAATCGGATTTCCACCTTCTAGGGTATCCCCAACTGCGATAAAAGCAATCGCCAAAACCATACCGCCAATGACCGTCAAATCCATTAAAAAACCGCCTATCCAAACTTAATTTTATATTACAACACTTTCACTTTTAGTATGCTATAAAAAACAACATTACACGGCAAACAAAGGGTTCTCTATCTCACAGTTATAACCTATTTTTGCTATAAATTGACATTTTTGGGCGCAGTTTCGGAACAGTTTGGCTTTGAAGTGAGCCATACTGAATAAGTCACTTAGAAAATTGGATAAATTAAAAATAGTTCAGATTTGGCACACTTTTTCGCATTTTTATAACTAAAGCCATCAAAAATAATCTTCGTTTTGTATAATCTTTAAAAATCAAAATAAACACGGCAAATAATAATGATAGGTCTAAGAGAAAACTGTCAAAATGACTTCAACGAGTTGCCTATCTCATTTGAGTTAAATCAAGAATCGACGAGTTCGGTGCTTGGTGAGCCAAAAAAACTAAAAGGAAATCTCAATGAGTGATTTTATAGAAAAATACAGATTGATTGATAGACTGCAAGATAGCAATATCAACTTTTTATTCGGCTCAGGAATGTCAGCTGGCTATCTTGAAATTCTTGGAAACATTGAACAGCTTTTGACAGATTTAGATAAAGAAAAAAGTATAGACGACAAGCAGAGGGGATTGCTAAGGGCTTCAATATTAAATAAATATTTCGATGGGGTTATTGAAAAAAATCTATACATTCTTGACTCCACTCCAATACTAGATACTTTCCCAGAGCAAGTATCGCTAATTATATGGGCACTAGATAGTTACAAAACATTTTTAAAAACAATAAATCAATTAATTTTGCACAGAAGAAATAAACTTTTGAGCAAGCAAGTCAATATTTTTACTACAAATATAGATATTTTTCTCGAAAAAGCAGTCGAAAAGTTGGGACTTGAAAGCAATGACGGTTTTGGCAAAGGATTCAAACCAAAATATGATTTGAGCAATTTCAAAAAGTCTATTTTTCAAAAGAGCCTACACTTTGACAATAGTTCGGAAATTCCAGTATTTAATATTTTGAAGATTCATGGCTCTTTGACTTGGCGGTATGATGACGGAAGTGTTTATTTTGATAATACGCTTGTGCAAGTTCAAAAAGTTAAATCAACTGCAAAAAGCAACTTAGTTGATGTCGCCACAAGAGACGATGGAGCAAACAAGAAAGACGACTTAAAAAGTCTAATAACAAAACTTCCAAAAACAATAGACGAAAATAAATTTAAAAATTTTCTTACAGAGTATGACAAGCTATCCATCGTAAATCCGACAAAAGGCAAGTTTCAGCAAACTGTGATTGACCAAAAATATTATGACTTACTTAGGATATACGCTAACGAACTTGAGAGGGAAAATACATTGTTATTCGTAATGGGATTTTCTTTTGCTGATGAGCATATAAGGGATTTGACAATTAGGGTGGCTAATTCAAATCCAACTTTAATGATTTATGTTTTTGCTCACTCAGGCAATGCTAAGGCGGATTTGGAAAGCTATTTGAATATTGAAGAAAATGTGAAAAACAAGAATATTATTATTGTGTCACCTTCTCAGACTGTAGAAGATGGGGTACTAAAGGATGAATTCAAGTATAGTTTTGATGAAATAAATGAGAAGGTTTTTAAAAAAGTATTAGAAAAAATCTCAAAAAATACACCCTCAAAAGTTTTTAAAGCAACGCTGGAAAGTTTCAACAATGAATAATCAACAAATCCTAGATGATTCTATTTTTAAAGTAGGCGAAGTCCTCTCAATAGACGGCAGAAAAGTAAAAATAAAAGTTGATAAATCAAAAAACAACTCTCACATAATGTACAAAGGTGGTTTGTTAAAAAATACATCTGTCGGAAGTTATATAAAAATTATCAAGGGATATACAAAAATAATCGGCAAGGTAGATGGCGAATATGTCGACGAAGATAGGCAGTACAGCTCAAAAAACTATACTACGGAAGCAAACAAGATTAGCAGAACGCTTATTGTAAGTCTGCTTGGCTTTTTTGATGGTATAAAATTCAAAAGAGGAATAAAAGAATTACCGCTTGTATTTAATGAGTGCTTTTTACTTGACCATGAAGAATTTGAGCTAGTGCATGATTTTATTGATAAAGACGATACGCCATTGGATATTGGTGTTTTGTCGCTTGAGAAAGGTCAAAAAATCCAAATAGGAGTAAACAGCTTGTTTGCCAGCCATATTGGAATTTTCGGAAATACTGGAAGCGGTAAGTCGTACACACTTGCAAAACTGTATAACTCTCTTGTTGAGCAATACGAACAACAACCAAAATTCAAAAAAAATGCAAAATTTATTCTAATAGATTTTAACGGTGAATATTCGCATGACAAAACAATTATTCAGAATAAAAAAATCTATGATTTATCAACCAAAAAAGATTTAGTGGATGTACACAACAAAATACCTCTAGCCGAAAAAGATTTATTAGACATTGAGATTATTTCAATATTAGCTAATGCTACTGACAAGACCCAGAAGCCATTTATAAGCAGAACATTAGAGTTTATGTCAAAAATTAATAAAGATAAAACACCATTACAATATTTCAAAAATACTTTGCAAAGTCGTATTAAAAAAGTCCTAAAGATGGTTGATAAAGAAAAAGCACACATGCTAGTTGATTATCTTAGCTCAATACTCAATAAAACAAATGACGATAATTTGACAGAAGGCCTAGAGTGGAATAGTACATTGAAGTACTTTTTTAAAAAAGGTACTCAAACAATGAAGCAAGTCAATGATGATGAAATCATGGAAACTAACTTATATAAAAATGCTACTAACTATGAGTTTCCAAATAATGCTGTAACTAAATTGATAGATTTCTTGTATTTGCAAATAGTCCATGATATTTATAACGATAAAGCTCAAAATGAACATGTGGCACCAGCAATTAATAAGCTAAAAAGCAAGCAAAAAGACATTGAAAAAGTATTTAATGCAGCTGCGGAAAAGTCGGAAATATTTCCAAAAACAAGTAATTTTGTAATTGTAAACTTGAATGATGTTAATACTGAAATGAAAAAAACAATTCCAATGCTAATTGTTAAAAGACTATACGAAGAGCAGAAAGAAAAATATAAAAAATCAAATACAAGCTATCTCAACATTATAGTGGATGAGGCGCATAATATTTTGTCCTATGAGTCGAGCCGAGAAAGCGAAACTTGGAAGGACTACCGACTGGAAACATTTGAGGAAATAATCAAAGAGGGTAGAAAATTTGGGGTATTTTTGACAATAGCTAGCCAAAGACCATCAGATATTTCATCGACTATAATCTCTCAACTACACAACTATTTCCTGCATAGATTGATAAACAATAAAGACATTGAAGCCGTAGAGAAAACAATCTCATACTTAGATAAGGTTTCTTTTGAGGCTTTGCCAATATTGCCAACGGGAAGTTGTATTTTTGCAGGGCTTGCCGCTCAAGTACCCGTGATGATAGATATTGGAAAAATAACAGAAGGACATGAGCCAAAAAGTGACACTATCGATTTGGTTAAAAACTGGAGTTAAAACGGGGTCAGGTACCCAAAATTCACTTTTTAAAAGCACCAACACAGCAGCCCCATTTCACCAAAAATAATTAGCTATAATCAAAAACAAAAAAACAAGGCAAAAAATGCAAACAGTAGTGCTAAATATCAACGAATCGGTCAGCGAGAAGTTTTTTTGGTTGTTAAAGCATTTTGATAAAAGCGAAATCGAGGTGGTGGATTTTGACACAAACCTTGAAGCTCTCATCGATAAAGGCTTGGAATCCAAAGTAAGCCCACTTACACACAAAGAAGTTTTTGACGGTTTTAGAGCCAAATATGCCCCAAAAGGCTAATATCCGCTACTCCGAAGAGTCGTTAGACGATTTGGCGGGTATATTTGAATATATCGCCGAAGATAGCCCTACTAGGGCTTTGAGCTACATAGATAAACTAGAAAATGCAATCACCAACCTGCAAGAAAATCCAAATATCGGCGTAACCTGCAAAAGAAAACTTATCAGAAAAGATTGCAGAGTTCTTATTGTTGATGCTTATTTGATTTTTTATCGGTATAACGAAGCAATAAATGATATTTTGATTATTCGTATCTTGCGAGATAAGCAGGATTATTCAAAGATGCTAAAGTAGATATTTTGCAAGCAAACTCAAAATTAACCTCTCAAATACAAACATATCTCAACGAACTAGAAAAATTTGACACCCTTAAAAACGATTCGTCTCTTCAATCGTCCATTAGCCTAGATAATACACCTGACAATAAAGAGTTATCATCGCTAACCTCAATAGCAATAAACATTTTAGAAAAAATGTACGAACAGCTAAGACATCTAAACTCTCGCTCTAGCCTCATACAGAAATATGTTAAAAATAAGCACTCCAGAGAAGCAATAATTCCAAAAGAAGAGCTACTAAAAAAAGAAATATACGAGAAAAATAATCTTCACAATGAACTTAAAAAATGGTCTGAAAAATATGTATTTGCATATATGTTTATAGACAAACCAAATGAAGCTATACAATTGGCATACATGTATAAATTTACACTACTGCACGCCACCTTCGGAGACATCAAAAAAATGGAAAAACTTAATGGCGATGGACATATAAAGAAGATGTTAACCGCCAAAATTGGATTTAATTATCTTTTAGAGCATGCGGAAGGCTTTGGCATAACTCCAAAAATGATAATAGACTCTGCTTCTTTAAAGATATTTCTTTTATTCCTTCATTTTTCAGATGCCAAGCCGTATAGACTAAAAGATATAGTAGAAGGAATATTTAATAATTTGGGCTACAAAGTAGAATTAAAATTAGACAGACAAGCTGCGCAAAAAGCACTGCCAATAGCGTTCTATCGAGAGTCTGTTATTTTTGGCTATCCATCAAGGCAGAAAGATAATATTTCCACTCAAATCTATGACATGTTCTCAGGAATGCTAGATTATACACACAACGAAATTATCAAACGAATAGAAATAGAAGAAAACGAAGAAAATAGGCAAGCCTTACTAAAAAGCCTTGACAGGATTTCTAATAATCATTCAAATATGCTCATCTATATGATGATTTCCTAAAATACCCTCTTTTTAGCGCAAAAAGTTTTTACAAAACCCCACTATTTTTATTTCCTCAATCCCCCTAAAATTCCCACGTTAACAAACATAATCCCGCCCTTGTTAGCGCTGTAGTGCCTTTGGCACTTGTTGCGCTAATGATGGCGGAATGTTCAAAGCTTTGAATCGTAGTCAATGTTTAGTTGGGCGTATAAGTAATACGCCCCCACAAACGCCGAAAGTGTTTGAAACGCAAGACAATCTGTCAACATGGGGCATTTTGTATTTGTGTTTTTTCCTTTTGGTTTCTACTGTTTAAAGGAAATAAAATGGCTATCACGCCTGATATTAAAAAATCTAATATCATTGTTAATCACTTTTTAAAAGAAGATTTAGAGCCAAAAATAATAAGCGGCATAGATACGCTTTATTATTTCGCAGAGTCGAATGAGGCTTATGACGACTTCTATCTAAATATGATAGAAGAGCTAGATATTCAAAAAGAAAAAGGTAGCTACAGCTTTGGCAAAAACAACGCTCCGCAAATAGAGATAAACGGAATACGTCTAAACTACACGGGGCAACCAGAGGGTTATCACTATTTTAAAGATGAAATGGAGTTTGTATATATAGGCTTCAAAGATAGTTTCAAACAAAGAAATCTTCACGATATAAGAGTAAGAGTGCAAGCAAGAGGCATATATACGCTAGGCCTAAAGTCTCTACTTGAATATGTAGATTCGATAGTAAAAAATATCTCAAACGGCAAAAAGCACATAACAAGAATTGACGTAAACGCATTTGTGGATGTTAATTTTACAAAGCTATACGGCTTTATGTTTGCCACTAAAAAGAGATTTGCAAGCGCAATTATTAACGACATAAGAGGCCTAAACGCATTAGAGACACTTTATATCGGCAAGCCTCCTTTTAGACTCCGCATATACGACAAACTAAAAGAGATGCAAAAATCTAAAAAATCAGAGCTAATGCAAGAGTATCTTTACTCCAACGGTATGGAAAAAGATAAGCCTATTTGGAATATCGAGTTTGAAATGCACAGAGATTTTTTGAAGCAGTTTAACATCCTTAGCGTAGATGATGCGATAGGCAATGCCGAAAAACTATTTAAGCAAGCGTGCGACTACGTGCGGCTAGTCAACATATTTGAGCTAAGTGAATCCGACATTGAAAACGGACACAAAAACAGAGCATCTACTCTTCCAATATGGCAAAAGATACAAGAGGGCTACACCCTTAAAGATTTTATGCAAATAACCGCTCCGTTAGAGAGGGTAAAAAGAAGAGTCAAAAAATATGAGTATGCGGATGCTTTTACCGAAGCCGTTGTGCTTGCTTGGAAGATGAGAGTAAACGGATATGAGATAAATGATGAGTTTGTAAAAGAGGTTAAGGAGGAGTTGGAAAAAAAGCGAGGGTATAAAGAAGAGCTTATCCAAAGCAAAATTTTTGACTTGGAAGATTTAAAAAACAAAATCAGCATGGCTTCATTTGCCACCCTTAAAGACCATGAGCTTAAAAGCGAACAATACCTATTAATGAAGATGTTTATAAACGAAGAGCCTAATAATGATTTGGCTTTAAAAGTACACTTTGCAACTCAGGAGATGGAAAAAAGAGGGCTTATCGAAAAAGCAGAGGAGATGTTCTAAATGTTAAGAGGATGTCTTATGAGCGAAAGAGAAGAGATACTAAAAGAGTACGCCAAAACGCACGGCAATTCAAAATTTATGCTAGATATAGTTTCTTACCCGCTAATGTTCGATGAAGAACTTAAAAAAGCGTATCAAAAACTTGCGGATGCTTATATGAACTCAAAAGAGCCATCGGCGGGGTTAGTTGTAAAACTGCAACATGCAGGCACGGAAGTTAAAAATAGAAGACTTGAAAAAGAGGTAAGAGGATTAAGGAGGGTAAATAGTTGTGATTGATATTACTCCACTTATAGACGAGGCAGTACAAAAAGCCATTGAGCTAATGTTTCCCATAATCAAACTAGAAACCAAAAAAGCTCTTTATCCAAAAAGCATAAAAGGCCATGAAAAAGCGGCGGAGCTTTTGGATATTTCATACAGCGCACTCACAAAGAGGTTGGAACGTGGCGAGTATTTGGAGGGTGTTCATTATGAGAAAAAATCCGATAGAATATTTCTGTGGGATAGAGACACCCTTTTAGAAGCCGAAACTTCTAAAAGGAGAAAATCATAATGAACTATGAAGTTTCATTAAAAGAGCGCAAAGGCATCCTTTACGCTCACTATTACGAAGGCTCTAAACTCGTTAAAAAGAGTCTTAGGCTAAAAGCTACAAAACCAAATATTGCTTATGCTCAAAAGCAGATTGTGCCTAATCTGCAAAGTAGAATGGCTAAGGGCGAAAAGCTATTTATGGAGAATAAAATCTCCGTGTTCTTTGAAAAAATTGAAAGAAGATTTGAAAATAAATCTCCCGCAACTCGTTATACCTATGAAAGAGGCATACGGAATTTTATAGAGTATTTCGGAGACAGGGATATAAAAAGCTTTACGGTTTTAGAGCTTGACGATTATGTGGAACATCTGCATAAAAGGCTCTGTGCTTCGACTATAAGGCTTTATCTAGTTCCGATACACGCAATGTTTGACGAAGCGATAAGATTGCAAATTTTGACAGTTAACCTTTTGAAGTATGCGATTAAGCCAAAAAGCCAAAGAAGAGAGCGTAGAGCATATTCAATAATGCAAATGTGGCAAATGTTAGACAAAGCAGAAGGCAAGTTAAAAACTTTTCTTTATATTGGATTTTTGACGGGTATGAGGCCTGGCGAGATACTTGCGCTTGAATGGTCGGATATTAATTTTGGTAAAAAGACTATATCAATCAGCAAAAGTAAGTCAGACAGATTTGGTCTTGGAAAAACAAAAACAAGAAAAGACAGACGTATTCCAATGATAAACAGACTTAATAGCTATCTTTGCGATATTGAGCAAAAAGACGGTTTTATCGTAAGCTATTCATATATGCGTATTTATCAACAACTGCAAAGGCTTTGCGAAGAGCTTGGATTTTTCTTTGAGGGTGTGCATAATTTGCGTCATACCTTTGCAAGCTTAATGCTTCAAGCAAAAGAAAATCCGCTACTCGTAAAAGAGTTTTTGGGTCATACGACATTGACGATGATAAATACCGTCTATGCTCACTACATTCAAGACAAAGAGGACTGCGCCAAATTTGGAGCAGTTTTGGAACAGTATGCCTAAGAAGCCCTATTATAAAAGGTGTTTTAGACAGCAACACTTTCTTTTAACTTTCTACAGAACCGATATATTATTATCCGTCAAGCCAAATACTTCTTTGGTTTTCTCTACTAGAGGATGTTTGAGCAAGCTTAGCTCGGCAGCCTCTTCATCTAGTGTTTTACTTTCTGTAGTCTGCTCATCGTCAAAAAGACCAGGGCCTTCTTGAATGTACTCTTGTTCTTCATTTTCGTCAATCTCTACCGTCATATTTTCCATATCGGAAGAGGTATTCTCGATTTGCTCTTTATTACTAATTGGCATATCTGATTCAATAGCGCTTTGGTGTGTATTGTCAATGGCAGGCATATCCGTCTTTTTAACGACTATCTCAACGCTAACACCGTAGACATCCTGAACTATGTGCTTTATTTGAGAGTAGTACTTTACAAGCATATCTTTATCTTCGCCGTCAGCACTACTGCTCCATGTCAAAACACCGTTTTCATATGACACAAAAGATATGTTTTTTGAAAACACGCTACCAACCTCATAGCTTCTTTCAAATATTCCATCAATCAATTTATCCCAACGTTCTTTTACGACTGGTTTTTTTTGCGTAAGAACATCTTTTTCTACTGGAGAAACAACTTTGTCATCTTTTTGTATATCATCTTTTTGTTTTGAAAAGTCAACTTCGCTCTCATATTTCGCAATAAGAGAGTCTATATCTTCTATTTCGGAGGCCTCAATCATTTTCAAAATAGTAAGCGTTAATACAAAACTACCGTCAGCTCCCATAAATAATAACTCTTTTGCACTAATGGCGATTCTAAAAAAACGCTCTAGCGCAAAGATGGAAATTTTTTTATGTTTTGACTCAATGGCTAATTTCAAAAACTCTACTATTTCATTGAGTATATTTTCGGCTTCATAATCTTCAAAATCTTTAAGAAGTAGTAATGCTTCATCCCTATTTTTATCCAAAACATATTCAAAAAGCTCTTTTATTTTGTCGGGATTTACAGCACCCAAAAGCTCCACTACACTTGCTTGAGATACAAAACCTTTTGAAAAAACTATTGCCTGATCAAGCAAGGTAAGAGTATCCCTGAGCGAACCGCTTCCATTTCTAGCAATAATACCTAAAGCCTCTTCCTCAAAAGCTATATTCTCTTGAGCTAAAATATGTTTTAAGTGCTCAACAACATCAAAGTGATTAATTTTTTTAAACCTAAAATGTATTGTTCTTGAAAGAATTGTAGCTGGCAACTTAACAGGATCGGTAGTGGCCAGAATAAACTTTACATATGACGGAGGCTCTTCAAGTGTCTTTAAAAGGGCATTAAAAGCCGGTGTTGATAGCATATGGACTTCGTCAATGATATATATCTTATGCTTTGCGACAGAAGGTTTATACTTTGTGCTTTCTATTAATTGCCTAATATCGTCTATACCCCTGTTGCTAGCGGCATCCATTTCGACTATATCCATATGACGGCCCTCTTCTGCGGACAAACATGCAGCACAGACACCGCAAGGCTCATCAGTAGGTGCTTTTTCGCAAACCAATGCTTTAGCAAAAATTCTGGCAGTTGAAGTTTTGCCGCTACCCCTCAAGCCTGAAAATAAGTAAGCGTGAGACAACTTGTCACTCTTTAATCCAAGCGATAGAGTTTGTGATATTGACTCTTGTCCGATAAGATCATGAAAACGTTTTGGTCTATACTTTAAAGCCAATACCCTACTCATTTATATTCGCTCCCTTTTAACCATTCATATGCTCTAATTTTAAGCCTCTCTGGACTAGACGACGCAAATAGCTTCAAAATAGTCTGTCTGTCGGAAGGATAGATATTAAATTTATCTTGCAGATAGCTAACTATCGCTTCACCGGAGTGCACAAGATTCGCGCCTTCAAAATATTTACCTATAGCTTTTGATATAAGAGGAAAGTGTGTACATCCAAGAATAATATAATCAGGCGTTTCCATTCCCTTGAAATAGTAATCCAACAATGCATCCATTACGGCTCCGTCCAGTATTCCATCCTCAACCAACGGAACAAAAAGTCCTGTTTCTATCTGGTTTATATTTCTAAAGCCTTTTTGCTCTAACATTTTTTTATAAATACCGCTAGAAACCGTCGCTTTTGTGCCGATTACCAAAATATTTGCATCATAACTAGGTTTTTTCTTTATTACGGACAATACACCTGGCTCTATAACTCCCACAACATCAAAAGGAGCAACTTTGCGCATTTCGTCTAATGCATACGAACTTGCCGTATTACAGGCGACAATTAGTATATCTATATTGAAGTTTTTAAAAAATTCTACCGCTTCTAGCGAATACCTGATAATCGTATTTTCATCTTTTGTGCCATATGGAACACGTGCCGTATCGCCATAATATATTACTTCATCAAAAAGCTTTTCATCTATTATGGATTTTGCGACGGTAAGCCCGCCGACACCGCTATCAAATACGCCTACAACCAATTTTGATACACTTTCGTTTTTGTTTTATTGTAGCGAAAAGCTGTTTAGTAAGCAGAATAATATAGTCTATAAAAGATTGACAATAAAAATAAAAACAATGATTTAAAAAAAAAGTAGATTAATAATAAAAGAAGAAGAAGAAAACCCCCGGCAACGAGCTACTTTTCCATCCCCAGTAAGGGGTAGTATCATTGCCGATGTGGTGC